>Ga0335082_10001354_pt1 | contig 26086 bp, 24 predicted proteins | sample Lox_Sample_41_FD_206718 | JGI IMG/M metagenome (GOLD analysis project Ga0335082, IMG submission 206718) | Soil microbial communities from Loxahatchee National Wildlife Refuge, Florida, United States - Lox_Sample_4.1 | ecosystem: Environmental > Terrestrial > Soil > Wetlands | place: USA... | reverse complement strand
GCTGAACGCAAGAAACGTCGCGGGTTGCAGGATCACAGCCCTGAAAGGGCGGCAACACGTGAGCCCGGGGCAACGCCCCGGGTGGGCTGCGGTCGACTTTCTGTGCAAAGCTCGCTTCGCGGCAAGCCTGGGCTATGGTGCAGAATGCCTTCGGCATACAGGTCGGGCTACGGCTGGCCGCTGGCGTTCCCGAAGCCGCTCTGCGCCGGCAGGTCCTTGGTTGCGTCGACGGCCCGCCGCCAGGCCTGTAGACGCGCCGCCGCTTCGTCGCCGCTGCAGCGCGGCTGGTATGTCGCTTGCGGTTTCCACGGACCGATGGCCTCGACGGCATCGCGCGCGGCACCTGCGCCGAGGCGGGCAAACGCCGCGACGCCCAACGCCGTGGCGTTCGCTGCGGGATAGACCTCGACCGGCGTCTGCAGCAGGTCGGCTTGCGTTTGCATCAGCACGGTCGAACGAATCAGCCCGCCGTCGACCCGCAAGGTGCCGAGCGGCGCCCCGAGGTCATCGCTGGCGGCACGCGCCAGCCACGCGACTTGCGCCGCGATGCCCTCGATCACGGCGCGGACCAGGTGCGCCCGCTCGGTTGCCAACGACAGCCCGATGAATGCGCCGCGTGCTGCCGGACGCCAAAACGGCGCCGCCAGGCCGGCGAGCCCCGGCAGGAACACCACCCCCGCGGCGTCGGCGACTTGACCGCCGACGCGATCGAGCTCGTCCGGCGTCTGCACCAGGCCGATCTGCTGCAGCCAGCTCACGGCGGCCCCAGCGGTGTAGACCTGGCCATCCAGACAGTACGTCGTGTCCCCGCCCAGCCGCCACGCCACGCAACTCGCCAGGCCGCTGCGCGAGCGCCGCGCTCGTGCCCCGATCGTAGCGAGCAGAAATGCGCCGGTACCGTACGTGCACTTCGCTTCGCCGGCGGCGAGGCAGCGCTGCGCAAACAGCGCCGCTTGCTGGTCCACGGCCAGGCCGGTGACGGGGAGGGACGGGCCGAATGCGGACGTCTCACCGATGGGTTCGGCGCACGCGGTGATGCGCGGCAGGTGGTCGGCGTCGATGCCGAAGAGCGTGCAGGCCTCGGCTGACCAGGCGACACGGTCGAGGTCGAGCAACAGCGTGCGCGATGCCGTGGCGGCGTCGGTGACGAAGGCGCCAGTCAGGCGATGCAGCAACCACGTATCCGTTGTCGTGCAGACGCCGTCGCGCGTCACGCGTTCGCGCAACCACCTCATCTTCGGCGCGGCGAAGTACGGATCGAGCGGCAGACCGGTGAGCGTGTGCAGCCGTTCTGCCGCCTCGGCGAGACGCCCGCAGACTGCTGTGGCGCGCCGGTCCTGCCACGAAATGGCCGCCGAGCGTGGCGCGCCGGTGACACGATCCCAGACGAGCACGGTCTCCCCTTGGTTGGCGAGTCCCACCGCAGCCACGGGCTCATTCGCACGCTCGAGCGCGGCGCGCCCGGCCGCCAGCACCGAGCTCCACAGCGCTTCCGGGTCCTGCTCGACGCCGCCGTCGCCCACGGCTCTCGGGTGCACCGGCACCTCGGCTTCGCTCAGCACGCGGCCGTCGGGTGACACGACGAGCGCCTTGGTTGCCGAGGTGCCTTGATCGATGGCCAGAACGTTTCCTGCCCCAAGGCTCATCGGCTCACCCCTTTGGCGCGCGCGATGAAGTCACGCATCTTGGAATGGTTGCGGCTGCCGTCGGGTTCCTCGATACCGGTGTGCACGTCAACGCCCCAGGGCGACACGGTGCGAATGCCATCAGCGACGTTCGCTGGCGTCAGACCGCCGGCGAGGATGACCGGCACACGCGACGCGGCAACCAGCTCACGGCTGATCGTCCAATCGTGCGTCTTCCCGGTGGCACCGCCGCGACCGGTGGCGGGATCGTAGGTGTCGAGGATGAGCGCGTCGACGTGCCGTTCGAGGGCGCGTGCTTTGACGACGGCTTCCGGACCGGTGACGTGCACGGCGCGGATGAGCTTGAGGTGCGGCAGCGCGGCACGGATGAGGCGCAGCTCGCCGGTCGGAAAGTCGCCGTGTAGCTGCAACGTCGTCGCGCCGAGGTAACGGCACAGGTCGACGGCTTCGCGGGCGTTGTCGACGTAGGTAATTGCGACACTGCTGACGAAGGGCGGCAGCCGCGCGATGATGGCACGCGCCGTGGCCTCGGTAAGCCCGTCGTGCACGCCGCTCGGCAGCCGCACGGTGAAGCCGAGCGCATCGGCGCCGGCGCGCTCGACGGCGAGGGCCTCGTCGAGGCTGGAGACGCCGGCGATCTGGACGCGGACGGCGTGTGCCGGCTCGGCGGCTGCGGACATGCGCCGCACTCTAGCACGCGGGTGTGCCCGTCTCGTAGGTGGGAGTCCCCCCTTTGTTGAAAGCGCTCTGCCAAAACGATACATAAACCCGACGATCTACCAACCAGGGGAGATGTGTATCGATGGCGACGGTTATCACCTCGGAATGCATCAACTGCGGGGCCTGCGAGCCCGAGTGTCCCAACACGGCCATCTATCAGGGCGGCGTGGAATGGGAGCTGAACGGGGCGAAGCATGCCGCCATTGCGCAGGACATCTTTTTCATCGTTCCGGAGAAATGTACCGAGTGTGTCGGCTTCTTCGATCACGAGGCCTGCGCCGCAGTCTGCCCCGTCGACTGCTGCGTGCCCGACCCCAAGATCCCGGAAACGGAAGACGTGTTGATCGCACGTGCCCGCACGCTGCATCCAGGGGAACAGTTTCCCGACGAGTTCCCATCGCGCTTCCGCAAGGAGGGTGGGGCGGCGCCGGCGCCGACCCCGGCTGCGGGAGCGCCCGCACCGGCAGCCCCCGCAGCCGCAGCCCCAGCCGCGGCAGCACCGGCCCCGGTGGCCGCTAAGGCCGCGGCCCCGGCGATGGGGCGGCCCGAACGGCCGCTCTCCGCGCCGAAGCCGGCACCGATTGCGGTGCCGCCGATGAAGGAAAAGGTCTTTCCCGGCGAGTTGCCGATCAGCTTCCAGGAAGCCCTCGGACGACTCGGCAAGGTCAAGCCGGGGAGCTCGAGCCGCCTCAAGTGGTTCGCGGCCTTGGCGCAGCCGCTGCTCGGCGCGTTGCCGTACTCGCAAAAGAAGGCCATCGAAGACGCCGTCGGCGATCCGCGCTACTTCACCGCGGGCGGCGCCACCGGCATGAACGTCTTGCACAACATGATCCTCTACCCCGCGATGGTCTGTGCGCTCGGTGCACTGACCATGAACAAGATGGTGTTCAGCAGCCAGCTGAACGGCATGATCGTTCTCGGGATCGGCATCGCGTCGCTTGAAGCGGTCATGCGGATGCGCGAGGCGGTGCTGCATGCGCTGCCGCTCGATCAGGTGATCTATCGCGCTGCGTGGTATGCACCGCCGCTGGCGCTGCTGTTCGCACCGCTGACCCGGGCGCTGCGCCGCGTGCCGCAGCAGGGCAGCATCGCCATTGACGGCTTCTCGGGCGGCGGCTTCGAGGAGAAGACCGAGCGCGAGCGGCGCTATGGCGAAGTGTACACGCTGGAGGAGCAGGGCAACGGCTACCTGCTGCGTCTCGAGTTCCCGCGTCGCGTGCCGGCCTCGGCCATGAAGGAAGAGCTGCACGTCCCGGACGAGATGCCGCCGTACGACTACGAGCTGTCATTGCGCAACGGCTTCTTCGTGGTGAAGGGCAAGGTGGCTGATCCGAACGTGCGCAAGCTCGCCGCCGTATCCCCGGCGTTCCCACCCGATTTCACCACCAACGTGGAGCTGGGGAGCCCGGTGGTTGGCTTCAAGCATCGCATCCGCGACAGGACCATCGAGGTCGTACTGCTGAAGCGCTGACCGCATGAGCACAACCATTCTGGGGCTCGGCCACCACCTGCCGCCGGCAGTCGAGCGGTGCGGCGTGCGTCGCCCCATCGCCGTCGAGCCGGTCGGTCCCTCGACCCTGGCTGTCAAGGCGGCTGCCGACGCGTTCGCCCGGGCGCAGGTGCCGGCCGACGCAGTCGAGTTCATCATCTTTGCCACCATGACGCCCGACGTGACCTTCCCGGGCGCCGGCTGCTACTTCCAAGATCAGATGGGTTGCGGCACGGTGGGTGCGCTCGATCTGCGCGCCCAGTGCGCCGGCTTTGTCTTCGGCCTGGTCATCGCCGATCAGTTCATCCGTGCCGGAGCGTACCGGAACGTGGCGCTGATCGGCGGCGAGGTGCATTCCTCCGGCCTCGACTACTCGGAACGAGGGGCGCCGGTCGCGAGGCTGTATGGCGACGGCGCCGGCGTCGCCTTGCTCGGGACGGGCAGCGGCGCGGGCGGTCTGCGCGGCGCGGCGGTTCACACCGACGGCCGGCGTCACCGCGAATTCTGGTGCGAGTACCCCTCGAGCCGGCAACACCCGGTCCGCATGACCGTGGAGGACCTCCACCTCGGACGCCATTTCCCGAAGATCGACTTCGACGCCGTCCGGGCCTTCGCGGAGGACGCGCTGCCCGCGGTGATCGGTGAGGCGCTCAAGAAGAGCGGCGTCGCTGTGGCCACGGTCGATCGCTTCATCATCGGCCACCTCTTGCCCGAGGTTGGCGAAGCCGTAGGGAGACGATTGGGCATCGAGTCGGGGCGCCTGAACGTGCCGGCGGCGCGACACGGCCATCTGACCGCGGCAGCCTTGCCGGTGGCGCTCAGTGAAGAAGTGGCCCAGGGCAGCTTGGGGCCGGGCGCTACCGTGTGCTTGGCGGCCGCCGGCGCCGGCTTCGCCTGGGGTGCCGCCGTGGTGACCCTCTAGGAGGCTGCATGCGCAACTCTCGCATCCTCGGTATCGGACACTACGTGCCGCCGCAGACGGTGACCAACGCCGATCTCACCAAGCTGATGGATACCACCGACGAATGGATTCAGCAGCGCACCGGGATTCGTGAGCGCCACTTCAGCGGCGCCGGCGTCGGCGCGTCGGACATGGGTGCCGACGCCGCGCGTGAAGCGCTGGCGCGCGCCGGCGTCGCCGCCGAGGACGTCGACTGCATCGTCTTCGCGACCCTCAGTCCCGACGTCGACATGCCGGCGTCGGCGTGCCTGCTGCAGGAGCGCTTGGGTATCTCGGGTATGCCCGCGTTCGACGTGCGCAATCAGTGCTCGGGGTTTCTCTACGGCCTCGCGGTGGCCGACAAGTTCGTCAAGACCGGCACCTACGATCACGTGTTGCTGGTGGGTGCGGAGGTGCACTCGACCGGGATCGACCTGACCACACGCGGCCGCGAGGTCGCGGTGATATTCGGCGACGGCGCGGCTGCGGTGGTGCTCGGGCCGGAGGACGATCCGGCAAAAGGAATCTTGTCGACCCACTTGCACGCCGAAGGACGCTTCGCCGAGAAGCTGTGGATCGAGAGCGCCGGCAGCCGGGCGCGGCCGCGCCTCACCGAGGAAATCGTCGACGGCCCGGAGGCGCGGCTGTTTCCGAAGATGGAAGGGCGCTACGTCTTCCGTCACGCCATCACCCGCTTTCCCGAGGTGATCCACGAAGCATTGGACGCCAACGGGTTGAAGACACAGGACATATCGTTGCTGATCCCGCATCAGGCCAACCTGCGTATCAGCCAGGCGGTGGCCATGAGCCTCGAGTTGCCCGAGGAGAAGGTCTTCAACAACATCCAGCGCTACGGCAACACCACCGCCGGCTCGATCCCGCTCGCACTGTACGAGGCTGAGCAGGAAGGCCGCATTCGCAAGGGTGACCTCGTCTGCCTGGCGGCGTTCGGCGCCGGTTTCACCTGGGGTGCAGTGCTGATTCGTTGGTAAGCGCATCGCGTCGTGGCTGACCTGCACTTCACCTTCGCTCCGATGCGCGCCGAGGATCTCGACGCGGTGCTGGAGATCGAGCGGCAATCGTTTCCCGAGCCTTGGAGCCCGGGGCTCTTCCTGCACGAGCTGAAGGTCCCATTCTCCAAGACCGTCCTGGTACGCACGGCCAACGGCACGCACCAGTTGCTTGGCTACGTCTGCCGCTGGCTGGTGGGTGACGAGATGCACCTCCTCAATCTCGCGGTGCGGCCGGAACGCCGCCAGGCCGGCATCGGCCGCGCTCTGGTCGAGCTGCTGCTGCAAGAGGCGGAGGCGGCCGACGTGCGGGTGATCACGTTGGAGGTCCGCCGCGGCAACGCCGCGGCGATTGCGTTGTATCGGTCCTTCGGATTCACCGAGCAGGGCGTGCGGCGCAACTACTACGGCAAGGGGGAAGACGCGTTGATCATGAGCCGGACGTTGGTGGCAGCCACGCAACCGGCCAGTGCGGGCGAACCCGAACCGCGGTAGGATGCCCTCTCCCATCAACTGCGGTGTAATGGCTACGCGCGCAGAGCGCTACGTGGCCGCGTTACTAATCAGCGCGTCGACCTCTGCAACCTTCTTCGCTAGGGCATAGGCCCAGATCCCGTAGCTACCCTCGGCGTTCACCGCGGTGACCCAGCGTTGCGCCGCCTGCCGCTTGACGTCTTCAAGCGGATAGTACCCTTTCGTTTCGAGGACCAGCATGCGCGGGGGTTCGGTCTTCAGGCGGATGATAAAGTCCGGAACGTAGTCATGCGGTGCGCCGTTGTGGAGGTACGGGATCGCAAATCCGAGTCCGGCATTCTTTGCAAACGCATCGACGCATGGGTGCGTGTCGATCACGTATGCAGCGAACTGTTCCCACTTCGCAGTGTCGGCCACTACATAGTTCAAATGGCTCCGCACAACCTCGCACACGTCTCGGCTCGTCCAGTAGTCGACCTCGGCGGTTGACCCCGGTCCGCGGCTGGTTTCGTAACGTGGTACTTCGGGGGCCTCGCCTTGGGATGTGTCAGGCTGGATGGTGCCCACCAACCGCTCGATGACCCACCCGTAGTAGGGCGAGAGAAACACGTCGAGAATGTTCGCGGGCTGGACCGGGTGAACCTTCTCGTGCAAGTAGCGTTCGGCGATGCGGACGAGCTGCGGAAACAGAACATGGGCGGGTGCTTCACAGCCCGGCTGCACAACGTAGTCACGAGTCAGGTCACGTGCCAGGTCAAAGACCAGTTCCTGAAAACGGCGTCCAGAGCGATACGGGTTGAGGTCAACGCTCTCGATCTTCCCTGGGCCGGTAAGAGAATGGCGACCCTGGTTGTTGGGCAGCGCTGCTTTCATTTGGACCTCGGGCGGAATGTTCATCGGATCGAGTATGAGCGTCGCGGCCCGATCCAAATTGATCACTACGCGATTGCGCATTGCCTGTCGGTAACCCTCGTGATAGCGCTTCGGCGCTGGCGGCTTGGGGCCCGCGTTGGCTTTGAACGGGATCACCTCAAACGGCACGCCGAAAATCTTCGCGACTTCTTCCGTCAGCAATCCCCCGTCGGTGAAGTCCGTGTAGTTGGTGCGACGCAGCCCGCGGCCCACCACCTGTTCGCACAAGAGTTGCGACATGAATGGGCGCAGGCCAATGATGTGCGTCACCGTGTTGCAGTCCCAGCCTTCGGTGAGCATGCCGACGCTGACGATGCAGCGCACGTCGCGGCCGGGGGGATGCAGCGGTCGCCCGAGCTTCTTCGCGAGCTCTTCGAATCCTTCAGGCCAGATCGGTCGGCCCAGCCTGTCCTTGGACATCGTTCTTTGGCCGGACAAAGATTTGCTCGGACGTATCCGCGATCAGCTCCATGGTGATCTTCCAGCCCTGCGCCGCCTGGATTTCGATCTCGATGGTACGCCCCCGGTACTCACGCTGCCGCCAGAGCAGGTCGAACGCGCGCAGCGGCACGGCGGAAAACGTCTGGCGGGCAATCGGTGCCCGCGTATAGCCGCCGCCGTGGCGCTGGAAGTCGTTGAGCTGCTTCCACCGATCGAGGCTGAGGGCCCACGCGGCAATCGCCTGCAGCACCGTGGTCTTTCCGGTGTTGTTCGGGCCGGCCAGTACAATGTGGTCGGGCAGGACGAACTCAACCTCGCCGAAGCGCTTGAAGCGGCAGATGACGACTCTTTGGATCACGACTCGGCGTCCTTCAGATCCCTCACCACCATCAGCTCGTTGCCGTGGTCATCAATGACCTTCACGGCGATCTGCCCGTGCTCACCCGCTTCAAACGGTGCGCTCGTCGTGCCCGCGAGGTGATCCCACACGGAGTCCTCGTACTCGCCTTTGAGCGCCCGCTTGAGATCGTCCCACGCCGCGGTGCGCGGGAGGAAGGCCTGGGTGACGTGGAAGCAGAGACCGTTGTAGTCGGTGTCGAGAAACCACGCCGGCACGTCGTTCCCGCCGCGATGCACCGATTCCATCGTCGCCGGATCGAACACGTCCAGCCCGATCAGTTCAACCTCATACTCCTTGGTCTTACTCTCGACTCTCGACTGCGAACTTTCACTTCTGGCAACCCGCATACGCTGAAGATCTGACTCGATCGCATGTTCTTGAGCAGGTCGCCCATCATCAGATCCGGCGTCGCTTGCACGTAGGTGGCGGGCACGCCGACCACCTGCTCGCACTTCTCCACCAGCTCGCGAGCGTTGGGCTGGATGGCGAAGCCGATGACGTAGAGGTGTGTGTAGCTCTTCGCGTAAGCCTCGCGCGCCGCTTCGTAGACGAGCTTCTCGCTCACCGCGCCGTTCTCTGGACCGAAGACGATGGCGGCGGCCTTGCCCTCACCCTGCCCCTTCCCGGAGGGCGAGGGTTCTGAAACGATGCCTTCTCCCATCTTCTCTTCTCCCTCTCCTCCCAGGAGAGGGCCGGGGTGAGGTCTCTTCTCGCCGGCTGTCACACCATTCCCATTCACCACCACCGCTTCCGCCGACAGCGACAGCGTCTTCGCCGGCTGCCTGACATTGCGCAGCGTCACCGTCTTCGCGCCGCCGACGTGCAACACCGGCGACTTGCGCAGAACCTCCAGCATGCGATCGACGAACGAGCCGTAGCTCTCCGGCTCCATACCCGAGTCCTCGATGCCGTCGCCTTCCCAATCCACCGGTGTCGGGATTGTTGCCTCGACGCAGAACGCGCCGGTGACGCGCGTGATCTTCGACTCGACCTCCGGCCGATCGACGAGCACTTCCTCCTCGGGCGGCTCGTTGTTGGCGATGCTCTTCAGCGTCACGTGCGGCACGATGCCGCCGACTTCTTCGCCCTTGGCGTTCTGCTTGCGCACGTAGACGAAGCCGCCGGCCGGACCGCGCTTCTCCTCCTTGAGCTGGTAGAAGGGGAAGGTTGCGGTCAACAGGCGTTGTCGCGCCAGGGCGAGGGGCACGCGGCTGGTGTCAGTTGTGATCCACCGGCGCCCCCATTGTTCGGCGACGTAGGCGGTCGTGCCGCTGCCACACGTTGGGTCGAGAACGAGATCACCGGGGTCGGTGGTCATCAGGACACAGCGTTGCACTACAAGATTTGAGGTCTGGACGACATATCTCTTATCCGAGGGAGCGGAAGTATCTTGCCAAACGTTTCCGAGCGGGCTCACAGGGTAGTCAGCATGCTTTAGAACGTAACGAAGAGTTGAGCCTGCCTCGTAGGGTTGAAGCCTTGTCGCCTTAGCAAGACGGCGCATTCCTTCAATGGGCGTCTTCCAACACTTTCCCGGAGGAACGCGGTAGGTGACGCCATCGAATTCGAAATCATAGATGCCCGTCGCGAAGCTGCCGGTTGGGTATAAGCTGATCAGTTGGTAGACCACTGCCCCGTCGGGTAGGAGCTCGTGGTTGTCGATCTCATCCGCTGTAAGCTCGCGGCGTTCGTCACTAGGGAGTTCGACGTAGTTCCAGTGGCTGTCTCCCTCGACGGTGCTGGGCAGGAACAGCCCATTGTACTTAATTCGCTCCTTATCCTTCGCGTACCAGAGTATGTAGTCGCAGTCGCCGAGGATCAACCGATTCACCCAGTTGTCAGGATACTCGTAGGCACGCAGCACCTGGTCGTGGATCGGGCGCTGCGGGTCGCCGAACAGCTCGAACATCGACAGCTGCTTGTCGCGCTTGTGGCCCTTGAGTGTTTCAAGAATGGCCTTGGTCGACAGCCGCTCGTGCACGAACAGCGGCAGTGTCGGGACGTCGAACGACAGCCGTTCAGCCTTGCCGGCCCAGTTGAGGAACGGGCGGGACATTGCGGTGAGGGTGTGCGCGGCATCCTCACTCCGCGAGAGGTGCTCCGCCACTGGGCAGTGTCGAGTGAGCAGCGGCGGGAATGGATCGAATGGCACCAGCCGATCCTGAGCATCAGCCGGCAGTGCGCGTTGGCAGGCGTGCCGCGCTCGACGGCGTACTACGAGCCGGTCACGGTGAGCGCAGCGGATCTGGAGCTGATGCGCCGGCTCGACGAGCAGTACACCCGGACGCCGTTCTACGGGAGCCGGCGCATGACGGCGTGGTTGCGCACCCAGGGGTATACGGTGAACCGCAAGCGGGTGACCCGGCTGCTGGCGCTCATGGGACTGGAGGCCCTGGTGCCGCGCCGGCGGCTGAGCACGCCGGCGCCGGGGCATCGGATCTATCCGTATCTGTTGCGCGGCGTGTCCATCGAGCGCGTCGATCAGGTGTGGAGCACCGACATCACCTACATCCGCTTGCGGCACGGGTTCGCGTACTTGGTGGCGGTGCTCGATTGGTACAGTCGCTACGTGCTGGCCTGGGAGCTCGCGCCGACGCTGGACACGGAGTTCTGCGTGATGGCGTTGGAGGCGGCGCTGCGCCATGGGCGGCCGGAGATCTTCAACCCGACCAGGGTGCGCAGTTCACGAGCGCCGCGTTCACGGGGCGCTTGGAGGCGGCCGACGTGCGGATCAGCATGGACGGGCGCGGGCGGGCACTCGACAATGTGTTTGTCGAGCGGCTGTGGCGCTCGGTGAAGTACGAGGAGGTGTACCTCAAGGACTACACTGGCTTCACCGATGCTGTGAGGAATCTGGCCGTGTACTTCCGCTTCTACAATCGCGAACGGCTGCATCAGGCGCTGGGATACCGAACGCCAGCGGCCGTGTATCGGGCGGGCAGCTGAGCGCGGTGGCTAGCGCGGCGACACACCAGGAGGCTTCCGGAGCTGCGATCGCGGGGGCGAGGCAAGGGAACCTCCGCACGACAGCAGCTGCGCGAGTGAGCGCCTACAACTCCGCCAGCAGCGCCTTGGCCTCCTTCAGATCGCGGGTTTCGAAGCCTTCGGTGAACCACCCGTAGATCTCCGCCAACAGGGTGCGGGCATCGTCGTGCTTGCCCTGCCCGCGCCAGAGGCGGCTGAGGCTGATGGCCGCAGCCAACTCCCAGCTCTTGGCGCCTTGCCGGCTGGCACAGTCGACGGCGTGGCGAAAACAGGCTTCCGCCTCCGCTTGTGTGTCTTGCGACACCGCCAAGAGCAGATCCCCCTTCATCCTCTGCAGCTCAGGCTCTAACAGGCGCTGCCCGGTCCGGTTCACACAATCGACGGCCTCCTCGATCACTGCGATTCCCTGCGCCGGCTGCCCGGCTTTTCCGTATGCCTCCGCAAGGACGCCGGTGTAGTATGGCCGTCCCAGCTCGGCGCCCGCCGCCCGCATTACATCGAGGGCACTGCGCATTTCCGTGACTCCTGCCTCGATCTGCCCACCGTCCGCGAAGGCGCTACCCCGCATCAGCATCCCGAACATCACGTATTGATAGAACCCGTGCTCGGTCGCCAACGCGATAGCGGCTTCGGCCCGTTCTCGCGTCGCCTCGACATCTCCCAGGATCTGGTAAAGGACGCTGGCCCAGATCAGCGCCCGAGTCAGAGCAGACGGGCGTCCGATTTCCTGGGCCAGCGCCACACTCTCCCGGCTCGCTCGCACGGCCTGGTCGGCGTAGCCCAGCTGAAAGAGCGCAAGGGCGCGGTAGGCACGGTTGCCCACCAACACGTCCACTGCATCGTAGGGCAGGATGTCCAGACGCTGTCTCAGTGGCCCGTCGAGATCGCATGCCTGTTGCAAATGCTCCCGGGCTTCGCTCAGTTCGCCCTGCCAGTAGAGGGTGGCCCCCACTGCGTTGTGGCCCATGAAAAGGCCCCATGCATCGCCTGACGGCCGTGCGGACCGGAGAAGTTGCTCCGCCACACCGCGCGCGCGCTGCAGTCCAGCCCGAAAACCATAGAAGGTCCACAGGCCAAACAGCGCTTGCCACAGCTGCGGGCCTTCCCCCACCCGCGTGCAGATCTCGGCGGCACGGCCGTATGCGTTCTCGACCTCCGGGGCTGTAAAGCCCTTGGTTGTTCTCAACGCCGGGCCGAGTGCGAGCTGGAGCAACAGCTCGTGTTGCCCGCGCTCGGCCCCCTCGGGCAGCTCCTGCACGCGCTCCAATCCCCTGGAGAGCTGAGCGATCGCCTCCTCGTGCGCGCCGCGTTCCGCCGCCTGTATCCCGGCGAGACGGAGATACTCCACCGCCTTGGCGGCGTTGTCGGTGCGGCTGTAATGGCGCGCCAGCTCCATCAGGTGGTCCTGCACCCGCCCCGCCCCCAGCGCTTCGAGTGCCGCCCCCGCCCGCTCGTGCAGTCGCTTGCGCCGCTTGCTCAACACCGAGTGGTAGGCCACCTCCTGGGTCAGCGCATGCTTGAAGGTGTATTCCACGTCCCCCGCGGCCGGCTGCTCGTAGATGAACTCGGCCAACTGCAGCTCGCCCAGCAGCCGGTTCAGGTCCTCGTCGCCGCGCCCGGTGACCGCGCGCACCAGGCTGAGCGCAAATTCCTTACCGAGCACCGCGAGCGTCTGCAGCAGCTCCTTCTGCTCGGGTGGCAGCCGGTCGATGCGTTCGCCGACCATCCCCTGCACGGTGGTGGGCAGCGTGAGCGCATCCAGCGGCCGGGTGAGCCGCACGGTGCCGTTGCGCACCAGCACGCCCGTCTCGAATAGGCTCTGCACGATCTCTTCCATGAAGAACGGATTGCCCTCGGTCTGCTCGATGACCAGGCGCGTGAGCGGCCCCAGCTCCGCACTGTTGCCCAGCAGCGCGGCCAGCATCTGCCCCGCGCTCTCGCGGCCCAGCGGATCGAGCCGCACCTGCGTGTAGTAGGTCTTGCTGCCCCAGCCGTGGGTGTATTCCGGCCGATAGTTGACCAGCAGCAGCACCCGGGCCGTGCCGATGGAGTCCGTCAGGAGGTTCAAGAGCGCCTGGGTCTCGGTGTCGATCCAGTGCAGGTCCTCGACCAGCACCAACAGCGGCTGGTTCACCGATTCGCGCAGCATCAAGCGCTTGATGGCCTCCAACGTGTGCTGGCGCCGCAGTTGCGCGTCCATCTGGGCGAGCGGGTCCGCGCCCCCGCTCAGACCCAGCAGCCGGAACAGGTACGGCAGCGCATCTTCGAGCGTGCGGTCCAGCGCCAGCACCCGGCCCGTGACCTTCTCCCGGCGGGTGCGCGCGTCATCTTCGGGGGCAATGCGGAAATACCCATGCAGCAACTCGATCACCGGGAGATAGGCCGAGGCCTTGCCGTGCGAGACCGAGACGGTCTCCAGCACAAGGCAGCCCGCTTGCGCGCTGGCCTTGAACTCATAGAACAGCCGCGACTTGCCCACCCCCGCTTCGCCGACGACGGCCGCGAGCTGGCCGTGACCCGCCTTTGCCTGCTCCGCCGCCAGCCGGAGCGCCTCGAGCTCGCGTTGCCGCCCGACGAACTTCGTCAGCCCCTGGCCGACGGCACGCTGCAAGCGCGTGCGCAACGGGCCGAGCCCGGTCACCTCGAAGATGTTGACCGGCTCGCTCACCCCCTTGATGCGGGCCGGGCCGAGCGCCTTGAGCGTGAAATACCCTTCGACGGATTTGCGCACCGTGTCGGTGATGGCGATCGAACCCGGCGCCGCCAGCGTCTGCAGGCGCGCCGCCAGACTCGTCGAATGGCCGATCGGCGTGTACTCGGTGTGCGTCGCATCGGTCTGCAGCGTGCGCACGACGACTTCGCCGGTGTTCACGCCGACGCGCATGGAGACCGGCGCCTGCCCCCGCGCGCGCAGCGTGTCCGAGTACCGCTTGAGATCCTCCTGCATCCGCAGCCCCGCATAGAGGGCGCGCTGCGGATGATCCTCGTGCGCGACGGGGGCGCCGAACAGCGCAAAGATGCCGTCGCCGGTTGATTGCACGACGTAGCCGCCATAGCGCTGCACGGCCTCCATCATCAGCGTCAGGGCCGGGTCGAAGAGCGCGCGGGCCTCCTCGGGATCCAGTTCCTCCAGCAGATCCATCGAGCCCTTGATGTCCGCGAACAGGGCCGTCACCGTCTTGCGTTCGCCGTCGGCGGGTGAAACTTGGGCCTGTTCAGGTGCGACTCGGACCCGCTGCGGCGGTTGCTTATGAACCCTCGGTGTGGAGGTCTCCGCCGCCAGCGCGGCACCGCAGCCGCCGCAGAACTTCTCGCCGGGCTCGTTCGATGCCCCGCACGCGGCGCACGGCGCGGCGAGCGCGGTCCCGCACTCCGCGCAGAAGCGGCGCTCAGCGCGGTTGTCGTGGTTGCAGGACGGGCAGTGCATCGGGTCTCGTGTAGCCCTGGTGACTACCACACCCTGCACGGACGGCGGAAGGAGCGCGGTGCTGTGAGCGCATCATAGGAAACCGCCACCAGTGAGGGCCTCGATGTCGTCCCAGCGGCAAGGCGTGCACGGTCACGGGCTGGGTGCGGCCCCAGATGGCCAGCTCCGCATGGGAAACGAATGCTGCGCGCCGCCGGCCACTGCGCTCGCAGTACTCCACCAGCGGGAGCGCGGGGCTGCCTTCCACGCGCGCGGGAGCAGCTGCCCACAAGTGTGGACGGGAGACCGCCACACCGCGACACCTGCTACTCACGTCACCCCCGTGCTATCCCGCCGTCCACAATGTGGACAGCAGCTTCAGCCATCATTGAGCGCGCAAGGTACGCGCGTGAAGAACCGTAAGCCAAAGACCAGAAGAGTCGAAGACTGCTCTCAGCGTCGCTGTCAGCACCATCACGTACAACCAGGACTGGACAACGCAGGAGAATCGAGATACGAAGACCCCCGCTTCGAACCGCAGGGCATTAACTTATCCAAGCCCGAAAACCGCCGAAGAATGGGGTCCACCCCAGTGGTCGATTCACTTCGAAAGCGCAAGGGTCGGAAAGATCCACGGACGTCGACCCGCAGCCGGGCACTATGCCTTGACTCGGTCACCAGCGATGGGTATACCCGGAGCACGATTTTTCTGGAGCAGCTTCTTGACACCACGATGCACACCCTGACCGACAGCTGGCGCACGGAGGATGAAAAAACGGCTTGAGGGGCTGCTTCAGCACGCATTAGACAACGCCACAAGGGGGGGAGCGCTGAAGTCAACCAGCCTCCCCCCCTTGTCATTTGAGGTGCCCAAGGATGCCGGCTTCGGCGACCTCGCCACCACGGTGGCCTTGGCGCTGGCGCGTCAGGAACGCAGCGCGCCGCGCGCCATCGCCGAGCTGATCGTTCGACACATCGAGGATCCGGACGGCATCCTGGCGGCCACCGAGATCGCCGGCCCGGGGTACATCAACTTCCGCTTCTCGCCGCGCTTCTGGGCGCAATGCCTGGCGGAGATCGAGGGCGATGACTTCGGCCCTGCCCGGTTCGGCGCCGGCCGCAAGGTGCAGGTCGAATTCGTCAGCGCCAATCCCACCGGACCCCTCACCGTCGGACACGGCCGCAACGCCGTCCTCGGTGACGCGCTGGCGCGCCTGCTCGAAACCACCGGCCACACGGTGACGCGCGAGTACTACTTCAACAACGCCGGCAAGCAGATGTCCATGCTCGGCGATTCGGTGCGGGCACGCTACCTCGCGCTCATCGGCGAGGCGGTGGAGTTTCCCGAAGGCGGCTACCAAGGCGAGTACATCACGACCATCGCGCGCGCCCTCGCCGATGAGTATGGGCTCGAGCTGCGCAACGAACCGGCGTTGGGCATCTTCAAGAAGACCGCCGAGGAGCAGATCTTCGACGACATCAAGCAGACGCTTGGCCGCTTGAGCATCGTCTTCGACGTCTACTTCAACGAGGACTCGTTGTACGCCGGCGGGCAGATCAAGGCGGTCTTGGAAGAGCTGCGCGGCCGCGACCTGGCATTCGACCATGATGGCGCGGTGTGGCTGCGCGGCGAGCCGCTCGGGCTCGACAAGGATCGCGTGCTGGTGAAGTCGAGCGGCGAGCCCGCGTATCGCTTGCCGGACATCGCGTATCACAAGGAGAAGCTGCAACGCGGCTTCGATCTGATCATCGACGTGCTCGGTGCCGACCACATCGCCGAGAACGAGGAGGTCCGCGTCGCGCTCAAGGCGCTGGGCTTCGACGTCGAGAAGATCAAGGCGATCATCTACCAGTTCGTCACCCTGACGCGCGGCGGCGTGCAGGTGAAGATGTCGACCCGGCGCGCCGAGTATGTCACGGTTGACGAGCTGCTCGATGAGGTCGGTAGTGATGCGGTGCGCTTCTTCTTTCTCACCCGCAAATCGGACAGCCATCTCGAGTTCGATCTCGACCTGGCCAAGAAACAGTCGGCCGACAACCCCGTGTTCTACGTGCAGTACGCGCACGCGCGCATCTGCAGCCTCTTCCGGCAGGCGGCGAGCAACAGTGTCGCGCTGGCCACGGCGACGGACGCGCACCTCGAAACGCTGACGGCGCCGGAGGAGATGGCGGTGGTGAAGCTGCTGGCGCAGTACACCGACACGGTGGAATCGGCGGCGCGCACGCTGGAGCCGCACCGCGTCGTGTTCTACCTGATCGAGCTGGCCAGCGAGTTCCACCGTTTCTACAATCGGCACCGGGTGATCACCGAGGATGCGCAGCGCACAGCGGCGCGTCTCTACCTGGCGTCGGCCGTGCGTACCGTCCTGCGCGGCGGGCTGCGCCTGGTCGGCGTCAGCGCACCCGAGACGATGTGAGGCGACGACGATGCGACGGCGCAACTCAACAGGCCTCGGAATCGGACAGCTGTTCGTGCTGCTGTTCGGCTTCCTGATCGCCTCGGCACTGATCTTCTTGTTCGGTATCTGGGTGGGACGCGACATCACCGAGCGGCGCTTGGCGCAAGAGGAACGCGTGGTACGCATTCCGATTCCCGTGCAGCCGACGGCGAAGGAAGAACCAAAAGAGGCCAAGGACGCCAAAGAGGGCGACGTCGATCTGAGCTTCTACCAGAAGCTGAAGGAGAAGGCCGAGCAGCGCTTGCAGGAGACCGTGGCGGCGACGTCACCGACGGCTGGCAAACTGCCGCAGGTCACGACGCCGACGCGCGCCGCGGTGCGGGAGGCGGACTGGGCGACCGCGACGCCGGCGCGCACCGCCGCAAAGGCCGCCGCGGCGCCGACGCCGGCGGCCAAACCCAAGCGCACCGAGCCTACGACACCGGGAAACGAGTGGGCCGATGCCGGGTGGACCGTCCAGGTCAATGCCACCACCAACCCCGAGCAGGCGACGGACCTGGCGCATCGGTTGCGCGCCAAGGGCTATGAAGCCTACACGGTGCAAGCGCCGATGCGCGGGCAGACGTGGTATCGCGTCCGCGTCGGCCGCTTTGCCAGCCGTGACAAGGCGCGCGAGCTGGAAGCGCGCCTCAAGACCGAGGAAGGGCTGGAGAACGCCTACGTTACCCCGCAGTGAGAGGCGAGACGACAGAAAACAGCCGACAGATCACGGAGCCCAGAGGACCGACTCCTGAGCGGACGGCGTGATGCCGTGTTTGTGGTCTGAGATCCGGACTTGATGTGATGTACACACCCGACTTCGACGCATTTTGCGTGCTGGCACAGCGAGGCAACCTCGTGCCGGTCTACCGGGAGATCCTCGCCGATCTGGAAACCCCGGTCTCGGCGTTTCTGAAGATCGATGAGGGGGGCGACGTGTTCCTCCTGGAGAGCGTCGAGGGGGCGGAGAAATGGGCACGCTACAGCTTTCTGGGCGCGGCGCCGGAGCTCATCCTGCACAGCAAGGGGCGGATGGTGAGCGAGGCGCGCGTCGGCCAAGCGCCGATCGTACGCGAGGTGGCCGATCCGCTGGCGGTGATTCGCGAGCTGCTGGCGCGCTACCGCCCCGTTGAGGTGGCGGGTCTGCCGCGTTTCTCCGGCGGCTTGGTGGGATATCTGAGCTACGACGTCGTGCGCTTCGTCGAGCAGCTGCCGGAGCAGGCGCGTGACGACCTGGAGATGCCGGACATCTACCTGATGCTCGCCGACACGCTGCTGATCTTCGACAACGTGGCGCACAAGATCAAGGTGGTGTCGCACGCGCACGTCGACGATCCGGCGGAGCTGCGCGCCGCGTACGACGCGGCGTGCGAGAAGGTCGAGCGGCTGATCGCGCGCCTGCAGCGGCCGGCCGTCCCGCCGCCCTCGCCCGCCGTGCGCGAGCCGGGCCCGATTGCGTCGAACCTCACGCAGGAGGACTACGAGGCGATCGTGCGGCGCGCCAAGGAGTACATCGTTGCCGGCGACATCATCCAAGTGGTCCTCGCGCAGCGCTTCGAGTGTCCGTTGCGGGCGCATCCGTTCAACATCTACCGCTGCCTGCGGGCCGTGAACCCATCGCCGTACATGTTCTTCCTGCGTCTCGGCGCGCATACGATCCTCGGCGCCTCGCCGGAGGTGATGGTGCGCCTGGAAGGGCGGGAGGTGACGGTGCGACCGATCGCCGGCACCCGGCCGCGCGGCACCGAGGAGAAGCAGGACGCGCAATTCGAGCACGAGCTGGTCACCGATCCGAAGGAGATCGCCGAGCACATCATGCTCGTCGACCTTGGCCGGAACGACGTCGGCCGCGTCGCCACCATCGGTACCGTGCAGGTCACGGAACGACTGGTCGTCGAGCGCTACTCGCACGTCATGCACCTGGTGTCGAACGTGCGTGGCGAGCTGCGGCCGGGGTTGGATTGCATCGACGCCTTCCGCGCGACCTTTCCGGCCGGCACGCTGACCGGTGCGCCCAAGATCCGCGCCATGGAGATCATCGAGGAGCTGGAACCGGTGCGTCGCGGCGTGTACGGTGGCGCCATCGGTTACTTTGGGTTCTCCGGCAACATGGATACCTGCATCACCATCCGCACGCTGCTGGTTTCCGGCAATCGGGTGTACATCCAGGCAGGCGCCGGCATCGTGGCCGACTCGGTGCCCGAGCGCGAGCACGCCGAGTGCGTCAACAAGGCACGCGCCCTGGTCCAAGCCGTCCGCCAAGCCGAGGCGATGTAGGAGGGCAGGGCGGGCGGTACGAGCACGAGTCACGAGCACGAACACGATTGACGCGCACGAAGCACGACGATGTTGCTGATGATCGATAACTACGACTCCTTCACCTACAACCTGGTCCAGTACCTGGGCGAGTTGGGTGCGGAGGTGCGCGTGTACCGCAACGACGCGATCGGCGTCGACGAGATCGCGGCACAGCATCCGGAGCAGATCGTCATTTCGCCGGGCCCGTGCACGCCGACGGAAGCAGGGGTGTCGGTGGCGACGATTCGCCGCTTCGCCGGGCACATCCCGATCCTCGGCGTCTGCCTGGGGCATCAGTCCATCGGTGCGGCGTTCGGCGGCAACATCGTGCGTGCCGAGCGTCTGATGCACGGCAAGACGTCGCCCATCTACCATGACGGCCGCACCATCTTTCGCGGTGTCAGCGAGCCGTTCGATGCCACCCGTTATCACTCGTTGCTCATCGAGCGCGCCACGCTGCCGGAGTGCCTCGAGCTGAGCGCCTGGACACGCGAGGGTGAGATCATGGGCGTGCGTCACCGCGAGCATCTGCTCGAGGGCATCCAGTTTCATCCGGAATCCATTCTCACGCTCGAGGGCAAGCACCTCCTGAAGAATTTTCTGGACCTGTCGCGCGGCGTCGCGGAGTAGGGCAGTGGACGTACGATCCGCTCTGGCGCGCGCGGTGGCTCGCGAGTCGCTGACCGAGGTCGAGATGGAGGGCGTCATGCGGCAGCTCATGGAGGGCGCCGCGACGCCGGCGCAGATCGGCGGCTGGTTGGTTGCGCTGCGCATGAAGGGAGAGACCGTCGAGGAGATCACCGGGGCAGTGCGAGCGATGCGTGCCCACGCGACGCAGGTGCGCCCGCGCGCGGCGGTGGTTGTGGACACCTGCGGAACCGGTGGCGATCTGCGCGGCACGTTCAACATCTCCACCGCCGCGGCCTTTATCGGCGCCGCGGCCGGGCTGACGGTCGCCAAGCACGGCAATCGCGCCATGTCGGGCACGGTGGGCGGGGCCGACGTGTTGGAGGCATTGGGCGTCAAGATCGATCTGCCCCCGGAACGCGTGGCGGCGTGCATCGACGCGGTAGGGATCGGGTTCCTGTTCGCCCCGACCTTTCATCCGGCCATGCGGCACGCCGCCGGGCCACGCCGGGAGCTCGGTGTGCGCACGATCTTCAATCTGCTGGGCCCACTGTCCAACCCGGCGGGCGCCCGTCATCAAGTCATCGGCGTGTTTGCCGCGCACTGGACCGAGCCCCTGGCGCAGGCGCTCGGTCGGCTTGGCAGCGTGCACGCCATGGTCGTGCACGGGGAAGACGGGTTGGACGAGATCTCCCTGTGCGCGCCGACGCAAGTGTCCGAATGGCACGACGGAGCATTGCGCACTTATCGGATCACCCCCGAGGAGCTCGGGTTCGCGCGCTGCGACGACGAGGTACTGGCCGGCGGCGATCGCGACACTGCGGCGAGCATCATCCGCGGCATCCTGGCGGCGGCGACGGGGCCACGGGCCGACATCGCCATGCTGAACGCCGCCGCGGCCATCTATGTCGGCGGGCTTGCTTCGTCGTTGGCTGCCGGTATTGATAGGGCACGCGAGGCCGTGCGCAGCGGCCGCGCGCGTCAGAAGCTGGCGCAGCTGATCGAGTTCACGAACCAATGATCCTCGACGACATCGTTCGGGATAGGCGCGCCGACCTGGCGCGCACGAAGGTGGCGGTATCACTCGCCGACTTGCGGCAGCGTCCACTTTTCCGCGCCGCCCGGCGCAACTTCCGGGCGGCACTGGCGGGACGCGGTCGCGCCATCATTGCCGAGGTCAAGAAGGCGTCGCCGTCGAAGGGTGTGATTCGCGCCGACTTTGATCCAGTGGCCATTGCGACGACCTATGCGCGCCACGGCGCGGCAGCGATTTCGGTGTTGACGGAGGAGCGCTACTTCCAGGGCCATCTCGACTACCTGGCGGCAATCCGCGCGGCGGTAGACGTCCCGTTGCTGCGCAAGGACTTCGTGATCGATCCCTACCAGCTCTACGAAGCGCGCGCCTACGGTGCCGATGCGGCGCTGCTGATCGTCGCGATCCTTTCCGATACGGCGTTGCGGGAACTGTTGTTCGTCGCCGAGGAGCTGAATCTTGCCGCCCTCGTCGAGGTTCACGACCAGCCCGAGCTCGCACGGGCCGTAGAGGTGGGGGCGCGGTTGCTGGGTATCAACAATCGCGACCTGCGCACCTTCCACACCACTTTGGCGACGACCGAGGCGCTGGTACCGACCGCTCCCGGTGATGCGCTCATCGTCGCCGAGAGCGGCATCGACACCGTCGCCGACATCGAGCGGCTCGAGCGCATCGGCGTACGGGCGTTCCTGGTCGGCGAGTCCCTGATGCGCGCGCCCGACCCGGGCGTGCGGTTGGCGGCCCTGCTGGAGCCGAGCGCGCACTAGGTGGAGCATGGCTCGTCCGGTGCAGGTCAAGGTATGCGGGATCACCAACGCGGAGGATGCGGTGGCCGCCGCAGAGGCGGGCGCGGCGGCGGTCGGCTTCAACTTCTATCCGCACAGCCCGCGCTATGTCGATCCCAAAGGAGCGGCGGCGATCGCCCGTGAGCTGCCTGCGTCGGTGTGTCGGGTGGGCGTGTTCGTCGACGAGAACCTCGATCGAGTGGCCGCGATCGTCGCGCAGGTCGGTCTCACCGCGGTGCAGTTCCACGGCAACGAGAGCCCCGAGTATTGCCGGGAGTGGAGCGACACCAAGGTCATCAAGGCCCTACGGGTGCGCGAGCGCGGCGCGGCGACGGTGGCGCAGACCTATGCCGTTGATTTCATTTTGGCGGACGCCTATGTGGAGGGGCGCTTGGGTGGGACCGGGGCGCGCATCGATCCGGCGTTGCTCGCGGGCTTCGAGCGCCAGCGTCTGATCTTGGCGGGTGGGTTGACGGCGGAGAACGTGGCCGAGGCGGTGCGGATGGTGCGGCCGTTCGGGGTTGATGTGGCGAGTGGCATCGAGAGTGCGCCGGGCCGGAAGAACTGGACGCTCATGAGGAGGTTCATTGCGTATGCACGCTCTGCCTGACCAGCACGGGCACTTCGGCATCTTCGGCGGCCGCTACGTCTCCGAGACGTTGATGCCGGCGCTGCTGGAGTTGGACGTTGCGTACCGGCAGGCGCGGCGCGATCCTGCCTTCCGTCGCGAGCTGCGGGGATATCTCGAGGAGTACGCCGGCCGCGAGACGCCGCTGTATTTCGCGGCCAACCTGACCGCAAAGCTGGGTGGGGCGAAGATCTACCTGAAGCGCGAGGATCTCTGTCACACCGGCTCGCACAAGATCAACAACGCCTTGGGGCAGGCGCTGCTGGCGCGCCGCATGGGCAAGCGACGCATCATTGCGGAGACCGGTGCCGGCCAGCACGGCGTGGCGACGGCCACCGTGGCGGCGCTGCTGGGCGTCGAATGCGAAGTGTTCATGGGGCGCGAGGACGTGCACCGGCAGTCGCTCAACGTGTTTCGCATGAAGCTGCTCGGGGCACAGGTGCGAACGGTTGCCTCGGGCAGCGAGACGCTGAAGGACGCGATCAACGAGGCACTACGTGATTGGGTGACCACGGTCGAGCAGACCTACTATCTAGTCGGCTCGACGATGTCGGCGCACCCGTATCCGATGATGGTGCGTGACTTCCAGTCGGTGATCGGGCGCGAAGCGCGACGGCAGATTCTGCGCCACGAGCGACGGCTACCGGATTGCCTGATCGCGTGCGTCGGCGGCGGCAGCAACGCCATGGGGCTGTTCTACCCGTTCCTCGGCGACGCGAACGTGAAGATGGTCGGCGTGGAAGCGGGCGGGGAGGGGCTGGAGACCGGACGGCATTCCGCGTCGATCAGCGCTGGACAGATCGGTGTCCTGCACGGCAAGAAGACCTACATTCTGCAAGACGAGCTGGGGCAGGTACGGCCGGCGCACTCGATCTCCGCCGGGCTCGACTACCCGGGTGTCGGTCCCGAGCACAGCTACCTGCATGACATCGGGCGGGCGCAATACTTGTCGGTCACCGATGCGCAGGCCATAGAGGGGCTGCAGCTGCTGACCCGTACGGAGGGCATCATCCCGGCGTTGGAGAGCGCGCACGCCGTGGCCTACGCGGCGCAGCTCGCGCCAACCATGGGACGCGACCGGCTCATCATCGTCAATCTCTCCGGCCGTGGCGACAAGGACATGAACACCGTCGCCCACTATCTCGGCGTGACGCTGTGAGGCGATGAACCGGATCGACGCGGTCTTTCGAAGCTTGCGGGCGGCGCATCGCGCCGCATTGATTCCGTTCCTGACGGCCGGCGATCCGGACGTCGACACGACCCGCGAGTTGATGCGTGTGGCGGTCGACAGCGGGGCCGACCTCCTGGAATTGGGCGTCCCGTTTTCGGATCCGACCGCCGACGGCCCGGTGCTGCAACATTCCGCGGAGATCGCGTTGCGCAGCGGCGCCTCGTTGCAGCGGGCGCTGGAGCTGGTGGCCGACTTCCGCCGTTCCTCGCAGGTTCCGGTGATCCTCTATGGGTACTACAACCCGATCTTCCGCTATGGGCCCGAGCGCTTCGCCGCGGCGGCGAGGCAGGCGGGGGTTGACGGGATCCTGGTCGTCGATCTGCCGCCGGAGGATGCGGAGGAGCTGTTGCGGTGGACGCGCCCGGCCGGCATCCACTTCATCTTTCTCCTGACCCCGACGAGCGGGCCGGAGCGCATCCGCAAGGTGTTGCGCCACGCCGGCGGCTTCGTCTACTACGTGTCGGTGACCGGAGTGACCGGGGTGCGTCCGATGGTGGCCGCACAAGTGGAGCCGGCGGTGCAGCGGTTGCGTCAGGCGACGAAGGTGCCAATCGGGGTTGGGTTTGGGATCTCGACGCCGGACCAGGCGGTGGCGGTGGCGCGCTTTGCGGATGCGGTCGTCGTCGGCAGTGCGATCATGCGAGTCGTCGATGCGCACCGCGGCTCGCCGGCCGTCGTGACCGAGGTCGGCGCCTTCATCCGGCAGATCAAGGACGGTATCCTGGGTGCCCGCGGCGCCGTGGCCGCTGAGGCGCGAAACGATTGACTGTCGCATGGCGAACCGTGAGTACGCCCAAGCCCTCGCCTCGCTGTACGCGCTCGAGGCGGCGAAGGGAATGGACTTCAAGCTCGAGCGCGTGGCGCTCGCGCTGAAGAGTCTGGGCGATCCGCAAGACCGGTTCCCATCGATCCACATCGCGGGGACCAACGGCAAGGGCTCGGTGGCGGCGTTCCTGCACGCCATCTACGGTGCCGCCGGGTATCGAGTCGGCCTGTACACCTCGCCGCACCTGGTGAGCTTCACGGAGCGGATTCGGATCGGTGCGACCGCGATTGAAGAGGACGAAGTCGTCGAGCTGACCCGGGCGATCCGCGCCGCGGCGACGGTGCGCGGCATTGAGCTGACGTTCTTCGAGTTCGTGACCGTGATGGCGTTCGTGCACTTCGCGCGCCGCACGGTCGACCTGGCGGTGGTAGAGGTCGGGTTGGGGGGGCGGCTGGACGCCACCAACGTGGTCCGTTCCGAGGTTGCCGTGATCACCACCATTGGGCTCGATCATCAAGAATACCTCGGCGACAGCATCGAGGCGGTGGCGCGTGAGAAGGCCGGTATCATCAAGGCGGGCCGCCCGGTCGTGATCGGAAGGGTACCGGCTGCGGCGGCTACGGTGTTGCGGGAGGTTGTGGCAGAGCGTGGCGCGCCGGCGTACTGGGCCGGCAGCGAGTTTTCCGTGAGTGCGGCGGAGCCGCTGGGTTTTCGTGGTATGGGTGTCGAAATCGAAGATCTCGTGGTCGGCTTGCGCGGCAGCTACCAGCGCGACAACGCGGCGCTGGCGATGGCGGCGGCGAGCGTGCTGCAGTCGCGCTTGCCCGTGAGCCCGGCGGCAATGCGGCGTGGCCTGGCAACCGTGCAGTGGCCGGGCCGCATGGATGTCGTGCAGCAGGCGCCGCTCGTGGTCCTCGATGGCGCGCATAACCCAGATGGCGTGGGTACCCTGGTGCGGGACCTTCCGGCGGTCATCGGCAAGCGCACGCTCCATCTCCTGTTCGGCGTGATGCGTGACAAACACTGGGTGCCGATGGTGGAGCTGCTCGGCCCGCTGGCGGCGACCGCGATGCTCACGCCGGTACTTCCGCCGCGCGGTGAGGAGGTGGCGCCGTTGGCGCGCGCCTTCGAACCGTACTGCCCGGTCCGCACCGCGGCCGACCCCATCAGTGGGCTGGAAGGGTTGTTGGAGTCCGTCGGTCAAGACGACGCGATCGTGGTGACTGGCTCGCTGTTCCTCATCGGTGCGGTGTATCCGCACTTTCTGCGCCGCCGCGGTCAGCCCGCCCTGTTTTCCTCGTCGGCTGCGGATTTGCACCCCTAGGCCGCGTCGATTGTGATGGGCGCGACGCGTTTCATGGCTCTCGCATGTCTGGTCGTCGCCCTGGTGCCGGGCCGCGGTCGGGCGTTGTCATCGGATGCGAACCGCGGCGGTACGGGCGAGATCGGCATCGACGCGGAGCAGATCAGCTACGACCAGAAGGCCAACGTCGTCACCGCGCGCGGCAAGGTCGTCATCACCCGAGGCCAGACTGAGCTGCGCGCCGACGAAGTCCGCCTGAATCGTGCTACGAACGAAGCCGAGGCGCGGGGCAACGTAAGCGTGACGGATCCGGAAGGGACGTTGTTCGCGGATGCCATGACCCTGAACTTGGATGAAGAGACCGGTTCCCTGGACACTGCTGCCGTCGAGTCGCGACGCTTCCACTACTCGCTGTCCGGCGATCATATCGAAAAGGGCTTGGGGCAGAGCTATCACATCGAGAACGGTCGATTTACCACGTGCCACTGCAACGAAGGTCCGCCGAGCTGGAGCATCAGTGGCAAGGAGGTCAACGTTGATTTCAGTGGTGTTGG
>Ga0335082_10001353_pt1 | contig 26088 bp, 22 predicted proteins | sample Lox_Sample_41_FD_206718 | JGI IMG/M metagenome (GOLD analysis project Ga0335082, IMG submission 206718) | Soil microbial communities from Loxahatchee National Wildlife Refuge, Florida, United States - Lox_Sample_4.1 | ecosystem: Environmental > Terrestrial > Soil > Wetlands | place: USA... | reverse complement strand
AGAATGATTGCTGTCAGTCCTGCGCCGTACCATTACCATAAAGGAGGAGCCACGTGACAATATTTCTCGTCTGTTGTGTAGTAATCTCGATAATTGGGCTCATACTCTACCTAATGCAGATAGGAGCGACGTATTCGCTCATCAAGCTCGGGCATAAACCTGGCGAAATAATGTCGGCTTGTGAGACTTGTTCCCTCCCCCCGGTCTCGATCCTCAAACCCTTGAGAGGCCTCGACGACAACCTATTCGATAACCTGGCGAGTTTCTGTATTCAAGATTACCCGGAGTACGAGATCCTTTTCTCCCTCCAAGACCACAATGACCCCGCCTACAAGGTAGCAAAGAAGATACAGGAAAAATACCCAGACAAGCATATTACCATAATCATAGAGCGTTGCAGCGTTGGTCTTAATCCCAAGGTAAACAATCTCGTTCCGTCCTATCAAAAGGCCCGCCATCCATACATCCTGATCAGTGACAGCAATGTGATGGTCGGCAAAGACTATCTCCGGGAGATCGTGCGGCACACCCAAGACCCGGCTGTCGGACTTGTGAGTAACGTGATACGAGGAGTCGGAGGCCGCAGCTTCGGTGCCATCCTTGAGAATCTTCACTTGAATTCCTTCATCTTGGGTAGTGTCAGTTTTCTCGATCAATTCTTGGGCATGCCCTGCGTCATCGGGAAGTCCATGCTCATGAAAAAGAACGACCTGGAAACACTTGGAGGGCTGGAAGCTTTTAAGGATATCCTGGCGGAGGATTTCATTATCGGACGGGAGATGCACCTCGCCGGCAAGAAGGTCGTTTTGTCGAACTACATGATCAGCAATGTGAACGAATACTGGGGGATCAAACGCTTCCTGAATCGCCATACACGGTGGGGAAAGCTGAGATGGAAGATTGGCGGAATTAAATATTTTCTAGAACCCCTCGCCAATCCGGTATTCGTTGCTACCCTTCCGGCTATCGTAAGCGGGCCGTCGCACATCACGCTAACGTTCGCGGGCCTCGTAGGCTTGATCAAAGTTCTTGGCGATTCTATCATCGGTAAAACCATCGATTCTGTGACCTGGGAAAACGAGATGGATAGACCGTCTTCGCTTATTTACCTACTAGCTCCAGTCAAGGACATCATCATCGGCATCGTGTGGTTCGTACCGCTTGTAAGCTCAACGGTCGTCTGGCGAGGCAACCGGTATATGATAGGCAAGGATTCTCGCTTGTCACCTTGTCCTGAAAACGGATTCTGGTCATGGGGCTATCGAATCACAGATGTTATCCGGGCCCGGTTCGCCTAGTTCCGGACGAACCAGAAAAGCTTTAACCGAGAAGGCGCGAAGAGCCTGTAATTTAACATTCTTGAAACAAAAGAATTCTCTTCCTTGTGCGTCCATAGCGGTAAATTCGTTCTCCTTTTGGCAAAGAAAGGGGCAATGCAATGTTGAACCAGACGGAACCGAACCACATCTTCAGGCTGGACATCGACCTCAAGGACCCCCTGCAAAAGAAGCTTTTTTCGATGGTCAAAGGCCCTATTGAACACTTCCTTGCTTTCCCCCGCCTGAACCGGGCATACGCCGACATCGCGCGGATGTCAGACAACCGGCCCTTCACGGAAAAAGTACTTGAAAAACTGAACATAGCATACGATCTTACCGAACAGGATCTTTCCCGGCTCACGATCCCCGCGGGACCCGTGATCGTTGTGGCAAACCATCCCTTTGGCGGCATTGAAGGAATAATCCTAGCATCAATCCTGCGTTCCCGGCGCCGCGACGTAAAATTCATGGCGAATTTCCTGCTCAACACCATACCGGAAGTGCGGGATATGCTGATTGCCGTAGACCCGTTCAAAAGAGATTCGTCCGTCAGGGAAAACATCAAACCGATCCGAGAGTGCATTCAATGGGTGCTCAATGGAGGCATGCTCGTGGTGTTCCCCGCCGGCGAAGTTTCGCATTTCAATATTCAGAAAGGCATCGTCACCGATCCAGCATGGAGTCCAAGCATCGCGCGCGTTATTCTGAAAACCGGTGCGCCCGTGCTTCCCGTTTTCTTTCAAGGGACCAACAGTGCTGCATTCCACATGGCAGGAATGGTTCATCCGCTCCTGAGGACAGCCATGCTGCCGAATGAGCTGCTGAACAAAGGGCGGAAGAACATTCGGGTTCGCATCGGGGACCTCATCCCCTTCGACAAGCTAAAAAGTCTTAAACAGGATACGCTCATAATGGAGTATCTCCGGTTTCGCACCTATATCCTGGAACATCGTCAGACATTTCAGGCGGTGCCGAGCGTCACCATGTTCCCCGTGAGAAAAATGCGCAAAGCTGGTCAAAGTCTTATGAATCCTCAAAATCCGGATGTCCTTGCTGAAGAGATTCGAAGTCTGCCTCCCAGCCAGACACTCGTCGAAAGCAGCGATAGCATCGTTATTCAGGCCATGGGTGATCAAGTCCCGCGTGTTCTGCTCGAGATCGGACGGCTTCGAGAGATCACGTTCCGTGCTGTGGGTGAAGGGACAGGGAAACCCGTCGATCTTGACCGCTTCGACCACACCTATACCCACCTGTTCATCTGGAACAAGATGAAAAAAGAAGTAGTCGGCGCCTACCGGCTCGGCAGAACGGATGAGCTGACGAGACAGCACGGGATCCGAGGAATCTATACCAGCACGCTCTTCCGATATAAAAAGGAGTTCCTGGAACATCTGGGACCTGCCCTGGAATTGGGGCGCTCGTTCATCCGTCCTGAGTATCAGAAGTCCTATGGCCCTCTCTTACTGCTTTGGAAAGGTATCGGCAGGTTTATCGTTGAAAATCCCTACTACAAAACGCTATTTGGTCCTGTGAGCATTACAAATGAATACCAAGCTATGTCCAAACATCTGATGGTCGGCTTTCTGAAAAGGACGAGGTATCGCCCTGATATGGCCGAATTCGTAAGGGCCAGAAGGCCGCTTCGTTCAAAACCGTCCAAGATTTGGGACATCGATGCTGCCGTGCGGTCCATGGGGGATGACGTCGATGCTATCTCAGAGATGATCTCCTCCATAGAGACCGATCGCAAGGGAATCCCCATCCTCTTGAAGCAATACATCAAACTGGGCGGGCAAATTGCCGGATTTAATGTCGATCCAAGTTTCGGCAACGTGCTTGACGGCCTGATCATGGTCGATCTTACCAGGACCGAGCCGAAAATTCTGGAGCGGTACCTGGGCAAGAACGGTGCGCAACACTTTCTAGCGTATCATCGCACAGGAACGGACCGGTATGCAACTTGTGCGTAACGAGGCGAACGTTGGCGACGATACCACGGCACCACCGCCACTGAGCTTCCCAGAACGGATGTCCAAACTTTTTCGAAAACTGTTCTTTCTCATACCAATCGGCATCATCGGGAATTTCCTTTTTTATCTCATGACAGCCGACCAACAAGTGCTTGCTTCGGTGCTCCATTTTTCCCCGATGTTCTTCGCGCTTGCCCTGCTCATGAGCATCGTCCCATGGTTCACCGGTTCACTACGGCTCCTCATGTGGAGCAGGTTTCTCGGAAACAGAATAGACTTCCCGGCGGTGTTCAAAATTGCCATCGGGGCAGAACTCGGTGCGGCTGTCAGTCCGCCGTTGATCGGCGGCAGTGCCGTGAAGATCGGGATGCTGATGCGCCGGGGGTTCAGCGGCGGCACCGCCCTGTCTCTTTCCGTAATGGAAAATATTGAAGATACAATTTTTTTCTTGGTCATGGTGCCGTTGGCTCTGACAATAACATCATCATGGGACCTGCCGCAGGTCGGGACTGTCCTATCAGGGCTGGGGAACCCGACACTGTGGACGCTACTGGCAGGAATCTGCGTTTGCCTCGGCGCTACCTTCCTGCTGATGAAAATAAAATCCTCTGATGCAAAACCGCAGCTATCGGGCCTTGCAACGCTAAAGGGGAAATTTTGGGTCGCTTATAGCAACTTCGTAGCAACCTATCACCGTATCGTCCGCGAGGGAAAATCTATTTTTTTTGTGACCATGGCTTTGACTTCGCTTCAATGGTTCTGTCGTTACTCCATTATCTCCCTTTTGCTGGCAAGCATGGGCATTCCTGTCCGCCCGATCCTTTTCATGGTACTCCAAGTATTTGTCTTCGCGCTAATGACCCTTGTTCCCACTCCGGGGGCGGCAGGCGGGGCCGAGGTAATGTTCTCTCTCATGTACCGTTCCTTTATCCCGGCCGGAACTATCGGACTCGTGACCGCGGGGTGGCGGTTTCTCACCTTTTATTTTCTCCTGCTTCTGGCTGCAGTGCTCTCACTTCTATTCGGAATGCAGCCCTGGGCAGAGACACATCCAGCCGGTGAGCAGGGTGCCGTACCTCAACGGGAACATCGGCCATCTGAAGAAATTGTTCTGAGGGAGGACTGACCCATGAGAAAGGATCGCAGGCGTGATTTTACCGCGGTAAAGAACCAGCCCATTTTGACGATGGAGATCGGAACGGCAGATCTTATTTTGTTTTTGATTGGCGCAGTTCTTTTTTTAACGATCGGCAGCCTTCCCTAGATTCATGAGGACTGTCTCCAGGGATACTTTCTATTCATGATACTGATATAGTCGCAGCTAGCATATTACGATATGCTTTGTAAAGGAGATGACCATGAATACTGCACAGGATAATAAGTCGCAGTCCTTCAGGAATAACAGGAGCCTCTCCCCGGTGTGTTCACCCTCGCACTCAAAGGGTGCGGCACTTGATACTATGAGACAGGGGTCTGCGAATCCGGACTGGCTGAAATCTCCAGTCATCATCAAGGCGACTCGTGAAGCAGGATTGACTCTGTACGAGATCCTCGGCATGGCAGAACTTATGCGTGTGGCATATGAAAAAGGAGAGATAGAAATCCTGCACAACCGCCTTGCACTCCTAATATCCCAAGCCGGCGACCTATCATCTTCCCTTACCAATATTCGCGAACTATCAAAACTCGATACAGATCCAGAAACAACAACCTGCCAATACTTCGATATCGTAACACTGCTCCTGGACATTGCTCATGCAGCACGGCTGAGCATCGGGCAAAAACCGGTAAAAGTGATGGACGTCGAGTCCCCCGGATCCGTCATGATCCTTTCAGACCCGGGAAAAGTCCGTAAGATCATGATGGGGCTCATCAGTAATGCTTCAAAATTCACCGATAGAGGACGGATCGCATTGATTCTGAATAAAGACGAGTACAGGATAAGTCTTATCATCACGGACACGGGTAGAGGAATGACTGCGGAGCAGATGAACGCCGCTTTTGCACCATCTGATATACACGGGCATGATGAAAAGAATGATCATGCCGTATCATGGCTCGGGCTCAGAACGATCAGGAATCTCGTAAAGCTGCTGGAAGGCAGCATTACCGTTTCGAGCAAGGTTGGCGAGGGAACGATCGTTGAGGTTTCCCTCCCGATCGAGCCGTCGGAGTGCATGGCGGAATCATGCCGGCGGATGGGAAAAGAACTGCCGTGTGCTTGCGATGGACTGCACTGCAATCGCCCAATGTTTCCATCAAGACTCGATGCGAAACACAACTCATAATGCTGTTTGTAGATAAGGAGAATGACATTACAGGCGTTGTAAAGACTTTTGCGTACCACACCAGTCAAACAGAAGGTACTATCGTATTCTATTGTAATCTTTTCAGCGATATCGTTACCGAGAATCTCTGTTTGCTGCGGAAAAGAGAACTGAGCAGTACAGGCGTTTTCTTCTGCGAAGCGTGCGACCACAGAGAGGGCAGAGTGCTCCTTCATGATTGCCAGAAAGATTTCATAATGCGCGAACCAGGGCATGACGGGCCTTAACCACCATTCTGGAGAGGCCCGGACACACAATGCTAGATAATGTACCCTCCTCCATAATCCGCAGTGTGTTCAGGCTGTTCCGGAATTTTTGTAACCTATATTTAATAATTCCGTAATAATCCTGTAACACAATAGCAATATTCTGCAAGCCGTGTTTGCCAATTTATCTATTTCATAAGACAGGTCACCTATGCATGAACAGGTTCTCATTGTTGAGGACGAACAAGATGTAGTTGAGCTCCTTCGCTATAATCTAGAGAAAGAAAACTATCGAGTGATGGTTGCGCTCAGCGGCGAAGAAGCCTTAGAGATCGTCCAATGCCAGATGCCGGATGTCGTTTTGTTGGATATCATGCTCCCGCAGCTGAATGGTTGGGAAGTATGTCGGATACTCAGGGGTGGCGCCAAAGGGAAATCCGTACCGATAATCATGCTCACCGCCCTCTCATCTGTAGAGGCCCGCATACAAGGCCTGACCCTTGGTGCCGATGATTATGTGTCAAAACCTTTCTCCATCAGGGAACTCATGCTCAAAATCCGGAAGTTGATCGACCGGCAAATGACGCTCAAAATGATCCAAGCTAAAGCTCAGGAACAGGATACGTCCTTAAAATATCTGGTCCACGAACTGAAGAACTCCATGAATGTGATCGGCGGTTTCTCCGCCCTTGGGCTCCGAAAGCAAGGAACCCAAGATTACCTAAGAACGATCAATGTCGCCGCCGCACATGCTGAGAGCCTTCTTAACGATGTATCGCTCCTCTCCCGGATCGAAAATCAGAAGGGTTCATTGCCTATGGAATCTCTTGATATAAGCTCCATAGTCGAGGAAGTGGTTGACATCTTCCGCGATACGGCAAAAAGCAGGCAGATCGAGATAGTTTTGAAGAATAAAATATCTTCGCTCATTACAGGGAACAGCACTGCTATCAGACAGGTTTTGATGAACCTGCTTTCCAATGCAGTCAAATATAATCGTTACGGCGGCAGGGTTTGGATAACCGTGGAAAGAATGCTAGACGGGGTAGACATTTCGATAACTGACGAGGGATGCGGGATACTGCAAGACGAGACACCCAAGATCTTCAATAAATTCTATCGAGCCGTCGGGAGCGAACAGATCAAGGGGGCGGGACTTGGGCTCTATATCGTGAAGCTCCTTATCGAAGCCATGGGCGGAAAGATCAGCGCGGTTAGCGGTCCTGGAGTCGGGAGCACGTTTACAGTATCCTTTCAAAGACTGAAGACGGTCCTCGAAGATCCGGATAAAAACAAAGATAAAGTCACCCACGCGTCGTAGATGGCAAGAGGTAAAGAAAATGAATGCCATTGGTCTGACTATCGAAAAATCATGGAGAATAATCTTCAGAGCGAATCTCGGCCGGTGGGGATGCTTACTACTTGAAACCTAAGCGCTCCCCCTATCATGATCATCTGGCAGGTCTCAGACATCTTCTTCAACACAGTCAACCTTGGTGCTCTTACTATCGTTGATGAAAAAGTACCTGCAGCTCTCGTCACAAGAGTGAAAATCCTGCTCAAACTGTTTCAGCGGTCCATATTCGAGGCCTATAGAAAGAGTCCCCTTATCACGCAACAGATACGGAATCACCGATCATTAACGAGCATTAGGGGATCGATCTTGCCACCAATAAAGCATTCGACAGCAAATCATCCGTTGTCCATGATGACATCATCGTGGCCGACAGAAATGGCTATCTTAAAGAGATCCTGTCGGTGGAAACAGCTCATGACCCAGCACGGCCCGGCATATGAAATATAAAGAGGATATTACTGGGTTTCGGCAAAAGATCTAAGATTATTTCGGCATATCGATGGCCAATCACACTGCAAGGAACACATAGCACAAGGTGGTCGTGAACATCTAGTAACCATCAGCGTGACCAATGATACATCGAAACAGGTCCCCACTCCAGCGTCCCAACGGATTTTGAACTCGGGCCTGATCTATTAACGAACACCATAATAATTCTTGAGGAGATAGAGCAGAAAACGATGAAAGTGTAACTTTCTGAGTCATACTGTACAGTCACAGAAAAGAGCAAAATCACAGTATGCCGCTTAATATAATTGTAATATAATTGTAATATTCTTGTAACAATTCCTTGGTATATAGTGAGTGTTAAAAATCTTTGAGGAGGAGATTCAAAATGAAAAAAATGACAGCAATCGTATTAACCCTAGTATTGGCAGTTTCAACTGGAGCGTTCGCTGATGAGATGCTGAACGGCGCAGGGGCCACCTTCCCCTATCCCGTTTATTCAGCGTGGGCAAATGAGTACAATAAGGTTACCAGTGTGAAATTGAACTACCAGTCCATAGGCTCCGGTGGCGGAATCAAGCAGATCACCGAGCGAACAGTGGATTTCGGCGCGTCCGACAAGCCGCTCAAGCCGGAAGAGCTCGCCAAGGACAATCTTATCCAGTTCCCCGCCGTGATCGGTGGCGTCGTGCCGGTGGTCAATGTCCCCGGCATAAAGGCGGGAGAATTAAGACTCGATTCGGAAGCCTTGTGCAAAATTTACCTAGGTGAAATCAAAAACTGGAATGATCCCAAGATCAAGGGACTGAACCCGAAGGTCAAGCTCCCGAACAGCGATATCACTGTTGTGCATCGTTCTGACGGCTCTGGGACGACCGCCATCTTTTCGGATTATTTGAGCGATGTGTGCCCGGCCTGGAAGGAAAAGGTCGGCACCGGCACCTCAGTGAGCTGGCCAGTGGGCATCGGCGGAAAAGGGAACGAAGGCGTAGCCAACTATGTTCAGCAGACCGCAAACTCCATCGGCTATGTGGAATTCGCCTATGCGAAGCAGAACAAACTCGCTCATGCGGTCCTCAAGAACCATGCCGGCAACTTCGTAGAACCGAGCTTCGAGAGTTTTGAAGACGCCGCCGCTACAGCCAACTTCGACCCAAAACAGGATTTTTACCTTTGGCTCAATGATTCACCGGGGAAAAATTCATGGCCCATCGCTGGTGCCACGTTCATTCTCCTGGCAAAAGAGAAAAAAGAGTCAAACATGAAGGTGGTCAAATTCTACGACTGGGCGTTCAAGAACGGGGATAACAAAGCCAAGGAACTCATCTATGTACCGCTCCCGAAATCGCTGAAGGACAAAATAGGATCCTACTGGAAATCGAACGAAATACAGTAGAACAGCATTATAAGCAATAAAAAAGAAGTTGAAATGTACGGGTCGGGTATATATACTATCTATATCCGACCCGTTTAATTTTATCATTATCCCCAGCAGGGGCAGAAAGGGCCATTCATTGGTCATCTCCTCTAAAAAAAATATTTATGATCTGTTTTTTTCCCTTCTAACCGCAGTTGCATCCATTACCGTCATCATTTTCATAATCGGCATTCTGGTGGTCCTTTTCAAGGAGTCTTCACTCGCGTTGAGGAAGTTCGGTCTCGTAAATTTTTTGACCTCAACGACCTGGAACCCCGTAACAGGCATCTTTGGCGCGGCAACCACGATTTACGGCACCTTCGTCACGACCGCCCTCGCCCTGCTCTTCGCCATTCCCACTGCCATCGGCATCGCAGTCTTCGTGACCGAAATCGCGCCGAATATTCTCAAAAGCCCTATCGGAATCGCGATAGAGCTGCTGGCTGCCATACCTAGTATCATTTACGGCATGTGGGGGCTATTCACCCTAGCGCCCATCATGTCGAAATATGTCGAACCGGCTCTCCAAAATACTATCGGGAAACTGCCTTTCGTCGGCATCCTGTTTCAGGGTACTCCTCTGGGCATCGATCTCCTGACGGCGAGCGTAATTCTCGGCATCATGATAATTCCGTTTACCGCAAGCATCGCGCGTGATTCGTTCAATCTGACCCCCTCCGTGGTCAAGGAATCGGCCTATGCCATCGGAGCGACGCAGTGGGAAGTGGTGAAGAACGTTGTCCTCCCCTACTCCAAACTGGGCGTGTTCGGAGGGGTAGCTCTGTCCCTCGGACGAGCGCTGGGCGAGACTATGGCCGTCGCCTTTGTCCTTGGCAACAACCACAAGATTGCCACATCGCTCCTTGATGCTGCCTCTACCATCACTGTAAGCCTTGCGAATGAGTTTACAGAGGCGGATAGTGACATATATCTTTCCTCTCTCTATTATCTGGCGCTCGTACTGTTCGTGATGAGCTTCATCATCTTAGCCATATCGAAGTTCTTTCTTCTAAAGGCCGAGAGGAAATACTCGCGATGAACCTCGAGAAGAAAAGAAAACTGGAGAGTTTTGCCGCTCTCGCATTGAGTGGCCTTGCCGCGGCCGTGGGTCTTTTTTGGCTCATTTACATCCTATTCGACGTCCTCCTCAACGGAATAGGCGCCTTGAAAGTGAGCCTTTTCCTCAATGACCCCGCCCCCGCCGGTGTCGAGGGCGGGGGACTCAGAAATGCCTTTGTCGGACAGCTAATGATCACATTCGCCGCTACGTTGATAGGAGTTCCCGTTGGCGTTCTGGGCGGGACGTTCCTCGCCGAGTACGCACGCGGGAAAAAAATCGCCCGGGTTATCAGCGTTCTTTCGGACATCATGGTCAGCGTCCCTTCCATTGTAGTGGGCGCCTTCGTCTACGCGGTCCTCGTACGTCCGCTCCACCATTTCAGCGGCTGGGCTGGGGCGTTTGCGCTTTCGATCATCATGATCCCCGTGGTTCTCCGGACCACGGAAGACATGCTGTCGCTTGTGCCATGGACATTGCGGGAAGCGGCATTTGCTCTCGGAGCTCCCTATTACAAAGTCATCATCCAGGTCGTATACCGCGGCGCCGCTACGGGCATCCTGACAGGCGTTCTCTTATCGATCGCCCGCGTTGCTGGCGAGACCGCGCCTCTGCTCTTTACTTCGTTCAACAATAACTTTCATTCCACGAACATGAACGGCCCGATGGCATCGCTCACAGTAACTATTTTCCAGTACGCCATGGGGCCCTATAAAAGCTGGCATACACAGGCATGGGGCGCTTCTTTCGTGATTACGCTATTCATCCTTGCGCTCACCATCATGGGTAGAATGATCATCAAGTGGAGGTACAAACGTTGAGCGGCACTGTTGATATCGAAGTCAGAAATCTGGATTTTTATTACAACGGAGACATCCACGCCCTCCGAGCCATTTCGCTTCCGATCTACCGCAACAAAGTCACTGCGCTGATCGGTCCCTCCGGATGCGGAAAGACCACGCTGCTCCGCTGCTTCAACCGTATGCACGACCTTTACCCCCGGCACCGGTACGGCGGCGAAATCGTTTTCCAGGGGAACAACGTTCTCACAGAAGGTTTCGACCTCATCAACCTCAGAAGCCGCATCGGCATGGTGTTTCAGAAGCCCACGCCCTTCCCGATGACTATAGCGGAAAACATCTCCTACGGCCTTCGGCTAAAAGGGATTACCAAGAAGAGTGAACTTGTTGAAAGAATCGAGCGGGCGCTCAAGCACTCAGTGCTTTGGGAGGAAGTGAAGGACAAGCTGGACTCAGGTGCCTTCGAACTATCCGGCGGGCAGCAGCAGCGCCTCTGCATCGCACGGGCGCTGGCTGTGGAACCCGAGGTCCTGCTCTTCGACGAGCCCACCTCGGCCTTGGACCCAATATCGACGGCAAAAATCGAGGAACTGGTTGTCAACTTAAAGAAGGACGTCACAATCATCATCGTCACGCACAACATGCAGCAGGCCGCCCGCGTCTCGGACATGACCGGGTTCATGTACCTGGGCGAGCTCATTGAGTTCGGCACCACCGAAAAGATCTTCACAAATCCGGACAAAAAGCAAACAGATGACTACATTACGGGAAGGTTCGGCTAAAATCGTAACGGCTCATAACTGATGGCTCTTCGTATGTATTTTCGGAGCGATGAGTTATACTATATATTATGAGCTCTGACCGCTCAGCTTCATTTAGGAAGGAGAACATCATGGCTGCGCAGAAAGAAATAGACCTTGAAAAGCTCAAAGAGCTAATACTCAAGATGGGAGGGTTTGTTGAGGATGCCATCAAGAAATCCGTGAAGGCCTTGGTCGAGCGTGACCGGAGCCTCGCCGTTGAGGTCATCGACGGCGATGCCATCATAAACAATTTCGACGTTGAGATCGAGGAGGAGTGCATCCGGTTCCTCGCCATATGGCAGCCCACGGGCAGCAATCTCCGCTTCGTCACGACCGCCATCAAGATCATCACCGACCTCGAGCGCATGGGAGACCTCGCTGTAGACATATGCGAACGAGGGATCGAGCTGCTCGATGAGCCACCGCTCAAGCCGTACATCGACATCCCGCGCATGGCCGATGCAGCTCAAAAAATGCTCAAGGACAGTCTCGATGCCTTCGTGGCAAAGGACGCTGACCTCGCCCTGAGCGTATGCGAGGCTGACGACTTCGTGGATAACCTGAACCAGCAGATATTCAACGAGCTTCTCCTCTTTATGCTGAAGGACCCCAAGAACATCTCCCGGGCGGTCCGCCTCACGTATATAACAAAATACCTCGAGCGCGTCGGTGACCACGCCACTAACATCGCAGAGATGGTCGTGTTTATGGTGAAGGGAAAGGTTATCCGCCACATGGCATGCGAGGCTATGCGCCAGAAAACCGAAAGCTGATAAGTCATGCCCTTGCTCCGTGAAGAGACATCCTCTCCCTTATCGCAGACCATCCGGACGATTCAAGTGAAGCAGGTTTTCCCTCCGGAACCCTATAAAATATTTGACAAATCGTAGTGAGCGATGTAAAATCGCTCTTTCAATTGCCGGCAGCACAGCCTTGCTGCATTTTTCGAACAGCACCAAGAACATGGCGAAAAATTAGAGATTTTTCCCCCTGGGCACGATCATAGCCGGCGGCTCAATACGACAATCCATGACTCAGGATATCAAACAAACCGATACTCACGGGATGCGCGATCTATTTCTTTTGATCGTGCTGCTCTCTCTCTTTTTTGGTTTCATGCTTGGGAACCGTCCCTTGTCGGTGCCCGATGAAGGACGGTATGTCGAGATTCCCCGTGAAATGGTGGCCACGGGCGACTATCTCACCCCCCGGCTGAACGGTGTCAAATACTTCGAAAAACCGGTGCTGTTCTACTGGCTCGAAGGCCTTTCCATCAAGCTCTTCGGCCTGAAGGGATTTGCGCTCCGCCTGTGGCCTGCCCTCTTTGCTTTGGGGGGGTGTCTCGTCATGTACGGATCCGGCGTGCGGTTGTTCGGACGACGCACCGGGTTGATCTCGGCGACAGTGCTCGCCACCAGCCTCCTGTACTATGCTTTGAGCCGCGCCATCATCCTTGACATGCCCATGTCGGTCCTGTTGAGTGTTACGCTTCTTTGCTTCCTGCTCGGAACGCATGAACCGCCTGGGCTGCGGCGACGGCTTTACATGTGGGGCTTTTATATGTTTGCTGCTCTGGCGGTCATGACCAAAGGATTGATCGGCATCCTGATCCCCGGGATGGTGATCGGCGTCTGGATAATACTGTTGGGGGAATGGCGCGTTCTTAAAACCATGTATCTCCCGAGCGGCCTTCTGCTGTTCCTGCTCATCGCCGCGCCCTGGCATATTCTAGTCGACCGGGCCAATCCCGAGTTTTTTAACTTCTATTTCATCCATGAACATTTTCTGCGTTACCTTACGAAGATCCACGGCCGGTACAAACCCGCATGGTTCTTTGTACCCGTAGTGCTGCTTGGTCTCTTTCCCTGGAGCGCCTTTCTCATACAGGCCGTAAAGCATAATCTTCCTCCGTCATGGCGCGAGCGTCATGAGCACCGGGACACGCTCTTTCTTCTGCTCTGGGCCGGGTTTGTATTTCTCTTTTTTTCCGCTTCCAGCTCGAAACTGATACCCTACATTCTGCCTATCTTTCCACCGCTCTCCTTATTGATCGGTCGGTATCTTGCTGAAGCATGGGACCGCCGTGATTTTCCCGGTATCCGGGCCGGTTACGCCGTTTTGCTTATCGTTACTCTGGGGCTAACCGTCGCACTGATCGCTCTTCCGGACTATCAAGCATCGCCAGATGTGCAGAAACTCGGTAAGTCCCCCTATATGTTCGCGGCCGTTCTGATCACAGGAACTGCGGTGACATGGTTCATGAGCAGGCGGAAAAACTTCCGATGGGCATTCTTGTCACTGACCGCTACAACGGTGTTATTTTCCATTGTGGTGAATGCGGCCGCTTCTTTCGCGGATATGCGCTCGTCCAAAAGTCTGGCGTTGGTGCTCAAGCAGCGGCTCCAGCCCGGCGATGAGGTCGCCAGCTACGATACCTATTACCAGGACCTGCCCGTATACCTGGAACGGCGCATCACCGTGGTGAACTGGAAAGGGGAACTCGAGTTCGGGACCACGGTCGAGGATACCAGCCAATGGATGGTCAATGAGACTATATTCTGGAAGCGATGGGACGGACCGTCGACGATATACATGCTTGCAAAACGCGGAACCTATGATGCGCTGCTCGCCGCGGGGCACAAGAACATATACCTGATCGCCGGCACTGACGACACCGTCCTCGCTGTGAACAAGGAGATGACGCCGTGAAATACCTTCCGATCATTCTGCTAGGAGTACTGCTCAATGCCGCGGCCCAGCTCTGCTTAAAAGAAGGGATGCGGCGCATCGGTTATTTTGAGTTCGCCTGGAGCAATTTCCTTCCCATTGCGTTGCAAGTGGCCGGGAATATCTTCGTTCTCGGGGGACTCTTCCTCTACATCGTAAGTGTCGCTGTGTGGCTCCTCGTCCTCTCGCGCGTGGAGGTGAGCTTTGCCTATCCCTTGCTCAGCGTTGGGTACATCGTCAACGCCGTGGCCGGGTATTACCTGTTCCAGGAGAATCTCTCGATGACCCGCGTCACCGGCATCGTGATTATTATCATTGGAGTATTTTTTGTTACCAGGAGCTAGGGGGAAAGCAATTGTTGCCGCAAAAAGCGACGAAGGATTTGATCTTTACGCCCTAAGCACACCGCGGTTTCGTATTTTTCGATTCACGCATTTTGAATTGAGGAGCGCCATGTCTGCAAACAAAGAAGATAAATTTCTCCCTTTCTCGCGGCCATCCATCAGCCGCGAAGCGATCGATGAGGTAGTCGCCTGCCTCGAATCCGGGTGGATCACAACCGGGCCGCGCGTCAAGAAGTTCGAGGACGACCTCAAGTCCTACGTCTCGGCGCCGCACGCGCTCGTGCTTTCTTCAGCAACGGCCGGACTGCACCTTGTGCTGGCCGCATTGCAATTGAAACCCGGCGATGAAGTGATCACCACGCCCATGACCTTCGCAGCTACGCTCAATACCATCGTACTCACCGGCGGAAAGCCCGTGCTTGTGGATGTCGAGCCGGGGACGTATAACATGGATGTTACGAAGATCGAGAAGGCGGTCACCAACCGCACCCGCGCAATCATGCCGGTGCACTTTGCCGGCCTACCTGTAGACCTTGATCCGGTCTACGACTTCGCAAAAAAGTATAATCTCCGCGTGATCGAGGACGCCGCTCACGCCATCGGCACGGAGTATAAGGGCAAACGCATCGGCAGCTTTGGCGATATCCAGGTCTTCAGTTTTCATCCCAATAAGAACATGACCACCGGAGAAGGTGGGTGCGTAGTCACCCGTGATGATAAAATGGCCGAGGCCGTGGCGCTCCTTCGCTTCCACGGCATGGACCGCGAGGCGTGGAACCGCTTCGGGAAAAAAGGAAGCCAGCACTACGAGATCATAGCTCCTGGATACAAGTACAACATGATGGACATCCAGGCCGCTCTCGGCCTGCACCAGCTCAAACAGCTAGACGGATTCATCAAACGCCGCACCGAGCTGGCGGTGCGTTACGGGAAATTGCTGAGCGGCTGGCCGCAATGGTCACTGCCCAAGGAGCCGTTCTATTCCCACCTCCACGCATGGCACCTCTATACGCCGCTCATCAATCCTGATTCGGCAGGCATGGACCGTGACGCGTTCATGCAGGGCATGAAAGACCGGAACATCGGCACGGGCCTGCACTACCGGGCCGTGCACCTCTACCCCTACTATCGTGAACAGTTCGGCTTCAAACGCGGTGATTTTCCGATCGCCGAGACCATCTCCGACCGCATCGTGAGCCTGCCGCTTTTCCCGGCAATGACCGATGCGGACCAGGACCGTGTGATCGCGGCCATGGACGATCTGTTCAGGAGGAAATGACGATGGCAAAACCCTATGTCAGCGTGGTGGTTCCCGTTTATAATGAGCAGGAGAACCTCGACGCACTGTTCAACCGCCTCACAGCGGTGCTGGACGGACTGGGCAAACCCTTTGAGATCCTATTCACGAACGACGGCAGCCGTGATCGGTCGGGAGAGATGCTGAAGGGATATCACGAGCGCCGCCCCAACCAGGTGCGCGTTATCGATTTCAACGGCAATTTCGGCCAGCACATGGCCATCATGGCGGCCTTCGAGCGTGTTCGGGGAGACGTTGTCGTCACGCTCGATGCAGACCTTCAGAACCCTCCGGAAGAAATCCCGAAGCTCCTTGCCGCTATCGAGGCCGGGCATGATGTGGTCGGCGGATACCGCAAGAACCGCCAGGACACCTTTTTCCGGAAGTACGCATCAAAGATCATTAACGGCATGCGGGCCAAGATCACGAATATCCGCATGCGCGACCAGGGGTGCATGCTTAGGGCGTACCGGAAAAACATCATCGAAAGCATTGTTGCGAGCGAAGAGACCTCGACCTTTATCCCGGCGCTTGCGTACAGCTTTGCCGCCAACGCCACGGAGGTGGAGGTCGAGCATGCGGCCCGCGCTGCCGGGGAATCCAAGTACCGTCTCTACGACCTGATCCGACTCAACTTCGATCTCATGACGGGTTTTTCCGTCGTCCCTCTCCAGGTCTTCACCCTCTTCGGCATGATCGTATCGGTGCTGAGCACCTTGTTCGTGATCTACCTGTTCATCCGGCGGCTGATTGTCGGACCCGAGGCCGAGGGTTTGTTCACCCTCTTCGCTATCCTTTACTTTCTCGTCGGCATCGGCATCATGGGGCTCGGCATCATCGGCGAATACATAGGCCGCATCTACAAGGAAGTAAGGAGAAGGCCTCGCTTCGTCATCCGCAAGGTCTATGAGAGGGTCGAGACCGAAAAGGCGGGCACCGGTGAGTAAACCGAGCATCCTGGTTTTTGCTTATCACGATGTGGGTTATGAATGTCTGGATCTCTTGCTCCGAAGAGATGAGAACATAATCGCTGTCATCACCCATGAGGACAACCCGAGCGAACAGATCTGGTTCAGATCCGTGTCAGATCTTGCAAAAGGTCACGGCATTCCGGTCTATACGCCGGAGTCCGTAAACACGCCGGACTGGTTAAGCCGCATCCGCGCCTGGAACCCGGACCTGATATTCTCCTTCTACTACCGCAACATGATCAAGGAGGAGATCCTTGACGTCCCGCGCCTCGGCGCGTTCAACATGCACGGCTCGCTCCTGCCCAAATACCGAGGCCGGGTGCCTATCAACTGGGCCGTGCTGCACGGAGAAAAAGAAGCCGGCGTGACGCTCCACTACATGGTAAAACGCGCTGATGCTGGTGATATCGTTGATCAGGAGGCAGTCCCCATCGGTCCGGAGGACACGGCTCAGGACGTTTTCAGGAAGGCAGTAAAAGCCGCGCGTCTCGTTCTTGAGCGCCGGATTGATGATCTCACCAAAGGCATGGCCCCGCGGCGCCGGCAGGATGATTCGCAGGCAACCTATTTCGGCGGACGCAAACCCGAGGATGGACGAATCGACTGGACACAGAGCGCCGACAGGATCTATAATCTCATACGAGCCGTTACGCATCCGTATCCAGGTGCGTTTACTCTTGCCGGTGGCAATAAACTGTTCATCTGGCGGGCACGGCCGGTCAAGGATATCAAAGGAAGACCGGGACAGGTTGTATCAGTGAACCCGCTCAGAGTGGCCACGGGAAACGGAAGTCTCGAGATACTTACCCTGCAGTGGGAAGGGAAAAGAGAAGAAGCCTCTGCGGGAGGCCATGGGTTGGAGGTTGGCCAAATCCTCGGAAACCAGGTCGGGAATAAACAGCTCTCAAAGAGCATAACAGACAGAATGGAGTGACCATGAGCCTTAGAATCTTGATCCTCGGAGTGAATGGATTTATCGGCAGCAGCCTGACCGAGCATATTTTAAAGCACAAGGAGTGGGAAGTCTACGGTATGGACATGGCCTGTGACAAGCTTGACCAGTGCCTTGGACATGAACGCTTCCACTTTGTGGAAGGTGATATTACCATCAACCGGGAATGGATCGAGTACCATGTCAGAAAGTGTGATGTGGTCATCCCCCTTGTGGCCATCGCCACGCCCGCCACGTACGTGCAGGACCCCCTGCGTGTGTTTGAATTGGACTTCGAGGCCAATCTCTATATCGTACGCAAATGCGTGCGGTACAAAAAACGCGTGCTTTTCCCTTCGACCTCCGAGGTGTACGGCATGTGCACGGACCAGGAGTTCGATGAAGAATCTTCGAATCTCGTTCTCGGTCCCATTAACAAGCCACGCTGGATCTATTCCTGCTCCAAGCAGCTCATGGACCGCGTGATCCACGCCTACGGCATGAAGGAAGGGCTCAAGTACACACTCTTCCGACCGTTCAACTGGGTCGGCCCGAAACTCGATAATATTCTGGAACCCAAGGAAGGCAGTTCGCGTGTGCTCACCCAGTTCATCGGCAACATCCTGCGCGGAAAAGATATTCAACTGGTCGATGGTGGCGCACAGCGGCGAAGCTTCACCTATATTGACGACGGTATCGACGCGTTGACACGCATCATTGAAAATAAAGACGGCGCCGCCGACGGCCGCATCTTCAATATCGGCAATCCCGCTAATGACGTGTCGATTCGCGAGCTGGCAGAGACACTCATCGCGCTCATCAAGACGTATCCTAACTACGCGAAGCTCACCGACAGCGTCAAGGTAGTGACCGTAAAATCCAAGGAGTACTACGGAGAAGGCTATCAGGATATCCTGACCCGCGTGCCGTCGATCAAGAACGCGGAGAAGTACCTTGGCTGGAAGCCGGTTACGGACCTTAAGACCGCCCTGCGTAAAACGCTTGATTACCACCTCGGACGGCCATCGCAAGAACTGGATGTATAGTCACCATGCCGGAAACAGGACTGGACAAATCTCTCCTTGTCATTAAAGTAGATGTCGATACCGAGCGTGGCACGCGCATCGGCGTGCCCAATCTCCTTGCTCTGTTCGACGAGTTCGGAGTCAAAGCCACATTTCTCTTCTCCCTCGGACCCGACAACACCGGCCGCGCGATCAAACGCATTTTCAGGCCTGGATTTTTAAGCAAGGTGAGCCGTACAAGCGTGGTTTCGACCTACGGTATCCGCACGCTCCTGAACGGCATTCTGCTCCCTGGTCCGCATGTAGGACGCCGCAACGAAGGCGTGATGCGCGCGACGCAAGACAAGGGGCATGAGGTCGGCATTCACTGCTACGACCATATCCGCTGGCAGGACGGGCTCGCGGGAATGACGCGCCCCGAAGTTTTTGAGGAATTCGGAAAAGCGCGAAAAGAGTTTGAGCGGATTTTTCATGAGCCTGCAAGAACCGCAGGCGCTGCTGGCTGGCAGGCAAACGGTTTCAGCCTCGAGGCCTACGATGATGCCGGACTTCTCTCCGCGAGTGATAGCCGTGGGAATTATCCCTTTTTCCCGCGTGTGGACAACACCGTGTACAAGACACTGCAGATACCGACCACGCTCCCGACGCTCGATGAGCTCCTCGGACGGCCGGAGTACCCTGAAGACCGAATCATTGACCACTATCTATCGCTGCTTCGCCCGGGGGCGCCGAACATACTCACGATCCACGCCGAGCTCGAAGGGATGAAAAAACTCGCTCTTTTCCGGATGTTTCTGGTTAAGCTGCAGGCCCGCCCGGTCGAGATCGTAACATTGCATGACCTCGCCCGAGACCTAATAAAGAACCCATCGGTAATTCCGATTTGCGACCTCATCGCCGGTACGATCGAGGGCCGTAGCGGGACACTCGCGGTCCAATCGTGCGGAAACACGTAATTACCTTGCCTATCGCCCCTTTTGCACGACTCTTTTAGCCTCAGGAAGCCCGACATAATGACCTAGTAACCGGTAATCCTTCAGATTTTTTTTGACAATCCGGCCATATTCCTCTATATTTAAATCAGTACAAAAACTCGTCTGACTTAAATACCTCTAAAGGAGTTTCATCAATGATCCCAACCGTAGAATGGAAAAACGGCATCGTACGGATGCTGGACCAGACGAAACTGCCCCTCGAAACCGTATACAACGAATGTAAGGATTATCAGACCGTCGCACGGGGTATCAGAGAGTTGTGGGTGCGCGGTGCGCCGGCGATCGGAGTTACCGCAGCCATGGGACTGGCGCTCGGCGCCCGGCAGATATCGGCGTCCTCCTTTGAGGAGTTCTGGCCAAAGTTCGAAGAGATCTGCAGCCACATGGCGGCTACACGGCCCACGGCGGTGAATCTCTTCTGGGCCATCGAACGGATCAAGAAATTCGTACAGGAAAACAGGGACAAGGGAGTCGAGGCCCTACACGCCCTGCTCGTTCAAGAATCACAGCGCATGCTGGACGAGGACATCGAGACGAATAAGAAGATCGGCAGCTACGGATCAGTATTCGTGGCCGATGATGACAATCTCATTACGCACTGCAATGCCGGTTCGATCGCTACGGCAGGCTATGGTACCGCTGAAGGCGTGATGCGTGCCGCTGTGGAAGAAGGTAAAAAGATCCACGTGTATATCGACGAAACCCGTCCCGTGCTCCAGGGTGCGCGCTTGACGGCATGGGAGCTCATGCAGGAAAAGATTCCCTGCACCCTGATCACGGACAATATGGCCGGCTATTTCATGTATCACGACATGATTGATCTCGCCATTGTTGGCGCGGACCGTATTGCCAGGAACGGTGACGTGGCGAACAAGATTGGCACTTACAGCCTTGCTGTGCTCTGCAAAGAACATGGCATTCCTTTCTACGTGGCGGGTCCGCTCTCCACCATCGATTTCAGCATGGAATCAGGATATCAGATCCCCATAGAAGAGCGCGATGGCCGCGAGGTAACCCATATATTCGGCAAGGTCCAGATAGCCCCTGATGGCGTGAATGTGGCGAACCCGGCCTTCGATGTGACCCCGGCCCGTTACATCACGGCCATCATCACTGAGAAGGGGGCGTTCCATCCGAAGGACATCCACAAACTTGCTGACGATAATACCGATCCGGAGAAATTCAGGATTCGATAGAACAGCTCTTGTCATGTTGCGTTATCCTGCAGCTGTGCGGCACGATATTTCCGTTCACCAGGAGCGAGGAGGGCCGTATGAAACAGACTGTTCTCCATCAGAAACATCTCCAGTTAAAAGCGAAAATAACGGAATTCCAGGGCTGGCAGGTCCCTTTCCAGTATACTGATGTGCAGGACGAATACCAGGCGGTGCGGACCGCTGCCGGACTGTTCGATGTGAGTTATCTGGGCAGGCTTGAGATCAGCGGTCCAGGCGCATCCGCCCTCATCCAGAAGGTGTTTACCAGAAATACAGCAAAGATCGCCGAAGGCACTGCCCACTACGGTTTCCTGTGCAATGAATCCGGCTTTACTCTCGATGACGCGGTACTCTTCCGACTCCCCGATTCATCGTCTGGCACCCGCTATCTGCTCACCACAAGTGCCGGTAATACCGACAAAGTGCTCCGATGGCTTCAACGACATGCGACGGGTGACGTCCAGATAACCGATAATACCTTGGTCTTATCCCAGCTCGCGCTCCAGGGACCGCACTCATTCCATATCCTCGAGAAACTTGTCGGATCCCATCAGAAAAAATTCAAGCCAAGAAGTGTCCGAGAGCTGACTATCGCCGAGAAGCCGGTCATAGTATCCCGGAGCGGATATACCGGTGAGCACGGCTACGAATTCTTCGTGCCCGCAAACCACGCCGAGAGTTTCTGGGACGCGGTCCTGGCAGCCGGTCAGGAAGAAGGGATCAAACCTTGCGGCTTCGGCAGCCGGGATCTCCTTCGCCTGGAAATGGGATATCTCCTGTACGGGTACGACATTGATGAAACCAGGACACCTCTCGATACCGGCCTCCTGTCCTTCATTGACTTCAAAAAGGACTTCATTGGCAAAGATGCACTGCTCAAGCTTAAAACCGATGGCGTCAAGCAAACCCTTGCGGGGTTTTTGCTCCTTGAAAAGGGAATACCGCGCAGCGGTGGGAGCATTTTTTCCGAAAACCGCGAGATCGGGGTCGTGACTAGCGGGAACCAGTCACCCCGATACCGGAACGGCTTCGGGCTTGGCTATGTCGTGAGCCGGTACGCTCAGCCCGGGCAGGAAATCGAGATAGAGGTCCGCGATCGAGAGATAGCCGCCAAGATCGTTGAAATTCCCTTCTATAAAAAGAAATAAAACACTGTTCATCTCCATTGCTTCTGCCTGATTACGTCTTGTCTTCTCTCCTATCAGGTAGTATATTATCACTTATGGAAACCAAAAAAGCCGTCATCCCGGTCAAAGGCATGACCTGCGTGAACTGTGCAGCAGCCATCCAGAAAGACATTTCAAGACTTGCTGGCGTCAGGAACGCGAACGTCAACTTTGCGAACGAGAAAGCTGTTGTCGAGTTCGACCCCCTTACCGTCGGTCTGGGCCGGTTCGTAGAGACCATCCAGGAACTTGGATATACACCCGTGACCGAAAAGACGACGATCCCGATCATCGACCTTGATGCGTCGCGGGTACAGGAGCTGGAACGCATCATATCCTCAATCGACGGTGTACTGAAGGTCGTGGTGAACGCCGGGGCCGAAACTGTGGAAGTGGAATATGTACCCGGACAGATTGGGCTCCGTGATATCAGGAGGGCTATGGAAAAGTCGGGCTTCCGCCTTCCGCAGCAGGCAGAAGGCCGGTCTGCGCTCGATATCGAAAAGGAGGCCCGTGAGAAGGAGCTCGCGGAACTTCGGACCAAGCTTACCGTAAGTGCCATACTCTCCGCGTTGGTGCTCATCGGAAGCTTTCAGGACATGCTCCCCTTCATCACGATCATTCCCCGGCGGACCATGTGGTTCATCCTGTTCCTGCTCACCACACCAGTCCAGTTCTGGGCCGGCCGCCATTTCTATCAGAACGCCTGGGCGTCTATCAAGCACGGCAGCACGAACATGAATACACTCGTGGTCGTGGGAACGAGCGCCGCCTATGCCTACAGCATGGTGCTCACGTTCTTTCCCGCAGCACTGGGCCACTATGGCAGCCACGGCGGCGCGTACTACGATACGGCAGCGATCATCATTACCCTGATCCTGTTTGGCAAGTACCTTGAAGCTCGTGCTAAATCGCGCGCCGGAGAGGCCATTAAAAAGCTTATGGGCCTCCAGCCCCGGACCGCCCGCGTGGTTCGAGAAGGGAAAGAACTGGATATTCCGATTGAGGAAGTGGATACGGGGGATCTGATCGTTGTCAGGCCCGGGGAAAAGATCCCTGTCGACGGCGTCATCCGGAGCGGGTACTCATCGGTCGATGAGTCCATGCTCACGGGCGAGAGCCTCCCCGTCGAGAAAAAAATGAGCGATGCGGTGATCGGTGCGACCATAAACAAGACGGGAACGTTCACCTTTGAAGCTACCAAGGTTGGCAGAGATACCATGCTATCACAAATCATTCGCATGGTGCAGGAAGCGCAGGGTTCCAAAGCGCCGATCCAGCGTCTTGCCGATTATATTTCCAGCATCTTCGTGCCGACTGTAATTTCCCTCGGCCTGCTCACCTTCGTCATCTGGTATATTTTCGGATCAGCGGAAACACGGTTTACCTTCGCCCTTCTGAATTTCATCGCGGTGCTAATCATTGCCTGCCCGTGCGCGATGGGACTTGCAACGCCAACAGCCATCATGGTCGGCACGGGCAAAGGCGCTGAACAGGGAATTCTCTTTAAAAACGCCGAAAGCCTCGAGCGGGCCCAGAAGATCGATACCATCGTGTTCGATAAAACCGGCACGCTTACGCGCGGCGAGCCAAAGGTCACGGAGGTGATCCGTGATGGAATAAGTGAGCAGGAGATCCTGTTTTTCGCCGGTTCAGCGGAAAAGAGCTCCGAGCATCCGCTCGGGGAAGCCATCGTGCGCGCTGCAGTTGAAAAGGGTATTCAGATCGAACAGGCGGACGAGTTCGAGGCGCTCCCGGGTCACGGAATCAGGGCACGGCTGAACGGCAGAGAGATCATTCTGGGGAACGAGCGGCTGTTGACGGAAAGAAAAATCGACTTCGCGCCATTCAGCATTACAGCTGAGAACCTATCATCCCACGGCAAGACCCCTATGTTCGTGGCCGTTGACAACAAGGTTGCAGGAATCATTGCCGTTGCGGACACTCTCAAGGAGCATTCAGCGGAGGCCGTATCCGGGTTGAAAGCCCTCGGCCTGGAGGTCGTGATGTTGACCGGTGACAATCGCCGCACGGCGCAGGCCATTGCCGACGAGCTTGGGATCAGCCATGTGCTGCCTGAAGTCCTCCCTCAGGACAAGATGGATATGGTAAAAAAACTCCAGGCAGAGGGTCGCGTGGTCGCTATGGTCGGCGACGGGATCAACGATGCACCTGCTCTCACACAAGCTGACGTTGGCATCGCCATCGGGACAGGCACAGACGTAGCCATAGAGGCATCGGACGTTACTTTGATCAAGGACGACCTCCGCGTGGTCGCAACGGCGATGAGGCTCTCGCGCCGTACCATGAACACCATCAAGATGAACCTGTTTTGGGCGTTTTTTTACAACGTCATCGGCATTCCCGTTGCGGCCGGCGTCCTTTATCCGTTCTTCGGGATACTGCTAAATCCTATGTTCGCATCGGCGGCTATGGCATTCAGTTCGGTGAGCGTTGTGTCGAACTCGCTCCGGTTGAGAAAATTCTCTTAAGCGTCAAACGCGTCATCGTTCTTTTGTACGGCTCACAAAAGTAGTAAGGGGTTCTTAAATGCATCTTGCTTTTTTCTTCGGGTTCTTTGCGTGCTCCGCGAGAAACGGTCTTCTCTGTTTATTGCTTCTTTTTAATGCCTTCACGGTGAAACAATGAAGTTCATCGCCGACGTCATGCTGGGAAAGCTCGCAAAGCGGATGAGGCTGCTGGGATTCGATGTTCTCTATGATCGGGCGTTCGATGATAACGAGATCATCCGCCTCTCACTGGAACAGAACCGCGTCATCCTGACTCGAGACACGGAACTTGCCTCACGTCCCCTGGCGGCAAACCGCGTGTTCATAAGTCATAATAAAGTAAAGGACCAACTACGCCAAGTTTTTGATACATTCAGGATCGAATCAATCCCCGGCCCTCTCACCCGATGTTCTGCTTGCAATGACACGCTCATCCCGGCCAGAAAGCAGGACATAAAGGACATCGTTCCCGAGTATGTGTATGGCAACTACGGATTTTTTTTTCGGTGTGTCAGTTGCGGAAGGGTCTACTGGGAAGGAACGCATGTGAAAAATATGAAATTGACTGGCTGATTTTAGAATGCTGAAGTCACAGTTCCCGCAGGGGCGACTCCGGAATTTCATCGCGTTCGGGAAAACCCAGTGTTTTAAAAATGAAAATTAAGCCCAACCCCGAGAGTAAACGTATCCCCATTAACGTTCGTGTCAACGGTAAATCCGTTGATTGTCTCATCATAATCAATGAACCTGAATACCCCTCTCACATCGATTGAGACCAGGGGATTGAAGTAATGCTCAAAGCCCATGCCGAGATTAAAACCAGGGCCTGATAAGTCATAGTGATCCCCGGTGACGTTGTAGTTCTCATGGAAGGTATAACCTCCCACACCAAATAATAAATATAGCTGATTCAGTGCAGGCGGCGGAAATAAAAAGACCCGTAAATCGATACTCCAGCCGTAAAAATCGCCGTCGCTGAATCCCGGGAAAGAATCGTGATGAGTAGATCCTATAAAATTACCTTCAAGTGCTACCGGACCAAAATTATATCCAAACCTTAGTTCCAATCCAAGTGCCGGATCGACGGTATCGAAGTAGGGGTCCGCCATGCTGGTTATATCAACATACGTAAGTCCAATACCTACATACGGGCCTACCTTTGCCATCGCAGGCGTGGAACAGAGCAGGATCGCCAACGCTGA
>Ga0335082_10001351_pt1 | contig 26110 bp, 21 predicted proteins | sample Lox_Sample_41_FD_206718 | JGI IMG/M metagenome (GOLD analysis project Ga0335082, IMG submission 206718) | Soil microbial communities from Loxahatchee National Wildlife Refuge, Florida, United States - Lox_Sample_4.1 | ecosystem: Environmental > Terrestrial > Soil > Wetlands | place: USA... | reverse complement strand
CAAATAACCAATGCTGAGGAGCACCTGCGCGTGCGCGAGTGCCTCGAACGAGCGGTCAAATTGGCTCCGTCGTACGCGGAAGCGTGGGCGGCTCTGGCGGACTGTTACGTCCAAGAGCACAATCAGGGCTTCAATCCCCGCCCTGATCCGCTCGGGCGCGCGTTGCAGGCCGCGCAACACGCCGTCGAGCTCGACCCCGCCAGTGCGCGTGCTCACTCGGTGCTCGGCGGGGTCTATTTTTTCCTGCACGACCTCGATGCGTTCGCTTCCCAGGCCGAGCGAGCTGTGGCGCTCAATCCCAACAATGCGGACGTGTTGGCCTTTTACGGGCTTTACTGGACTTACGGTCACTTCACCGATCGAGCGCAGCGGGCGCGCGGCGTTGCCATGATGAAGAAGGCAATGACGCTAAATCCCATGCACCCAAGCTTCTACCACTTCCCGATCGGATGGCACTACTGGATGAGCGGCGAATACGACACGGCGCTAGAGGAGGCCAAGAAGATCGATCTACCGGGCTATTACTACACTCACGTCCTTCTCGCGACGGTCTATGGCGCGATGCATCGAAAGGAAGAAGGGCGCGCTGAAGTGACGAAGATCCTCGAGCTGTATCCCGACTTTCCACGCAACATTCGCGCCGAGCTGCGCAAGTGGAACTATCCGGACTCGGCGACCGATCGCGAGATCCGGGATTTGCGGCGGGCTGGCATGGAGATCCCCGCTGGAACGTAACCGGGCGATCGGAAGCATGTGATGCTTTCACGCTGGAAGACTATCGTCCCTAAGAAGATGTCTTGGCGGTCGTTGCCGTGCAGGATGACATGATAGAGCCCGCCGGGGAGGTGCAGGCGTGGCTTGTGGGATATGACGGAAGGTTGTGCCATCTATCAATAAATCACAAAATGTCAAACCTGACCCGGATTCCACGCCCGTTGGGCAGAATCACCCATGGATGCGGGGCGCCATCCAGCTTATCATTGCGTCTTACTTCTCGTCTTACTCCAGTTTATCGCTAGGGCAAGCGTCAAGCTATCGACCAAAGGTCAGATCGTGATCCCCAAGGAGATCCGCGAGGCCAAGGAGTGGTCACCAGGTACTGAGTTCGAGGTGATTCTCACTGAGGCAGGTGTCCTTCTCTCTCCATTGCCACCGCTCCCACCGACCAGGGTGCGAGATGGTCTTGGCCTTCTGGCAAAGAAAGGCCGCCGGCGTCTCACGCGAGAAGAAACCGAGAGGCGCATCGGTGAGCTGATCCTTCGCGAGGATGGTGGTGGCCGCCGATGATCGCCGTCGATACCAATGTGCTCGCGCGCTACCTCCCACGCTGGCCGCCATGAGTCACCGGAATTCGAAACGGTGCCCGCCGACTTTTTGCGGTCATTGGTGCACCCTTCCCAAGATCTTCGCGACGATACTCAGGGCGAAGCTCATCTTTCTTGGAACGATTAGCCTTCTTCATTAGATCTTCCTTTCACGCCGTGTGGAGAAGCGTCAGCTGAGCGCCTAACGGCGACTCGCGCGACAAAGCACAAGTAGACGTCGACTCACCGAATCACTTCATCGGCACGCAACAGAATTGATTCGGGGATCGTGATGCCGAGATTCTTCGCCGTTTTAAGGTTGATCACGAACTCGTAACGGGATGGCTGCTCCATCGGTAGATCCGCTGGCTGGGCACCTTTCAAGATCTTGTCTGCGTAGACGGCACCAGCGTCTAACAAACTCCTTAAGTTAACACCATACGACATCAAACCCCCCGCCTCGGCGAACACGCGGTAGGGATGAAATGCTGGAAGCTGATTTTTGATTGCGAATTCGGCGAGCCTTTTCGCTCCTGCGAGCATGACCGGGTCTTGCATGACGATCAAACCACTAGGACGCTTGGCGTAGAGTAGCTGTAATGCACCATCCAAGTCGCTCTGACTGGTGACCTCCACCAAGAACGGCGTGAGTCTCAACAAGCGTGCGGCGGCTTCCGTGGTCTTTGCCTGAAGTTCCGCGGCCGAGTTGCGAGGATTCCACAAGATCGCAACGCTGGTAAGCCCTGGAACGGCCTCTTTAAGCAACTGGAGCCTCTTCGCGGCCATATCTACCAAGGGGACGTAGACTCCTGTCACATTACCGCCGGGCTGCGCAAGGCTCCTCACGAGCCCCGCTCCGATCGGGTCAGCCGACAAGGTAACGATGGGAATCGTGCTGGTGACCTGCTTTGCCGCTACCGCCGCTGGCGTGCTTCCTGTGAGGATGATGTCGACCTTGCTTTGCACCAGCTCGGTCGCGAGCTTGGGGAGGAGATCAAACTTTTCGGCAGCTGCGCGGACCTCGAAAATCGCATTCTTTCCTTCGATATACCCCCGTTCACGCAATGTCTGCTGCCAATAACCTCGCAGGTCTTCTACGCGGAGCTCCGTGAGGATTCCTATGCGATACACCTTTGTGTCGGATTGAGCTCGGGCGGCGCCTGGCACGACGATCAAAGCAGCAGTGAGGATGACGATGGTAAGGTTGCTCATATGCTCCCCAGGGTTAAATCGCGTGTTCAGTCGGTACCAAGCATCGTTCTCCGCAGGCGCCCGCCGATCAAGGCACTCATCCGATTGCGGGGTGTCTTCATGAAATATCAGGGCTAGACCGTTTACGCCGGCCGCCGATCCGCCCACGGCTGCGCCGCCTCGAGTTGCGCCGCCAGGCGAAACAGCGTCGCCTCGTCGCCGAAGGGCGCGACGAATTGCACGCCCACCGGGAGCCCCACTGCCGACCAATGCAGCGGCACCGACATGGCCGGGTTGCCAGTGGTATTGAATGGCGCGGTGAAGGCGATGTCGCCGAAGAGTTCCTTATGAAAGGCCTCGGTATCCGTTCTCATCAGACTGAGCACGCCAAGCTTGTGCGGGGGGGTGCACATGGTGGGCGTGAGCAGGATGTCGTAGCTGGTGAAGAAGCGGCCGACAACGCGACCTGTGCGGTGGAGCACGTCGATCGCCCCCGCATAGTCGCTCCCGGAGAATTTACGTGCGTACTCTGCGTACCCCCAGGTGATCGTCTCGACATCCTCCAATGTCACTTCGCGGCCAAGAACCGCCGCCGAACGCTGAAGCACAGCGCGAACTTGCGACGTGACGATGATCCCAACGGCCTTGCCACGCGCCGCTTCGTCGATCGCGGGCGAGGCCTCCTCGACGTGGTGGCCAAGACTCTCGCAGAGCTTCGCCGCACCCGCGACTGCGGCCACGCATTCTGGATCGACCTCGTGGCCGTTCCAAGCCTTCGTCGTGAAAGCAATCCTGAGCCGCCTGGGATCGGCCCTGGCCTCGATCAAATAAGGGCGGCTCTGAGGCGGGGCCCAATAGGGGTCTCCAACATCCGGGCCGCAGACCGCATCGAGCAATGCCGCGCTGTCGCGCACTGAGCGAGTGATCGCGTGCGCGCTGGCCAGCCCGCTCCACCGCTCGCCAAAATCAGGGCCGAAGGGGATGCGCCCGCGCGTGGGCTTCAAGCCGAACAACCCGCAGCAGCTGGCGGGGATACGGATCGATCCGCCGCCGTCAGTGGCGTGCGCCATGGGCAGCATGCCCGCCGCGACCGCCGCGGCCGAACCTCCGCTCGAGCCGCCTGCGCTGTACTCAGGGTTCCAGGGATTGTGGGTCGCACCGAAGAGGCGGGACTCAGACGAGGTGGACAAGCCGAACTCGCAACTATGGGTCTTGCCGAAGATGACGAGGCCGGCGCGCTTCAAGCGCACGGCCAACTCGGAGTCATGGTCGGCAACGAAGTTACGAAAGATACTGGAGCCGAAGGTGGTGACAGTGCCGGCGTACAAGGGGCCGAGATCCTTGATGAGGTAGGGCACGCCGGTGAACGGACCCGATGGCAATCCGACGGCGATCGCCGCCATCGACTCATCGTACATACGGTTGATCACCGCGTTTGTCGCGGGGTTGCGCTGCTCGACCCGTTCCATCGCCGCAGCAAGCAGCTCCGCGGCGCTGACCTGACGGGCCTTCACCAGCGCGGCGAGGCTCAGACCGTCATAGCGTTCATAGTCCGGCAACGTAGCCTTGTCCGCCGCTGACGCCCGTGCCGAGTCGGGTCCGAGGCTGATGACCTCGCCTGCGGCCACTGCGGCCGCTGTCCCGCCGGCACTGCGCAGGAATGCCCTGCGGCTCAATCCGTTTTGGTCCATGGTAGCTCCTCATTTGTTTAAATACATCTTTGGATAGTCAGCGCAGAAGATTCCAACAGCTGGTGCATGCGCGTTGACTTAACCCGAAGTTCTTAACCATTCCTCCCCCTTCAAGGTGGAGTGTCAGGAGGGAGATGGGGAACGAGTGTGGACGTCAATCAGGCCCCATCCCCACCCCAGCCCTCCCCTTGAAGGGGAGGGAGTGTGCGTTTACAAGTCGGCGCGACCGTGTTTGCACACACACTATCGCAGCTCCGCCAGCAGCGCCGCAGCCTCGAGATGATCTTTGGTGGTGCGGCCCTCGGTGAACCAGTCATACACGGGCTGCAGGAGCTCGAGCGCAGCCTTTCGTTTGCCCTGAGATGCCCACAGGCGCGCCAGGGCGAGCGCTGCCTGCAACTCGAGAGATTTCGCTTCCTGCCGGCGCGCAAGCTCGATGGATTCCAGGTAAAACGTCTCCGCTTCGACGTCGGCACCATTGGAACGCGCGAGCCGCGCGTCTCCGAGTAGTCGGAGGAATTTCACTTCCAACCATCCTTCCGCATGCTGCCGCGTCACCCGCAGACCTTCCTGGCTCGCCTCCAGAGCGCCGGGCATGTTGCCCAGATGGAAGTGAGCCTGAGCGAGAAATGCCTGAAACCAATGAGCCGGCTCCAGGGTACCGGTCGCTCGCATTGTGTCGATCGCGCCCTGCAGTTGCGCGAGCTCTCGGTTTCTTCCTTTGCCTTGTTGAATGATCGAGAGCGCGCGAAGGGCCGCGCCGATCGTACTCATGAAAGGAAACCCTTGATCCACCGCAAGCGAGATGAGTGCATCGGCGTACTTCTCGCTGGCCTCCGGTTCACGGCGAAGCTCGTGCACCATGCTGGCCGCCTGAGGCGCGAAGCACCGAGTGAAGGGATGCGAGCTTCGCCGTGCAACGGCTTCGACCTCAGCGCAGCAGGTCAGGGCCTGATCGGGATACCCAAGTGCCCAAAGGGTCAGAGCTAGCCAATTAAGCGTTCCCGCTTTCGGGTCCAGGCCGTACATGAGTGTGCGTTCACCGTGTGCCGCCACGCTATACGAGGCTAAGGATTTCTCGAAGTCGACGCGGGCAGATGCGAAATGGCCCAGCCGGTAAGCACTGCCCCCGCGGAGCGCACGGGCCGCCACCAGCATATCGGAAGAGCCAGATTGCTCCGCGAGGACCATGCAGCGCTCGGCAAATTCGTGGGCCGAACGTGGCTCTGCGCGAAGGAGGTTGAACACATAGAGTCCCCGCAGGGCGCTGAACAGCGGCGGCCCGATTTCGCCGACCTGCTCGCAGAGCGCCTGCGCACGCGTGAACGCGAGCAAGGACTCCGGCGCGGTGTAACCCTTGGTCGGAATGAGCGCGAAACCCAGCCCGATCTGCAGGCCAAGCTCCAGGGCCGCAACATCGGGTGCATCGGGTAGGGTCCCGGCTAGCTCGATGCCACGCTGCCGGTAGGCGATCCCCTCGGCGTAAGCGAGTCGCTCTCCAGCGCGTTCCCCTGCCAGATGCCAGTAGCCGATCGCTTGTTTCGTGAGTCCGGCCTGCGTGAGGTGACGGGCGAGTAACTCCGGCTCGTTCGCCACTTGGTCGGAGAAATCCTTCTCCAAGACCTGCGCGATTTGGGCATGCAGCTGAGCGCGTTTGCTCTTCAGCAACGAATCGTAGGCAGCATCCTGCACCAGTGCATGCTTGAAGATATAAATGGCATCCGGGGGCGTGCCGCGTCTGAACACTAGGCCGGTCGTTGTGAGTTGCTCGAGCGCCTCATCGAGCCTCGTCGCCTTGAGCGGCGAGAGCGCAGCCAGCAGCTCATAGGAGAACTCGCGTCCGATGCAGGCGCCGATCTGGGCGATCTCCCGGATCGGCGCGAGTCGGTCCAGCCGCGCCAGCAGCGAATCGCGCAAGGTGGTGGGAATCGCCAATGCAGGCAGCGGAGCATCGAGCAGATAACGGTCGTGCGTCTCGCGCAGCAGTTTAGACTCGAGCACCGATTTGGTCAGTTCCTCGATGAACAGCGGCACCCCGTCGGTGTGCGACAGGATCTGCTCGAGTACCTCTGGCGGCAGCACCTTGCCACCGCTAACCTTGGCCACCAGTTCGCTGACTTGACGTCGGCCCAGGCGGTTCAGCGTGAGGCTCATCACGTGGGGCTGTCCCACCCAGGGCGCGGTGTACTCGGGCCGGTAGGTGATCACCAGCAAGACGCGCTGTTGCGCAATGCGCGAGATAGTCAGCTCGAACAGCTCCTGGCTGGTGGGATCGACCCAGTGCGCATCCTCCAACAGCATGAGCACCGGCCGCTCGGCCGCCAGCGCTTCGATCTGCGCGTCCAGCGCCTCTAGCGTTTTCTCCTTCTGCTTCTGGGGGGACAGGTTCAGCGGCGGATAGCGATCTACGGGCAAGGACAGCAGCGCGGCAAACAGAGGTGAAACAGATCTGAAGTCCTCCACCGCTTCGCCCAACAACGCCTCCATCTTGTCGAGCTTCTGCTCAGGCGTGTCTTCGCGTGCGAAGCCCGCGGCGCGCTCGAACTGCTCGATCACCGGATGCAGCGCGCTGTGCGTGTGAAACGGCGAGCATTGGAAGCGAAACCTGGTATGGGACTCAGCGGCGATACGCTCACGCAGGACCTGGGTGATCCGGCTCTTGCCGATACCCGGCTCACCGGACAGAAGCACGACCTGACCCTCGCCAGTCTTGGCCTGCTTCCAGCGGCGCAGCAACAGTTCCACTTCTTCCTCGCGCCCCACCAGCGGTGTCAGTGCCGCCTCCCCGTGCGCGGCATCGAAGCGGCTGTCGCTGGCGCGCGCACCCACCACTTTGAATAACTGCACTGGCTCGGACACACCCTTGAGTGCCTGCGTACCCAGATCGGTGTAGTCGAACAGGCCTTCGGCCAGCATTCGCGTGCGCTCGCTCACCACTACACTGCCGGGCTCGGCCAGCGCTTGCAGCCGCGCGGCGATATTCGGTGTTTCGCCCACCGCCGCCTTGGGGATCGAGGCATCCCCTTCTCCGGTCTCGCCCACCACCACCAAGCCGGTATGAATCCCCACCCGGGCGCGCAGCGGCGTCGATGAGGTTAGCTTGCAGACCGCTTCAGTGACTTCCAACCCCGCGCGTACGGCACGCACTGCATCGTCCTCATGCGCCTGAGGCCAACCGAAGTAGACCATGAGCCCATCGCCCAGGTACTGCGCCACATGGCCGTCGTAGCGAGCGATAACTTCGCCGCACGCATGCTGATAGGCCTGCATCAGATCGCGCAACTCCTCAGGGTCGAGACGCTCGGCCAGCGCGGTGGAGCCGACCAGATCGCAGAACATGACAGTGAGCTGGCGCCTCTCGGCTTCGCGCGGTACTAACGAGCTCTCAGGAGGCGCCAGTGCACTGGTTCCCGGCCGCTGTGTAAGAGCCGCAATGGCAACCATCAGCCTGCGCCGTGCACCGACCGGCAGAGCCAGCCTGTCAACGTCCGTCTCGGTGAGGTGCGGCAGGACGTCGAAACCGATATCGTTGTCGGCGAACACTCGGGTGTACTTGGCGAGGCCATTACGCTCGAGCCAATCGTCGATCGACATCATGGGTGGTGTATTTCGGAGCGGTGGTTGAGATAGGACCACCAGCGGCTTAACCGCGGCGGGCCCTGCTTAGCAACTGGCTTAGACTCGACGCTTGCCGCAGCTTGGCGACGAAGTGAAAATGCTGGTCCAGCGTGATGAGCGGGACAGAAGCCTGCAGTGCGGCCGCCGCCACCCAGATGTCGTTGGTTGGGATAGGGTGCCCGTCGTGGCGAAGCTGCTGGAAGACGAGCGCATAGGCATCCGCAGTGTGTCGATCTGGTAGGGCCAGCGACACTCTAGGCGAAGCCAAGAACGTTGTCAGATCCTTGCGATTTCGCTCGGCCTTCCTGCCGCCGGCAAACCCGGCCAGCAATTCCGCAAGAACTACCAGCGGCACGATCAGCCGCGGTACGCGGCTGAATACTTCCACCATCTCCGGCAGCCCTCTGCGGAACCCGCTGTACGCGTTGGTATCGATTGCGACCGCGGCGATCATTTTCTGCGCCGCGGCTTGATCCAGAGATCCGCGTCAATGGTCGTCAGCGGTTCGATCGCTTCCTCGAACTCGCGAAGGTCCGCTTCCGACCACGTTCCCGCGAGCGCATCCAGGTCGTGGTATCGCGGAAGCGCGTCGCCCGCGAAGCACTCGGTGAGCGTCTCGGCTACGAGGCGGTTGACACTGACCTTGCGTTGTTTGGCCGCCAGCTTGATGTTCTCGACTACGACCGGATCGACATCGCGGATGAGGATGTCTGGCATGACGTGGACCCTCCAAATGTTACGTCGCGGGAAATGATATCACAGCGATGCAGATGATATCAGTCTTCGCTCCCGGCATCGGACAACCGGCTCGGACACGCCTTTGAGTACCTGCGCACCAGATCGGCGTAGTCGAACAGTCCAGCAGCCAAACCCCGGGTGCGCCCGCTCACCACCACGCTGCCTGGCTCGGCCAACGTTTGCAGCCGCGCGGCGATGTTAAGGGTCTCTCCGACCGCCGCCTTAGGGATCGAGGCATCCCCTTGCCCGGTCTCGCCCACCACCACTAAACCCGTATTAATCCCCACTCGGGCCTGCAGCGGGGTCGATACTGTAAGTTTGGAGACAGCTTCCGACGCATCCGACTAAGTCCGCGATGTCATCGCCGCACTGCTTCAGTACCTGTACCAAAGTCTGCGCGACACTGTATCCGTAGAGGTTGATGCCGTCGCCCGGGTTGCCATCCGGGTAGTAATTCCTCATGAATGAGGCGTAGTCCTTGATCGCCTTGTCGTCCTTCCAGATGGAATCGGTCGGGTCCTTGAGATAAGAGCTCGAGATGAGGTAACCGGCACGTTTCAACGGGTAACCAAGCGGCAGCCCCGCGTCCGCGGGGCGTCTAGAATGTGCGGAGAGTGTCCTCTCGCGAGGCATGAGAAGAAGGACCCCCGATGAGCGCTGCAGCCGATTTCCTGAGGGCACGCGACTTCCTGCTCGCCCACCGGACCGACTACGCGGCCGTGCGCCGTGACTTCCACTGGCCGCAGCTGAGCGAGTTCAACTGGGCGCTCGATCACTTCGACGCCATGGCGGCCGGCAACGACAACGTGGCCCTGTGGATCGTCGAGGAGTCGGGCGAAGAGCACCGCCTCTCGTTTTCAACACTCGCTGCACGGTCGAACCAGGTGGCGAATTGGCTGCGCGCGCAAGGCGTGCAGCGCCACGATCGCGTGCTGCTGATGCTCGGCAATGAGGTCGCGTTGTGGGAGACCATGCTGGCAGCGATCAAGCTCGGCGCAGTCGTGATCCCTGCCACCGGCCTCCTGACGCGCGACGATCTGTGCGATCGCCTTACACGGGGCGCGGTAAGGCACGTCGTCGCGGGATCAGCCAACACCGCGAAGTTCCAAGACCTCGCGGGCGACTACACGCGCATCGCGGTCGGCGTACCTCGCACCGGATGGCGCGACTTTGCCGCAGCGAACGCCTCGCCGTGCACTTTCACACCAAATGCCTCTACCCGCGCGACCGATCCACTGCTTCTGTACTTCACCTCGGGAACCACGTCGGAACCCAAGCTCGTTGTGCACACGCACCAGAGCTATCCGGTCGGTCACCTCTCGACCATGTACTGGATCGGCCTGCGTCCTGGCGACATCCATCTCAACATCTCTTCCCCCGGCTGGGCCAAGCACGCATGGAGCTGTTTCTTCGCTCCGTGGAACGCGGGCGCCTGCGTCTTCATCTACAACTACGCGCGCTTCAACGGGAAGGCGATGCTCTCGGTGCTCGAGCGTTGTCGCGTCACAACGCTCTGCGCGCCGCCGACCGTATGGCGCATGCTCATCCAGGAGGACATCGCGGCCTTCCGCGGGCGCCTCGCCATTCGCGAGCTGATCGGTGCGGGCGAGCCGCTCAACCCCGAAGTCATCGATCGCGTTCAGGCAGCATGGGGCATCACCATCCGCGACGGCTTCGGGCAGACCGAGACGACCGCCGTGATCGGCAACTCGCCCGGTCAGCCGGTGAAGCCGGGCTCGATGGGTCGTCCGCTGCCGGGCTACGATGTGGTCCTGCTCGACGTCGACGGCATGCCCGCGGACGACGGCGAGGTGTCCATCCGGCTCGATCCACGTCCGGTCGGATTGATGGAGGGCTACCTGGGTGACGCGGGGAAGAACGCGGAGGTGATGCACGATGGGTTCTATCGTACCGGCGACGTCGGGCAGCGCGATGCGGACGGCTATATCACCTACGTCGGCCGGGCTGACGACGTGTTCAAGGCCTCCGACTACCGGATCTCGCCGTTCGAGCTCGAGTCGGTCGCGATCGAGCATCCGGCGATCGGCGAGGCGGCGGTCGTCCCGAGTCCGGATCCGCTGCGCCTCGCCGTCCCGAAGTGCTTCGTTAGCCTGCGGCAGGGATACACCGCTTCGCCGGAGCTCGCCGCGGACGTCTTCGCGTTCCTGCGCACGCGTCTCGCGCCGTACAAGCGCATCCGTCGCCTCGAGTTCGCCGAACTGCCGAAGACTTTGTCAGGGAAGATCCGGCGCGCGGAGCTGCGTCAGCTCGAAGTCAGGCGACATGCCGCGAACGAGAAAGGGATTTTCGAATTTGTCGAGGACGAGACAGCGAGCGAGGAACGCTACCGCGCCATCTTCAACGTGTCCCTCGATGCAATTAGCCTGTGGGATACAGACCTCTACATGATCGATGCGAACCCGGCGTACTTCGAGATGTACGGCTATTCGCGCGAGGAGGTGATCGGCCAGCGCTTTCCGTCCGACCTGCCACCTGACTACGCCGTTGCGCAACAGGCGCTCATCCGCCGGACCCTCGTCGGCGAATCGTGCCAGCTCGAGATGGCTGCCATCCGCAGGAACGGCGAGCGCTTCCTGATCGAGGCGCAGACCATCCCGGTTCGCTACCGCGGCGCGACACACGCGATCATCGTCGGGCGCGATATTACCAAGCGAAAGGCCGCCGAGGCGGAGCGCATGCAACTCGAAATGCAGGTACGACAGGCGCAGAAGATGGAGGCGATAGGGCACCTGGCCGCCGGGATCGCGCACGACTTCAACAACATTCTCACGGGAATTTTCGGATACATCGCGCTCGCGGCCGAGCGCCAGGAAACCATTGGCGACGCCAAGCTCGGAGGCTATCTCGAGGATGCGCAAGTGTCGTGTCGCCGCGCGCGAGACGTCATCCAGCAGCTACTCACCTTCAGTCGCGGGCAGCGCGGAGAGCAAGGCGCCATCTCACTCTCCGCGCTCGTGGCGGAAGCGCACGGGCTCGTTCGCTCGACGATGCCCGCGACGCTGGAGCTTCAGGTGACGCTCGACGAAGTCGTCCCGGTGGTGATTGCCGACCGCGTCCAGCTCGAGCAGGTCCTTCTCAATCTTTGCATCAATGCTCGCGACGCGTTGGACGGCACCGGGACCGTCCGCGTCATCGTCCGGGAGACCCGATCCGCGGACCTGGTGTGCTCGAGCTGCCACAGCCGCGTCGCCGGTAACTTCGTCGAGTTGGTCGTATGCGACGACGGGCCCGGCATCCCACCTGCCGCGATGGGGCGGATCTTCGAGCCGTTCTTCTCGACCAAGGACGTGGGCAAAGGCAGCGGAATGGGGTTGGCAGTCGTGCACGGAATCGTGCACGAGCACGGCGGGCACGTCGTGGTGGAGGCGCCGCAGGAGCGGGGTACTACTTTCCGGATACTCTTGCCTCCCGGTGCGGAGGACCGGAGAGCCGAAGCGCGAGCGGAGGCGAGCAGTCCGGCGCCTCGCGCGACGCGACCCGCGCTGCGTGGACGCGTCCTAGTCGTCGACGATGAGCAGTCCGTCGCTGAGTCCTTGGGCGAGTTGCTGCGAACTTGGGGCCTTGAGGTGGACCTGGCTCCCGGCCCTGAAGAGGCGCTCTCGATGCTAGGAAGCGACCCGGGAGCGTACGACCTCGTCATAACGGATCAGACTATGCCGCGGATGAGCGGCCTCCAGCTCGCCGGAAGGATCGCACGCCTGTCGCCGGCGCCTCCCGTCGTGCTCTACACCGCCTATGCCGACGACGTCCGTCGTCATGAACTGGAGGCCGCGCGCGTGAAGGACCTGGTGCGTAAGCCGTTCGAACTCTCGGAGCTGCGCGCGGTGGTCGCGGAATACACCCACGCCGATCGCTTCAAGAGCTGATCCGCAGAAAAACCACTTCCAGACCGTGAGAATATGTTATTGAGGCCGTGACGTCTGCTTCTGGCCGAGGCTGTGTGGAAGTTCAGCCAAATGAGGTCTCGCGGTGATTCTGCGCAGGGGTTGGAGCGCGTAGTATCATCGCCCATAGTTGTCCCCTCCGCCCTCGGGCGTGAGCACACGGAACTTGATTACCAACAGGAGGAACCATGCACGTTCAAGCTACCCTGCGGTTGCTAGTCTCTCTACTGTTACTGCTAAGTGCCGGGCGGGTGCTTGCCGACGCCGCCGGGGATATCCGGAAGCTTGAACAGGAACGCTTCGCAGCTTACGTGCACGGCGATGTCGCTGCGCTGGACCGGATCTTTGCAGATGACTTGGTCTACTTCCATTCGAATGGCTTGTCTGACCCGAAATCGGGGGTTCTGCAGAGCTTCGCCTCGGGTGACCTCAAGATCTCCCGCTTCGAAGCAGAGGACCTCCAAGTGCGAGAGATTGGCAACGTAATGGTCGCCACCGGTCTGGTGCATGTGGAGTTGGTCAACAAAGGCACTGCAGCCAAGTTCGACATTCGCTACAGTGCCATTTATGCCAATCAAGGCGGTCAATGGCGATTAGTCCACATCCAGAACGCTCGCATGCCGCCTGCCAAGACCTGACGATGTCGGTGACAACGGCCCATGCGCTCTGAGCGGAACCTGATCGGCAGGGAACGGCCAACTCCAGCCGCTCACGACCTCCGAAATTCGCGCTGGGAATGACCGGTCTGAAGGTGCAGCGGCCATAGCTCGATGTCGACCGTTTCCGACCAAGCAAAGGCTTGCGATGGATACTGCCGGAAAGACGAGCCCCCTCGCTGGCTGACTACTCGTCGGAGTCAGCGGGAGCGGCCTTTTCAGGCTTCTCTTTCTTCTGCTTCTTCTCCGTGGGGGCAGGCGCTGGTGCCGCCTTCTTCGCGTCCTTTGCCTCGGGGTGCTCTTTGCGTGTGAGACTAGCGTCGATGGCGGCAAGGGCTTTGGTGATAGCCTGATGTTTGGCCTTCAAGTGCTCATACACCTTGTCTTTCTTGAACTCGTTGGGAGCCATTCCCCGTTTCTCGAGGACGGTTTGACGCGCTTGCAGACGTTCGTCGTACAGCTTCTTCTGATTCTCTCTTGTGGCTCTTGACTGTGACGACATCGTATATCTCCTCGCAAAAGATGTTCGCACAGTATAGGCATTCCGCGACCTACACGAATATTTTCCTGACAATGCGGTCGAGCTCATTCGCCGCTATGTTCAGATCTAGTACAGGCAGCGTCTGTTTGGTCGAATACCGTTTAGGACAGCAGAGGGGATCACGTCCGTGCCATCCCACCGCTCTCGCCTCTTCACCTGTTCCCTCATTCACTCCTTCACCGGCCAGCTAGCCCTGCCACACCCCATATCCTTCTTCGCGCAGTCCGATCGCGAGCTCGACCTCCATCTCACGCGCTCCCTCATAGGGCATCGGGTTACAGTACGCGTACAGGTGGGGCAACAGTCGCAGGCCGTAGCGCTGCACGAACCGATTGGCTTTGATGCCGGCCTTGTGCCTGCGAAAGCGCTGCTCGGGCGTGAGACCGGTCATGCCTACATACACGCAAGGCTTGGTCGCGTCGTAGTCTGGATTCGCTCGCCGAAAGCGTGCCTCCTGCAACACCTCAGGGCTCAGCTCGACAACGTAAACGTGATGTTTGTATGGATTCAGCGTTCGATCGATCGACGGAATGACTCAGCCTCTTCCAACCAAAATTGCATGTCCATTTCCCGCAGCATGAGCCCCGCAGCACCAGCTTGTTCGCGGCCTTCCTCACTGTCGCCTGCCATACAGGCAAGCCGCCCAAGCCCCAGATGACACAAGGCCGTGAGTGGCCGCATGGCCAGTTCCCGAGCGAGCGCAATGGCCTGTGTGTAATACTTCCGCGCCGAGATCAGGTCTGGCGGGCTCAGCATCATCTGGACATCGCCCGCGCAGAACAGCGCCCACGCCTCCTCTCCTCGTCGCTCGTGAGCGTGTGCCAGCTTTATGGCGGACTCCAGAGTGGCTACTCCTTGGGCTGTCCGGCCCAGCAGCGCGTATGTGCGCCCCAGAGAGGTCTCCATGACGTTCCCGTACTGCACATTTCCTCCGGCCCGCTCGCTGTCCTTCGCCTCCTCCAGCAACGAGATCGCGTCCGCAGCTCGGCCAAGCAGATCGTAAAGTAACGCCAGCGCGGGAGCTACCCATATTAATAGCGCCGACGCGTTGGTCGTTAAGCCGATCTCGCGACAGCGCTCGAGCATCGGCAGGGCCAGCTCGAGCTCGCCCTTCAACAGGTGTACGGCCCCCAGTGTGTACTCAACGTAACCCTGCTCAAACGAAAGCGCTCGGGCTGCGGCATTTCGCTGCGCAACCTTGCCGGTATCCAATGCCTTCTGGAACTCACCAAGCTCGCCATAACACAAAGTCGCAAGCGCGGGTGCCCATACCAAAGCGTTTGCTGCGTAGACAGACGCTGCCGGAGCCGCGGCCGCATCGTATTCTTGAGGTTCGGTAACGTGGGAATCGTTCGCGGGCGAAGCTGCGACCGGCAACAGCGACGCTATCGCCTCTCGGTAGCTGCCTTGCTGGTATTTGATCAGACCAAGCCAGTAAGTCGCGTAATCTTGGAGTTCCATGTCTGCCAGCTCTGCTCCCAATGTCACTACCTGCTTTGCGTGTTCGAGCGAGGAGCTGAGCTCGCCCACGCAATTGCTCGCCTGACAAAGGCTGACAGCGACCTGTCCGCGGCGCCTCGTATCGTTCAGCTTGACGGCGAATCGCTCCGCCGTTCTCGCATAAGTGAGCATCTTCGCAGCTTCGGCGAGCGGTGAGAACGGTATGCGAAGGAGCAGACAGATGTCGATAGCCTGCTCGAGCCGATCGCGGCTCTCAGGCAGGTGGTCGAGAGCGGCCAGCGCCTGCTCATACGCCAGCACCTGTTCCCGATGTGCGCCCCGGCTGAAGGCCTTATCGCCAGACCTTTGCAGATAGTTCGCTGCCTTCTGCCAGAGCTCACCACGCAATGCATGATGCGCAAGCTGTTCAACGCGTTCAACGGTTCTACCTACGTATAACTGCTCGATCGCCTCCATAATGCGCACGTGGAGGGCACGGCGCCGGTCCTGCAGCAGGCTGCCATATGCGACCTCGTGCGTGAGCGCATGTTTGAATGTGTACTCGAGTTCCGGGAACAGGCTGGCCTCGTATAAGAACTCCGCGGTCTGAAGTTGCGCAAGTGCCGTGCGCAGTTCGCTGTCCGCCATATCGGCGATCTTCTCCAACAACGCGTACGGCACGTCCTTACCGACGATGGCCGCCGCTTGCAGCAGGCGCTTGTCCTTCGGCGACAACCGATCGATGCGCGCCGCAAGAATGGCCTGCACGGTAGCCGGCATCCGAATACCGGTGGCAGGCGCGCTCAAAGCGTAGGCCCCACGACTGCCGACTAACTGCCCCGTTTCGATCAAAGTGCGCACGCTCTCTTCCAGGAACAACGGATTGCCCTCAGTGCGCTCGATCAGCATCCGTTTAAGTGAAGTGAGAGCGGGATCGGCGCCGACCAGCGCGTCAAGCAGTGCATCCGCGCTCTCGCCAGCGAGCGGATCGATGCGCATTTGCTGGTAATACGTCTTAGCGGTCCACCGCTGCTGGTATTCGGGGCGATAGTTGACCAGGAGCAATATGCGCGCGGCAGGCAGGCTCTCGACCATACCGTCCAGGAAACTTTGCGTCTCGGTGTCGACCCAATGCAGATCTTCGAACACCAGCACCATTGGCTGCACCTGCGCCTCACGCAGCAACAGCCGCTTGCATGCGTCCAGGATACGCAGGCGCTTCTGCGTCGGTTCCAGGCGTTGCCACTGAGCATCTTCCAGCGGTGCATCGAGCAAGAAGAGCAGAGCTGGAAGGATCGGCTCGAGGTCGCGATCGAGCATCACCAGCTTGCCGGCCACCTTCTCGCGAACGCGTCTGTCGTCATCGCGCTCCTCGATCTGGAAATAATTCTTTAGCAGATCGATCAGAGGACGGTACGCGCTCGCCTTGCCGTAGGACACGGAAGCGCTTTCGAGCACGAGCCAGTCGTGCACCCGGTGTGAGTGAATGAACTCCCATACGAGCCGGGACTTTCCAACCCCGGGCTCGCCTATCATCGCGACGAGCTGCCCGCGCCCCGTGTGCGCTCGTTCCAACGCGTGGTTGATCTGGCCGATTTCGATGTTGCGGCCCACGAACTTGGTCAGGCCACGCACGGCAGCAGCCTGAATGCGCGAACGCGCTGCACCGGCTCCGGTGAGCTCGTAGATCTCGACCGGCTCCCTCAAGCCCTTGACCGGCACCGGACCCTGCGGCTTGACGGCAATGAAGCCCTCGGCAAATTTGAGGGTAGACGATGTGAGCAGCGTCGCTCCGGCATCGGCCAGCTGTTCCATCCTTGCAGCCAGATGCGTGGTTTGACCGACCGCGGTGTAGTCCATGTGCAAATCGCTGCCGATGGCGCGCACCACGACCTCGCCCGAGTTCAGTCCGACGCGAATGCGCGCCGTGACGCCTTGTGAGCGGCGCAGCTCCTCGCCATAGCCGCGTATTGAAGATTGCATGGCCAGCGCCGCGTAGCATGCCCGCACTGCGTGATCCTCCAAGGCGAGCGGAGCCCCGAACAAAGCCATGATCCCGTCGCCCATGACCTGATTGACGGTGCCATCGTAACGGTGCACGGCCTCGATCATCTTCTCCAAGACCGGATCGAGCACCTTGCGCGCCTCTTCTGGATCTCGCTCGGCGAGAAGCTCCATGGAGCCTTTGAGATCAGCGAACAACACCGTCACCTGCTTGCGCTCGCCTTCTACCGCCTCCTTCGAGAGCAGAATTCGCTCCGCCAGGTGGCCCGGCGTGTACTCTTGCGGCGAGCCGAAGCGGTTGGAAACAAGGGAGGTGATCGGAGCAACCGCCGCCCCGCAGTTGCGGCAGAACTTCTGCCCTTCAACGAGCGGCTGGTAGCAGCTTGGACATTGTGGGCTCAACGTCGCTCCGCACTCTCCGCAGAAACGTGCGTCCGGGGGGTTCTCGTGCTGGCAGCGGGGGCAGCTCACGGTAGCCGTTTCAACCAAAACTAGATTCGTTGTGCATGTTCATTGCTCGGTGATGATTGGGCCAAAAGCGTCACCCTTCGCCACGCGGCTGCAACAACGCCTCCAGATGATCCAGATCGCGCTGAATCGAAAACAGGATCTGCTCGTTGATGCGCCCCTTGATCAGCATATCGTGCAGCTCGCTGCGTTCGGCTTCGACAGCGGCTAGCCGGATCGCGCGCTCAGATGCCAGGCGCGGGCTCAGCGTCCGGCCATCGGCGCCGTACTCCGCCTTCACTTCGTCGATGTGCAGCTCATAGTCCGCGATAAGCTGCATGGTGAATTTGCGCTCCGCAGCGTCGTGCTGATGATCCAGGAGTTTGCGCAGCCGGCGTATCCCCGCATGTGCGGCCGAGATGCGCGCCGCGCGCTCCTCCCGCGCGGCCGCACCGTCGCCTTTGACACCGAACCAGCGGATCAGCAACGGCAGCGTGAGCCCGTTGAACACCAGCGTGAACACGATGACGCGGCTCGCCAGGAAGATCAGCAGATCGCGGCCAGGGAACGGCCTGCCGCCGGCAGCGAGCGGCAGGGCCATGGCCGCTGCAAGCGTCACGGCTCCGCGCAGGCCCGCCCAGCCGGCGATGAACACGTCACGCCAGCGTGCCGCTCTGAGGTCTGGATCACGCCGCCGCGCAAGCCATAGCGCGATACGCGACCCGGGGAAGATCCAGAGCAGGCGCGTCGCAATCACGATCACTGAGACCAGCAACGAGTAGCCGACCAGCTGCGGCCAGGTTGTATCCGCCGATTGCGTGCAATACCTGTGGCAGCTGCAGAAGGATGACCACTGTGCTGAGCGGAGAGAGCTTGATCAACGATGCATCGGGCTTGGGGGCTTTGGGTCCAGTGACCCCATCCCCACCCCAGCCCTCCCCTTGAAGGGGAGGGAGCTTTTTCACTCCTTCACTCCTTCACTCATCACCCTTCACTCATTCACTCTTCACCCTTCACGCTTACACCCTTCACTGCTTCTTACCCCCGCCCAACCGCTTCATGAACGCGGCGCGTTCCTCATCGCTGCCGAGCTGCTCGCCCACCAGACGCAGAAAGTCCCGGCGATTGGTCGCCCCGGCGGCTGCCTTTTTCACCAGGATGCGGGCGATCGGTCCGAGCTGCTCGGCGAGGAGCTTCGCGACGTGGTCGATCTGCGCCGCGTCGAGCGGACCGTCCGGTACGGTTCCTGGCGTACTCGACTCCTCGGGCGCGGACTTCGCCGGCGGTGCGCCGGTCAAACGCGCACGCCCCGCTTGAAATGCCCTCTTCTCCTCCTCCGTGCTCAAGCTTTCGGCCAGCAGTGCATACAAGGTATCGAGCTCCTTGGTGCTCCTCGCACCCCGCCGCACGATCACTTTGGCCACCGGCCCCAGATAGCGCGCGAGTTGGTCTTCGATCTCCTTCAGCACCGCGGCATCCCACCCCGGCGGCGGTACCGTGCTCACGCCGGGTGCTGAATCCGTGTGCGACGGCCGCGGCCCCGGCGCAGGCGTCGGGCTCGCCTCGTCGATGATGGTTTCCTCCGAGACCACCGGGCTCACCGGTGCGCTGTGCGCGCTTTGGATCTCGACCTGGAACTCGCGTGCGTTGCGGTAACGGTCTTCGGGCTTCTTGGCGAGGGCACGTGCAATGACCGCATCGAATGGCGTCTGACTCAACTCGGGCACGAGCTTCGACGGATCCACGTGCGGCTCGTAACAGATGCGGTACGCGACCGTCTCGGTAGTGCCGGTAAAAGGCTTGACGCTGGTGAGCAGCTGATACAGCACTACACCAGCCGAGAACAGATCGGCGCGTCGATCGACCGCCGCACCGGTGTACTGCTCGGGCGCCATGTAGCCCGGCGTGCCCATGATGACCCCGGTCTGCGTGAGCTTGGAGGACTCCACATGGGCGATGCCGAAATCGGCGACTTTGAGGCGCCCGTTGTTCATGATGATGATGTTGGCCGGCTTGATGTCCCGATGCACCACCCCTTCGTCGTGTGCGTAGGCCAGGGCCTCCAGAAGCTGAGTCATAATGCTGACGACATCGCCCAGCCCGAAGCGGGTACCGCGATGGAAGTATTCGCGCAGGCCCTTGCCCTGCACGTATTCCATGGCGATGTAGGCGACCTCTTCGTCCTCGCCGTACTCGAACACGGCAACGATGCCCGAATGCGACAGGCGCCCCGCCGCCTGCGCCTCGTTCTTGAACCGCGCGATGGCGTTGACAGCGTGATCGTCCTCGATCAGCTCCTTGCGGATGGCCTTGAGAGCGACCGTGCGGCGGATGTGCGGATCGAACGCCTTGTACACCACGCCCATGGCGCCCTTGCCGAGCACCTCGACGATGGAGTATTTGCCGAGCCGTTCCGGGAGTGCCATCCTCACTCTTCCAGCATCTTCATGGCCTTGCTCAGGCTCTTGCGCATGCGCGAGAACGAGTCGGCGAGCACACCGATCTCGTCCCTGCCCCTGACCGTGAACTCCGGCACATCGAGCTGCCCGAGGCTCACTTGATCGGCGAGCTGCGACAAGCGCTTGACCGGCCGGATCACGATGTAGTACAGCATGGTATTGAGCACCACGAAGATCACCAGGAATACCGCCGTGAGCGAGGCCATGAACACTTTGAACGTCGCCTGCGCACGCTGAATCGGCACCGTGGTTGGCACCGACATGATCTGCGCGCCAATGATCTCGTTCAACTTCCAGCCAAAGCCATTGGCATTGCCATAATAGTCGATCATGGTCTTGGGTGCAGCCTCCACCGTGCTGTGGCAAGTGAGACAAGCCTCGCTCTTCACCTGAATCGGGCGAGCCAGGTAGAGCACACGGCCGGTGGACGCCTCGCGCTCGCCGATCAACTCGGTCTGTTGCGCGCTCTGGCGGAAGGTGGACACGAGATCGGCTTCCCAGTCGGACGCGCGATCACGCGGGTTGGTCGGATTGAGCGTCGCTTCCTTATAGCTGTACTCGGGATACTTCTTGCGCAGATCGTTGAAGTACTCGGTCGCAGCGTAAGCCGGCACCGACTGCGGCAGGAAGTTGTACTTCATCTGCGTTTCCAGCAATGGACGGATCTGATTGCTGGTGTAGCTGCGCGTGGACAGCGCAGCCTCCATCATGATGCGCGCATTCTGCACGATCTCATCACGTGCATTGTTCTGGAGCAGATTGTAGGAGATCATGCCCGCAACCAGCAGCCCGAGCAGGAACATGCCGATGAATACGAGATTGAACTTCAACACCAGCTTCATTTGGGAAGTCTCCTCTCACTGCGACTCGGTGGCCGGCTTGGCGCCCCACGAGCCCGGTGTGTTCTGGTACTTCTCGGGATTGAGCACCCGATCCCATTCGGGATGATCCTTGAGATTCGCGGCCAGCGCACTGCGAAACGCGGGCTCCGCAGCTTTGGCATGCCAGCGGGCAACCAGCGCCCGGCGCACCGGAGGCGCGCTGTTGATCCACACTTCCACTTCGGCGTAAGTGAAATCCGCCCCGCGCCGCGGGGCTACCGCGCGCTCCTTGAACTTCGCCAGGCGCGAGGGCAGCGTATCCATGAAGCTGCGCGGCATCGCCTCGACGAACGAGTGCGCCGGGCGGGGCGCCACCACACCGCGCTGATCGCCCTTGCGGCTGAAAAACTGCCCTGCCTTCAGGCGCGTCGTCTCGGCAGCACTTCCCGAGCGTACGATCTGGGCAAGACGCGCCTCGCCGCTCTCGACGAACATCGCAGATTCGTCCGCAGTGGCCAGGACCACCACGGTGGCGTCCTCGATCCCGATCTCGACGAGCGCGGTCGAAAGGCGGGTGACGACGCGTGAGGCTGGCCGCGAGTGCGATGTCTTCAGCCAGCCGCTCAGCAGGAACAGCTCGCCTCCGCCCCGTATACGCGCCGAGGCTGGATAGGACAACACCATAAGGCGGGTGCGCGGGCCGAGCGCGGCGAGCGTGCCGTCGTTGAACTCGACCTGCAGCAACGCCTTGTCGGATAGCTCGAGCACGTCGCCGGCTTCCAGCCGCACGCCTTCGGCCAGGGCGTAGCGATAAGAAGCGCGTAGCAGCGCTCCGGTGCCCTCGAGCAGGGTGACCGTGGCAACCGACTCCGCTGCGCAGGCGAGCAGCGGCCAGATCGATACGATCGCCAATAGCGTTTTGAGGATCGCCAATCGCAACGGGCTCCCTTTCGCCTTGATGCCACACCTCGAACCGGCCGCAACGCCCAGCGGGCATACGCGCGGTTCCCGACCGCTCTCCAGCCCGCATGAATGCCAGCCTGGAGGCAGCACGCCGCGAGGGGTCGATCTTAGTTAATCAGTGTACTGGGATATGGGCGGGGCGAGAAGACTCTGCCCGCGTTTTGTCGCCCAGCGGAAGCCCGGTCTGGAAGGATCCATCGTCCGCAGCCCCAGCCCGGGCGTCTGTGTATACTTCCAGCACATCTCCTGGTGTGGGCCAAAGTGTGCCGACTTCGCATCAACAGCAGGCGGTCCTGTTCGTAGACATCTGCGACAGCACCCGCCTCTACGAAATGCTTGGCGACGCTGTAGCGGCGCAGCGCGTGCGCGGGTGCCTGGAAGCGCTCGGGCGGCTGGTCAGCGACGCCTCCGGGCGCGTGGTTCAGCGCATCGGCGACGAGCTGATGTGCGTGTTCCCCAGTGCGGACGCGGCGCTCATCACCGCATGCGAGATGCAGGAATGGACTGCGCGCCAGGCGTCAGGCGACACCTTCGCCCTCGCTATCCGCATCGGCTGCCACTTCGGCCCGGTCCTGGAGAACGAAGGCGATATCTTCGGCGACTCGGTGAACCTCGCGGCACGGGCGGCGGAGATCGCCAAGGCTGCTCAGGTCATCACCACCGGGGCGACGGTCAACGCCCTCTCCGGGCCTTTACGCAACCGCGTGCGCCTGCTCGGCGACTTCACCGTCAAAGGCAAAGCCGAGGACGTGACCATCTGCGAACTGGTCTGGCAGGAGGCGGACGACGCCACGCAGATGGGGACGCTGCCGGGGGCGCCGCCTACCGCTCCGCGCCCGGCCCGTCTGCTGCTGCGCTACCCGGGCCACGAGCTGATGTTGGAGGCCCGTAGCCGTGTGGCGATCATGTTCGGGCGCGACGCCGCCTGCGATGTGGTGATTCCCGATCCGAAGGCCTCGCGCCGTCATGCACGCATCGAAAGCCGCCGCGACAAGTTCGTGCTCATCGATCAGAGCGTAAACGGCACTTATGTGCAGATCGGCGCTGAGCAGATCGTGCTGCTGCGTGAGGAGCTGATCCTGTATTCGCACGGGAGCATCAGCTTCGGCCACCTCCCGGACAGCACCGGGGTGGCGGTGGTCGAGTTCATCTGCCAATAACTCAGCGCTACGTACCAGAGGCGTTAGTAGATGGCACGCCCCAGGACACCGGCATTGCGGAGCAGCAGGCGAGCCTCCAAGGAGCTCCGGTTCGAAGGGTCGAACACCATTCTCCTCAACACCTGCAAGTTCGAGCGGCCGAAGTATACCTTTAGCGTAGGCGAGTAAACCTTCAGCGTAACGGTGAACCCTTGCTCGCTTCACCCGCGATCTGGCGGTTTTGCCCTCGCGACTTGCTGTCAGCGCTTCAACCTCCGACGCTGCACATCTCGCGCCGGGCGCCACCGCGCGCGCGTAAGATTTCCATCCCGTCGCAGCCGTTTTGCAAAGCACGCCTCTTAGCAATGCATTAAGCGTTTGTAGCTCCACCGGTTTCGACGTGGCATATCGCTTGCGAAGCACTCCGGAGGCCATGCCGCTTAGAGCTCACCCGCTCCCCGGTGTCCTCCACTCACGACGCTCGCCTGCGGACGCGAACCATGCCTGACGCATCGTGTCTCTCCAGGAAAGTGAGCGGGCAGCACCTCTGACGAGTGAGAGTAGGCCGTTGTATTGCGAACGCACGCGCAAAACCTGAGGCAACGCATGCATCTGGTCGATACAACCATGTTCTTCGCCTCCGAGGGCGGCGGTGTGGGCCGCTATCTCGCGGCGAAGCACGACTGGCTCGCGCATCACAGCGCGATCCGTCATACCATCCTTGCACCGGGCGCGCGTGACGCGATCGAGCAACGCGGACTGGTCACGATAGCGAGCCCTGCCCTGCCCGCCCTGCACGGTTATCGCTTCCCGCTGCGCCTGTCGCGCTGGACCGAATGCCTGGTGGCATTGGCGCCCGACGCCATCGAGGTTGGCGATCCGTACGCACCGGCATGGGCGGCGCTGCGTGCGGGACAGCGGCTGGGCGTGCCCGTGGTGGGCTTCTACCACTCCGACCTCGTGCGGCTGATAGGCGCACGCGCGGGCAAGTGGATCGAGCCGACCATCGCGCGCTATGTGCGCAATCTGTATCGTCACTTCGATCTTATCATCGCGCCGAGCCGCTACGTGTATCGCAAACTGGCGGCGCTGGGCATCGCGCGGCTCATTTGCCGGCCGCTCGGCGTGGACACAAATGCGTTCCACCCGTCTCGGCGCGATCCTCAGTTGCGGCACGAGCTGGGCTTGCATCCGGGCACGCGGCTCGCAATCTTCGCCGGGCGCTTCGCGCGCGAGAAGAATCTGCTCGTCCTGCTGGATGCCTTCAAGCGCCTGGGACCACGCTATCACCTGCTGCTGGTCGGCAGCGGCATAGAGCTGCCTGCGCAAAGTAACGCTACCGTCTTGCCCTATCAGCGCAGCGTAGAGGCGCTGGCCCGTCTGGTAGCGAGCAGCGATCTCCTGGTACATGCCGGTGCTCAGGAGACCTTCGGTTTGATCGTGTTGGAAGCCATGGCCTGCGGCCGGCCGGTGGTGGCGGCAAACAGCGGCGGGCTGGCCGAGCTGGTGGTGCCTGGAACGGGGATTGTGGCTGCACCGCGCGATGCCGGTGCACTGGCCGCGGGGGTCGACGCTGCTTATGACGCAGATATCGAGAAGATGGGGCGTCAGGCGCGCGCGTACGTCGAGAGCGTCTTCAGCTGGGACAGCGTCATGCGCTCGCTCATCGCCTGCTATTCGCGCCTCACTGCGACACAGACGTTGGACCAGCACCAGAGCTATGCCGTCCGCTGAGCGCTGCGTATGCGTGTCGGTGCACGATGTGGCGCCGGCGACCTGGATGCAGTGTGAGCGGCTGCTGGGGATGCTGGACGCGATCGGTCCGCTGCCGGTCACTTTGCTGGTGGTTCCCGATTTCCACCGTGCCGGCGCCGTCGACACCAGTGCTGCGTTTCTGCGCGCGATCGAAAAGCGGCTCGCGCGCGGGGACGAGGTCGCACTGCATGGCTACTATCATCTGGACGAATCCGCGCCCCCGCGCACTGCCGCCGACTGGGTCCGGCGGCGCGTCCTGACGCAATGCGAAGGCGAATTCGCAGCGCTCGCGGCCGGGGAAGCGCGCCGCCGGCTGGAACAGGGACTGGAAATGATGCGCCGGCTGGGCTGGCCGATCCACGGTTTCGTTGCCCCTGCGTGGCTCCTCGGTGCGGCCGCGCGCGCGGCCGTCGCGCAATTCCCTTTGCGGTACACGACGACGCGGGGCGGCGTTTATCGGCTTCCCGACTGGGCTTACGAGTCAGCGACCGCGTTGACCTACAGCGTTCGAACCCGCTGGCGTCGCGCGATGTCGGTGGGCCTCATCGAGTCGCAGCTGCTTGCGGCACGTTCGCAGCCGCTCCTGCGCCTTGCGCTGCATCCGGCGGATGCGCGCCACGATGGCGTCATCGCTCACTGGCGCGATCTCATCAGGCGGGCGCTGCGCGCACGCCTGCCCCTCACCAAAGCGGCCTGGGCAGCCGCTCAACTCGGCGCCGATCACCAGCCGCCGTGATTCGCGAAGCCGTCCGGGGCGGGCGGCCTCGCCAGCGCACAAGCCTAGGTGCGTCCGAGCCGCTCCACGCAGGCCTTCTCGCTGTCGGTCGTGATGAAGCCTTTGCCTTTGCAGGCATTGTGACCTTTGCAGTCGTTCATCGACGTCTTGCACTCGGCCTGGCCCTTACACGCGTTGGCGCCGTAACACTTGATCTTGACGGCACCGCTGTTGTCCGCCGCGATCGTCGCACCGCTACCGGCTACGAACAGCATTGCCGCTGCCGTCGCCACTGCCGCACCCATCAGCCTACGATTCCGATTCATTGCGCATCTCCTCGAATAGTTTGCGAAGCGCAGCCCGACTGCGAGTGCCGCGCGGGCGTGCTGGGGCAACGCTTCCGCCCGCATGCACACTTGCTCTATGTACGCAGGGCGTGGACTGGTGGATGCAAGCAGCGTGGCTATCGGTTTGCTTGTGCGTCCTGGCCTGGATAATTCATGAAGGACTCGGGGCCGGGCTGCGACACGTTACCGCTTGCGGCCGTTTGCGGGAGCAGCCCGCCGCCGCCCGTCCCCGCCCCAAAAGCAACACCCTCGCCGTGGGCCGGGCGGCATGGCGAGTCGAGTTCCGAGCCAGTTACGGCTCGACCGTCGCTGCCAATAGCTTGGACTATTGGCGAGACGGGCATGCCGCAAATGGCCGGAAATCGGCCGCCAGCGC
>Ga0335082_10001350_pt1 | contig 26112 bp, 21 predicted proteins | sample Lox_Sample_41_FD_206718 | JGI IMG/M metagenome (GOLD analysis project Ga0335082, IMG submission 206718) | Soil microbial communities from Loxahatchee National Wildlife Refuge, Florida, United States - Lox_Sample_4.1 | ecosystem: Environmental > Terrestrial > Soil > Wetlands | place: USA... | reverse complement strand
CATCGCCTTCGGGTACGGCGAGCACTTCTGTCCCGGCGCGAGCCTCGCCCGCACCGAGGCGCGCATCAGCTTCGAGCGCCTCCTCGCGCGCCTCGACGACCTGCGGCTGGTGGATCCGCGCGCGCTCTCCTACGCGCCGACCTTCGTCATCCGCGGCCTGAACGACCTGCCGCTGCGCTTCCGGCGCCGCTCGTAGGGCGAGCGTCGCCGACCATGATCGACTTCAAGGGCCAGGTCGCGATCGTGACGGGAGCGGGTCGAGGTCTCGGCCGCCTCTACGCGATGGAGATCGCGTGCCGCGGCGGAGCGGTGGTGGTGAACGATCTCGGGAGCACCATGCACGGCGAGGGCTCAGACGCGAGCATCGCCGACCAGGTCGTCGAAGAGATCGAGCGCGCGGGCGGCGTGGCGGAGGCGTCCCACCACTCCGTGGCCAGCCCCGACGGCGCGGCGGCGATCGTGCGCAGGGCGGTCGATCGATTCGGTCGCCTCGACGCGGTCGTCAGCAATGCGGGGATCTTCCAGACCGCCGAGTTCGAGAAGCTCGCGCTCGACGACTGGCGGCGCATGCTGAGCGTCCACCTCGACGGCAGCTTCCACCTGAGCCAGCCCGCGTTCCGGGTGATGAAGTCGCAGGGCTACGGCCGGTTCGTCTTCGTCGCGTCGTCCGCGGGGCTCTTCGGGCAGCCGCAATCGGCCCACTACGCGGCGGCGAAGGCCGGCATCGTCGGACTCGCGAACGTCGTCGCCATCGAAGGGGCCGCGCACGGTATCCGGGCGAACAGCGTGCTGCCATTCGGCCATTCGCGGATGGTGACGGAGACGATCGGCGGGGAGCAGGCGGTCGCGCAATCGCCGTTCCTCCGAGCCATCGACGCCGAGCTCGTGGTTCCCCTCGTCGTCTTCCTCGCCAGCCGCGCCTGCGCGTTCACCCATCACAACTACTCGGCCTGCGCCGGCCGCTACGCCCGCGTGTTCGTCGGGCTCGGCGAGGGCTGGCTCGCCGAGCCGGGCAGCAAGCCGACCGCCGACGACGTCGCCGCCCATCTCGCCGAGGTGTCGGCGACCGAGCCCTTCAGCGTGCCGGCATCGATCTTCGACGAGGTGACGGGAGTTTGCGCGCGGCTGGGAATCGCGGGCTGAGGCTCTGCAAGGACCGCCGTGGAGACGACGACCTCTCTAGAGAATGACCAGGTCGACGGCGGCCGCGTGCGGCGGCTCAGCCTGCTCGCCTCGGCCCTCGCCGGCCGCCCGCTCCAGGTGGCGCCGTGCCAGCCCGGCGAGCCGGCCTGGACGGATGGGCGAACGGTCTTCGTCGACACCGACGCTCGCGCGCGCGACCAGCTCGCGGCCCTCGCCGTACAGGCATCGCTCCTCGCCGCGGGGAGCCTGGAGCCCGACGTCGTTCGAGGGCTCGCGCGGCGCCCTGCGTTGGCCAGGCGGTACCTCGCCGTCGAAGGCCACCGGGCGCTGGCCGCGAACGAGCGCGTGCTGCCGCCGGCGGTGCGGCCGCTGATCGACGGCGATCTCGCGGCGCGCGGCGATTCGCCGGCGGCCTCGCTGGCCGCCGCGCGGAGTCGCGACGCGATCGGCGACCCGCCCGACGCCTTCGGAGCGATCCGCGCGCGGCGGCTGTTGGCGCGGAGCGACCGGGTCGGCGCGTCGGAGAGGAGCGATCGCGCGGCGCATCGGCCGCGCGATCCCGTGCTGGCCGAGCTCGACGAGCGCGACGGCGCCGGCGCCACCCCGGATTCAGTCTCGAATCCCGTCGGCGGCGGAGGCGCGCTCGGCCGCCTGCTCCGCCGACTGCTGCAGCCGGTGCGCCAGCTCGAGGCAGGCGGTCCTCCAGGCGTCGATGCGCCGACCCGACCCGCGCGCGCGCCGACGCGAGGCGGCCACGCCGCGCTCTCGACTGCGGTGGCGGGGACGCTGGACGAGGCCGCCGCCGAAGGTCGGGGAACGAAGTACCCCGAGTGGGACGCCGATCGAAGGCGCTACCGATCGGACTGGTGCACGGTTCGGGAGGTCGAGCCGCCGGCGGAGGGCGGCGCGCCATTCTCCGCATCGGATGCGTACGGCCTGCGCCGATCGCTCGCGCGACTGGGCACGGGCCTCGATTCCTGCCACCGGCAGGTGCAGGGCGACGACGTCGACATCGACGCGGCGGTCGAGGCACGCGTGGACCTGATCGCCGGAGCGGCGCCCGACGAGGCGATCTACCTCGACAGCCTCCGGCGCCGGCGCGACCTGGCCGTGCTGATCCTCCTCGACGTCTCGGGCTCCACGGCCGAGCCCGGCGCGACGGGCGACACGGTGCACGAGCGCCAGCGCGCGGCGGCCGCCGCGCTCCTGGTCGCGCTCCACGATCTCGGCGATCGCGTGGCGCTCTACGCCTTTCACTCGCAGGGGCGATCCGACGTGCGCCTCGCGCGGGTGAAGCGCTTCGACGACGACCTCGACGCCCTTGCGATGCGGCGCCTCGGCGGCCTCGTTCCCCATGCGTACTCGAGGCTGGGCGCCGCGATCCGGCATGGCGCGACCATCCTGGAGAAGCGCGGCGCAACGTCGCGGCGATTGCTCGTCGTCCTGTCCGACGGCCTGGCATACGACCACGGCTACGAGCGGGCGTACGGCGCAGCGGACGCGCGGCGCGCACTCGCCGAGGCCCGTCGCCGGGGAACCGCGTGCCTCTGCCTGAGCGTCGGCGCCAGCACCGACGCCGACGCGCTTCGCCGCGTCTTCGGGAGCGCCGCCCACGCCGCGATCCCGGCGGCGGAGCAGCTCCGGCAGGCGATCGGGCCGCTCTTCCGCTCGGCGATCCGGTCCGCGGAGGTCCGGCGGCGATGACGCTCACCGACGTCAGGAGCGCGGCTCGCGCGTCGCGTCCGTACTACGTGCCCGCCGGAAACGAGGAGCACGTCTTCAAGGCCGCCTTCCGACAAGGGATGTCGGTCGTCCTCAAGGGACCCACGGGCTGCGGGAAGACCCGCTTCGTCGAGGCGATGGCCTACGACCTCGATCGGCCGCTCATCACCGTCGCGTGTCACGACGACCTGACGACTGCGGATCTCGTGGGCCGCTTCCTGCTGCGCGGCGGCGAGACCGAGTGGGTCGACGGCCCCCTGACGCGCGCCGTTCGCGAGGGCGCCATCTGCTATCTCGACGAGGTCGTCGAGGCGCGACAGGACACGACGGTCGTGCTGCATCCGCTGGCCGATCACCGCCGCCAGCTCCCGATCGAGCGGCTCGGGCTCACCCTCGACGCCGCACCTGGGTTCTGCCTGGTCGTGTCCTACAACCCCGGCTACCAGAGCGTCCTCAAGGACCTCAAGGACTCGACGCGCCAGCGGATGGTCGCGATCGAGTTCGGCTTCCCGCCCGCGGACGTCGAGGAGAAGGTGATCGCCCACGAGGCCGGCATCGATCCCGGCACGGCGGCCGAGCTGGTGCGGTTCGGCCATGCGATCCGGCGCCTCGAGACCGCCGGGCTGCGCGAGGTGGCTTCGACGCGCGTGCTCATCGCCGCCGGACGGCTCATCGCCGAGGGACTGGGGCCGCGCGATGCCGCTCGCGCCGCCATCGCGGGACCGCTCACCGACGACCCGACGGCGACGAGCGGCCTCGTGGAGATGATCGACGCCTACCTGGCCGAGCAGCCCGCGAAGCGGTGACCGCAGCGCGGACGGAGGGGACATGGCCTACGAGAGCACCGCGCAGCCGATCAAGCTCGGCTACCTCTTCGACTTCCGGCTGCCCGAGTACTACCCGAAGGAGATGCGCGCCGACCTGACCCAGACCTTCGAGCTCGTGTTCGAGGAAGGCCGCAAGCGCAGGATCATCGACCGCCCGGTGGAGATCGTGTTCCGCGAGGTCGAGGGCCTTCCGAAGGGCACGGTCAAGGCGGTGATCGACGCGTACGGCGAGCTCGTCGATGAGGGCTGCCTCGTCGTCTTCGGCCCGAGCATCACCGACAACGCCGTCCCGACGCGCGAGTCGATCGAGCAGCGCTTCCGCGTTCCGGCGGTCAGCGTGACCGGCTCCGAGGACTGGCTCGGCGAGTGGACGTTCGCCTTCCCGATGGGCTCGTTGACCGAGGAGCCCATCTTCTGGGTGGACCTGCTCGCCAAGGGCGGCCATCGGGAGGTCGGCGCCCTGGTCGAGCAGTCGCTGGTGGGCGAGAGCTACCTCGCGAGCTTCCAGCGAGCATGTCGGGCCGCGGGCATCCGCATCGTCGCGGAGGAGCGGATCGCCCAGACCGCGCAGGACGTCGGCGAAGCGGTCGGCAAGGTGCACGACGCCAAGCCGGCCGCGCTCGTCCACTGTGGATTCGGCTTCGGAATCCTGCACGTGAACGCGGCGCTCGAGAGGCTCGGCTGGGACCCGCCGCGATTCACGAGCACCGCGTTCGAGAACGCGTGGATCAACCCGGTCCTGTGGAAGGCGTTCCTGGGATGGACCGGGATCGACCAGTACGACGAGGGCAACCCGATCGGCCAGCGCTTCCTGGACGAGTACCAGGCGGCCTACGGGCGGCGCCCGGAGTACTGCCTCCCGGTGGTGAACCGAGACATCGCCACCGCCCTCCTCCGCGCATTCGCCGACGCCCATCCCCTGAGCCCCCGCGGCGTGAAGGAGGCGCTCGAGCGGGTGAAGATGCTTCCGGCCGCGAGCGGCGCGCCCGGGACTCGAATCTCCTTCGGGAAGTGGACGCGGCGAGCCTGGATGGGCACCGGCTATCTCGTGGCGCGCCGGCTCGACCCGGACGGGATCCACACGCATCGCGTCGCGCGCTTCGGGGAGGTCTGAGCGATGGCGACCGAGCAGGCACTTCCGTCGGCGTCTCGTCCGTCCGACGCGCCGGCGCGCTCGGCGTCCATCGGCGTGTGGATCTTCCTCGCCATCGCGGCCGCCGTCGTCGCGGTCGTCGCCTACCACGCGCGCGCGGGCGCCGTCTCCCCGCGCATCGCCAACCCGGAGGTGACGGGCATTCCGCGGCCCGTGGAGTTCATGTCAGGGCCCACCGACTGGCTCGCCGTGCACCAGGTCGGCACTGTGATCATGATGGCGATCCTCGTCGCGGCGTGCGTGCAGGCGTGGCGGCGGCAGCCCGGCCATCCCTACGTGCTCATGGTGCTGGCCTCGACCTCGATCGTCTGGCAGGACCCGATCATGAACTGGGCGCCTTACGCCGTCTACAACCCGCAGCTCTGGCACTTCCCCGAGGATTGGCCGCTCGCGCGGCTCTCGCCGACGGTCGAGCCCTTCATCGTGGTCGGGTACTCGACCTTCTACTTCCTCGCCCCCTTCTTCGCGAGCACCTGGATCCTGCGCCGCCTCCAGGCGCGCGCGTCCCAGAGCTCGTTCGTGTGGCGCCGTCCGCTCGTCGCCCTCGCGGCGCTGATCTTCGCGACCGGGTTCGCCATCGACGCCGCCCTCGAGATCTTCCTCGTCCATACCGGGCTCTACATCTACTCGCAGGTGATGCCGTGGGGCTCGGTCTTTGCGGGAACGACCTTCCAGTTCCCGCTGATCTGGGAGTCGGCGCTCGTCACGGTCGTGATGATTCCAGCGGGCGTGCTCTGCTACCGGGACGACACGGGACGCACGCAGGCCGAGAAGCTGGCGCAGCGGCTGCGTTGGCTCCCCCATCGCCCGGCGCTCGCCAGCTTCCTCGTGATGTCCGCCGTCCTGAACGTCGCGTACTTCTTCTACGGCGCCGGCTTCGGTGCGATCCGCGCGGCGAAGCTCGCGACCTCCGTCGCCTGCCCGTGGCCATACCCGGAAGCCAAGACCTACGACCCGAACGGCTTCTACGAGCGCGAGGGGCAGGTCGGTCCCTTCTCCGAAGGACACTGGAACCGGTGGATGAGCGCACAGCCGTCGGGACGTCCGCAGGTGGAATCCCCGGACGGTGGCGGCCGCTGTGGGCCGGGCCGTGCCTGAGCCGCGGAGCGTCGTCCTGACCGGTGCGTCGCGCGGGCTCGGCCTCGCGTCCGCCGCGCACCTGTACGCGCGCGGCTGGCGCGTCGTGGGAGCGATGCGCTCGCCCGGGACGGGACTCGATCGCCTGCGCGCGGCGACCGGCGCGGCGGCCGGCGATCCGCGCCTGATCGCCGTTCGACTCGATCTCGAGGACCCCGCCTCGATCTCCGAAGCCGCCAGGAGCATCGAGGAGGCGGTCGGCGCACCCGACGCGCTCGTGCACAACGCCGGGGTCGCCGCCGTCGGGTGCGCCGAGGAGATGCCGTTCGAGGTGTGGGAGCGGCTGTTCCGCACGAACGCCTTCGGCCCGGTTCGGCTCACCCAGGCTCTGCTGCCGTCGATGCGCGCGGCGGGGCGTGGGCGGATCGTCGTGATCTCGAGCCAGGGCGGCGTGCGCGGCATGCCGGCGATCAGCGCCTACTCGGCCTCCAAGGCGGCGCTCGAGCGGTGGGCCGAAGCCCTGGCCGAGGAGGTCGCGCCCTTCGGCCTCGGCGTCACGGTGCTGGTGTCCGGAACGTTCCAGACGGACATCCTCACCGAGCAGACCCCCCACCTCGGGGACCTGCGCGGGCCGTACGCCCCGCTCTACGTCGGGATCGAACGCGCGGGCCGCTCGATGATCCGCCTGCTCGCGAACCCGCCGGAGCGCTTCGCTCCGGCTCTCGCCAGGGCTCTCGACGAACGCGGTCCGTTCGCCCGACACGCGGTGGGCGTCGACGCCCGCCTGCTGGTCCTCGGCAGCCGTATGCTTCCGGGCTGGCTCCTGCATCACGTGGTCCGTCGTTCGATGGGCATTCCGCCTCGCGGCGCGCTCCGGGGCGACGCGCCGGGCCGTCCACACCAACCCTCCGCATCGGAAGAGAGCAAACAGCATGGCTGACAGACCCAAGGTCCGCTTCGAATCGAGGATGCTGATCGACGGAACGCTCGTCGACGGCGAGGCCGGCACCTTCGCGAACCTCAACCCGGCGACCGGGGAGGTGCTCGGGGAGGTCGCGGACGCGTCGAAGGGAGACATGCACCGCGCGATCGACGCCGCACGCCGCGCATTCGACGAGACCGACTGGTCGACCAACCGCGACTTGCGCAAGCGTTGCCTCGAGCAATTGCAGGAGGCGTTGGAAGCGGAGAAGGAAGCGCTCCGCGAAGAACTCATCCTCGAGGCCGGCTGCCCCCGAATGGTGACGCACGGGCCGCAGCTCGACGCGCCGCTGAAGAGCGCCCTCCGCTACCCCGCAAAGCTGATCGACGAGTATCCGTGGGAGACGGATCTCGGCGACGCCCTCGTCGAGCTCACCGGGCAGGTCACCACGCGAAAGGTCTGGCGCGAGCCGGTGGGCGTGGTCGGTGCGATCGTGCCGTGGAACTTCCCCTTCGAGGTCGCGATCCACAAGCTGGGTCAGGCGCTCGCCACCGGGAACACGGTGGTGCTGAAGCCTGCGCCCGACACCCCCTTCAACGCCACCCGCCTCGGGCGCCTGATCGCAGGGCGCACAGACATCCCGGCTGGGGTGGTCAACGTCGTCACCGCGTCCGACCACCTCGTCGGGGAGGAGCTCACGCTCTCGCCGAAGGTCGACATGATCTCCTTCACCGGTTCGACCGCCGTCGGAAGGCGCATCATGGAGAAGGGCGCGGCGACGATGAAGCGCCTGTTCCTCGAGCTCGGCGGAAAGTCGGCCACCATCGTGCTCGAGGACGCCGACCTCGCGCGCTCCTGCGCAATCGGCGTCGCGCCCTGCATGCACGCCGGCCAGGGCTGCGCCATTCCGACGCGCATGCTGCTCCCGCGCTCTCGCTACGCCGAGGGCGTGGCGATCCTCCAGGCGATGTATGGCGGCATCGTGCCCGGAGATCCGCAGCAGCCCGGCACGCTCTGCGGTCCGGTGATCTCCGCGAAGCAGCGCGAGCGCGTCCTCGGCTACATCCGGAAGGGCATCGACGAGGGCGCCAAGCTGCTGGTCGGCAGCACCGACGCGCCCGCCGGGCGCGAGGCGGGCTTCTGGGTCAAGCCCACCCTGTTCGTCGACGTCGACAACGGAATGGCGATCGCGCAGGAGGAGATCTTCGGCCCCGTCCTCGTCGTCATCCCGTACGAGAACGAGGAGGACGCGATCCGGATCGCCAACGACAGCACGTACGGGCTGGCCGGCAACGTCATGTCGGGCTCGCTGGATCGCGCCCTGGCCGTCGCCCTCCGGCTCCGCGCCGGCTTCATCGGCGTCAATGGCACGGCCCCCTACGGAGCCGACGTGCCCTTCGGCGGCTACAAGGCCAGCGGCGTCGGCCGCCAGAACGGCATCGCGGGCTTCGATCAGTACACGGAGCTGAAGTCCGTCGGCTACCCGGCCGCCTGAAGGAGACGCAGGGTGCAGCTGTTCGACGATCTCGAGGACTTCGGGAGCTTCGACGACGCCGTCTCCGGCGACGTGAGGGATCCGTACGCCGGTCTGGCCCAGATGCGGCGCTTGAACCCGGTCCAGCGCCTCGACGTGTCCGGGATGCCGCACGAGGCATCGAAGCCCGTCTTCATGGTGTACCGCTACGACGAGATCGCGCAGGTGCTGCGGGACCACGAGGCGTTCTCCTCCGGCATCATCGTCAGCGTCTTCGGCGACGTGTTCGGCAAGCACGTCATGCTCGGGATGGACGAGCCCGAGCACCGCCGCTACCGCTCCCTGGTCTCCAAGGCGTTCTCGCAGAAGGCGCTCGCGCGCCGGCAGGACGAGCTGGTTGAACGGGTGGCGAACGAGCTGATCGACCGGTTCACCCAGCGCGGGCGCGCCGAGCTCGTCCGGGAGTTCACCTTCCCGTACCCGACGCAGATCATCGCCGGCCTGCTGGGCCTGCCGCGCGCCGACTACCCGCAGTTCCAGCGCTGGTCGATCTCGCTGCTCAGCTTCACCGTCAACCGCGAGCGCGGCATCGCCGCATCCGCGGCGCTCAGGGACTACTTCGCGCCGATCCTCGCAGGCCGGCGGCAGGAACCCCGCGACGACCTCATCAGCACGCTCGCGCACGCCGAGATCGATGGCGAGCGCCTCTCGGACGAGGAGATCTACTCGTTCCTGCGCCTCCTGCTTCCGGCCGGTGTCGAGACGACCTACCGCTCGACCGGGAACCTGCTGTTCGGACTCCTCTCCAATCCCGATCAGCTCGACGCCGTACGCTCCGACCGGTCGCTCATCCCGCAGGCGATCGAGGAGGCGGTCCGGTGGGAGGCGCCGCTGCTCATCATCACGCGCGTGGCCACCCGAGACACGGAGCTCGCGGGGATTCCGATCCCGGCCGGCTCCGCGGTCATGCCGATGCTCGGCGCGGCGAACCGAGACGAGAATCGGTACCCGGATCCGGACCGCTTCGACATCTTCCGCTCCCAGCAGCCCCACATCTCGTTCGGCCATGGGGTCCACGTGTGCCTCGGCATGCACCTGGCGCGCCTCGAGATGCGCGTCGCGCTCGAGTTCCTGCTCGACCGCCTGCCGGCTCTACGCCTCGACCCCGAGGGCAAGGATCCGCACATCCGCGGGCAGGTCTTCCGGTCACCGACGTCGCTGCCGGTCCTGTTCGAAGCATCATCCGCGGCCTGAACGGTCGGCGGCATCGCCTGGCCGATTTTCGGAGGAATCGTGCGAACGGTGGTGGTGGGCGCATCGAGCGGGCTCGGACGCTGCATCGGAATCGGGCTCGCCCGGCGCGGCGAGCGCGTGGCCCTTCTCGCGCGCCGGCTCGAGCGACTCGAGAACGCGGCCCGCGAGGCCGGAGAGGACGCCGTCGCCATCCACTGCGACGTCATCGACGCCGACTCGTGCCGAAAGGCGATCGGCGCCGCGGCCTCGAAGCTCGGCGGGATCGACGCCCTCGTCTACGCCCCTGCGATCGGGCCCCTCGCGCGCCTCGTCGACCTCGACGCCGATACGTGGCGGCGCGCGTTCGACACCAACGTGATCGGCGCGGCGCTGGTGACGGCGGCTGCGATCCCGCATCTCTCCGCTGCCGCGGGGCGCGCGCTGTACCTCTCGTCCGTGAGCGCGTCGGCCACGGCGCCGTGGCCCGGGCTCGGCGCGTACGTGGTGAGCAAGGCGGCGCTCGACAAGCTCGTCGAGGCGTGGCGCGCCGAGCACGCGGACGTCGCATTCACGCGGCTGGTCGTGGGCGACACGGGCGGCGGCACGGGCGAGTCGCAGACCGAATTCACCGCGAGCTGGGATCCGAAGCTCGGCGCCGCGCTGGGACCGATCTGGATGCAGCGCGGCCTGCTCGCCGGTGCGCTGATCGACGTCGACGATCTCGTCGACGTGGTCCACGCGATCCTGCGAGCGGGGGCGACGGCCTCGCTGCCGTCCGTCACCGTCGTCCCTCGCGCCCCCAGGGTGCAGCGTTGAGGAAGCGACGGCACAGGAGGAGAGCAACGCCATGGTGATTGCCGGAAGGGCTGCAGTGGTCGTCGGCGGAGCGTCGGGAATGGCGAGAGCCACGGCCGAGATGTTGGTTCGAGAAGGAGCGCGGGTCTCGATCCTCGACCTTCCCGCATCCAAGGGGGCGGAGGTCGCGAAACAGCTCGGCGGCGGCTTCCACGCCTGCGACGTCACCGACTTCGAGGGCACCGAGGCGGCGCTGGCGGCGGCCTGCGACGAGCTGGGCGCCCTCCACTTGCTCTGCAACACGGCGGGCGGTGGGATCGCGATGCGCACCCTCACCAAGGAAGGTCCGCACCCGCTCGACGCGTTCCGGCGCGTCGTCGATCTCAACCTGGTCGCGACCTTCAACATCGCCCGGCTGGCCGCGGCGCGGATGAGCCGGAACGACCCCGACGAGAACGGCGAGCGCGGGGTCATCCTCAACACGGCGTCGATCGCCGCCTTCGAGGGCCAGATCGGCCAAGTGGCCTACACCGCTGCCAAGGCCGGCATCGCCGGGATGAGCCTCACCATGGCGCGCGATCTCGGGAGCCTCGGGATTCGCGTGATGACGATCGCCCCGAGCCTGTTCGAGACCGGCCTCACCCGGGGGATCCCGGAGCCGATGGCCGCGCAGCTGACCCGGGATGCGGCGTTCCCGAAGCGGATGGGGAAGCCGGAGGAGTACGCGCGCCTCGCCCAGGCGATCTTCGAGACGCCGATGCTGAACGGCGGCACGATCCGGCTCGACGGCGGCCAGCGCTTCGCGCCCAGGTAGATCGAACCTCGGACGTCGGAGGCCCGCCCATGAGGCTGCTCCCCGAACTCACGCCGGCGAACGAGTGGTTCTGGACCTCGGGCGCAGACGGCCGGCTGCGCATCCAGCGCTGCCGGGACTGCGCCACCCTGGTGCACCCCCCGGTACCGATCTGTCCGCGCTGCCGCAGCCGGAGCTGGGAGCCAACGCCGGTCTCCGGGCGCGGGGTCGTCGCGGGATACACGGTCAACGCCCATCCGTGGATCCCCGGCTTCGACCCGCCCTACGTCGTCGCCGTCGTGGCGCTCGAGGAGGACCCCGAGGTTCGGCTCACCACCAACGTCGTCGGCTGCGAGCCCGGAGACGTCCACATCGGCCACGAGGTCGCCGTCCGCTTCGAGAAGCACGAAGCCGTGTGGCTTCCGCTCTTCGAGCCGACCGGCGCGACCCGGCCCAATCCGGTCGGCGAGCCGCGGATCCCGCCGCCGCGACCGCCGCTCCGCGCGGATCGCTTCGAACACCGGGCGGTGTTGTCCGGGATCGGGCGGTCGGCGCTCGGCCGCCGGCTCATGGTCGATCCCCTCTCGCTCACGATCGACGCCTGCCTGCAGGCCGTCGCCGACGCCGGCCTCGCGCTCGGCGACATCGACGGCCTGTCGACGTACCCGGGCATGGCGGGCATGGGGATCAGCGAAGGCGGCGTCACGCCGGTCGAGGAGGCCCTCCGCCTGCGCCCCACCTGGATCAACGGAGGCGGAGACCTTCCCGGGCCCGGAGGAGCGGTCATCGCCGCGATCCTCGCCGTGGCGAGCGGCCTCTGCCGCCACGTGCTCTGCTTCCGGACGGTCTGGGAGTCGACCTTCGCGAAGCTCGGGCTCCGCGGCGGCTTCGGCGCGGGAGGGGCGTCGGATTGGTTGCAGTGGCGCTTGCCGTTCGGCGCCGCGTCAGCGGCGAACTGGATCGCGATGAACGCCAACCAGTACCTGCACCGCTACGGCGCGACCCGCGAGCTGCTCGGCACCATCGCCGTGAACGGGCGCGCGAACGCGGCTCGGAACCCGGCTGCGATCTACCGCGCGCCCATGACCATGGACGACTACCTGGCGGCCCGCCCGATCACGAGCCCCTTCGGCCTCTACGACTGCGACGTCCCATGCGACGCATCGATCGCCGTGATCGTGTCCGATGCGGCGGTCGCGCGCGATCTCCCCAGGCCGGCGGTCCGGATCGAGGCCGTCGGGACGCAGATCCTCGAGCGGGTCTCCTGGGACCAGGGCACCCTCACCCACGAGCCGCAGGTGCTCGGGCAGGCGGCCCACCTCTGGACGCGGACCAGCCTGCGCCCCGTCGATGTCGACGTCGCCCTCCTCTACGACGGGTTCACGTTTAACGCCATCTCCTGGCTCGAGGCGCTCGGGTTCTGCGGATTCGGCGAAGCGAAGGACTGGATCGACGGCGGCAGGCGGATCGCGCTCGATGGAGCCCTTCCGGTGAACCCCCACGGAGGCCAGCTCTCGGAGGGCCGCACGCACGGCTTCGGCTTCCTGTACGAGGCCGTCGCCCAGCTCCGCCACGACGCGGGCCAACGCCAGGTCGCCGGAGCGACCACGGCGGTCGTGACGAGCGGGGGCGGGACGCCGTCCGGAGTCCTCCTTCTCCAGCGAGACGGCGCCTGACGACGGCGCCACCGCACTCTCACGTCTCCCGAGCGCGATCCGAGCCGACGTCGGCGAGGTCGACGAATCGCGCCCGAAGGACGCGGAGCTGACCGCGATCGCCAACTTCGTGCAGGCCCTTCGCTTCGGGGAAGTGAGCCGCGGGGCGGTCGGCCGCTCCTCCGACCGCTCAAGCCGCCTTCCGCAGCGGGAGGCGCCGCGGCCCGCGCACCAGGAACGAGTCGACGTAGTCGGTGCGCGGCTCCCGGCGACGCAGCGTCGGCAGCACGTCGAGGAGTGCCTCGAGCGCGACGCGCGCCTCGAGCCGCGCGAGCGACGCGCCGAGGCAGAAGTGGTTGCCGAAGCCGAACCCGAGGTGTCCCTGCGGGTTGCGTTCGACGCGGAACTCCGCGGCCGTCGGACCCCACTGGCGCTCGTCGCGGTTGGCGGAGCCGATCATGGCGACCACGGCGGCGTTGGCGGGGATGCGGCCACTCGGGAGTTCGACGTCGCGGGTGGCGCGGCGATAGACGACCTGCACTGGGCCGTCGAAGCGGAGCGCCTCCTCGATGGCGCCGGGCAGGAGGCTCCTGTCGGCGCGGAGCCGCTCGAGCTGGTCCGGGTGCTGGAGCAGCGCGATCGCGGCGTTCCCGATCAGGTTGGTGGTGGTCTCGTTCCCCGCGGCGAGCAGCAGGATCACGAACATCACCACCTCGACCGGCGCCAGACGCGCCTCGCCGTCCTGCGCGGCCACGAGCGCGCTCACTAGGTCGTCGCCGGGCGCCTTCTCGCGCTCGGCGATCACGCTCAACACGTATTCGGAGAGATCGCGGAGGGCGCCGACCAGCCCGCTGGCGACGGGATCGAGGCCGCGCCCCGACCCGGTCATCGAGGAGACGATCGCGTCGCTCCAGCGCTTGAAGTCGGCGCGCCGCTCCGGCTCCACGCCGAGGAACTCGGCGATGATCCGCACCGGGAGCGGGATGGCGAGGTCCTCGATCAGATCGAAGCCGTCGGCGCCGCGCAGCTTCGCAAGGCACTCGCCGACGATCGCTTGCATGCGCGGTTCCCAGGCGGCGATCCGGCGCGGCGTGAAGCCGCGGTTCACGATCGCGCGCAAAACGCCGTGGCGCGGGGGATCCTCGGAGATGAGGTTGCGCGACGCGATCAGCTCCTGACCCGAGAAGGGGAACGCCTGGGCGAAGGCGAGCACGCGCTGCATCGCCTCCGGATCGGTGCGGGGGTCCTCGCCGGGGCGGCCGCCTGCCAGGATCGTGCGCATCGCGTCCGACGAGAAGTCGGCGGCCGAGCGGAGCACGGCCTGCACGTCGGCGTGGCGGGACACGCACCACGCCTGCGCCTGCGCGGCCCAGTACACCGGAGCGTGATCGCGCAGCCGAGCGTAGATCGGGTACGGGTCCTCGCGGACCGCGGCGCTGAAGGGCTCGTAGTCTTGCGTCATCGCGGTCTCCTCCTCGCTCGGCGCGGCGCGCCGATCCCCAAGAGACGCCGCGCGGTGCGCAGCGCGTCCCGCTTGTGCGCGGCGATCTGCTCCGGCGCGAGCGGATCGAAGTCGCCGAAGGGCAGCAGGGGCGCCAGCGCAGAGACGTAGAAGACGGTGGCGCCGATCAGCGCGCTGGCGGCATGGAAGGGGTCGTCGTGCAGCGGCTGGAGCTCTCCGCTGCGCCGGCCCTCCTCGAAGAGCGCCCACGCGGTCCGCAGCAGCCGCTGGGCCGCGGGAAACAGGGGGGTCGCGGGGCGCTCCTCGGCGTCGGCGGCGTGGCGCAGGATCAGCCGCGCGAGCGCGGGGCGCTGCTCGACCGCGTCGACCCACTCCTCGACGGCGGCCTCGGCGCGCGGTCCGACGGGGCCGCCGGCGGCAAGCGCGGCCTCGATCCGCGCCACGAGCCCGCTGAAGGCCTCCTCGATCACCGCGTCGTAGAGCGCCTGCTTGTCGCGGAAGTGGTAGAAGAGGGCGGCTCGCTTCACGCCGACGGCGTCCGCGACGTCCTCGAGCCGGGTCGCGGCGTACCCCTGCCGCGCGAACAGTCGCTCGGCGGCCGCAAGGATCGCGGCGCGGGTGCGCTCCGCCTTCGCCGGGCCCTGCGCGACGGTCTCGGGCATGGCCCTATCTACCAAGGATTCGACTGACTCGCAAGTAGAAAATCGGGTCGCTCGACCTTCCGCCCGATTCTCGAGTCCGTCCGAGCAGCGACTGTCGAACGGGCGCCCTCCCGGCCGACTACGGAGTGGACCCCAGAGGAGACGACGCGTGGAGTTCATGCTCTTGTTCACCGAGCGGCGGGGCAATCCGTCCGATGCCGATGGATTCGCCGACATGAACCGGTTCGCGGGCGAGCTCGCCAGGCGGGGGAAGCTCCGGCGAGGGGCGCCGCTCGCGGGCGACGAGGTCGCGGCCATGGTTCGGGTGCGCGGCGGGAAGGCGATCGTGAGCGACGGGCCGTTCGCCGAGAGCAAGGAGGTCCTCGGCGGCTTCTGGATCGTCGAGGCCACGAGCCGCGAGGAGGCGATCGAGATCGCGCGCTGCACCCCGCATGCGGACTACGGAACGGTGGAGGTGCATCCCGTGCGGCAGCGGTACTCCTACCAGGACACGGGGAAGGACACCCCGTTCCTCCTCGCCTTTCGCATGGAGCCCGGGCTCGCGGACCCCGACGGCGCGAAGCTCGGCGAGATGATCGCGTTCGCAGAGGCGCTCGCGCGCGAGGGTAGGCTCGTCGAGACCGCGCCGCTCGCGGAGGAGCCGCGCCCCGCGCGGATCCAGGTGCGCGGAGGGAAGAGCCTGGTGACCGACGGGCCCTTCGCGGAGTCGAAGGACGCCGTCGGCGGATACAGCCTCGTGCGCGTCGCGGGCCGAGACCAGGCGATCGAGCTCGCGAAGCGCACCCCGCACGCGCGCTGGGGAGCGGTCGAGGTGCGCGAGATCCTTTTCTTCGACTCCGTGTGAGCGGCGCGGCGATCCGCGGCTACGCGTGCACCGCGAGCACCGCCCGGAAGCGCGCCTTGCCGCTCATCATCCGCTCGTACGCCGCCTGCGCGTCGACCAGCGGATAGGTCTCGATGATCGGGCGCACGCCCGTGCGCGCGGCGAAGGCGAGCGCGTCAGCGGAGTCGGCTGCGGTCCCGGAGGCCCAGCCCTGGATGCGGCGGTTGCGGCCGATCAGGTCGATCGCGCCGATCTGCATCGGCTCGAAGGGCGCGGCGACGATCAGCAGGCAGCCCTCGATGCCGAGGCCGGGGACGAGCTTCGCGATCGCCTCGGCGCTCGGCGCCGTGGCGAGGACGACGCGCGCGCCCCCCCGCTCGGCGAGCACCTTGGCCGCGTCCTCGCGCTCCGAATCGACGTAGCGCGACGCGCCGAGCTTGCGCGCGAAGTCCTCCTTGTCGGCGCCCCGCGCGATCGCGACGACCTCGAAGCCCATCGCCGCGGCGTACTGCACGCCGAGGTGACCGAGGCCGCCGAGCCCGTGCACCGCGACGAGATCGCCCGAGCGTGCCCCCACGTTGCGGAGCGCGTTGAAGGTGGTGACGCCCGCGCACAGGAGCGGCCCCGCCTCCGCGAACCCGAGCCCGTCGGGAAGCGGGGCTACCGCCACGGCCGGAGCGAGGAGCGCCTCGGCGTAGCCGCCGTCGGTCGTGACGCCCGTGACGAGGCCCGCCTCGCACTGGATGAACTTGCCCTGGAGGCACGCCCGGCAAGTGCCGTCGTGTCCGCCGTGCCAGCCGACGCCCACGCGATCGCCTCGCTGCAGCGTGGTGACCCCCTCGCCCACTGCGTCGATCACACCGGCGACCTCGTGTCCGGGGATGCGCGGGAGCCGGAGCCCCGGCCAGAGTCCTTCGGTCACGAAGGAGTCGCTGTGGCAGACGCCGCAGGCGTGGACGCGGATACGGACCTGGCCGCGGCCCGGCTCGGGCAGCGGGCGCTCCTCGCACGCAAGCGGCTCGCGCGCTTTGCGAACGACCATTGCCTTCATCGTCGATTTCCTCCTGCGGCGAGACTAGCTCCGGATGCGCGCGCGTCTCGGCGGACGGCGGCAGGGGAAGACCCGGCCCCGCTACCATCCTCCGCGTAGCCCGTCTTTGCGACCCGGGAATCCACTTGTCTGTGCCCTTCGACGGACGATCAGTGCGGTGATGGCCTCAGCAATTCGGCGCCGCCTCCTCGGCTCACTCGGCCTCCTCACCCTTGCGCTGGCCTTCGCGAGCCCGGGCGCTGCGCCGACGCTTCCCAGGATCTCGATCGCGACCGGCGGGCGCAGCTTCGCGTTGCCGGACGGTCGGCCCTACGTTCCATTCGGGGTGACCTACTACCGCGCCCGTACCGGCTGGGCTCCGCAGCTCTGGAAGAAGTTCGACGTGCAGGCGACCCGCGACGACTTCGCGAGGATGAGAGAGCTCGGGATCAACTGCGTGCGCGTGTTCCTGAGCTACGGCTCGTTCTACCGGACGCCGGGCGTGCTGGACAGCGAGGGGCTCGCGAAGTTCGACCGGCTTCTCGAGATCGCCGAACAGAACGGAATCTACGTGCATCCCACCGGCCCCGACCACTGGGAGGGAACGCCGAGCTGGGCGCGCGCGGATCGCATCGCCGACGAGAAGGCTCTCGCCGCACTCGAGTCGTTCTGGAAGCTCTTCGCCGCGCGTTATCGCGGGCGCCACGCGATCTTCGCCTACGACCTCCGCAACGAGCCGAAGGTGAGCTGGGACAGCCCGGTGATGCGGCGTCGATGGAACGCTTGGCTGCGCCGGCGCTACGGCTCCGCGTCGCAGCTCGCTGGAGCCTGGGGCGTTTCACCGCATCGCGTTCGCTGGGGCCAGGAACCTCCGCCTGAAGCGAAGGACGCGCCCGGCGATCGACGCCTGCTCGACTATCAGAACTTCCGAGAGGACGTGGCCGACGAGTGGACGCGGCGACAGGTCGCGGCGATCCGGTCGGCCGACCCGGACGCGCTGGTCACGGTGGGCCTGATCCAATGGTCGGTGCCGCTGCATCTCCCGCACCTGCAGGCCTATTCAGGCTTTCGACCGGAGCGACAGGCGAAACTGCTCGACTTCCTCGAGATCCACTTCTTCCCGTTCGAGCGGGGATTCTACGAGTACCGCAGCGCGCGCGGCGAGGAGCAGAACCTGCGCTACCTCGAGCGCGTCGTCGCCGAGGTGGCGCGGCCCGGCAAGCCGGTCGTGCTAGCGGAGTTCGGGTGGTACGGAGGGGGCCAGCCGACGTTCGACCTCGGAAGGCATCCGGCCGCGTCCGAGGAGCAGCAGGCGCGCTGGGGCCGGCGCGTGATCGAGACCACCCGCGGTCTGGTGGCCGGGTGGCTCAACTGGGGCCTCTACGACGATCCTGAAGCAAGCGACGTGAGCCAGCTCACTGGACTGCTCGCGGCAGACGGAAGGACCAAGATCTGGGGAAGCCAGTTCGCGGAGCTGGCGCAGGGCTTGAGGCGAGAGGGCCTGGTGCGTGACCTCGATCCGCCGGCCCCGCTCGATTGGGACCTCCGCGTCACACGTACGGACCCACCGGGCAGCGACCTCCGGTAGTTTCCTTCCATGGCTCGCGCGAGCGCGTCCCAGGGGCCCGGTTGCGAAGGGCATGTGCCCAGCGCGCCTCAGGCCGGGCGCAGCCGATAGCGGATCGGCATGCGCTTGACGCCGCCGAGGAAGCTCGAGCGCATGCGCTCGACGGGCCCGGCGAGCTCCACCCGCTCGAGGCGGCGCGCCAGCTCGGCGAACATCACGCGCAGCTCGAGCCGCGCCAGGTTCGCGCCCAGGCAGAAGTGCTCGCCGATGCCGAAGCCGAGGTGCGGATTCGGCCGGCGGTCGACGCGGAAGGTGTCCGGGTCGTCGAAGGCGTCCTCGTCCCGATTGGCCGACGGGTAGAGCAGGCAGAGCGACTCACCCCTGCGGATCTTCTGGCCGCGCAGCTCGACGTCCTCGATGGGCGTTCGGCAGAACTGGATCACGGGAGAAGTCCAGCGCACGATTTCCTCGACGGCGGTCGACACGAGCCCCGGGTCCGCCCGCAGCTTCCCCATCTCCTCCGGGCGCTCGATCAGCGCCAGGAGCCCGCCGCTCGCGGCGTTGCGCGTCGTTTCGTTGCCCGCCACCACCAGGAGAAGGTAGTAGGACATGAGCTCGAAGGCGGGCATCGGAGCCTCGCTCACGGTGGCGTTGGCGAGCACGCTCACCATGTCGTCGCGGGGCTGCCGGCGGCGCTCGGCTGCGAGCTCGCTGAAGTACGCGAACATGCCGTGGCGCGCGTCCGAGACGCTGTCCACCGGCTCGTCGCCGGCCTGGTACTCGGGATCAGACGCCCCGGCGATCTGGTTGGTCCAGCGGAACATCAGCTTCCAGTCTGCGCGCGGGACGCCGAGCATGTCGGCCAGCACGTGCAGCGTGAGCGGCGCGGTGAAGTCCGCGACGAAGTCGCCGGAGCGCTCCTCGCCGCCGCCGGCCATCTCGGCCAGCAGGTCGCGGGCGATCCGCTCGACCTCGGGGCGCCGGCGCTGGATCGCCCGCGGCGTGAACCAGTGGCTCGCGGCTTTGCGGTACTCGGCGTGCTCCGGCGGATCCATGTTGAGCAGGTGGCGTGCCAGGGTGCGCTCGCCCTCGACCGGCGCACCCCGCTCGAAGATCGCGAGGCGGGGGGCGTTGCGGAAGCGGGTGGGCTGACTGGAGATCCGGACGACGTCCTCGCGCCTGGTGATCGCCCAGAAGCCGACGCCGCCGGGCAGGTCGAACCAGTGGATGGGGGCCGCCTGTCGCAGGCGCCTCCACGCGGCGTGCGGATAGCCCTGACGCGCAAAGGTGTCGGGACCGATCACCTCGAGGGTGTCGGGGAGCTCGTTCATGCGGGCTTCGTCCCGCCGTACTCGGAGAACGCGCCGGGAAGCACCACCGTGAACCGCGGGGATGCGAAGCCCGCGCCGCGCAGCGCCGCCAGGATCCGCTCCGGCGGGACGCACTTCTCGACGGTCTCCCAGTAGTAGTCCATCAGCTGCTTCGCGTCGCGGCTCCGCGTGGCGACGAGCGTCATGCCCGGGATCACGCGGGCCCAGACGAACCGGGTGAGCGCCTGCCCGACGCGGGAGCGCGGCACGTGGCCCTCGAGGATCCAGAGCCTGCCGCCTGGCCGCAGCACGCGCAGGTACTCGCGGAACGTCGCCACCAGGTCCGAGACATGTCGCAGCGCGATGCCCATGGTCACGAAGTCGAAGCTCTCGCCCGCGAACGGCAGCTGCTCCGCTACTCCGCGCGCGAGCGGCCCGTGGAACACCTTGCGCGCCTCGGCCAGCATGCCGCGGCTCGGATCCACCCCGAAGACCCTTCCGCTCGGCCCCACGACCCGCGCCGCGCCGCGCGCGACCGCGGCGGTGCCGACCGCCACGTCGAGCACCCTCATCCCCGGGCGCATGCCGGCGCGGCCGAGCGAGAGGCGGCGGTAGAGGAGGCCCCCGTTCCCGAAGAGCGCCTCCACCGTGTTGTAGTGCTTCGCCGTGCGGTCGAAGAGCTCGCGCACGAAGCGCGCGCGCGCGGGGTCTTCGGGGTAGTACTCGAGGAGCGGCGCGTGCGGCGGCACGCGCCCGGGCTCGGCCGACTCCGGCAAAGCGCCCATCGCCCTCCCCGCGGACTCGGCAGCTCAGCCCTGGATGGCGCTGCGGAATCGCTCGATGATCGAACTCGCCGTGGCGCGCGCGCCGTCGAGGACGGAGTCGGCCGACTGCTTGATCTCGCGCCAGGACTCTCCCGCGGCGGCGGAGAGCTCCTTCAGGTTTCGCAGCGCGTCGCGCTGCCTGGCCTTGAGCGCGCCGAGCTGCGCCTGGGCCTCGCGGCGGAGCTCGCGGACGCGCACCCGCGCGTCGGCCTCGATCTTCTTCTCCGCCCTCCGGAAGCCGCGCTGGATCTCCGCGATCGACTTCTCCAGGTGGACCACGCCCTGGCGGATCTCGCCATAGGCGGCGCGCGCCTCCGGCGAGAGCTTCGCCGTCGCCCGCCGGGACCTTGCCGTCTTCGAACGCTTGCTCGGTGCCTTGCCCGCCATGCCGTCCTCGCCTCCCCGCCCGGTTCGCCCATGATACCCGCGAATCGCGCGGACGGGCGACGCCTCGCCGTCCTGGCCGCCGCCGGACCCCAGCGGTACCGTCTTTGGGTCCGCGAGACGAAGATGCGGCTGCGCTTCGATGACTTCGAGTTCGACACCGATCGGCGCGAGCTGCGCCGGGGGGTCGATCGCCTCGCGCTCAGCCGCAAGCCCTATACGCTGCTCTCGATCCTCCTCGAGGAGCGCCACCGCGTCGTCCCGTTCGAGGAGCTCATGGAGCGCGCCTGGCCCGGCGTCCACGTGAGCCAGGCCACGCTCGCCTCGACGCTGCGCGACCTGCGGCGCGCGCTCGGAGACGAGGGCTACGACCCGCACCTGATCGGCACGGTCCGCGGCCAGGGCCTTCGCTTCCTCGGCACCGTCCAGGAGGTCAGCGCACCGCCGGAGACCGACCGCCTGGTGACGACCCGCGAGCGCCTCGTCGATCGGCTCTCCGCGGGGCTCGACGCGGCACGCGCCGGTCGCGGACGCATCGCCTTGATCGCCGGGCACGCCGGCATGGGCAAGACGCGCGTCACGAGCGAGCTCGCCGAGCGGGCGCGCGCCGGCGGCTTCTCGGTCCAGATCGGCCGCTGCGCCGACTCTGTGCTCGATCCGCCCTACGGCGTCTGGGTGCAGATCCTGACCGGCCTGGCCGAGGCCCGGCCGCAGGCGGAGGTCGACGCCGCGCTCGAGGGCGGGGCCGGGCTGCTCGCGCGAATCGTGCCCGCGATCGCGGACCGCGTGCCCGCCGCGCTCGCGGAGGGCGCGATCGAGATCGGCGACCTCGACGCGCGCTACCGCCTCTTCGACCGGGTCGCCACCTTCGTGCGGAGGCTGGCGAGCGCGACGCCCATCCTGTTCGTGGTCGAGGACCTCGATCGCGCCGCGCTCTCCTCGCTCGAGGTGCTCGAGTTCGTCGCCAGCTGGTGCAGCGAGGCACCGCTCTTCGTCGTCGGCACCTATCGGCCGACTGCGGTGGGCGGCCATTCTGCGCTCGCGCGCACCATCGCGGAGCTCGATCGCGTCGCGCGCTGCGAGCAGCATCGGCTCGAGGGGCTGAGCCGCGAGGAGGTTCGCGAGTTCGTCGAGCGCTCCGCGGGCCTCGCGCCCTCCGCGCAGTTCTGCGCCGCGATCCACGAGCGAAGCGGAGGCAATCCCTTCTTCCTGCGCGAGCTGGTCCGCCACGAGCTCGCCTCCGCCGGCGCCGCGGCCTTCCGCAACGGAGCGGCGCCCCACCCCGAGCTCCCGCCCAGCCTGCGCGAGGCGATCCAGGGTCGGGTGCTCGCCCTGTCGCTGCAGACCCAGGGCGCGCTCGCCCGCGCCGCCCTGCTCGGGAGCGACTTCGGCGCCGACGTGGTGGCGAGGGTGAGCGAGCTCTCCGACCGCGCGGCCCGGCTCTCGCTGGAAGAGGCGCAGCGCGCCGGAATCGTCGAACCGGGCGCGAGCGGGCGCTGGCGCTTCTCCCATGCGCTCGTCCGCGAGGCGATCGCCGAGCAGGTCTCGCCTACGCTGCGGATGCAGCTGCATGGGCGCATCGGGGAGGTGCTGCGCGCGGAGGTCGACCGAGACTCTGCGGGCGTCGTGGAGGTCGCCCATCACCTCTCGCGGGCCGCCGAACGGGTCGCCCTCCAGGCGGCGGACGCGGTGGTCCGGGCCGCGCATCATGCCGAGCGCAGCTTCGCCTTCGCCGACGCGGCGGGATTCTACGAGACCGCGCTCGAGCTGCGTTCCCGCGCGCCGCAGGACCAGCCCGCGCAGCGCTGCGAGCTCCTACTTGGCCTCAGCCAGGCGCGGCTCTGGGCGCGCGACGTGCAGGGCGCCTGGGACGCCGCCCGGCGCGCCGCCGAGCTGGCCCGCCGCATCGGGGACCCCGTGAAGCTCGCGCGCGCCGGCGTGCTGCTGGGCGCCCACTTCCACATCGGATTCGAGGAGCCGCTCGCGCTGCTCGAGGAGGCCCTGCCCGACGTCCCGGCCGACATGCCGGCGCTGCGCGCGGCCGTATTGTCGACGATCACGGCGCAGCTCCACTACGCGCGCCAGCCGAAGCGCCGCATCATGCTGGCCGAGCAGGCGCTCGAGGCGGCGCGCAGTGCCGGGAGCCCCGAGATGATCGCGCTCGCCCTCATGGCGATGCGCAACGCGCTCTGCGCGCCCGAGGCGCTGGCGCGTCGGCTCCAGGTCGGATCGGAGCGCGTCGAGTGGGCCGACCGCATCCCGCACTCCGCGCAGCGCTGCCTTGCCCGCGGCGAGCGGGCGGTCGATCGCTACACGGCCGGCGAGATCGAGGCCGCGGAGCGGGACGCCGACGACATCGACCGCATCGCGAAGGAGATCCAGGCTCGCAGCATGCAGAGCTTCCCGCTGCGCTGGTGCTCGCTGCGCCGGAACGGCGAGGGCCGCTTCCCGGAGGCCGCGGCCGCCGCCCGCGGCGCCTTCGAGCTGATGCAGCTGGCGGACGACCCGAATGCCGTCCCGGACCTCGCGATGCAGCTCGGAATGGTCTACTACGAGTCGGGCCGCTGGGTCGAGCTCGACGCCCTGCTCGCCGCGTCGGCGGGCTGGCTCGAGCCGTATCGCGCGCTGGTGCCCTCGCTGCGCGCTTGCCTGGCGAACTTCGATCTCTTGCGGGGGCGGCGCGATGCCGCGCTGTGCGCCTACAACGAGCTCGTCTCCGACGACTTCGCCGCGCTCGACGGAGATCCCGAGCCGCTCGTCACCACGAGCTGGCTCGCCGGCATGATGCTGCGGCTCGAAGACTCCAAGCGCGCAGAGCAGCTCTACGAGCGCCTCGGGAGCTACGGCGACCAGTTCGTGATCTTCAACTTCGCGCTCGCGGCGCGCGGCTCCTTCGCCCACCCGCTCGGGATCCTCGCCCGAACGGCCGGGCGGCTCGAGGACGCCGCGCGCCACCTCGCCCATGCGATCGAGGCGAATCGCCAGATCGGCGCCCCTCTCTTCGAGGCGCGGGCGAGGCTCGATCTCGCGGCGCTCCTGGCGTCGCGGAGGGACGAGCGGGCGATCGAGCTCGAGCGCGCCGCGTGCGCCGCCCTCGCGGCCCTCGGCGTCGCGGCGCCCGCGCAGGTGCCCGCGGTCTAGGTCGCGGCAGCCGATGTCCAACCCCGGCCGACCTCTCATCGAAGCTCGGGGCGAGCAGATGTTCCCCGTCCTCGCGCCGGGCGAGATCGACCGCCTGCGCCGATTCGGCGAGCCGAAGTCCTTTCGCGCCGGCGAGCAGCTGGTGCGCACCGGCGAGCCAGCGCCGGGGCTCTTCGTGATCCTCGCGGGCGAGGTCGAGATCGCGCAACGCGACGACCTCGCTCCCCACCCGCCGATCACGACCCATCGCCCCGGCTCCTTCCTCGGCGAGCTCGCCCAGCTCTCCGGATCGCCGTCGCTGGTCGACGGGATCGCGCGGAGCGCGGTGGAGGCGCTCCTCGTTCCCTCGCAGCGGCTCCGCAACCTCCTGGTGGAGGAGGCCGAGCTCGGCGAGCGCATCATGCGCGCGCTGATCCTGCGCCGCGTCGGCCTGCTCGAGCTGGGCGCGGGCGGCCCCGTGATCGTGGGCCGCGCGGACCACGCGGACGTGCTGCGGCTCGAGGGCTTCCTCGCCCGCAACGGGCATCCCCACCAGAGACTCGACCCCGACTCCGACGCCGGCGCGAAGGCCCTGCTCGAGCGCTTCCACATCCACCCCGCCGATCTCCCGATCGTGCTGTGCCCGAACGGGAGCCTGCTGCGCAACCCGAGCGAGGCCGAGCTCGCGCGCTGCATCGGGCTCCTCAGGCCGATCGATCCGGCCAAGGTCTACGACGTGGCGATCGTCGGGGCCGGACCGGCCGGCCTCGCGACCGCCGTCTACGCGGCCTCCGAGGGGCTCTCCGTGCTCGTGCTCGACTGCCGCGCCTTCGGAGGCCAGGCGGGGGCGTCGGCCCGCATCGAGAACTACCTGGGGTTTCCGACCGGCATCTCCGGCATGGCTCTGATGGCGCGCGCCTACAACCAAGCCCAGAAGTTCGGCGCCGAGGCAGCGATCCCCGACGAGGTGGTGCGGCTTCAGTGCCGCGAGCGGTCGAGAGACGGGTGCTTCCAGCTCGTCCTCGCGAACGAAGAACGAGCGAGAGCGCGCGCGGTCGTGATCGCGAGCGGCGCTCGGTACCGGAGGCTCCACGTCGACAACGTGGCTGCATTCGAGGGGTCTTCGCTCCACTACTGGGCGTCGCCGCTCGAGGCGCGGCTGTGCGCCGGGCAGGAGGTGGCGCTCGTCGGCGCGGGCAACTCTGCGGGACAGGCGGTCGTCTATCTGGCCAGCCAGGTCGCCAAGGTGTGGCTGCTGGTGCGCGGGCCGAGCCTCGCGGCCAGCATGTCTCGCTACCTGATCGAGCGCATCGGCGCCCTGCCCAACGTCGAGGTCCTGCTCGAGACGGAGGTGAGCGCTCTCGAGGGCCGCGACGGGGCGCTCGAGGCGGTCCGCTGGCGCCATCGTCCCTCCGGAAAGGAGGAGCGACGACCGCTGCGACACCTGTTCCTCTTCATCGGCGCGGATCCGAACACCGCCTGGCTCTCGGAGAGCGACCTCGCGCTCGACGAGAAGGGCTTCGTGCGCACCGGTGCAGACCTCGGAGGCGACCGGCGATCGCTCGAGACGAGTCGGCCAGGCGTCTTCGCGATCGGCGACGTCCGCTGCGGATCCGTGAAGCGGGTCGCTGCAGCGGTCGGCGAGGGCGCCCAGGTGGTCGCCGCGCTCCACGCCTTCCTCGCGCGGGCCGACGAGCCGGTCGCTGCGGTCGCCGGCCCCGGAAGGGCCTGAGCGGCGCGCGGTCGGGCGGTCACGCGGGTGAGCGGCTAGCCGCGCTTGAAGAACTGGACGGCTCGCTCGTGCTTCTCCGCTGCGGTGCGCGTCTTGAAGCTACCGAGGTTCCGACGCCGACCGGTCTTCGGATCCCGCTTGCGCGAGTAGAGCCGATAGCGGCCGTCTGCGAGCTTTCGGATCATCAAGGTCGAGCTTAGCGTTCGCCGCCGCGCCTTCTACCATCGAGGGCAGTGCAGGGACACCCGCTCCGCGATCGGCTCGACGACCGGCTCGCGACGCGGCGCCTGCGGGGCCGCCACGTTCGCGCGCTCGGGCGCGGGCTGGCGGAGCTGCACACGCGCGCGGCGGACGCCGCGTCGAGCCACGTCTCGACGAGCGTCGCGCTCGCGCGACGCTCGCGC
>Ga0335082_10001349_pt1 | contig 26137 bp, 22 predicted proteins | sample Lox_Sample_41_FD_206718 | JGI IMG/M metagenome (GOLD analysis project Ga0335082, IMG submission 206718) | Soil microbial communities from Loxahatchee National Wildlife Refuge, Florida, United States - Lox_Sample_4.1 | ecosystem: Environmental > Terrestrial > Soil > Wetlands | place: USA... | reverse complement strand
CCGCACCCAGTGGACCGGTGGCCTCGACCGCACCGTTGTCGGCGCACAGTGCGACCAGGCCGCTGTCGGCGATGAAGCGCTGCAGCTGCGGATCCGCCCCGTCGAGTCCCGCACAGCTGCCGTGCAGCAGCTTCGCATCCGGCCGGCGGTTCATCTCCAGCACGAGGTCCGCAAACCCCGTGTACAGGCACAGGAAATCCCCGCTCTCGACCTCGACGGACTGCGCGTCCATCAGGCGGCGCAGCGCCTCGTACCCGACCTTGGCCGGACGGCGCCCGAACTCGCGGTAGAGGTCGAGGAGCACCCCGCGGCCCTGCGCGCCCACGCGCGCGAGGTTCTCGATGCCGAGCCGGCGGGCACAGGGGCTCCCCTCGCCCGCATCCGGCACGATGTCCGCGCCGGCGCGGTAACCGTTGTAGAACACCGCCTCGCTCACCCCATCGCCATCGGCGTCGAACTCCGAGCCGCAGTGCGCGAGCGCATCCCACTGCGTCGAGTACTGCAGCGACAGCGTCACCTCGTCATCGCAGACCACGTCGGTGGCACGCGCGGCATAGGAGGACATGTGGAAGGGATAGGCCGAGCGGCCATCGGCGAAGTGCGTCGCCTTCAGGCGCGGCGGCGAGCGCGTCTCCCACAGGCCCGGACCACCCGGGTAATCCAGGGGCAGGCTCAAGGAAAACACCCGCCCCTCGCGCACCTCGCGCAGCGCGGCGAGGCGGCGCTCCGGGGTGAGGAGGTTCATGCGCCCGAGCTGATCCTCGGGACCGAAGTCGCCCCAGTTCGAGCCCGGCGGGCGCCTGAGCCAGCGTGTCATCGCGGCAATCTCGCACACATCCGCCTCGCGTGTCGCCCGCCTGCGCCTGACTCCCTCATCCGGAGGAGTACGCGGTGAGGCCGGGGAGCCGGTGCATACTAGAGCGATGGTGATGCCAACTAAGATGTGGGCGTGGCAGCTGACGGCCTTCGGCCGCGGCCCGCAGCTGCGCGAGGTGGAGGTGCCACGACCGGGCGCGGGCGAGGTGCTGGTGAAAGTCGCCGGCAACGGCCTGTGCCACTCGGACGTCGGGCTCATGGATCCCAACGCCCCGGCACCGCCCTTCCCCGACTGGCAGCTGCCCTTCACGCTCGGCCACGAGATCGCCGGCTGGATCGAGGAGACCGGCGCCGCGGTGGCGGGCTTCTCGCGTGGCGCACCCGTCATCCTGGTGGCGACTCACTCTGATGGCACCTGCGAGTTCTGTCGCGCCGGGCTCGACAACAACTGCGACGCCGCCACGGCCGGCCGGGGCTACGGACGCGACGGGGGCCTGGCCGCGTATGTGCGCCTGCCGAGCACGCGCCCACTGATCCCGCTCGCCACCCTCGACCCGCGCACCGCCGGACCGCTCGCCGATGCCGGGGCGACCTCCATGCATGCCGTGCGGCAGGTGCTCGGGCGCCTCGGCCAGGGCAGCAGCGCGGTCGTCATCGGCGCGGGGGGACTTGGGAGCTTCGCGGTGCAGCTGTTGCGCCAGCTCTCCCCTGCGCGGGTGATTGCCGTGGACCTCAACCCCGCGCGCCTGGAGTACGCGCGCTCCCTCGGTGCCCATGAGGTAATCGCGGGCGTGAGCGAGCGGACGGCTGAGGACCTGCACTCCCTCACCCGCGGCCGTGGCGCCGAGGCGGTGCTGGACTTCGTCGGGATCGATGCGACCATCTTCGCGGGCCTTGCAGCCGTGCGTCGCACCGGAGCCTACGGGCTCATCGGGGCCGGCATGGGGCGCCTCAATGCGCCGTGGTTCCACCTGTTGCCCAAGGACGGCGAGGTGTTCAACTTCACCGGCAGCACCATCGCCGACCTGCGCGAGGTCGTGGCGCTCGCCGAGGCCGGGCGGCTGGTGAACGACACCCAGCGCTTTGCCTTCGCGGACACCCCGAAGGCCTACGCGCGTCTGGAGGCCGGCACGCTGACCGGCCGCGCGGTCGTCGCCCCGGAGAGCTGAGTGGTCTCGACCGAGGACAAGCTTGCGATCCACGAGCTGCTGGCGCTCTACGGTCACATCATCGACGAGCGCGAGTGGCCGCGCGTGGGCGAGCTCTTCACCGTGCACACCCGCTACGACATGCGCGACTTCGGCCTGCCGGTGGTCGTGGGGGCGCAGGCCATTCGCTCGCTGTGGAGCCGGCCGGACGCCGCGCACCCGCTGGCGCACCACGCCACCAACATCCTCATCAGCGAGTCCGCCGACGGCACGGTGCAGGTGCTCTCGAAGGGACTGGGAGTGGGGCCCAACGGCCGCGTCGGCAGCGTGGTGTACCGCGACGTGCTCGAGCGCACCGCGGCGGGCTGGCGCTTCGCTTCGCGCACGGCTCAGCGGCGCCGCTGACCTCAGCCGCCGAGCCGCTCCTGCACCTGTCGCCAGGCGAGCTCCGCGGTCGGCCTGGCCTGCGCACCCGCGGCGCGTGCGTGACGGCTCGCGGCCGTACCCTCGACGACGCGCTTGAGGATCCCCTGGCGGATGCAGGCGATGCGGAACAGGTTGTAGGCCATGCAGAACTCCCACACCTCGGGTGCCACGCCCTGGCGTCCGGTGCGCTCGCAGTAGGTCGCAAGATACTGCGCCTCGCTCGGGATGCCGAGCGCGGCGAGGTCCGCGCCGGCCAGTCCGCGGCTCTCCCCGCCGGGGATGCGCCAGGCCATGACGTGGTAGGAGAAATCCGCGAGCGGATGCCCGAGAGTCGAGAGCTCCCAGTCGACGACCGCCAGCACCCGCGGCTCACTGGGATGAAAGACCATGTTGTCGAGCCGGTAATCCCCGTGCACCAGCGTGGTCTCGTCCTCGGCGGGGATGTGTGCGGGGAGCCACGCGAGCAGCTGCTCCATGGCCTCGATGCGCTCGGTCTCGGAGGCGCGATACTGCTTGCCCCAGCGGGCGATCTGCCGGGCGAAGTAGTTGCCGAGCTTACCGTAGTCGCCGAGGCCCGCCGCGGCGAAATCGAGGCGATGGAGCCTCACCATCACCTGGTTCATCTCATCGTAGATCGCGGCGCGCTCAGCCGGGGTGAGACCCGGCAGCGTCGCATCCCAGAAATTGCGCCCGGCCGCGTAGCCCATGATGTAGAAGAGCGTGCCGATCACGGCGCGGTCGGCCCCGAAGGCGAGCGGCCGGGGGACCGGAAAGCCCGTCGGGTGCAGCGCGCTGATGACCCGGAACTCGCGGTCGACGGCGTGCGCCGAGGGCAGGAGCGGCCCCTGCGGCTGCTTGCGCATCACGTACTGCGCGCCGGCACCATCGCTCAGGAGAAAGGTGGGGTTCGACTGCCCGCCGCGGAACTGGCGCACGGCCAGCGGCGGGGTGAAGGCCGCCACGTGCGCGGTGCAGAAGCGCTCGAGCGCTGCCTCATCGAAGCGCTGCGCGTCGCTCACCGGCATGGTGCCGGCGTATTCCTCGCCGCTCATCGTCAGGCGTACTTCTCGAGCTCCAGGCGGCCGATCTGGTTGCGGTGCACCTCGTCCGGGCCGTCGGCGATGCGGATGGCGCGCGCGTGGCTGTATTCGTTGGCCAGATGAAAGTCCTCGGACAGCCCGGCCGCGCCGTGTGCCTGGATGGCCCAGTCCACTACCTGGCAGGCAGCGTCGGCGGCTGCGACCTTGATCATGGCGATCGCGGCGCGCGCGGCCTTGTTGCCGACCGTGTCCATGAGCCAGGCCGCGTTGTAGGTCAGGAGCCGCGCCTGGTCGATGCGGATGCGCGCCTCGGCGATGCGCTCGAGCGTCACCGACTGCTCGGCGATCGGCTTGCCGAAGGCGGTGCGCTTGAGGACGCGGCGGCACATCTTCTCGAGCGCGCGCTCGGCGACCCCGATCAGCCGCATGCAGTGGTGGATCCGGCCCGGACCCAGGCGCCCCTGCGCGATCTCAAATCCCCGCCCCTCGCCGAGGAGCAGGTTCGCGGCCGGCACGCGCACGTCCTTGAACTCGATCTCCATGTGCCCGTGCGGGGCATCGTCGTAGCCGAACACCGGCAGGTGGCGCAGCACCGTGATGCCGGGGGTCTCGCGCGGCACCAGGATCATCGACTGCTGGGCGTGGCGCGGGGCCTTGGGATCGGTCTTGCCCATGAAAATGAACAGCCGGCAGCGCGAGCTGCCGGCGCCCGAGGTCCACCACTTGCGGCCGTTGATGAGGTAATGGTCGCCGTCGCGCGCGATCGAGCTCTCGATGTTGGTGGCATCGCTGGAAGCCACCCTGGGCTCGGTCATGGCGAAGGCCGAACGCATGGTGCCGGCGAGCAGCGGCTCGAGCCAGGCCTGCTTCTGCGCCGGCGTGCCGTAGCGCTCGAGCGTCTCCATGTTGCCGGTGTCCGGCGCCGAGCAGTTGAAGATCTCGGCGGCGAAGCGCACCCGCCCCATCATCTCGCACAGGGGCGCGTACTCGAGGTTGGAGAGTCCCGCCCCATGGGTGGAGTCGGGCAGGAACAGGTTCCACAGCCCCGCCGCGCGCGCCTTGCTCTTGAGCTCCTCCAGCAGCGGCGGATCGCTCCAGCGCTCACCGTCCTTCAGCTGCTGGTAGAAGCGCTCCTCGTTGGGATAGACGTGCGCGTCCATGAAAGCGCCGAGGCGCTTCAGGTAGTCCTGGCTCTTGGCACTCAGCTGGAAGTCCACCGCTTGGTACTCCTCGTGTAGATGGCGCTCAGCCCTGGGTGGGCTGGTAGAAACCCGCTCCGGCACGCGCCAGGCGCTCAAGGAGCGCCGCGGGCGTGAAAGACTCCTCGCCCACCGTGCGCCGGTAGTGCTCGATGCGCGCGAGCACGGTGGGAAGCCCGACCTCGTCGGCGTAGTACATGGGACCGCCGCGGTAGGCCGGAAAGCCGAGCCCGTTCAGCCAGATGACGTCGATCTCCTGGGCCCGCGGCGCGATACCCGACTCGATCAGGCGCGCCCCTTCATTGATCATGGCATAGAGGCAGCGCTCGAGGATCTCGGTGTCGCTCACCTCGCGGCGGACGATGCCGCGGGCGCGCGCATGGCGCTCGATGAGCCCGGTGACGTCCGGATCCGGGCTCGCGCGCCGCTCGGCATCGTAGCGGTACCAGCCGGCTGAGGATTTCTGGCCGAGGCGGCCGCCCTCTACCAGCTGCTCGATGAGGTCCGCGGCGCGCTCGCGGGGCCCCAACTGCCCGTAGCGGGCGCGGCGCGCGGCCAGCACCACATCCAGCCCCCCGAGGTCGTTGACGGCAAAGGGACCTAAGGGGAAGCCGAACTCGGTGAGCACCCGGTCGATCTGGGAGGGATCGGCGCCCTCCTCGAGCAGGAACAGCGCCTCGCGGGTGCGCCGCGAGAGCATGCGGTTGGCGACAAAGCCCTCGCCCGCGCCGACCACGACCGGCAGCTTCTTCAGCCGCCGCGCGAGCGCGAGTAACGTCGCGGTGACCTCGGGCGCGGTAGCGGCGGTGCGCACCACCTCGAGCAGCCGCATGGCCGGGGCGGGATTGAAGAAGTGCAGGCCCGCGACGTCGGCAGGACGGCCGCTCGCCGCAGCGAGCGCGTTCAGATCGAGGAAGGAAGTGTTGCTGGCCAGGATCGCGCCGGGACGGCTGCCGGCGCCCGCCCTCGAGAACAACTGCGACTTCGCGGTAAGGTCCTCGGCGATCGACTCAATCACGAGGTCTGCGCAGGCGAGCGCCTCATCGGCATCCCCGACCGCGGTGATCAGCCCGAGCCGCCGCTCGGCCTCGGCAGCCGCAAGGCTCCCCTTGCCGACGAGCGCCGCGTAAGTCTTGGCAATGCCGGCGCGTCCACGCGCAGCGGCCTCGGCGCTGCGCCCGATCAGTGTGACCGGGATGCCGGCGTTCGCAAAGCAGGTCGCGATGCCCGCTCCCATGACGCCGGTCCCGAAGATCGCCACCCGCGCAATCTCGCGCACGGGGGTATCGGGCGGGAGCTGAGGTACGCGCGCGATCTCGCGTTCGGCGGCAAAGGCGTGGCGCTGGGCGCGCGACTGCGCGCCGTTCAGAAGCTCCATGCACATCTTGAGCTCGCGCTCGAGACCCTCCGCGAGCGGCAGCTCGTAGGCCATCTTCACGGCCTCCACGGCTGCCCGCGGCGCGAGGAACCCACGCTGCTTGCGGGCAAGGTGGCGGCTCATCTCTTCGAAGAGCTGCGGCTCGGGAGCCTTCGGGGTCAGCTCCCCGGTACGCCGCAGCGCTCGGCCCTCCGCAATGATCCGGCGCGCGAAATCGAGCGCCGCCGCCTCGAGCTCGCCGGACGCCACTTCGTCGATGAGGCCGCAGGCCTGCGCCTCGGTGGCGGTGAGCTCGCGCGCCTCGGCGATGACCGCGAGTGCTTGGCGGGCGCCGACGAGTCGCGGCAGGCGCTGCGTGCCGCCGGCGCCCGGGATGATGCCGAGCTTCACTTCCGGCAGGCCCAGGCGCGCATCGGGGCTCGCGATACGAAAGTGGCAGGCGAGCGCGAGCTCGAGGCCGCCGCCGAGCGCGTTGCCGTGGATGGCGGCGATCACGGGCTTCTCTGCGGACTCGGTGCGCGCGATGACCTCGCCCAGCTGCGGGTCGGCGAAGGGGCGGCCGAACTCGCGCACGTCGGCTCCGGCGGAGAAGCCGCGGCCGTGGCCGAGGATGACGAGCGCCCGCAGCTCCCGATCCGCGGCCGTGGTGTCGAGGGCTGCGATGAGACCTGAGCGCACCGCATGCGAGAGCGCATTCACCGGCGGGTGCTCGATGCCGGCGATGGCAACCGCGCCGTGGCGGGTGAAGGTGACGCGCGCGCTCATCGGCGGCTCCTCATGGCGCGTTCGCCCGTGCTCTCAGCCGAGCTCCAGGGCCACCTTGCCCTGGGCGCGGCGGTTCATCACCACATCGAGTGCCTCGCGGAAGCGCTCGAGGGGATAGCGATGGGAGATGTGCGGCCGCAGCCGCCCGGCCGCGTACCACTCGAAGAGCTGCGCGAAGTTGCGCGCGCTCTTAAGCGGCTGCGCCTTGGTCCAGGCGCCCCAGAACACCCCGACAATGGAGGACTGCTTCAGCAGCAGGAGGTTGAGGGCGATCCTGGGGATCTCGCCGCTGGCAAAACCGATGACCAGGTAGCGCCCGAGGAAGCCCAGGCTCCGCACCGCGGGCTCGGCATAGGCGCCACCCACCGGGTCGTAGACCACGTCGACGCCGCGCCCGCCGGTGAGCTCCTTCACGCGCTCGCGCAGGTCGGAGCTCGCGTAGTTGACGAGCTCGTCCGCGCCGTGCTCGCGGCAGAGCGCAAGCTTCTCATCGCTGGAGGCGGCCGCGATGACCCGCGCCCCGAGGAGCTTGCCGATCTCGACCGCGGTCAGGCCCACGCCGCCGGCCGCCCCCAGCACCAGGAGCGTCTCGCCGGACTTGAGGTTGCCGCGATCGATCAGGGCGTGCTGCGAGGTGCCGTAAGCAATCGGAAAGCAGGCGGCCGTGGCGAAGTCCATGCCCGGCGGCAGGCTCATGACGCCGGCTGCGTCCGTCACCAGCTGCTCGGCGAAGCCGCCGTGCCCCGGGATCGCGAGCACGCGCGTCCCCACCGTCACGCCAGTGACCCCGGAACCTACTTCCGTGATCACGCCGGCCACTTCCGCGCCGGGGGAAAACGGCAGCGGGGGCTTGGTCTGGTACTTGCCTTGCACGATAAGGCCGTCAAGGAAGTTGAGGCCACACGCCCGGACCGAGATCACCACCTGCCCGGGACCGGGATGCCGGTCGGGCACCTCCTCGAGCACCAGCTTGTCGAGCGGCGCGAATTCCTTCGCCAGCACGGCCTTCATCGCGCACCCCGCTGTCGCACCGCCTCGTAGAGGAGCATCCCGGCAGCGACCGAAACGTTCAGGCTCTCGACCGCGCCTCTAAGTGGCAGGCGCACCATGAAATCGCAGTTCTGCTGTGTCAGCTGGCGCAGGCCGGAGCCTTCCGCGCCGAGCACCAGTACCACCCCACCCTTCAGGTCCACCTCGTACGCCTCCTTCGTCGCCGCGGCATCGGCCCCGACGACCCACAGGTTCGCTGCCTTCAGGAGCTTCAGTGTACGCACCAGGTTCGTTACCGCCACCACCGGGGTGGTCTCGGCCGCGCCGGCTGCGACCTTGCGGGCCGCCGGCGTGAGCTGTGCGGCCCGGTCGCGCGGCACGATGACCGCGAGCGCCCCGCAGGCATCGGCGGTGCGCAGACAGGCGCCGAGGTTATGCGGGTCCTGTACGCCATCGAGCGCGAGCAGCAGCGGCGCCGCAGCACTGTCGAGCGCGCCGATGAGGTCATCCTCGCTCCAGGGGGGGAGCGGTGTCACATCGGCCGCGACCCCCTGGTGGGCCACCTCGCCGAGCAGCTGCTTGAGGGCGTGCGCCTCGATGCGTGAGACAGGGCGCTGCTTGCGCCGCGCCAGCTCCTCGAGCGCTCGTGCGCGCGGATCGTTGCGGCGCTCGGCGAGCCGCACCTCGAGCACGCGCTCGGGGTGGCGCTCGAGCATGAGGCGCACGGCGTGCATGCCGTACATGACCTGCGTCCCCCGGCCGTTCACGTTAACCCTCTTCGGCGAGCGCGAGATCGATCAGCCCCTCGATGGGGTTCACCGCCGTGACCATGACGCGCACGTGGGCGCCCGCGCGCAACCGCCGGCCGGTGCGCTTGCCGCGCCAGGCGTGGCCGGAGTCCTCCATGAGGTACTCGTCGTCGCGCAGGTTGTCGATGTGCAGGAGGCCGTCGACCGCCACGCCCAGGATCTGCACGAAGCAGCCGAACTCGACCACCGTCGTGATGAGGCCCTGGAAGGTCTGGCCGATGCGCTCCTTTAGATAGGTGCACTTGAGGTAGTTCGAGACGTAGCGGTCGGCCTCATCCGCCCGCTTCTCCAGGCGCGAGGTGCTCTCCCCGAGCGCACTCAGCTGCGCGGTGTCGTAGCGGACCGCCGCGCCACCCTCCGCCCCGATCAGCGCCTTCAGCGTCCGGTGCACCACCAGGTCCGGGTAGCGGCGGATCGGGGAGGTGAAGTGCGCGTAGTGCGAGAGCGCGAGCCCGAAGTGCCCGATGTTGGTCGGCTGGTAGATCGCCTGCGGCAGCGCGCGCACCACGAGCGACTCCACGAACGCGCGCTCGGAGGGGTCGGAGACGCGGCGCGCGATCCCCTGCAGGTCACGCGTGCTCACGTGCTCGGGGATGCGCGCCTCGATCCCGAGGGCATGCAGCGTGCTCGAGAGTCGCTCGAGCTTCTCGTCCTCCGGCTGGCCGTGCACCCGGTACAGCGTCGGCACGCGGGCCTTCTCGAGCGCCTCGGCGACGGCGACGTTGGCGAGGATCATGCACTCCTCGATCAGGCGGTGGGCGTCGTTGCGCGAGCGCAGCTCGATGCCGCGCACCCGCTCGGCCTCGTCGATGACGAACTCGGCCTCGGGCGCATCGAAATCCAGCGCGCCGCGCCGGGCACGCGCCCGGTGCAGTGCGCGGTAGACGTCCACCAGCACCTCGAGTTTCGGGTAGAGCGGCCCGAGCTGCTCGCGGGCCGCGGGGCGGCCCTCGAAGAGCGCCTGGTGGGCGAGCGTGTAGGTGAGGCGGGCGGCCGAACGCATCACCGCCGGGTAGAAGCGCGCGCCGCGCAATGCGCCGGACTTGCTCACGCTCATGTCGGCGGCGAAGCACAGTCGATCGACGCGCGGGGCGAGTGAGCACAGGTGATCGGAGAGCGCGGTCGGCAGCATCGGCAGGACGCGGGTCGGGAAGTACACCGAGGTCGCCCGCTCGAGCGCGGCCGCATCGAGCGCGGTGCCGGGGCGCACGTAGTGGCTGACGTCGGCGATCGCCACGATCAGCCGGAAGCCGTCCCCGTCACGCTCGGCGTATACCGCATCGTCGAAGTCGCGCGCGTCCTCGCCGTCGATAGTCACGAGCGGCAGACCACGCAGGTCGGTACGCCGGGCCGACTCGCGCGCGTCGACCTGCGCGCCGTAGGCCTGTGCCTCGCGCAGCGCCGCGGACGGAAACTCGCTCGGCAGATCGAAGCGCGCGATCGCGGACTCGGTGGCGAGCTCCACCGGGCGATCGGGATCCAGGCGCTTGACGATCACGGCCTGCGCAGCAGAAGCGGATCCCGCGTGACGCGTGATGCGCGCGATCACCCACTCGCCCTCGCGCGCCCCGGCGAGATCCGCCGGCGCCACGGCGCAGCGCAGCTGCAGCCGCCGGTCAGCGGCATTTACCCACGCCGCGCGGCCCTGCACCTCGAGCGTGCCGAGGAAGGAGGTTACGCCGCGCTCGAGCACCTGCTCGACCGTGCCCGACCAGCGATCGCTCGCGTCGCGCTCGACCTTCACGCGCAGGCGATCGCCGTGCATGACGCCGCGCATCTGCGGCGGCGGCAGGAAGATGCTGTCCTTGAAGCCCTCGACGCGCAGGAAACCGTAGCCGGCGCGGTTGGCGCTCACCGTGCCCTCGACCACCGAGCCCGGGCGCACGCTGCCGCCCGTATGACTGCGGTGGGCGGCCGTCGGGCGCGGCGCACTGCTGCGCCCGGGCGTCCCGGCGGGCTTGCGGGCGCCGTGCGAGCCAGGACGGCTCTTCGGCGCCGGCGCATCGCGCTTGTTGCGGCGCCCGAACTTGCCCCTACGTGCCTTCAATTGACAGCCCCCGACCCCGTGCGTACATTGCGCGGCCTTCCTCACCTGCCCGGGTGGCGGAATTGGTAGACGCACTAGTTTCAGGTACTAGCGGGTAACTCCGTGGAGGTTCGAGTCCTCTCCCGGGCACCAATAAAAACAATAGGTTAGCGTTTATTTCGATTCTCTTTCTGGAGATGTTTCCGCACTGCCGAAAGGGCTGCTGCGGGGGCGAGCGTTGGCGCTCGTTGTACCGTCCGCGGGTGGGATTCTACCCACTCTTTGTATAGGTGTTGCGCGCGGCCGTTGATGAGACCGCCAGACACCAGACTAGTTCCCAAACCCCTTTTAAGGATTCATGAAGACCCCGGCCGCTCTGCAACCCCTGATCGATGATGGTGTGATCGACGAAGTCGTCCGCTCACTCAAGAGCGGCAAGGAAGCGACCGTGTATCTGATGCGCTCGGGCATGCATACGCGCTGTGCCAAGGTCTATCGCGACATGGGGCAGAGAAGCTTCCAGAAGCGCGCACGCTACCAGGAAGGCCGCAAGGTGCGTGGCAGCCGCCAGGCGCGCGCCATGAGGAAGAGCACGCATTTCGGGCGCAGAGAGCAGGAAGCGGCGTGGAAGAATGCCGAAGTCGACGCGCTCTACAAGCTCGATGCCGCGGGTGTGCGTGTGCCCAAAGGGCGCGGCGGAAACGGCGTGGTTCGCTATCCGAGAAGGGTGTCCTTCGGACAGAGCCTGTACCTTCAGGTCATGCCCACGGGCCGCCGATACTGGCATTGTCGCTATCGCTTTGAAGGCCGGCAGAAGCAGCTTTCCTTGGGGCGCTATCCGTACGTCCCGGTCGAGAGCGCGCGGGCGCGCCGCCATCATTTCGCCAACTGCGGACCAATGCCACCTCGATTGGGCTTCTACAAAGCGGCCGGTCGAGGATAGATCAGCCCTGTCGTTGGTAGGGCACGGCACGAACGAGTCTCGCTCCATCAAGCTGAGACGACTGGCCGGCCCTGGCAGCCTCAGACGGGTGGGCAATGATTCGCAGACAAATGGCTGCGAGCCCGATAGCGGACGGTCCGGATTGACTCAGAAGGGTCGAGAGGATGCGACGTCCTCCCCCTCTTGAGTAGCGTCGCGATCTAGAGTCGGGCCCCGCCTGATGTGCGGAATTGCGCCTAATCCGCCAAGCCCATGACGAACGCCAAGGCGACATTCAGTCGCGCGACGTCGCCGTCGTCCAGGTGGCCAATCTTCCGGCCAATTCGGGTGCGCCGAATCGTGACCGGCTTGTCAGCCATCACGTGTGATCGCGTGCGCAGACCGTTTCGAGTACTGGGTTCGACTACTACTCGGAAGTCCTCAGCGTCGTCACCATCAGAAGTCATCTGGCAAACCACCACGGACGCATGCTCCGCAGGAAGCGCATCAGTCTGCACTATCACCGCCGGGCGTGGCTTGCCGTAGTCCCCCGCCGCCGCAACTGTCACGACGTCGCCGCGCCTCATCGGTCATCGAACTCGGCGACGGCTTCTATCCACTTCAGCGCCTCGAGCTCGCGGGAGCGATCTAGCGCCGCGACTTGTCGGGCGACCCGTCGGCGGACCGTCTTAGATCGTGCGTCCGGCACAATTAAGCGAAGCTCCTTCAAGCCGCGCGATCGTCGCCGCTCGCGCATCGCCTTCATTCGTTCCGCTGCTTGAGCCATATAAATAACTCTTGGTGTAACGCGTTACAGCGTAACGCGTTACGAGCGGATGGGCAAGAGCTATGCTGGCCCGCGAATTACCCGCTGCCGGGCGGCAGCAAATGGGCCTTCCAGCACCGTCCTCATAGGGGGCAAATCAGGGGGTAATTGCGCTGAGCCGGCTAAAAAGCTGTGTGAAATCAGGCAGATGCCGATGAGTTAGGTTCCTCTGCCGGGCACCAATAAAAACAATAGGTTAGCGTTTATTTCGATTCTCTTTCTGGGGATGTTTCCGCACTGCCGAAAGGGCTGCTGCGGGGCGAGCGTTGGCGCTCGTTGTACCGTCCGCGGGTGGGATTCTACCCACTCTTTATAGATGTGGTTGCGCGCGGTCGTAAGTCAGACCACGCGGCGACCCAGCAGTTCCCCGAGAAGCATCCAAGGATCCCTGAAGAATCCCCGCCGCGACGCTGCGATCACCAAAGTCATACGGTTCCTCAAGAGCCGCGACGCCACTGCGGTTTCAAGAACCTTCGGCGGAGCTTGATCCTCGCCGTGGGTGAAAAAAATAGGTCGCAAATAGGGCCCACGCTGCAAACCGACTGTACGCATCACCTGGTCCCAACACCGAAACGACGGCGATAGTCCATTGGGCCCAGTCCTACTACCCCGCGAAATACCCGGCGAAACGACCCGGGGTCTTCGTAACCAACTGCCCACGCAATCTCGTTTACGGTCAGCATTGAGAATTCGAGCGACTCGCGCGCTTTCAACACGCGCAATTGCTGTACGTACTGGGTCGGCGTCATCCCTGTCGCTTTGTGAAAGCGCCGCAGGAACGTTCGTTCGCCCAGATTCACGCGAGCGGCCATGGCCGGTATGGCAATGCTTTCAGAGCTATGTTGGTGGAGCCAGTGCTGCACCTTAAGCACACATTTGTCGCCGTGCCCCATTCGCGGTGCGAAGCTCGAGTAAAAGCGCTGCTGACGTCCACCGGCGTCCACGAGTAAGTAGCGCGCGGTGGAAAGCATGATGGTCGGACTGAGAAATCGTTCGATCAACTTTAAGCCGAGGTCGACCCAGGCCATCACACCACCGGCGGTCACAATGTCACCCTCGTCGATGATCAGCTTGTCGGTGTCGATCCGAATCTCCGGAAACCGCTTCGCTAAAGCCTCTGTATGTATCCAGTGCGTGGTGGCTGAGCGGCCGTTCAGCAAACCCGATTCGGCCAGGAGAAAAGCACCCGCGCAGACTGAGCAGATCATCGTACCCGCGGCGTGCTGCGCCGTGAGCCACCTGATGTGACAGGCAATCCGCTCCCCGCCCGGCTCCGTGTCCAGACTCGGCGGCAAAATCAACGCCGTTAACGGCTGTTTCGGGCGCTCATCCGTGTCGAAGATCCGTTCGACCCGCTGATTGTCTCCGTTTAGTGCCCAGTGGCTGACCCGTAATTGCCTTGAATCCGAGTTCGAGAGCTGAACGCTTAGGCGATTGGCCACGCGAAATAGATCGGTGAGCCCATAAATGGCCGCCAGCTGACACTCCGGATAGATCAACATCCCTATTTCTATGTCTTGTTGCCGTGTGCTCATGACACTTTTCCCCCGCATTGTGTCAGTTGCGCCCATCTGCATCGCGGGTGTCGCAAGGTTCAATTGGTTCAGCGCAAGAGGTCCCCGAGGAGCAACGCCATGAACAATCCCCGCACCGACGCGGGTTTCGACCACTCTCGGCGCGAACTCATCATCGGCGGCGCACTCGCCGCAGTCGGCCTGGGACTCTCCAGGAACCTCGCCGCCGGGTCACCTTCTCAGAGTATTTCAACCCCACCGCCCAACCACCCAGGAAACAATGACATGAACTCGATTACGACTAAAGATGGTACGACCATCTTCTTCAAAGACTGGGGCAGCGGACAGCCCATCGTGTTCTCACATGGGTGGCCTCTGAGCGGCGATGATTGGGACGCGCAGATGCTGTTCTTCCTGCACCGCGGCTATCGGGTAATCGCGCACGACCGGCGGGGACACGGACGCTCAAGCCAGACGGCCGGGGGTCACGACATGGACCACTATGCCGATGATCTTGCGGCCCTGACCACGCATTTGGGTCTGAAGGACGCAATCCACGTCGGCCACTCCACCGGCGGCGGTGAAGTCGCGCGCTACTTGGGCCGCCACGGCGAACGCCGCGTTGCGAAGGCCGTCCTGATCAGCGCCGTACCCCCACTGATGGTGAAAACAGCCTCCAATCCAGGTGGATTGCCCAAGTCGGTCTTTGATGGCTTTCAGGCGCAACTCGCCGCTAACCGCGCCCAGTTCTACTACGAGGTCGCGGCGGGGCCCTTCTACGGCTACAACCGACCGGGCGCAAAGCCCTCGCAAGGGGTGATCTGGAACTGGTGGCGGCAAGGCATAATGGGCGGCACCAACGCTCACTATGATGGGATCGTTGCCTTCTCGCAGACGGACTTTACCGAGGACCTCAAAAAGATCACCGTGCCCACGCTCGTGATGCATGGCGATGACGATCAGATCGTGCCGTACCCTGACAGCGCACCGTTGACTGCAAAACTGGTAAAAAACGCGACTCTAAAGACCTACAAGGGCTTCCCGCACGGAATGTGCACAACCAATGCGGATACGATCAACGAGGATCTCCTTGCGTTCCTCAAGACCTGAAACGAGTTCCGCGTCTGAAGTTCTGCGATTGCAATATGGAGTGTTGGGGGTCTGGCCCCCCAACACTCGACATTAATGTACATTATGCGACCGCCGGAACCGCAAATCTACGGCTTGGATCCCGCGCAAGCGCTCTGGACCGGTTATCCGAGCCGAATTCGCACCAATTGAGGTCGATCGCGCGCGCGGCTACCGGAAAGTCAGATGGGATGTCTGCCGCGGTGGTCCCGTCCCGGAGACGGCGCTGCACGAGACACTGGCTACTCAACGCGCCTTGGAAGAGCACCGAGGAGCTCCGCGACCGCCTGCAGCAGATCCGCGCGCTTGAATGGCTTTGCCAGCGCCCGCGCCGCCCCGAGCGCAAGTGCCGCATTCGCATCGACCCCGTCGCGCGAGTCGAAAAGACCCGAGATCGCGATGATGAGGATCCGCGGATGCCTTTGCTTCAGTTCGGTAATGACCGCAACCCCGCTGGTGCCAGGCATGTGCATGTCGGTCACGACGAGCGCTGGCGGTGACAAGGCTGCCGCTGCGAGTCCTGCACCGCCGTCCTTCGCCTGCTGCACGCCGTAGCCAGCCGCCTGTAGCCACTCTGCCAGAGCGCTGCGCAGGATTGGGTCGTCTTCGATGATGAGAATGTCTCGGCTTGCGGTCATGTTCAATCAGTTGTGGGTCCCGGATCCGAAGCTTCCGGCAAGCCGCGGGAATGCGTCAGTTGAACTCGCTGGTAAGGTAAGCGTAGTGCGCCCGGGAAGGTCACACCCGTGACCGCGCGCCAGAGATGGGGCGTCAGTAAATCGTTTCAACCGGCACGTTGAACACGTAGCCGGCGCCGCGTTCGGTACAGATGTAGCGCGGTTTCGCAGGGTTGACCTCGAGCTTGCGCCGCAGCCGCAGGATCTGCGTGTTAACCGAACGGTTGTAGACATCGTCGCTGTGAAGACGGGACATATCGAGGATCTGGTCGCGCGAAAGAATGCGATGCGGCGCCCCCAGCAGCACCACCATTAGGCTGAACTCGCCGTTGCTGAGCCGCACGGCCCGGCCATCGGGCCCCTTCAAGCGCCGCGTGTTGAGGTTCAGTTCCCAGCCGTCAAAGCGGTAGGCACGGATACCCTCGGGGCGCCCCTGCTGCATCTCGGGTCGGCGGCGACGCAGGACCGCGCGGATTCGCGCCAGCAGCTCCCGTGGGCTGAAGGGCTTCGTCAGATAGTCATCGGCGGCCAGTTCCAGACCCATCACCCGGTCGGCTTCCTCTCGGCGACCGGTGAGCATGACAATTGGGATGGCCGACTCTTCGCGCAGTCGGCCTGCCAGCACCATGCCATCCTCGCCTTTGAGCTTCAGGTCCAACAGGATGAGATCGACCACGTCCTCATCGAGCACCGCCTGCATTGCGCGCGAATCGGCGACGGCCGTGACGCGCAGCTCATGCTGACTGAGGTAATCGGAGATCGCTTCCCTGATCACCGGATCATCGTCGACAGCGAGAATGTGCGACCACGCTGTTTGTGCGGGCCGAGCGTGCCTCGTCATGCCGGGCTGCAGCTCCATCACGGGCGCGAGGCTAGCAGGGTAGCTCCCTTTCGATCACAGATGTGACTTGCACAACCGGCGGCTCGCGGGTCTTGCCAGGCACAACGCGGGCCCGCACGGCCCCGGCAGATTCTGCAGCGCTCAAGCTGACGATCAGCGCCGGACAGTGGGGTAAGATCCTCCCTCCAACCAAGAGTGGCCATGCAAGACAGGGTTCAGGCGATCTTGGAATTCCTGCCCGATGCCATCCTGATGGTGAATCCGGCAGGCGAGATCACCTTGTGCAACGGCCAGGCGCTCGCGCTCTTTGGCTACGCACGCGACGAGCTCGTCGGCATGCCGGTGGAGCGGCTATTGCCGCAAGCCCGGCGCGAGCTGCATGTGGAGCTGCGACGGCGGTTCTTCGCCTCTCCGGTGCCGCGGATGATGGGGGCGGGCCTGCCCGGGCTCCTCGGGCTGAAGAAGGATGGCACGACCTTCCCCATAGACATCAGTCTGGGTCCGATCGAGCGGCCGGAGGGTGTGCAGGTACTGGCCACTGTGCGTGACATGACCGAACGCAGGCGAAGCGAGGACGTGAATTCGCAGCTGGCTGCGATCGTGGAGTCCTCGAACGATGCCATCATCGGTAAGACGCTGGACGGCATCGTGACCAGCTGGAACCGCGGTGCCGAACACATCTACGGTTACACGGCCGCGGAGATTGTTGGCAAGCCCATCACAGTCCTGATTCCGCCCGATCATCTTGATGAGGAACCGCGGATCGTCGAGCGCGTGCGCTCCGGCGAGCGCATCGAGCACTTTGAGACCGTCCGGCGGCGCAAGGACGGGCGTGACATCCAGGTCTCCCTGAACATCTCGCCCATCCGGGATGCGACCGGCCGGATCATCGGCATTTCCAAGATCGCCCGCGACATCACCGAGCGCGAGCGCTTCAAGCAGCGCTTGCGCCAGGCCGAAAAGATGGAAGCCGTCGGGCGGCTCGCAGGCGGCGTGGCCCATGACTTCAATAACGTGCTCGCTGGCGTATTGGCCTACGGCGAAATGCTGTTTGAGGAGGCGCCGGCGGACTCGCCCCTCAGGCGCTATGCGCACAACGTGCTCGCGGCCACCGCCCGCGGCCGTGAGCTGGTGGAGCAGATTCTCTCGTACAGCCGCAGCCAGGATGGTCAGCGCGGCCCCGTCGATGTCGCCAGCGTCGTGGCCGAGACGCTCGAGCTCCTGCGCGGCTCGCTTCCCGCAGGCATCCATCTGCAGGCTAGTGCTCCCGAGGCCCCGCTTATCGTAATCGGCGATGCCACCCAGCTGCACCAGGTGGCGATGAACCTGTGCAGCAACGCGATCCAGGCGATGAGCGGGGGCGGCACCCTGCGGGTGGCCCTCGAGCCGCTCGAGCTCACCGCTGAGCGGGCGCTCTCTCACGGCGTGCTGGGACCGGGCCGCTACGTGCGTCTGATCGTCGAGGACACGGGCACCGGCATGGACCCGGCCACTTTGGCGCGCATTTTCGAGCCGTTCTTCACCACTAAGGAGGTCGGCCAGGGCACCGGTCTCGGCCTGTCCCTCGTGTACGCCATCATCGCCGACTCAGATGGTGTGATAGATGTAAAGAGTGCTCCCGGGCGGGGGAGCACGTTCACCGCTTACCTGAGACAAGCGCAGGCTTCCCTGCCTGCCGGCGCGAGCGCGCCGCTGGTGCCCCCTCGGGGCCATGGTGAGCGGGTGCTGCTCGTGGAAGACGAAACGCCGGTACTCGCGGCGACTGCGGAGATACTCACGCGCCTCGGTTACGAGCCGATCCCCTTCAGCGATAGCCATCTGGCGCTCGCCGCTTTCGAAGCGGCACCCGCGCGCTTCGATGTGGTCGTCACCGATGAAGTCATGTCTGGGCTGACCGGAACGGAGCTCGCGCGGGTGTTGCGCCGCCGTAGACCAGACCTGCCGATTGTGCTGATCAGCGGCTACCGCGGCGCAAGCCTCACGCACGGCGCGCTTAGCGCCGGCGTCAGTGAAGTGCTCAACAAGCCACTGCATTCTCACGACATCGCCAGCACGCTCGCCCGCATCCTGCACCGGACGCTCTAGCTCTGGCGCCTCGCCCGCGCAGCCTCTGCCGCGGCCCCTGCCCGCGGCGCATCGCGATGATGACGTCTGTAACTCTCTGGCCGTCGCCTGCAGCCGCTCGGCAACCGCAGCGATCCACTCTGCTGCAATCAGCATCCACGGAGTGGAAGCCGGACGATGCAACTCAAGTGCCGCGACGGTCTGTCACTACATTGCAGCCAGCACGGGCGCGGCGAGCCGGTCCTGCTCATCCACGGGCTGGGCGGGAGCGGCGCGGACTGGGCTCTGCAGGTAGCGGCACTTGAGCGGCAGTTTCGCGTAATCGTTCCGGATCTTCCGGGTTGTGGCGCGAGCTCGCCGCCGCGCGGCGCTTACTCGATCAATGGCTTTGCTACGGCGCTATGGTCATTGCTGGAGGTGCTGTCGGTGCCGCGAATAAACATCGTGGGCTTCTCGATGGGTGGCGCAGTAGCTCTGGAGATGGCGTTACAACATCCGGCTTCGGTTCCGCGCCTGGCGCTCATCAATAGTCTCGCGACCTATCGGGATCAGTGGCGCAAGTGGCTGATTGCCCGTAGCGCTGCCACACTGATACACCTCGTCGGAATGCGGTGCGCGGCGCGCATCTTCGCAGCCGCAATGTTCCCGGAACCGTGGCAGCAGGAGTTTCGTGAGCGCGCAGAGCGCGTCGTCGCGGCGGTCCCCGCGGCTTCCTATCTTGCCATGGCGCGAGCCCTCGAGCAGTGGCAGGCCACCGACCGGCTTGAGCGGCTGAGCAGCAAGACGCTGCTGATTGCGGCGGAGCACGATCACACCCCCCTCGCGGAAAAACGCGCGCTCACCGCGCGGCTTCATGCGAGCATGGTCGTGGTGCGTGGCTCGCGTCACGGCACCCCCTTCGATGCTAGCGACGCGACCAACGCGAGCCTGCTGGCCCTGCTTACCGATTCGCCCCTGACGCGGTATCACGGATTGGCCCGCGATACCCCGACTCGCGCTCAGGCGCAGGCGCTGCAGGCACGCGGCCGGATGCTATTGGAAGCGTAGCCTTCCCGCTGACGGGATGGCACACCTGCCGGACGAGGTCGTGGGCCTGTGGCATTTCCTGCTGCGGCCCGGAAAAGCGCCCGCCCCCGCACGCCTGCGGGGGCGGGTGCGCGCGACTCAGGCGTTCAGCCGCCGCTGATAGTCCTGACGCAGTTGGGAAATGCGAGCCTCAATGGCAGCCTTGCCGGCGCCCTGCTCGTCGGCCGCCTTTTTCTCTAGTGCCGCGACCTTTGCCTGCATCTCGAGCCCGATCTGCCTGGAGCGTGCTTGGTCCTGCTCGAGGCGTTTGGTGAGCCGCGCGCGCAGCTGATCGATCTGCGCCTGCAGTTTGGCCTTGCGGTTGCCCTGCGCCTTGGCATGCTCGGCTTTGAGCTTATCGAGTTCGGCACGCCGGGCAGCTGCTTCCTGGGCGCGGCGCTCGTCCTCGAAGGCGCTCTTGAGCGTGCGGAATACCACTCCTCCGAGGGGCTCCATCCGCGTATCGACCGGCGTGACCCACTCCTCGTCGACCTCGGCAATCACCGCGTGCTTGCCCGCAGTCAAAGCCTTCGAGACGTCCTCCAGGAAGTCGGTGTCCACCCCCGATGTGTGAACATCGCGGATGAGACCGATGAACGCCCCGGTGCCGATGCCGACTGCCATGCCGACCGGCCCGCCGAGAATGCCGATCAGGCTGCCGACCGCGGTGCCGACCAAAGTCCCGGAAGGTGGTGGGAAGTCGTCATCGATACGCTCCTGTGTCACCGTGCCGTCGCTGTTCTTCCTGATCACGGCCAGGGTGTTCAGCACGATGCTGCCTTCCCCGTCCAGTGCGTGCAGGGCCGAGACCCCAGCGTAAGCGGATTTCTCATCACCAAATACGATGGTCAGTATCTTGTCCATGAGAAGTGTCCTCTAGATCCGATCGCCAGGGGGGATGTACTCGTAGGGGTAGAGATAGTTGTCCGGCGTGTAGCCGCTGAACCAGGCATCGTGCCGCAGGGTGCTCCAGGCACGCCGGCGCACGATTCCACCCAGTTCGCGCATGCGCGTATCGACCGCGGTCGTCCACTCTTCGGTCACATCTGCGATGACGGCGGATTCGCCGTCGTTGAGAACAAACGCCGTCTCCTCGCGCGCTTCTTCGCGGGTATCCGCGCGCACTGCATCCGTAATTATGCCGAGCGTGCCGCCTCCGACAGCGCCAACTGCCGCGCCCCCCGCCGCGCCGACTGCGGCACCGGCAGGTCCTGCCAGCGCACCCAGTAAGGCACCCACGCCAACGCCGACCGCGGTCGCGAGCGCTGGCTGCGTCTCCTTGGTATCGACGTGTATCTCACCCCATTCGTCGCGATGGACGACGGTAGTTCCGTGGACGGTGATTTCGTCTTCCGCGTCGAGCTGCCAAAGTGCATGCAGGCCCTTGTAGGCCTGCCCGATGTCGCTAAAAATCACTGCAATATAGTTGCGCATGAGAATCTCCTATTTCCGCCCCTTGTGGGATTCAGCCGAACGCTTGACCGCTACCGCTTCGCTCACTTTCTGAACGGAGGCGCGCGCGTCGGCGAGGGACTGCCTAATCGAGGCCTGGAAGGCCTGACCGGAGTTCTTCAGAGCCTCGGAAGTGTGCTTCTGCACCGCCTCGAGGTCTGCGACGGCCTCCTTGAGGTGCTTCTTGGCGGTTTCGTCCTGTGCCTCCATGGAAGCCTTGACGGACTCCGTGACCGATCTGGCCTTCTGCCCCACGGCCTCGAGATCCGCCTTGACGGCGCCGCCGCGCTTGGCTGCGGCATCACTGATCGCTGCATGCAGCTGCTGCGCCGCTGCGCGAATCTTCCCGAGATCTTTGTGGATGCTGGTGCTCATGAAATGCTCCTCATGATGTGAAGGTGGACTGAGCTCACGCTCTGGCGAGCGACCGCGGGCTCGGAACCGCGCGGAACGCGGCGCCGAGGGCGATACACGACACGCCATCGAAGATGAACTCGATGCCGATGGCGAAACCGATGAACCACAGGCTCGCGATCGGCAGCTGCATGAGCAGCATCACGCCGAGCGCGACGGAGATGAGTCCGGAAAAGACCGCCCAGCCCCAGCGCGGAAACTGCAGTGTGCCAGCACCGATGGCCCGGAAGAGGCCGCCGACGACGAAGAATGAAGCGAGAATCACCGTCAGACTGAACTCTCCGGTCAACGGATAGCGGATCAGCAGGTAGCCGGTCACCCCCCGCAACAGCGCGCTGAGGAGGTAGAGGAAGAACCCGCTCCACTGGCGTACCCGGAACGCCTGGATGAGTGCGAACACCGCGCTTACCATGAGCAGCCAGCCGAAAGTCAACACCGTGGCGAGTGTTGCGGTGACGTCAGCCATGAGACAGACGCCGCCCAGGACGATGAGCGCGATGCCGAGTACTACGAACCAGCCCCACGAATCGTGGACTTGGTCGAGGCCCGCAGCGATCGAGCCGCTAAGTGAGGTGTTTGGTGACATGTCGATCTCCTTGTGTGAGAAAGAACTGAGTGTTCCGGCCGGATCACCCCGCGCCTGTGGGGTAGCTGTACTCGAACTCCGGGGCGGCTTTGAGGGCCTCCTTGGTGGCGCTAGGCAGCACGAGCTTGCCGCCCTGCAGCTTCAGCTGTGCCACGGGAATGGCGACGTCGTGTCGGGCCACGCCCAGGAAACCGCCTGCTCCGATGATGGCGTACGACACCGCCTTGTCGGGCGCGACGATGATGTCGTCGATGGCCCCGATGCGTTCATTCTTGTCATTGAATACGGCCTTACCGAGTATCTGGTGCTTGGCGCTCCAGCCGACCGCCACATCGCGCATCTCCGCCGCGGCCACCCCGATTAGTGTCGAGCCGGCAACCTGCGCCGGCGCCGCGGCCGGCAGCAGCAAGAAGACTCCGATAGCCAGGGGAACACAGAAGCGATTCATGGTTGTCTCCTCTTAGATTCGAAGTAACGGCGAGCCGCTAAGCCCTTTGTGCTTAAGGCGTCTGTCAGCAGGGTTGTAATGTCCGTCCCCCGAGTCACGCGGCGGTGTCGCGCAGCCGCTGGTGGATTACATCGGTGACTTGGAGGCCGCCGTTTTCGGTGGAATGGAGGCGGTCGCTGAGCAGCAGCGTCGCTGCCAGGGCAGGCGTCAGCTCGGCAATTTGGCTGGACGGTTCGCTAGTGGTGGGACGTGTGTTAGGTTTTGACCTAACTACGAACGCGTGTTGAAGATTGAGGGGCGCCCGATTTTACTGACACCTCGGTTAGGTGGGATCATGCGAGCGGAGGTGTCTTGTGTCCCGAGTGAGGTCTAGAACCACAGGAGCGCACTTGGACGAATCACAACCGCAAAGGTGTCCGTGCTCGGACTGGAGTAGCGCCTGTGGCCAGTCGTGGGAGTGTGTCAGGTCAGCACCCCCACTTGAGACCTACACTCGGGCCTTTGAGTGGGGCCGGCGGGAATCGAACTGCCGACCACGAGTCAAGTCCTCTTCATACCAGCAAATAGCTCGGCAGTTTCAAACGGCTGGTGCGGGGGTCGAAGTAGACCAGAACTCGGTGACAAGTCAGGGCTTTCTCCAGTGGAATCCCGAGATACTCGGGCACATGGCCTGACTGAGTAGGTCAAGGCTATGCGGAGGGGTCGAACTGCGGAGGACCTATTTTGACCGCACTGTCGGCGATAACAGGCCTTCTCCTATTATTTGGCTTCATCGCCCATGCGGTCGCCAAAGAAAAACCGACGGCGCTCGATCGCCGCGTCACTCTCGCTCTGCGGAGCTCTGACGACCCGCCCCGCCCCATCGGCCCAGCCTGGGTGCAGGAAGCAGCGCGCGATATAACCAGTCTGGGCAGCATCATCGTCGTCGTAATCACAACAGCTGCCGTTGCCGGATATCTCTTCCTGGCTCACAAGCCCGGCGTCGCTTGGCTGATCCTGCTCGCAGTCGCGGGCGGCATTGCGCTGAACAACCTGCTCAAACTCGTGTTCGCACGCCACCGCCCCGATGTCGTCACCCATGCGGCACGCGTGTTTACGACGAGTTTTCCCAGCGGCCATGCAACGCTGTCCGCGATCGCCTACCTGACCATCGGAGCTCTGCTTTCGCGAGCTTCTCCCTCAGCGACGCTAAGCCTTTATTTCATGGAACTCGCCGTGTTTCTGACCCTGCTCATCGGCTTCAGTCGAATTTACCTGGGCGTTCATTATCCGACCGACGTTCTCGCGGGGTGGTGCATCGGTGCGGCCTGGGCCATATTCTGCTGGGTGCTGATGGCGTGGCTGCAAAATCGAGGTCAGATCGAACCATCTGGCGCGCTGACGACCGCTGCAATTTCCCGTGATCTGCAACAGCCATGGTGGTCCGTCCGGTGACAGAGATTGCGAACACTACCTGTATCCTCAACGGCGCCTCCGTTCACGCGGCAGCGGCTGGTGCACTCATCGCCCGCATATCGGGCGAGATTGGCACGCAGGCAAAAGTGATCGTGACCCGAACCGGCGACGAGCTCGCGCCCTTGGCAAGGCGTGCCGTCAGTGAAAAGAATTCGCGCGTGGCGGCCGGCGGCGGCGACGGAACCGTTAATGCTGTGGCCGGGGCGGTGGCGGGAACCGATACAGCGCTCGGGGTTCTTCCCATGGGAACGCTGAACCATTTTGCCAAGGATGCCGGGATTCCACTGGACTTGGAGGAGGCCGTCCGCACCTTCTTTACAGGCCGAGTCGTCAAGGTCGATGTCGGCGAGGTAAACGGCCGCGTGTTCGTGAACAATTCGGGGATCGGCGTTTATCCTCATTTGGTGCGTGAGCGCGAAACGCAGCAACGCCATGGCCACCCCAAGTCACTGGCGTTCGTCATCGCTGTCGGCGCGGTGCTGCGGCGCTATGCTCGGCTCCGCGTCAGACTGCACCTGAGCGAAGCGGAAGCGCTTGCGCGGCTGACGCCCTTCTTGTTCGTGGGCAACAACAAATACGAAGTCGCGGGTCTGGAGATTGGTCGGCGCCTCAGCCTGACGTCCGGTCGGCTGTGGGTATGCACGGCGCCCCACGCCGCTCGGCGAAATCTCATCGGCATGGCCTGGAGGACGCTCACGGGCCGCGTCAGCGACCATGAGCTGAATGCCATCGAGGTCGAGGAGATCTGGGTGGAAGCCGCAACCCCTCGGATAAATGTATCGACGGACGGCGAGGTGAGCCTCATGGCCGGCCCGCTTCACTACCGCATTCGCCCCGTCGCCCTGGGCGTGGTGGTGCCTGGTTAGTTGCTCATGTCGGTTCGCCGATGGGAAATTGCGATCTTCGCGAGCGGGGCGTGTGACGAGTACCTTCCAGCATTTCGCGGCTCACGCCTGAAAATAGGACCACAAGAACGCACTTGGACGAACGAGCGCAAACCGCCGGAGAATTGTTTGTTACCCGCTACTCCTTGAGCAGAAAGTGCATTCAAGTAAGCGGTCGATGGCGGGTGGTCCGAAGGGTAAGAAGCTCGCGCGATTTCCTAATACGATGAATCTATTGAGTAAATTACTCATGTTCGAGTCCCCTCCCGGGCGCCAATAAAAACAATAAGTTAGCGTTTATTTGATATTCTCTTTGAGGTTTTTGGCGCCTCGCCGAAGGGGCGAAAGCGGGGTGAGCGCGAGCGCTCATCGTACCGTCCGCGGGTGGGATCCTGCCCACTCTTTCTATATGTGGTTGCGCGGGCTCATTTGTGAGGCCGCGTGGCGACCGGAAAGCTTCCCAGCGTGCCCTTAAGGACTCATGAAGACCCCTGCTGCCCTGCAACCCCTGATCGACGATGGTGTGATCGATGAAGTCATCCGCTCGCTCAAGAGCGGCAAGGAAGCCACCGTGTATCTCGTGCGCTCGGGAGCGCATACCCGCTGCGCGAAGGTCTATCGGGACATGCGGCAGCGAAGCTTCCAGAAGCGTGCACGGTACCAGGAAGGCCGCAAGGTGCGTGGCAGTCGCCAGGCACGCGCCATGGCCAAGAGCACTCGCTTCGGTCGCAAAGAGCAGGAAGCGGCGTGGAAAAACGCCGAGGTGGATGCGCTGTACAAACTCGTCGCAGCCGGCGTGCGGGTCCCAAAGCCCTACGGCTATTTCAACGACACGCTGATCATGGAGCTGGTGACCGATGCCGCAGGCAACCCTGCCCCGCGCCTGGGCGAAGTGGATCTGTCGCCCGAGACTGCGCGCGAGTATCACCGCTTCCTCATCCAGCAGATCGTGCGCATGTTGAGCATCGGGCTCATCCACGGCGATCTCTCGGAGTTCAACGTGCTGGTCGGACACGATGGTCCAGTCATCATCGATCTCCCCCAGGCCGTGAATGCGGCGGGCAACAACGGCGCGCTCGCGATCCTCGAGCGGGACGTGAATAACATCCGCGGCACGCTTGGTCGTTTCGCGCCGGAGCTTGTGGAAACCGAGTTTGCGCGCGAGATGTGGGCGCAGTACGAGCAGGGTGAGCTGACCGCGGACAGCAAGCTCAATGGCGTATTCGCCCGGGACGAGCGGACCGCTGACGCCGAGGGTGTTCTG
>Ga0335082_10001347_pt1 | contig 26163 bp, 20 predicted proteins | sample Lox_Sample_41_FD_206718 | JGI IMG/M metagenome (GOLD analysis project Ga0335082, IMG submission 206718) | Soil microbial communities from Loxahatchee National Wildlife Refuge, Florida, United States - Lox_Sample_4.1 | ecosystem: Environmental > Terrestrial > Soil > Wetlands | place: USA... | reverse complement strand
GGGAGCCGCTGGCTCCCCTCTTGACCTTGCTCCGGGTGGGGTTTACCGAGCCGCCGCAGTCACCTGCGGCGCTGGTGGTCTCTTACACCACCGTTTCACCCTTACCCCGGCTGACGCCGGGGCGGTTTGCTTTCTGTGGCACTGTCCCGCGGGTCACCCCGGGTCGGCGTTACCGACCACCTTGCCCTGTGGAGCCCGGACCTTCCTCACCGGGCTTGCGCCCGGCGCGACCGCCCGGCCGACTCACCCGTGTTCAGGATACGCCGGATGCCACCGGGCCCGCGTAGCGAACGGTTCTGGCGGGAGGCTGACGGCCGGTGGCGGCTCGCGGTCGACTCGTCCAGCCCGGACCCCCTCGGCCGGGCTGGACGAGTCATCACCGTCAGCAGTTCGGGTTGGACCGGATCGGGCCGGCGAAGGCCCCGATGGTGCCTGGGCCGACCGTGCCGTACTGCGCGTCACCGCCGAAGGTGTTGCCGTTGCGCATGTTGCCGAACTCCCAGACGCACGCGCCGCCCACTCTGGCCTGAGTGAAGTACGGGAAGAAATGCCCGGGACCCTGCGGCGGGAGCACGCACCCGGTGCCCGAACTGAGGTCGCAGTTCGTGTTCAGCTCGCTCGCGCTGGTGTCGGTCATGAACTGGATCTGGGGATATCGATGGCCACCAACGGTGCTGGGTTGCAACTGCAGGAACGGTGACGGGAACCGGTCCGGTACGACCGAATCCGGCCAGTCCGGGTAGTACGGCGTGCCATCCCAGTCCAGATCGCCGACGGCATCGAAGAAGACGTCGCAGCCGGTCACCAGGTTCGGCGCCGCTGTCCCCCCGTGCGTGTCGCCGAACTTGAAGCACGGCGAGTCGTCGGGTTCGAGGTTGGGATCCTCGGCGGCCTTTTCGTACGGGCCATGGCAGTTCAGGTAGTAGGTGTCCGTGAAGGTGCCTTCGGTGAGCACCGCGCTGCCCGTGACCGACGTGCACGGCTCGAAGTGGCCGACCTCGTACTGATCGTTGATCATGTAAGGCCCGATGCCCCACGGGATGATGTTCTGCGCGCGCGCGGACGAGTACTCGGGCTGGAAGTTGAACGGCGTGCCTGAGCAGTCGACCGGGTTCGTGTTCATGAAGCCGTTGGCCGCCGAAGCGATCATGAAACCGCTCTGCCCGGTGGTGAAATCGGTTTCTCTCGCTTCCAGCGCATGGCCGCCCGGGATCTTCGCGTTGAACAGGCTCAGCCTGATGACGTCGCCCGGGTTCATCAGCAGGGTGTGCGCGTTCGGCGTGACCGTGGTCAGATCGCTGAGCTGCGGGCTGGGCGGCCCGGTGGGTACGCCGTCGGTCTGGATGAAGCCGAAGTTGACGGGTTCGATGCAGTCCGGGTTGCACGTCCCGTCGGCGGCGCACTCCAGGCTGTCGATGGTCAGCGCCGAGCACCAGTGGGTGTTGTCGCAGCTGATGCTGTCGGCGAAGGGAGCGAAGCCGGGCGGGTAGAACTGCAGCTCCACGAATGCCGCGCCCGCACCCGGATAGGTGCCGTTCGGCGCGTTCGCGTCGGATTCTGGCGTGCAGGGCAGCATCGGCGTGGACTGCGGGTCGCAGACGGTGGTCGAGGTCCAGGGGGCGATGGTCAGCTCGAACGTGTGCGTCACGTCGCGCCCGGGATGGTTCACGGTCGGCAGGGCCCGCGGCTCGACCGGCAGGCGCTCGGTCATCGAGTAGTTGCTGCCCGAACCGGGCTGGTTGGACAGGAAGCGGACGGACGGCTCGTCGTGCCCGATGTAATGGCCGTTGTCCTCGAACCGCCCCTCGTCGGTCCCTCGCGGGTCGGCGCACTGGAGGACGCGCTTGACCGGATGCTGGACCGGGCTCAGCCCGTTGCAGTCCAGCCCGCCGACCTTGTTCGGGTGGACGCCGGCGTTCGCCGCGGGCGCGGCTCTGGCCGTCGCCGTGCTCAGTCCCGCTATCAGCGTCACGACCACGAAGAGCACGGCCAGCACAAGCTTCCGCTCGGCTCGTCGGGGCACTCGCATACCAGGCCTCCCCTATTTCGGTCACCAATGACCGGCTTCGCCCATATGGCTCCGCCTTTGCACAAATCTGCTCCGGCCGGGGAGATATGGCAACGACCAAACCGACACGAATTGGCAAAGCCTGGCTTCAGCCGGCCTGTCCGGGCACCTGGCTGGTGAGGTTATCCCGCGGCCCGGGGACCGGTTCCGGCGGGGGCGGGACCCTGGCCGGGGCGAACGCCAGGCCCGCGGCCAGGCAGGCGAACGGCAGGACGGGGAGAAGGTAGCGGTAGTCGAAGTCGGCGACCGCGATCGGGAACACCAGCAGCACGATCGCGGTGGCCCAGGGCAGCATGCTCCCGGTCCGGGGCGACCAGGACAGGCGCGGCAGGCGCCGCCGGCGGAGCCGCGGCCGCAGCACCCCTCCTAGGCCGGTAAGCAGGATCAGGCCGAACAGCGGCCCGTAGGTGTAGAACACCCGCTGGTACCCGTCGATCAGGTACGCGACCGGCCGGACGACGCGGCTCGGGGTGGCGTGCCCGTACTGCACCGCGTCGGAATAGGCGGTGCCGCCTGCCACCCAGGAGTGGTGCGCCGGGATGGGATACGGCGTCAGGTGGAAGTAGTAGAAGTACACGGTGCCGACGTCCGGGTAGGGGTGCCGCGGCCACTCCACCGAGAGCGCCAGGCCGCCGAGCACCGCACGCAGGTAGTCGAGCGGCTGGGCCGTGACCGCGCGGATGGCGAAGTCGCGGAGCTTCGCGTCGTTGGCGGCGGTCACCGGGCCGCCGTTCGCCATGTGGTGGACCTCCGGCGCGTGCCAGATGTAGTCACCGGGCGGGGTCCGGCTGGACGGCGTCCCGGACGGGCAGATCGCCTGCTCGCTGGCTGGCGGCTTGATCACGGAGCATTCGGCGAACGAGGACACCCGGCCCCAAAGGTAGAACCCCTCGGCCCGGCTGAGCGTGGACGAACCCCACCAGGAGTGGAACCACCCCGCGTAGGCCGCCACCGGGGCCGCGCAGCCGATGGCCATCACGGCGGCGGCCAGCCAGGCGTACCAGTCCAGCCAGCGCCAGTGCCGCCAGCGCCAGGCGCCGTCCCGGCGCAGGCCGCGGATCAGCAGCCCGACCGGGAACATGAGCAGCACCGGCAGGCCTTCGCTGCGCACGTCGACGGCGCACCCGGCCAGCAGGCCCGCCAGCAGCGCGACCGGCCACGGGACCCGCCAGGAACGGGCCCGGGAATGGGCCCGGGAATGGGCCCGGGAATGGGCACTGTGCCACAGGATGAGCAGCATGGACACGAAGACCAGGAAGGTGAACAGAGCCTCGGCCATCACCATGTGCTCGTCTTCGATCACGAACCCGTCGAGCAGCACGGGCAGCGTGGCCGCCGTCGCCCAGCGCTGCGACACGCCGTTGCGGCGCAGCAGCAGGTAGATCATCACCGCGACGGCCAGGCCCATCAGGTGCTGCAGGCCGGCCACGAGGGTCAGGCTGCGGAACGGCTCGAGAGCGTGCAGGAACACGGAGTAACCCGTGGTCTTGGACAGGTTCGGCTGCGGCCGCAGCGCGGCGCCCAGGTACACGTAGGAGTCGCCCGCGAACCACAGCGCGCCCGGGTAGCCGATCATTGCTATCAGCCGCAACCCCGCGCCCGCCGCCAGCGCCACAATAAAGGGGAAAGGCAGGGCGAACGGGAGGTGAATTCTCTGGAGGAAAGGCAGGGCGAACGGGAGGTGAATTCTGCGAACGCCATGGAATCCGGGTTTCATGGCGTTCCAGCGCACTGGATGTCCGGTTTCATAGCGTCGGGCGCGTGCCGCTTTCGGCCCACGATTCCAGCTGGGCGACAAATTCCCTGGCATCCGCTGGCCAGCCCAGCGAGGAATAGGCCGTCTCATGTCCGCGGCGCCCCATTTTCGCCCGCAGCAGGAAATCCCGGTCCAGTTCGAGCACCGCGTCCGCCGCCGCGGCCGGGTCGCCGAACGGCACCACGAATCCGCATTCATGCCCGCGGGCGAGGTCGGCCGCGGCGGGCAGCGGGGTGGTCACCACCGGCACGCCGCGGGCCATGTACTCCACCACCTTCGTGGGCATCGAGTGCCGGAAGTTCGGCTCGTCGTGCAGCAGCGACAGGCCGGCTAGCGCGCCGTCCAGCATCGGCATGGCCTGGTCGTTCGGCACGAACCCGTGCCAGCGCAGCAGGCCGGCCGCCTGCGCGGGCTCGAGCTGCGCGCGGGCGCGCGCGTCGGCCGGGCCGATCAGCTCCACCGTGACGCCGTGCGGGCGGAGCCGCCTGGCCAGCTCGATCATCTCCGCGGTGCCCCGGTCCGGGGACAGGTGCCCGACATACACCACCCGCCGGCCGTCGTCCGGCGGGGCCGGGGCGTCCGGCACGTAGGTGGTGTTCGGCACCACGGGGTGCGGCCGCCCGAACCGCATCACGTACCCGTGCTCGGCCAGGATCAGGTGCACGTACCGCTCGGCCATCCGTTCCGCGGTGTGCACGGCCACGGCCGCGGGCGGCCGCAGCGGGCGGGGCAGCCAGGGCTTGGTGCTCAGCGCGGCGGCCGTGTCCTCGTGCACATCCCAGATCACCGGCGGCCGCCTGCGCCGCGAGGGCAGCGCGAGGAGGAGTTCGGGGTCGTGGATGAGCATCAGGTCGGCACCGGCGGCGTGCCGGGCCAGCGCCGAACGGGCAGCGAGAATCGCCCCGGTCCGGCGTCTCCCCGCGGCCCGCGGAACGGCCGTGAGCTGGAGCGAGAGCCCGGCCCGTTCGGACTCAAAATCCTGCGGGCCGACCGGAGCGATGTACCTGACCTCGTGCCCGGCGTCGAGCAGGGCCCGGATCTGCCGGTGGTAGATGCGCGCGTCCGCGGGGTGATGAACGATCGTGCACACCACCACCCGCACCGCGGATCACAGGGCCTCGACGCGGGCGCCCGCGGGCACCACGCCACGGGTGTCGAGCAGGAGCGGGGCGGTGGAGGCGATCCACTCCAGGTCGTAGTCCCGGTGCGCCTGCAGGAGGATGACCAGGTCGGCGGCTGCCACGGCGGCGCGCAGATCGCAGGCGCGGGGGACGTCCTGCCCGTCGACCTGCCAATACGGGACGTGCGGGTCGTGGTAGGCCACCGCGGCGCCGCGGCCGCGCAGCTTGCGGGCGATCGGGCGCGCCGGGGACTCGCGCTGGTCGGCGATGTCCTTCTTGTAGGTCACGCCGAGCAGCAGCACCCGGGCGCCGTTGACGGGCTGGGCGTTGCGGTTCAGCAGTTCGGCGGCGCGCTCGGTGACGTAGCCGGGCATCCGGCCGTTGATCTCCTGGGCGAGTTCCACGAACCGGAACGGGTAGCCCAGCGTGCGGACCTTGTAGGACAGGTAGTTCGGGTCGATGGGGATGCAGTGACCGCCGACGCCGGGACCGGGGTAGAACGGCTGGAACCCGAACGGCTTGGTGGCCGCGCACCTGATCGCATCGTGCAGGTCGATGCCGAGTTCCCTGCAGAAGATCACCATCTCGTTGACCAGCGCGATGTTCACGTGCCGGTAGGTGTTTTCCAGCAGCTTGGCCATCTCCGCCTCGCGCGCCGAGGCCGCGCGGACCACCTGCCCGCAGATCTGGCCGTAGAAGGCGGCGGCCGCGCCTGCGCACGACGGGGTGACGCCGCCGACGATCTTCGGCGTGTTGACCAGGCCGTACTTCGGGTTGCCCGGGTCGATCCGCTCCGGGGAGAACACCAGCGAGAAGTCGATCCCGGCGGTCAGCCCGGACGTCTTTTCCAGCAACGGCCGAACCACCTCATCGGTCGTGCCCGGGTACGTGGTCGACTCCAGCGACACCAGCGTCCCCGGGCGCAGCAGCCGTCCCGCCGCCTCAGCGGCGGTCCGGACCGCGCCCAGGTCGGGCCCGTCGGCCGCGGACAGCGGCGTCGGCACGCAGATCACGATCACGTCCTGCGGCCCGATCTCCGCCTCGTCGGACGTCGCCCGGAACCCCCGCGCCCGGGCTTGGACGACCTCGGCGGCGGGCACGTCATCCACGTGCGACCGTCCGGCATTCACCCCCGCCGCGATCTCCGCGCTGGTGTCGAAGCCAGTCACCCGGAACCCCGCCCGGGCCGCCTGGACGGCCAGCGGCAGGCCAACGTAACCGAGCCCGATGACCAGAGCGTCCTGCGCCGGCATGTGCCCCCTACCTAGGTCGCCCCCAGACGCGCATATGCGTCCCGGTACCGCGCCGCGTTGTGCGCCCAGGTCCGGTCCCTGGCCGCCCATTCGCGGGCGTTGTCTCCGAGTTTTCCGCGGATATCCGGACTGTAAATCAGGCGCTCCAGGCAATCGGCGAGTGACACCGGATCTTGCGGTACTGTTTGCATTCCCGTCACTTCGTGTTTGACGATTTCGGTGAGTGCTTTCACTTCACTAGAGACCACGCATAGTCCACTCGCCATCGCCTCCACGGGTTTCAACGGGGTCACGAGCTGACAAACCCGATCTGGCGTACGCGGGACAACGAATACATCGAGGAGTGCGTGGAATTGGCGTACTTTCGCCGCGGGCACGCGGCCGGTGAACACGGCCGCCCCGGCCAGCCCGGCCCGCGCCGCCTGGCGTTGCAGGGCGGCGCGTTCGGGTCCGTCGCCGACGATCAGGGCCCGGGCCGGCACGCCGCGGGCGCGCAGGATCGCGGTCGCCTCGAGCAGGGTGCCGATCCCCTCGTGCGGAACCAGGCTGGTCACCTCGCCGACCACCGGCTCGTCCGGCTTGATGCCCAGCTCTTCCCGGAGGGTGGTCGCGTCGGGCAGCGGCTCGAGGAACTCCGCGGACACGGCGTTCGGCACGATTTCGATCTTCTCCGCCGGGACGCCGCGGGCCGCGATCTCGTCCCGCATGGCCTCGCCGAGCGTCACCACCAGGTCCGCGGCCAGCATGCACCGCGTCTCCAGCTCGCGGTTCCGCTGGTAGAGCTCGCTTCTGGCTCGCTCGGCGGCATCGGGGTAGCGGGACAACCAGGTGTCCTCCCAGAACCCGCGCACCTCGTACACCACCGGCAGGCCGTAGCGCTCGCGCAGGGCGAGAGCGAGCCTGGCGTTGGCGTGGTTGCTCGCCGCGTGCAAGACGGCGGGCCGGAGCTGCCGTGTCAGGCCGCCCGCCAGCTCGATGCCCCGGCTGGCCAGCATGTCCGCACGGCCGGGCATGCGCCAGGGCAGCAGCCGGTGATAGGGCACGCCGTCCAGCTCGACCAGGCGGCGGCCGTCGATGCGGCCCTGGGTCACCGGGTAGCCGGTTCTGGTCGCGACGTGCGGATCAAGCCCGGCCTCGCGCTGGGCCAGCGCGATCTCGTGCGTCCTGATCGTGTACCCGGCACTCGTGGTGGGCAGCGCGTCGGTGACCAGGTGCAGCACACGCCCCGGCACGTGCGGGGCGCGCCCCACCCGCCCCGCGATCCCAGAGCCCTCGGCACGCGCTTCATGATCGTGAACAGAAACCGGTGCTATTTGCCCGAAACTGTTCACGATCATGGATTGGCCTGGCGGGAGCAGGAGGGTTTGGGTTTGCTCGGCGGTGAGGGTGGCGCGGAGGCGGCGGGCCTGGCGACCGGGGGCGGTGTCGAGGGCTCGCAGGGCGCCGGTGAGGCGGCCTTCGCGCCAGGCCAGGCGGGCGGCCAGGACGGGGCGGGCCTTATCGTCGCCGGGGAGCCGGTGCACGGCGGCTGCCGCCGCGGCGGGCTGATCCGCGGCCAGGGCGAAGGCGGCCAGGCGGCGCGGCGAGCCGCCCAGCGACGCCAGTGCCGCGTCCCGCTCCCCCGCCCCCCAGAGCACCGTCGCCCGTCCGTACGGCCCGGCGAGCCTGAGCCAGCCGCGCAGCGGCGCGGGCAGCACGCGCCAGGCCAGCAGCAGCGCCCTAACCGGGTCGGCGGCCGCGTGCCGCCAGCCGATCGAGACGGCGAGCGAGAGGGCGCGAGGCGACGGATGCATGCCGGACGTGGTCACGGCGGCGGATGGTAGCGGGCCGAGGTGAACAGAAAGGATGCGATGCGCGCACCCATCACGCATGTGCTTGGAGCGCGGCCGAACTTCATGAAGGCCGCACCGGTGATCCACGCCCTGGCGGCGCTGGGCCACGACCAGCGCGTCGTGCACACCGGGCAGCACTACGACGAACGGATGTCCGAGGTTTTCTTTGTCCAGCTCGGCCTGCCCCGGCCGGACGTGAACCTGGAGGTCGGTTCGGGCAGCCACGCGCGGCAGACGGCCGAGGTGCTGACCGGGATGGAGGCAGAGTTCACCCAGAATTCACCGGCGCTGGCCGTTGTCTACGGTGACGTCAACTCCAGCATCGGCGCGGCGCTGGCCGCCGCCAAGATCGGCGTTCCGCTGGCCCACGTGGAGGCCGGGCTGCGCAGCTTCGACGACTCGATGCCGGAGGAGCTCAACCGGCGGCTGACCGACCAGCTGTGCACGCTGCTGTTCGTCACGTCGCCGGAGGCGATCGGGCACCTGGCCCGCGAGGGCCGGCCGGCGGACGCGGTGCACCTGGTCGGCAACCCGATGATCGACACGCTGCTGGCCAGCATGGACCGGTTCGACACGGCCACAGTCCGGACCGGGCTCGGGCTGCCGGACAGGTACGTGGTCGCGACCTTGCACCGGCCGTCCAACGTGGACGACCCGGCCGCCGCGGCTGCCCTGGTACTGGCGCTGCACGAGGTGGCGGACGAGCTCGATGTGGTCATCCCGGTGCATCCGCGGGGCCGCGCCGCGCTGGAGGCGGCCGGGCTCGGCACGCACCCGCGGCTGCACATCACTCCCCCGCTCGGCTACCTCGAGTTCGTCGCCCTGGTCCGGGGCGCGCGGGCGGTGATCACCGACTCCGGCGGGGTGCAGGAGGAGACCACCCTGCTCCGGGTACCGTGCCTGACCCTGAGGCCGAACACCGAGCGGCCCGTCACCGTGACCAACGGGAGCAACCGCCTGGTTACCCGGCACGAGCTGGCCTCGGCCGTGCTCAAGGCGTGCGACGACGGGGCGTACGCGGGCGAGCTGCCACCGCTGTGGGACGGCCGGGCCGGCCCGCGGATCGCCCGGGTCATCACCGCGTGGCTAGACCGGGAGGGTCGTCAGTGAGCGAGCAGCAGGAGCCCGGGGACCCCGGGCTGGCCGCGGAACGGGACCGGCTGGCCCGGACGCTGCGCGAGACCCGGCTGCAGCTGGCCATGACGCAGTCGCGGCTGGCGGCGCTCGAACAGTCCGCGACGATGGAACTCGGCCGGACCCTGGTCCGGGCGGCGCGGCGGCCCTGGTCCCGGGGCGTCCAGCTGCCCGCGGACCTGGTCCGGCTGTGGCGGGAACGCGGCGGCCTGACCGGACCCGGAGCAGCCACGCTGGCGCTGGCGTCAGCGCAGCTCGGCGACCTGGCCGGCGGCGGGGAACGCTTCCTGTCCGCGCTGACCGCGCCCGGCCTCGGCGCGCCGGGCGGCGCGGCACCCGGCTGGACCCCGCCGGGTCTGGTCATCACCGGGGTGCTGACCGCGCGGGCCTGCGCCACGCTCGCCCCGGACGCGGCCGTGCTCCCGCTGCTGCCGCACGACGCGGACGTGATGCTGGAGAGCGCGGGCGCCGACCTGGTGCTCATCGAGGCCGAGGCCATGCTGGCCGCCTCGGCCTGGGCCTACGCGGGTGATCCGGCCGCGACCGACCGCGGCCGACGGCTCGGGCGGCTGATCGCGGCGGCCCGGGCGCTGGGCAAGCCGGTGATCTTCATCAGGAACGTCCCCGCGCACCTGGCACCTGGTCTCGACTGGGTCGCCGCTAGCTGCGACGCGGTGTCCGACGACGGGTTCGGCGTGCAGCTGGCCCGGTTCAACCCGATCGGGCGGACCGGGTCCCGGCCCGGCCACCCGGTTTACGCAGGCCCGCGGGATCCTCGCCAGACGCCGGCGGTGCGGGCCCTGCTAGACACGATCGCCGCGGACACCGGGCCCGGATCGGTCGGGGTGACCGGATCGGTGCCCTGGCACCGCCTTCCGGACCTGTACCGGGAGCACGCCCTGTTCGTCACGGCGTCCGCTGACCAGGCAGGCGAGCAGCTCGCCTGCGGTGCCCGCGTGATCATGATCGGCGGCGAGCCGGCCACGGGCAGCGTTCCGGTCGTCGACGACCCCGCGGCGCTGCGGGAAAAGCTCGCCGAGCTCGAGGCCTGCCCGCCGCGGTCCGCGGCCGAGACACTGCCGGTACTGCGGGAGATCTTCACCGTGCAGGCGACTCCGGCCCGGCTGGCGGCCCTGGCCAAACTGGCCGGGCTCGGCGACGACGTGATCGCCGGGCGCCGGATCGGGGTGCTGTCCCGCGCCGCCGACGCCGCCACGGCGGCCGCCCTGTCGGCTGGCCTGGCCGGCCAGCGACTCCTGCCATCCGAACTGGTCGTGCTGGCCGAGGCGCCGGACGCCGCCTCGGCCGAACTGTCCGCCCGGGCGGTCACCGCCACGCTCACCGGCCTGGCCGACCGGGGCGTGAACGTCCGCGCCGTGCCGGTGGTGACCGGGGAACCGTCGAGCTGGCGGCGGCGCGCCGCGACCGCGGCCCGGTCCCCGTGGGTGGTGCCCTGGCAGGCACAGCGCGGATACCGCGACACCTACCTGCTCGACCTGGCCTGCGCGCGGGAGTGCGCGCAGGCCGACGTGGCCGGGTACGGCGGGTCCGGCTTTGCCTTCACCGCCGCGCTCGATCCGGCGCTGGCCCGGCGCGAGTACTTCGCCGCCGCAGACCCCGGTCACGGGCTACGCCATTTCTCCGTGAGCTAAGGAGTATCCACGTTGACCCCTCGGGCGCTCGTCTACGGCGACATCGACCTGAACCTCATCGACGGTTCGGCCATCTGGCTGCAGTCCGTGACGCAGGCGCTGGCCCGGGCGGGCTGTGCGGTGACGTTGGTGCTCAAGGCTCCGGTCCGCACCAGCCGGCTGATCGCGCCGCTGCTGGCCGAACCCGGCATCACCGTGCGGCGGCCCTTCGAGGAGCGCCTCGCCGAGAGGCCTGGTCCGCTGCGGCCCGCGGCCGCGACCGAGCTGCTGGCCAGACTCGACGCGGAGCGGCGGCACGACCTGGTGGTGCTGCGCGGCCGTGCGCTGACCGCGGCGGCGGCCAGGAGCGAGGCGTTCACCGGGCGACTCTGGCCGTACCTGACCGACGTGCCGCAGTCCGTCCCGGGCCTGACGCCCGAGACGGCCAGCGAGCTCGAGATGATCGCCACCGCCTCGCGTTACCTGCTCTGCCAGACCGAGGAGCTCCGCTGCTTCCTGGAGGGCAGCATCCCCGCGGCCTGCGGCAGATGCGTGCTGCTGCCGCCGATGCTGGCGGACATCCCCAGCGCCCGCGGCGCGGAGGGGGCGGGCACCCCGCTCCGGCTGGTGTATACGGGCAAGTTCGCGCCGCGCTGGAACACCCTGGAGATGACCGAGCTGCCCGCCCTGCTGGCGGCCCGCGGGGTCGCATCCGAGCTGCACATGGCCGGCGACAAGATCCACGATGACGCGACCGGCTACCAGCAGCGGATGCGCGACGCGCTCGAGGGCGACGGCGTGACCTGGCACGGCGGGCACTCCCGGGAGGAGGCGATGCGGCTCACCGCGTCCTGCGACATCGGGCTGAGCTGGCGCCATCGCGACCTGGACGCGAGCCTGGAGCTGTCGACGAAGGTGCTGGAGTTCGGCGCGCTGGGGCTGCCGGTGATCCTCAACCGGACCCCGATGCACGAGGCGCTGCTCGGCGCGGACTACCCGCTGTTCGCGGTCAGCCTGGCCGACGTGGCCGCGGCCGCGGCCGCGGCGGCCGCCGACCCCGGCCTGTACCGGCTGGCCGCCGACCGAGCCGGCCGGGCCGCCGAGCGGTTCACCCTGGACCGCGCCGCGGAGCGTCTCCGCGGCTATCTCGCGGCCGCGATTCCCCGCCAGGGGGGCCAGGGGGGCCAGGGGGGCCAGGGGGGTTTGGGGGGGCGGGCAGCCCCCCCAAGCGCGGGGGGTTCCGGGGGGTCGTCCCCCCGGGCTAGCACAGCCCCCCGGGCTAGCACAGCCCCCCGGGCTAGCACAGCCCCCCGGGCTAGCACTCATGTCGTGGTCGCCGGTCACGACCTGAAGTTCTTCACGCCGCTGCTGAGCCATCTGAGGCTGCAGCCGGATCTCGAGGTCAGGCTGGATCAGTGGGCCGCGCTCGGCAAGCACGACCCGGCGGCCAGCCGGGAGCTCGCGGCCTGGGCCGACGTGGTGATCTGCGAGTGGTGCGGGCCGAACGCGGTCTGGTACAGCCGGCACAAGCGGCGCGGCTCGCGGCTGCTGGTGCGGCTGCACCGTTTCGAGCTGGGCTCGCCCTATCCCGGTCAGCTCAAGATCAGCGCCGTGAACCAGGTGATATGCGTGAGCAAGCACTACGCACGGCTGTGCCGTGAGTACACGGGCTGGCCGGAGACGAAGGTGGCGACGGTGCCGAACGCCCTCGACGTCGCCCAGCTGGACCGGCCCAAGCTCGACGGCGCCCGGTTCCACCTGGGCCTGGTCGGCATGGTGCCCTCGCGCAAGCGGCTGGACCTGGCCCTGGACGTGCTGGAGGAGCTCCGGCGCGAGGACGACAGGTACCTGCTGTTCGTCAAGTCGGGCATGCCCTGGGAGCACTGGTGGGTGTGGCAGAACCCGGCCGAGCGCGAGCACTACGCCAGCGCGCTGCGCCGGGTCCAGCGGTCGCCGCTGCTGCGCGGGGCGGTCGTATTCGACGACGCGGGCCCGGACGTCGCGGCGTGGCTGCGCCGGGTCGGCTTCGTCCTCTCCACCAGCGACGACGAGAGCTTTCACGTCGCGCCGGCCGAGGGCATGGTGTCGCGTGCCGTGCCGGTGCTCCGGCACTGGCCCGGCGCCGAGACGATCTACGACATGCGCTGGATTCACCGGGGCCCGGCCGAGATGGCCGCCGCGATCATGGCCCTCGGCGACGAGGACGACTGGCGCGCGGCAGGCGACGACGCGCACGCCCAGGCGGCCGCCGCGTTCAACCTGGCCCGGGTGTGCCAGGCCTGGCATGGCCTGCTCACCGCGGACCTGGACCCCGCGGTGCCCGGGCCCATACTCGAGCTGCTCGGCTCGCCCTGACGCGCATGTACTTCACGCTCGCGATCAGCGCTGCCACTCGCCAGGCGTGCGCGGCGCTGACCGGGGCGGCCGAGCGCACCGACCCGCGGGTCATGCCGATCCCCGGCCCGGCCCGGGTGACCTGGCGTGCACCCGGCGGACGCGCCGCCGTGCTGCACTGGGGTGACGCGCCCAGTCCCGGCGCGTCGCACGCCGGCACCATCTGGGCCGAGGGCACCGCGGTGCACGCCCGCACCGGCCTCACCCGCGTCGACCCGGTCTACCTGGCCGAGATGGCCGGGGTCGTGGTGGCCAGCGACCGGGCCTGCTGGGTGGCCGCGGTCACCGGGCGGCTGGACGACCCCGACCCGGCGATGATCGGCGCCTTCCTCAGCCTCGGCTACCCGGTCGGCGCCGCGACGCCATTCCGCGGCGTCCGCGCCCTCGGCGGCGACCGGGAGCTGCGACTGATCGACGGGCGGGCGGACGACAGGCAGACGGGCGACAGGCAGACGGGCGACAGGCAGACGGGCGGCGGGCGGACGGACGTGGTGCGGGCCGGGGCGGAGGACGAAGGGCCCGCGGGAGCGGAGGCGGTCGCCGGGGCGCTGACCGAGGCCGTCCGGCCACTGGGCGAGGCGAGCGCGCCGGTCGAGCTCTCGCTGACCGGGGGGAAGGATTCCAGGCTGGTCGCGGCCGCGCTGGCCGCGGCGCGGGTGCCGTTCCTGGCCCGCACCCACGGGTTCGCCGGCCACCCCGACGTGGTGGTCGCGGGCCTGATCGCCGCCGGGCTCGGCGTGGAGCACACCGTGACCCGGCCGAGACCGCCGGAGGCACCGGACGAGGCGGACGTGCTCGGCCGGCTCCGCGCGGCCGTGCTGGTATCCGACGGAATGCTGTCCGCGTTCGAGAACCTCGGATCAGGGGTCCGGCCGCGCCCGCACCCGGCCGGCGGGCCAGCCGAGGCCGGAGGCCACGGCGGCGAGCTGCTGCGGGGCGGCTACGCGCAGGCCGCGTGGCGCGCCCGGACCGTCCTGGGTTCCGCGGCCGCTCCCCTGAATGCCGCGGCCGCCGCCGAACTCTTCCGCCGGATGACCACGCGCCGCCTGCGCCTGCTCCGGCCGGACCCGGCGCGGGCCTACCTGGCCTCCCTAGCACCGCCGGCCGCGGCGCTGGCCCGCAGGCCGCTGGCCGCGCTCGACGACTTCTACCTGGCGAACCGGGCCGGCCGGTGGTCGGCCGCCGCGCGGCAGGCGTACCTGCTGCGATCGCCGCTGGTCCAGCCCCTGTTCGCGGACCGCGTGGTGCGGGCCGCGCGGGCAGTGCCGCTCCGCGACCGGATGAGCGACCGGCTGCACCGCGACGTGCTCGGCTTGCTCCGTCCCGAGCTGCTGGGCTTCCCGCTGGCGGGCACGCCCTGGCACGGCGAGCCGCGCACCGCGGCGACCGTGCTGACCGTCCCGCCGGGGGCTGGCGCCGACTGGCGGCGGGACTACGGCGACGTCGTCGCCGGGTTCCTGCGCGGCTACGTCCTGGATCACGGCGAGGCGAGCCCGGTCTTCGGCATCGTGCGCCGCAGCGCCGCCGAGCGTCTGCTCCGCGCGCCGCAGGCCGACCGGCAGGGGGCCTGGGCGCTGGCCACACTGACCGCGCTGCTGTCCGGTGACTGGCTGAACGCCCGCGAGCCGGCCGCCGCCTCTACCTGACCCGGGTGTGCGAGGACTTGCACGGCCTGCTCACCGCGGACCGCGCCGGAGCGACAGGTAGCAGATACCTCCTGCAGGCAGGACGGCCCAGTAGTTGATGAGCCGGTACAGCAGCACCGCGGCCAAGGCGCCGCCAGTGCCGCCGTGGCCGGCGCTCGTGCCGCCGTAGGCGGCGAGGGCCGCACTCATGCTGCCCACGGTCGCGCCGAGCGCGCCAGGCATGATGGGCAGCAGGGCTGCGAACTGGCCTGCCGCGTAGGCGATCAGCAACCCCCGCCAGGGCGGGACCATTCCGACCGCGGGGAAGGCGATCGCGAGACAGCCCAGGTCACAGGTCCAGTACAGCAGCGTCCACAAGAAGCTGGCGGCCCAGCCTTCGCGACCAAGGGAGGCGTTCGCGAGCACATCCCCGCCGATAAGCCGCTTGAGCCGGCCACCGGGCATCCGCGCCGCGATCTCGTGCACCGTCCACGGGTGCTTGCGCAGGCGGGCGACTGCCATCCCGGCCGCGAAGACCGTGACGAGGGCGCCCAGCGTGAGGGCCGCGGCGACCCGCAGATCAGGACCATTCTTTCCCGCAGGAGTGAGCTGAGCGCCGACCAGGCCGACCAGGAACAAGGTGATGATGTACAACAGGCCGGCGATCGCGAGCATCCAGAGGACCAGCAGCTGGCTGAGGCCGCGCCGGGCCAGGACTCGCAGGACCACGACGCCGGAAAACAGGTAGCCGGCCGGCAGCACGCTCCCCACGGCCTGACCGGCGACCGCCAGCCTGGCCAGCACGCCGACGCTGACGTTGACGCCGCCCCCGTGGAGTACGCGCCGCTGGGCGCGACCCAGCGCAATGAACGCGCCGCACTCGGCGGCGATCGCGGGGACCAGCCAGATCCACGACGCTCGGCGCAGGTTGCTGAGGCCGGCGAGCAGCTCGCCGCGGCTGCCTGATACCGCTCGCGCCGCGAGAAGCAGGCAGGCCAGGGTCAGGATGATCCAGATCCAGCGCCGCCGTCTGGCGATCACCAGCCGGATTCGGGTGACCCAGGGCGGATAGAAATGGGCAAGAGCGCGGGTTGCCATCTCACGACCGAGCGTCGGGCTCGGCGGCCAGTTTCGTCAGCGGAACGCTCACAATGATCATGCCGTCCTCGGCGCGGGTGGCCGCGTCCGGCGCGATCCGGTTGACCAGCCGGCGGATCGCGAAGTTGTCCGGCTCCATGATCCCGATCGCCGTGGTGATCTGCTGCCTGGCTAGCAGCTGCAGGATCGCCCGGGTGAGCAGGCTGCCTACCCCGCGGCCCTGCCAGGCGTCTTCGACCCAGACGGCGAATTCGGCGATGCCGGCCGCGACTGGCGCGCCCGAGGCGAGCCCGAACACCTTGCCGTAACTCTCTTCATGGCAGGTGTCGCGGGCTGCCACCGCCAGTTGCTTTCCGCTCACGATCTCGTCCAGGTAGAGCTGAGGGAACACAGAAAGGGCATGGTGAAAGCGGTCCCGCCGGGTCTCTGGGCTGCTTCGCGCGAACAGGTCGAGCAGGGCCTGCCTGTCCTCGGGCCCTATCTCGGAGGAGATTATGCACGCCCGGCCATCTGGCCGGGGCGTGGCGCGGCCAGCCGGCACCTGGAGGGGCAACGTCAGCTGGTCCGCCGACAGGGTCTTGGCCATGGTGCGCTCCTCCGCGTCTTGGCATCCGTCCTCGATCGAGCCTGCTACGGCCGCGCCGCCCGGCCAATGGAGCGGTCTTGAGTTGCGGGCTCGGGTGGGCCCGCACAATTGGTGGGGCTGGCCCGAGGTGCCTGGCTCGCGACGCGCCCGGCACACCGGGACTGTGGGGTTGGCCCCATAGCCCGGCGGAGCGGCTGGCGGCCACAATCCCTGGTATGACCTGCCGGATCCTGGTCGTTGACGACAGCGAATCCTTCCGCCTCACCGCGGTGCAACTGCTCGCCGCGCGCGGCTTGGAGCCGCTGGCCGCGGTCGGCGACGGTCAGGCAGCCCTGGCCGCAGTGTCATCTGACTGCCCCGATGGGGTACTGCTGGACGTCAACCTGCCCGGGCAGGACGGGTTTACCGTGGCCGCGCTTATCGCGTCTGCGTGTCCGGGCGCCACGATCGTGCTGACTTCATCCGATACCGAGGAAGTGCCCAGCGCCGTCCTGAGAAGCTGCGGTGCTGTGGCGTTCGTGCCGAAGATCGAGCTGGCGATGACAGACCTGCCAACCCTTTTTCGCGCAGCCGGGTCAGGGCCGAAGGTAGTTGAGCACAGCTAGGACCCGGCGGTGCTGCTCGGGCGACTGGTGCAGGCCGAGCTTGTCGAAGATGCTCGTCACGTGGCGTTCCACGGCGGCGACAGTGACCACGAGCCGCTGCGCGACGCCGGTGTTGGAGAGTCCTTCGGCGATCAGCGCCAGTACTTCCGTCTCACGTTTGGTCAAGCTGTCGAGGGGGCTGCTCCGGCGCCGACGTCCCACCAGGCGGGCAACGACATCGGGGTCCAGCGCTGACCCGCCCTCGGCGACCCGGCGCACCGCGTCCGTGAACGCCCGCAGGTCGCCGACCTTTTCCTTGAGCAGGTAACCGACCCCCTCAGCACCCTCGGCGACCAGGTCGAACGCGTAGCGATCCTCGAGAAACTGGGACAGCACCAGCACGCCGACACCGGGATCGGCCGCGCGGATCTCCAGCGCGGCGCGCAGTCCGTCATCGGCATGATCCGGCGGCATCTGGATATCGGTGACCACGACGTCCGGGCGGTACACGCGCGCCTTGCTGACCAGATCGCGCGCGTCGGCGGCGGTTCCCGCAACCTCGAAACCGCTGGTCTCCAGGACACGCACGATGCCCTCACGCACGATCGGCTGGTCCTCGCCGATGAGTACCCGGACCGGTGCGGGCTGAGCCACGAATCCAAAAATACGTGACGTGCATGCCTTTCACCATGCCGGGTTGCGGGCTTCCCCTGGTGACGCCAGGAGGCGGAGTCCCTCCCGGCCAAGACCGGAGGGACTCCGTCACCGAACCGGTCTCGCCGCTACCGCGAGGACCCATCAATTGCTCGTCGTTGTCAGTCGTCTTCTCGACGTCCTCTACCAGGCTGCCTCTAGCTGGCATCGTGGGGATATCCCTAGGTCCGGCGTTGGGATGGCCGGGCCCGGATGTCATATGAGCCCGATGGTCGTGGCGCACCGTCGCGCCCAGGCTAGCGGCCATGGACCTTGGATCCGGCTCGGTGAGCTCGCTTGAGTCCAGCCCGGTAGCCTTCCGTGCTGGCGTCGGCACGCACGCCTTCCAGCCCGGCACGGCGCGGCCCGCATGGCCGCGCACCGCACCTGCAAACGCTGGCCCCGGTGGATGGTTTCTCACCGCCGGTGAACGCGGCAACTCCGCCACCAGGCTGGATTCCCGCCACCCCGACGGCGTCGCCTGGACCACCGGGAACCGGGTACGTCCGCTGCTGCACGGCACCGCGTACTTTGCTGAGCTGCTCACAAGTATCCGCGCCATGCGAGCAGGCGACCTGCTGCTGTTCACCGACTGGCGGGGCGACCCGGACCAGCGGCTCGACGGTCCCGGCACGGAGGTGTCGCGGGTACTGGCCGACGCCGCCGCCCGGGGGGTCATCGTGCGCGGCCTGCTGTGGCGCTCGCACCTGGACCGGTTCCGGTACAGCCTGCAAGAGCACCGCGATCTGGGGGAGGCGATCGTCGCCGCGGGCGGCGAATGCCTGCTCGACATGCGGGTCCGCACCCGCGGATCACACCACCAGAAGCTCGTCGTGCTGCGCCATGCCGGGCGCCCCGAACGGGACGTGGCCTATGTGGGCGGGATCGACTTGTGCCATGGCCGCCGGGACGACCGCACTCATGGCGGAGATGAGCAGCCGTGCCCGCTGGGCGGCGCCTACGGACCGCGCCCCCCGTGGCATGACGTTCAGATCGCCATCCAGGGCCCGGCCGTCGCCGACGTGGAGACGGTGTTCCGGGAGCGGTGGGAGGACCCTGCCCCGCTGACCCGCAATCCGCTACGGCGCTGGCGTGACCGTATCTTGCGCCCGATCGAGCCGCCTCCGTGCCCGGTGCCTCTACCGGACCCGGCTTGGTGCGGCACCGACGCGGTGCAGGTACTGCGCACCTATCCGTACCGACGCCGCGGGTACTCCTTCGCCCCGTCCGGGGAGCGCAGCATCGCCCGGGCCTACCGCAAGGCGCTGGACCAGGCCCGCCATCTGGTGTACCTGGAAGACCAGTACCTGTGGTCACCGCACGTAGTCGGATGCTTCGCCGAGGCCATGGCCGCCCAGCCCGGCCTGCGGCTGATCGCCGTCGTGCCGCAGTTTCCCGTCACAGGCAAGGGCCAGGCCGCGACCGGGTCTGCTGTGGCGCCCGAACTGCTCGCCCGGGCCCGCTCGCTGGACCTGCTGCAGCGGCTGGGCGGTGACCGGGTTGGCATCTACAGCGTGGAGAACCACGCCGGCACGCCCGTTTACGTCCACGCCAAGGTCTGCATCATCGACGACACCTGGGCCGCCATCGGATCAGCCAACATCAACCGGCGCTCCTGGACGCACGACTCCGAGCTGAGCTGCGCCGTGATCGGCCAGGCCCCAGCCGGGCACCGCTTCGCCCAAGACCTGCGGCTCGACCTGGCCCGCGAGCATCTCGACCGGGCCGAGGGCGACGACGCGGACCTGCGCGGCCCGCAGGACGCGTTCGACGCCTTCGCGGCTAGCGCCCGGCGGCTGGACACCTGGTACGCCACGGCCCAGCGCGGCCCGCGCCCGGCGGGCAGGCTGCGCCGCCATCGCCCCGCCCCGCTGCCCCCATCCACGACGCGCTGGGCCGAGCCGCTGTACCGGATCTTGTTCGACCCGGACGGCCGGCCGCGGCCACTGCGCCGCGCCGGCGCCTTCTGACACACATCAACCGGGCACCCGCCCCGGCTTGGACCCGACGGAGGAAGCACGATGACTGCAGTAAAATCAGCCTTGCGCCCATACGAGCATTTCGCCTGGCGCAGCCTGGTCGGCCTCGGCGCCGTCATCGCGGCCGCGACCGGCTTCGGCCTGCTCCTGCTGCTCGTACGGTTGGGCTGGCCGCCGCTCGCCCGGCTTGACCGCACCATCGTCGACGCCCTCAACCATGTCGTCGCCGGCAAGCGCATCGCGGTGACCGTCCTGACCGCCATCACCGGCTTCGGCGGCCGGGCCGTCTTGCTCTGGCTGGTCACGGTGAGCGCCGTCACGATGCTGATACGCCGGCAGTACCAGCTCACCGCGTACCTGCTGGTGACCGGGCTCGGCGCCCTAGCCCTCGACCCCGCGATCAAGCTCCTGGTCGGACGGCTGCGGCCGATGGTACCGACGCCGGTCGCGGTCGCGCCCGGCAATAGCTTCCCCAGCGGCCACGCGCTCGACGCCACCGTCTTCTACGGCGTGATGCTGCTGGTCTTCCTGCCGATCATCCCCCGCCGCCTGCGCAGGCTGGTCATCGGGCTGGCGATCGCACTGGTCGTGATGATCGGCATCAGCCGCGTCGCGCTCGGCGTCCACTACCCCTCCGACGTGGCCGGCGGCTGGCTCCTCGGCGTGGCCTGGCTCGGGATAACCGCGCACGCGTTCGGTCACTGGCGGGCCGAGACCGGGCAACCGCCACTGCACCTAGCCGAAGGGCTGGCGCCCGAGGCCGCACCCCAGCTGGGACCCACCCGCATCGTGCCCGTTGCTCACCCGTGGCTGGTCGCGGTGCGGCTGGTGGTCTCCTTCGTGCTGATCGCCGGGGCCCTGTACGGGCTCGGCAAGCTCATCACCAGCCACCCGCCAGCATTCGACGAGGCAGTGCCGCGCTGGCTGGCCGCCCACCGCACACCCCAGCTCAACACGATCAGCTACTACCTGAGCCAGGCCGGCAACACGCACTGGATCCTGGCGATCGGCCTGATCATCGTGCCCCTGGCCCTCGCCCTGATCCGCCGCTGGCGGCCCGCCGTGTTCGTCGCGGCGGTGATGCTCGGCGAGCTCGCCCTGTTCGTGACCGTGGCCACAATTGTCCACCGCGCCAGGCCTCTGGTCACCCACCTCGATGGCCATCTGCCCACCTCCAGCTTCCCGTCGGGGCACACGGCCGCCACGATGTGCCTGTACGGGGCGCTCGCGGTCCTGGTCGTGCCGCGCACCCGCGGGCTGTGGCGATGGATCGCGGTCGCCGTGGCCGTGCTGATGCCCGCGCTGGTCGCATGGTCGCGGGTGTACCGGGGAGAACATCACCCGCTTGACGTGGCCGGCGGCATTCTCCTGGCGCTGGTGTGGCTGGCCGCGGCGACCTTCGCGATGCGGCCCAACGCCGACCTCGACGAGCCGGACCCGTCACCGGCAACGCTGATGACCCCCGCGCCGACGCCGGCACCGCCTGCTGCGGCCGTTGTCGCCAACCCCGTCAGGATCAAAGATGGAGGGCCTGCCCATACGCAGATCCGGGCCGCACTGGCCCGGGCCGGCTGGCCCGCGCCGCTGTGGCTGGAGACCACCTGGGAGGATCCCGGCGGCGGCCAGACCCGGCGGGCCGTCCAGTCCGGCGCCGAGGTCGTCTTCGCCTGTGGCGGCGACGGGACCGTCACCGCCTGCGCCAGCGAACTCGCGGGCACCGACGTGGCCCTGGCCGTGGTGCCCGCCGGAACCGGCAACCTGCTGGCCGCCAACCTCAAGCTGCCCGCGCACCCGGCCGGTGCCGTCGCCGCCGCCACGTCAGGCGGCCGCCGACAGCTCGACGTGGGCGTGGTCGAGGGCCGCTGCTTCACCGTCATGGCCGGCATGGGGTTCGACGCCCAGATGCTCCGCGACACCCCCGAGACACTCAAGGCCAGGCTCGGCTGGCCCGCCTACGTCATCGCCGCGGCCCGCCACCTATGCGAAACCCCGATGCGGGTCAGCATCAGCCTCGACGGCGCCCCGCCGTTCACCCGGCGGGCCAGGACCGTGCTGGTCGGAAACGTCGGCGGACTGCGCGCCGGGCTGCGCCTGCTGCCCGCCGCCCGGCCCGATGACGGCCTGCTCGACGTGGCCGTGCTGATGCCGCCCCGGCGGCGCAGCTGGCTGCCCTTGGCCTGGTCACTGATACTCCGCAGGCGCGCCACCCCGGCCATGGAGACCTTCCAGGCCAGGCAGGTGGAGATCATCAGTGACACCGAGCACCCCCGGGAGCTCGACGGAGACCTGATCGAGCCGTCCCGCACCCTCACCGCCACCGTGCGCCCCGCCGCGCTGTGGATCTGCGTCCCCGAGAAGGCCGCCGCCGACACACAGGCCACAGGCGCGCCGGCCACCGCCCACGATGCCCCTGACCGTGCCCTGATCTGAGCCCGGCCCGATAACGAAAGGAAGCCAGACATGTACATGATCCGCGAACGGCTGTTCCGCCTGGGCGACGATTCCGACATCACCGACGAGAAAGGCCATCCCGTCCTGCACGTGGACGGCAAGATACTGAGCTTGCGCGACCGGCTCATCCTCCGCGACCCGTCGGGGCACGAGGTCGCCCAGGTGCACCGCAAGCTGGCCGCGCTCCGTCCGACCTACCAGATCACCGTCGACGGCAAGACCGTGGCGGCGGTGCGCAAGCACCTGTTCAGCACGTTCCGCGAACGGTTCACGATCGACATCGCCGGCGCCGGCCCGATGGAGATGACCGGGGACCTGCTCAGCCACGAGTTCACCATTCAGCGAGACGGCCGGACCTCTGCGAGGGTCTCCAAGCGCTGGATCAGCCTGACCGACGCCTATGCGGTCGACATCGCCCCGGGCGAGAACGACCTGCTCATCCTGGCCAGCGTCCTCGCGCTGGACCTGGCCATGGACGCCGGAAACCACCATTCGTGATCTCAAGCCCCTTCGTCAGCCGCGGCCGTACCTGGTCTCGGCCTGCCAGAAGTACAGCACGCCCGCGACGAGGGTGACGACCGCCCAGCCGATACCGGCCAGCCACAGCTCACTGGTGGCGATGTCCGGGTGGCAGTAAGCCTGCATCGACGGAGTCTTCGTCACGGTGAAGATCGCGCACCGCGCCGCGTCGTAGGGCTTGGCGCCGGGCGCGTCGGCCCGGTACGAGGACATGACCGCATACCTGGTCAGCGAGATGTACACGGCCGCCGGGTTGAAGGAGAGCACGTTCTTGCCCCACTCCGGCAGCGCGGCGGGCAGCGCGGCGATGCTGTACATGACCCCGCAGAAGTACCGCCAGACGCGCAGCAGGAACGGGACCAGCTGGCTGATGTCCTGCGCGCCCGCGCCAACCCTGGCCATGAACAGCGCGGCGCCCATGTTGAACGTCGCCTGCAGCAGCAGCGTCGGGAGCAGCAGCAGCCAGTACCAGGTGAGCGGCTCGCCGGTGCCCAGCACGATGGCGAACAGCACCACCATGGACAGCAGCAGCTGCTGGAATTCCACCAGCACGTACGCGAGCGGCAGGCATGCCCGCGGGAAATGCAGCGCGCGGATCAGCGTGATATTCGACCGTATTACCGTTGAGCCGACCACGATCGACCGCTCGGTGAAGGCGAATATGAATACCCCGGTGACCAGATAAGCCGTGTAATTGCTGATACCCCGGTTAGCCTTGAAAAGGATCCCGAAGATCAGGTAGTATACGGCCGAGTTGAGCAGCGGCGTCAGCACCTGCCAGAGCTGGCCGAGCCGGGCCTCGGTGTACATCGACACGTTGCGCGCCGTGGCGTAGGCGAGGATGAAGTGCCGCCGATGCCACACCTTGACCAGGTAAGAGACCAGCCGGGGCCGGGCCGAACTCGGCTGCAGGCCGTACTGCGCAGCCATCTCGGCCAGCGACTCCCCGGCCGCCGGCACGTCCTCGGCCACGGCCGCAAGCTCGTCCCGCAAGCCGCCCGGAGCAATAAGCCGCCCGCGGTTTCCCATGGCTGTGGAGTTTATGAGAACGGCTGCGGCCAGCACGGATATCCGGGGCCCGCGACACATCATTCGCCCGGAATTTGGCGTCCATTAACCCGCCGTACCCATGCCTGTTTTATTTGACCGAACGGTCCGCGATTTGCCGGACTACCGCGGGCCCGGTCACTGGCTTAGGTGCGCGGTGTCGTTGAAGGAGCGGAGGACGGCGGGGCCGTCGGCGTACCAGTCGATCTCGCAGAGGGCCGCGACGTCCAGGTGCATCCGGTAGAGCGCGGCGGGCGGGGCGAGCAGGGCGGCGGCGACCAGCGTCTTGATCGGGGTCACGTGGCTGACGATGAGGACCGTCTGGCGGGCCCGTTCGGCCAGTATTCGATGCAAGGCGGCGGCGACCCGCTCGCTGACCTGGGCGAAGCTCTCCCCGCCCGGCGGCGCGACCGACGGGTCGGCCAGCCACGTGGTCAGCTCCGACGGCCAGCGCTCCCGGACCTCGGCGAAGGTCAGCCCTTCCCAGGCGCCGAAGTCGGTTTCCCTGAAGCCCTCGTCGGCCGTCACCGGGATGCCGGTGACCGCGGCGACCTCCTCGGCCGTGCGCATGGTCCGCTGCAGCGGCGACGCCACGATCGCGTCGATGCCCGCCGGCGCCAGCCGCTTGGCGGCGGCGACGGCCTGCCGGATCCCGGTGTCGGTGAGCGGCGCGTCAGTCAGGCCGGCGTACCGCTTCTGCACCGACATCGGCGTCTGCCCGTGCCTGAGCAGCAGGGTGGTCGTCGGCTCGCCCCGGGCGGAGATCCAGGCGGTCCCGGCGCGCACCTAGATGCCAGACTCCGGGGTCCGGACCAGGATCCGCCTGCACTCCTCGCACCGGACCACCTCGTCGGGCGCCGACGCCCGGATGACGTTGAGATCGGCCGCGTTCAGGCTCAGGTGGCATCCTTCGCACCGGCCGGCCCGCAGCATGGCCGCGCCGACGCCCTTGGTCTTGCGGATCTGGTCGTAGAGCGCGAGCAGGTCGGCGGGCACGTCGGCGGCGATGGTGGCGCGCTGGTCGGAGGCCTTGGCCGCCTGCTCGTCGATCTCGGAGAAGGCCGCGTCCCGCCGCGCCGCCACCTCGGCCATCTCGCCGCCGATGCTGTCGCGTCCGGTGGTCAGCTCGTCCCGCTGGCTCTCGAGCGTCTCCCGGCGCTCCATCAGCTCGAGCACGACCTCCTCCAGGTCGCCCTGCCTGCGGTGCAGGTTCTCGATCTCCGACTGCAGGCTGGCGAGCTCGCGCGCGGCCGAGACCTGCCCGGCGTCCAGCCGGGTCCGGTCCCGGTCGATCCTGCTCCGGACCTGGTCCACGTCACGTTCGGCCCGGGTCTGCTCCCGGCTCAGGTCGCCGAGCTCGGTTTCGGTCGCCACCAGGGCGTCCTTGAGCTCGCCCGCCCTGGTTTCCAGGGCGGCCAGCTCGGCGACTTCGGGGAGGCCGCGCCTGCGGTGGTCGAGGCGGGCGAGCTCGGCGTCCAGGTCGGCCAGTTCGAGCAGGCGGAGCTGGATCTGCGGTGATGCCTTCACGGGTCCCAACGTTAGTCGCCCCGGACGACTGTGTCGCGTGGTAGACCTGGCGCCATGGAGATCCCTCGCGTGAGCCGGCCCTACATGCCGGGCTACGGCGTCGCAGGACCGACCGAAGGCAGCGGACTCCTGCACTGGTCGTGGGCGGCGGAGCGGCTGACCGCGGCGCGCAACTACTGGGTCGCCACGGTCTGGCCCGACGGACGGCCGCACATCATGCCGGTCTGGGGGATGTGGGACGACAGCACGCTATGGTTCACGAGCAGTGCCGGGTCCCGGAAGGTCCGTAACCTGACCGCCGACCCCCGCTGCTCCATCACCACCGAGGACGCCTCGGATCCGGTGATCATCGAGGGCACCGCGCACATCGCGACCGAGCTGCCGGTGCTGCGCCGGGTGGTGGACCTGATGAACGCCAAATACCGGACCGACTACCGGGTCGACTTCCTCGATCCGGCCACGAACGCCACCATCGGGGTCCGGCCGCGGCGGGTGTTCAGCATGCGGGCCGGCGACTTCGCCGGCTCCCCCACACGCTGGACCTTCGAGGACTAAGGGTAATAAGAGCGCAAGCTTCGCGGAGCTAACTAAACCCCGCTGGGCGGGTAGCGTGGTAGGGCGCCTACCCGCGTAATTCCGCCATGAGACCAGCGTCCGCCCCCGCCGGTGACCAGCCCCGGGCTCCGCGTGCCCTGCCCGGAGCCGTGGCAGGCGTGCTCGCGGCGGCCGTAGCGATCGGCGCGGCGCAGCTCGTCGCCGGGCTCACCGCGCCAGCCAGCTCGCCGGTGCTCGCGGTCGGCCAGGCCGCCATCGACCTCACCCCGCTGCCGGTCAAGGACTTCGCCATCTCCGCGTTCGGCACGGC
>Ga0335082_10001346_pt1 | contig 26170 bp, 18 predicted proteins | sample Lox_Sample_41_FD_206718 | JGI IMG/M metagenome (GOLD analysis project Ga0335082, IMG submission 206718) | Soil microbial communities from Loxahatchee National Wildlife Refuge, Florida, United States - Lox_Sample_4.1 | ecosystem: Environmental > Terrestrial > Soil > Wetlands | place: USA... | reverse complement strand
TGTTGTTCCGCGAAATTCTGGAAGAAATCCGCCATGCCGACAATCTGGATGTCGTCGCTCCACGCGTGGTGGAGCGCATCGCTGAAGCGTTGCACACGCAGAGTTGCGGGTTGCTGGTGCGCAACCCGAGCGACGCTTTTTATCACATGGTGGCCGCTGCCCCGCCCGGTTCTTTGTTTGCCGACTTACCGGCGTCGAACAAATTGGTTCCGCTGGTGCGCATGTTGGAGTGCTCGGTTCCGATCACGCAAGCCGGCAGCGGGTGGCTCGGCCAGCAACTGCCCCAAGTGGATAAGGACCTCTTGCGCGATGCGCGTATCGAACTGCTGGTGCCCGTGGCTCTGAAGGAAGGAAGCACGGAGGCGATTCTGGTGCTAGGCGGGAAGCAGTCGGAGGAGCCATACAGCCACGAGGACATCGCCCTGCTGGAAAATGTGGCCAGCGCGCTTTCGCTGTTGATGATGCGCGGCAGCGCGCTACAGCCCGGGCGGGCTTTTGAGGAGTGTCCTGCCTGCGGATGCTGCTACGACACCGGAACGACGCACTGCACCAGGGACAAGACGACCTTGACTCTGGTGGCCTCTCCGCGGGTGCTGGCGAACCGCTACCGGCTGGATGCGCGGCTCGGACAAGGCGGAATGGGCAAGGTGTATCGCGCAGAGGATTTGTCGCTGAGCCGCGTAGTCGCCTTGAAAATGATTCGCGACGACCTGTTTTCTAGTCCGAGAGCTATCGAGAAATTCCGGCAGGAATCACAACTGACCGCACGCTTCGCGCATCCCAATGTCGTCACCATCTACGATTTTGGCGTGGATCCAACGCAACGCGTCTTCCTGGTGATGGAATATCTCGAAGGCAAGACACTGAGGGATGAACTGCGCAGCAAAAAACGCTTAAGCCCAGCCCGCATCTTGGAGCTGTTCGAAGGGATCTGCGCGGGCGTGGAGACAGCGCATGCACAAGGCCTGATCCATCGGGATTTAAAGCCGGAGAACATCTTTCTGGCCAGAATGGATTCGCGCGAAGCCGTAAAAATTACAGATTTTGGCATCGCCAAATCACTCCCCATCTCACCGGATGAAACCAGCGATTCGCGAACTGTAACCATGGCAGGCACGCCCCGCTACATGTCGCCGGAGCAATTGCGAGGCCGAACGGCTTCGGTCCGATGGGATTTATGGGCGCTTTCCGTGGTTGTTTATGAAGCGCTGTGCGGCGCTGCGCCTTTTGCGGCGGAGTCGTTCACGGTGCTGGAAAATACGATAAAGGGCGCGCGGTTTGCGCCGCTCTCGCAGACCATGCCCGATGCGCCGCAGCGATGGCAATCGTTTTTTGAACGGAACTTTGCTGCAAATGAGGAAGATCGCCCGGAATCTGTCGCCGTTTTTTGGAATGAACTTCAGGCAGCACTGCGGGAAACCGCATAATCGGAGGACCCGGAGATGCACGCACCCTGGTTCGGAGAGTTTATGGGCACGCTGGTCCTGATTCTGTTCGGAGATGGCGCGGTCGCCGGCGTGTTGCTGAAGAAATCGAAGGCGGAGAATTCCGGCTGGATGGTCATCACCACCGGCTGGGCCATCGCCGTGATGTGCGGCGTATTCACGGCCATTGCTTGCGGAAGCCCCGGGGCGCATCTGAATCCGGCAGTGACCCTGGGAATTGCCGTTCAGACCGGGAATTATTCGAATGTGGCACCGTTCGTCGTGGCGCAGATCTTAGGAGCGATTGTGGGCGGAACGCTCGTGTGGCTTCATTACCTTCCCCATTGGGAACAGACCCCGGAGGTTACCGCAAAACTCACCGTGTTTTGTACTTCTCCAGCGATTCGCGCTTTCCCGATGAACTTCCTCAGCGAAGCGATTGCGACTTTCGCGCTTGTTTTTGTGGTATTCGCAATTTTCTCGAAAAATGTGAGTGTGACCGGGCCCGCAGCGGGACTCGGACCGTATCTGGTGGCCAGCCTGGTCTGGGGCATCGGGCTTTCTCTGGGCGGACCGACGGGCTACGCGATTAATCCCGCGCGTGATTTGGGGCCGCGGATCGCGCACGCAATCCTGCCCATTGCTGGCAAAGGGCAATCCGGATGGGACTACGCGGCGATTCCGGTCTTTGGTCCGCTTGCTGGTGGGGCGATTGCCGGACTGCTGGCCAAGCTGCTCGGACTTTAGTTGGACGGAGTGTTTCATGACCGCGAAAGTAAAGTGGGGAATTCTGGGGGCGGCTTCCGTCGCGCGGCGGCGCGTGGTGCCCGCCATGCTGCAATCTGAATTTGCCGAGGTGGCGGCGGTCGCTTCGCGGTCTCTAGCCAAATCACAGGAGTTTGCCCGGCAATTTGGGATTCCCAAGGCGTATGGAAGCTATGACGAACTGATTGCCGACCCGGAGATCGAGGTCATCTACAATCCCCTGCCCAATCATCTGCACGTGGAGTGGTCCGTCCGCGCGGCCAGCCGGGGGAAGCACGTGCTGTGCGAGAAGCCGATTGCGCGAACCGTGGAGGAAGCCCGGCGATTATTGGAAGCGCGCGACGATTACAAAGTGAAGATTGGCGAGGCGTTCATGGTGAGCTCGCATCCGCAATGGTTGCGCGCGCAAGAAATTATCCGCAGCGGGCGTATCGGGAAGCTGCGCTCGGCAGTTGGATATTTCAGCTATTACAACATTGACCCGGAGAATACCCGCAATTCGCCGGATTTTGCCGGAGGGGCCCTCATGGATATCGGCTGCTACCCCGTGAAAATGTCCCGATTCATTTTCGGCGAGGAACCGCGCCGCGTGATTGCCTGTATCGAGCGGGATCCCAGCTTTCGAACGGACCGCCTGACCTCCGCGATCCTGGAATTCAACGCGGGCCAAAGTACATTCACGGTTTCCACGCAGCTGGTCTATTACCAGCGAATGCAATTCCTCGGAACGGATGGCCGGCTGGACGTGGAGATTCCTTTCAACGCACCGGCCGATAAGCCGTGTCGGATTTTTCTGGACAATGGGAAAGACTTGTACGGCGGCGCGAGCCAGATCACGGAATCGCTGCCGGTAAGCAATCAATTCACGATTCAGGCCGATTTGTTTTCAAAGGCAGTGCGAGGAGTGGGTGAGGTGCCGAATTCTATGGAGGACGCGGTGGCAAATACCTCCGTGCTAGAGGCGCTGTTCCGGTCCGCACAAACCGGGAAATGGGAAAAGCCGGAGCCTCTATAGAGCGACTCAAAAAAAGCGGCCCACCCGCAGAGCCATTCGGGGCGCAATTAGCGCGCCTCAAAAGGGAGGTTACCCGTGCAACGAACTGCTCGGGTTAGTCGTAGTATTCCTGGCCGAGGTGCGTGATCAGGTCCTCGCCCACCATCCACCGCAGGGTATTCTTCAGCTTCATCAATTGAATGAAGAGATCGTGCTCCGGGTAGAGTTCCGGCGCAGTCATCGGCGATTTGAAATAGAAGCTGAGCCATTCCTGAATGCCGCGCAGGCCGGCGCGCTGCGCCAGATCGAGAAACAGCACGAGGTCGAGAACGATCGGGGCGGCGAGAATCGAGTCGCGGCAGAGGAAGTCCACCTTGATCTGCATCGGGTAGCCGAGCCAGCCGAAGATATCAATGTTGTCCCATCCTTCTTTGTTGTCACCGCGTGGCGGATAGTAGTTGATGCGCACTTTGTGGTGTATTTTTTTGTAGAGCTCCGGATAGAGGTGCGGCTGCAGAATAAATTCCAGTGCGCCGAGTTTCGATTCTTCCTTGGTCTTGAAGGAGCCCGGATCTTCCAGCACCTCCCCGTCGCGGTTGCCGAGGATGTTGGTGGAGAACCAGCCGTTCAGGCCGAGCATACGGGCTTTGAAAGCGGGTGCAAGCACCGTTTTCAGCAGCGTCTGACCGGTTTTGAAGTCTTTCCCGGCAATGGGGACATTGTGCTTCTGTGCGAGTGCTTGCAGCGCCGGGATGTCCACGGAAAGATTAGGCGCGCCATTGCCGTAGGCGATGCCGCTGGTGATGGCGGCCCAGGCATACAGCATGGATGGCGCAATCGCCGGGTGGTTGTCCTTCATGGCCTGTTCGAACTTCTCCGGCGTGGAGTGCACGTCGTCCTGCGTCAGGAAAACTTCAGTCGAGCCGCACCACAGCATTACCATGCGCGAGCAATTGTGTTTTTTCTTGAAGTCAGCAATGTCCTTCTTCACCTGCAACGCGATTTCGTACTTATTCTTGCCCTTCTTGACGTGCTTCCCGTCGAGCATCTTCACGTATTCGCGGTCAAACGCAGCCGGCATCGGCTTGATTTTGGAGAGAAACATCTTGACCATCGCCAAATGGTGGGGATCAAGCACGCCGGCCTTCGCGGCGGCTTCATATGAGCTGTCGGGAAAAATGTCCCAGCCCCCGAAAACGATATCTTCGAGCTTCGCGAGCTTAATAAAGTCCTTAATCCGCGGCGAACGGCCCTCCGTGCGCTTTCCCAGGCGAATCGTGCCCATCTGCGTCAGGGAGCCCACCGGCTGGGCTTTCTTCGTGCGCACCAGTTCCACCCCGGCCATAAAGGTAGTTGCAACCGCGCCCATGCCCGGCAGGAGCACACCGAGCTTCCCTTTTGGCGCGGCAATACTAGTTGGCTTTTCCATGAATTCCCTCAGTTTTGCGTTGGTAGATCGGACCAGGCACAGCCATCTGGCAGGAAAGCTGCGTCCCAAACTATTAATGATGCGGGAAGCTTGCGGGATATGCAAATCAAAATGAGAAAAAACGAAGCTCAGCGACGGCGCGTCCTGTGATTTGGGTCACTTCGGAGATGTGCTTCCCGCTTGTATGCCGGCCATCTCGAGTTCCACATGGACCACCGGCTTGACGTGAAGGAGGAAGTTGCTCGGGTCCTTGATGCCCCATTGGATGTACGGGACGTCGAACTTCGCGGACCCCCTCCAGTGATCGCCGGTGAACTCGGAGTGGACCTGCGCGACCATCTCGTGATCGCCGCCATGCAGATTGATAATGCCCTTCACCCTGAAGTCCGACGGCGCGGTAAGCGAGACCGTGCCATCAATCTGCGTGGGGCGAAAGGTGGCCTCCTGGTATTTCCAGGTTTCGAGAATCTCCTTGTGCATGCGCTCGTCCCGCGAACTGTTGCCGCTCTCTCCGCTGGTGGCATAAACCACGATGGCGCCGTCGGCTTTGCCCGTTTGCGGATCGAACTGAATGGTGCCGCTCTTCACGTTAAATGTGCCATGAACGGTGTGGAGCGTGCTATCTACCATGTAATGCACTTTGCTCTGGTTCGCGTCGAAGGTCAGAGCCACGGGATAGGAGGCCGCCTGGGCAACTTGCGGCGGCCTTGGAGCCGCGGTCAGAAATAACGCCAGCCCCAAAACCGCAGCCATCACAGTCAGTCCCGTTTTCCAGCTTGCGCAGGGCATGATCAAGGCATCTCTTAAGTCGTTAGAAATCGCCAGCCAAGTTGTGAGCCAGCGGCCAGCAGATCTTTCCAATCGGTGCTTCCGCCGTGAATGGCCAGCATACTTGCAAAGAACGGCGGCCGGCTGGCCAGCATGCGGAATGCACGCACGCGCAACTTCTCGTTCCTTCCCAAGTTCAGTAACAGGTTGCCCATCAGCACGGGTTTTCGCGCCAGATTGCGGTGCGCACGAGCGTACGAAGGCATATCGTTGAAGCGCATTGCTTCCGCGAGCTCAATCGCCTGGCGAAACGCCAGGCGCAAGCCTTCCCCGGTGATGGCATCCACGCCACCGGAGGCGTCTCCGACCAAGGCCACGTTACCCGCATAGACCGAATGCAGCGCGTGCATCAGCGAGACCGCGCCGCGTTCGCGGCTGGATATCTCCGCGCCAGCCAGGCGCGCGGCAAGCTGGGGACAGCTCCCGAAGAAGGCATCAACGTCGGCTTCTTGGGCGGCATCTGCCATCACGACCAGGCAAAGTTCTTCGCGACTGATTGGCGTGACGTACGCCTGCCTCTTTTTCGCCCAGTAAATTTCAACATAGTCGGACCACGGTGTGATGCGGTAGTGCCTGCGCATGGCGAATCTCTTCTCCTGCGCTCTCGTCGGCTTCAGGCCGCACCAGGAGCGCACGCGCGAACTGCTGCCGTCTGCGCCCACAATCCATCGCGCAGACACGAACTCGCCCTGCAATTGGGCGCCGGCAGGAGTGATTCCCACGACTGGCGTGCGCCAAAGCATGTGGACACCACATTGCAGGGCGCGCCGAATCAGCGATTCGTGAAGAACCGTACGGCGAATGCCGATCCCTGCGCCCTGGGGAAACTCGGCGCAAATCTCTTGGCCATTTTCCAGGAAACGGAGTCCACGAAAGAGAAAACCCTTTTCCGGGGGAATACTCACGCCCAATTCGCGAAGGGCGGCCAGTGTTTCCGGCATCAAGCCTTCGCCGCAGGCCTTGTCAATGGGCGGCTCTGCACCATCAACGACCATCACCGATAGGCCGCGTTGCCGCGCGGCAATGGCGGCCGCAAGTCCAGCAGGCCCGCCTCCGACGATCAGAACATCCGTGCCCCGTTCATGGGCTGTCATGCTTGCGCTCTCTTTCGGATAGCCCTACTGTGAGTCGCAGACACCAATGTGAGTTACAGAAATTGACCACCAATATGCAGGGGTCACGCGCGGTGGCAACAAACCTACATACCGTTGCCATGCTTTATGGATGCCCGGAGTCTCTTTCAAGATGCCTTGCAGGAGCCAGCTTCGCGGAGCCCAACGGGCCGCCGCATGGGGGGAAGGACGCCTCATAAGTTGTGCTTACGTTCTAAAGCATTTCTATTAATTTGACTGATTGCCCCTTTCCTTCCATTCTGGTACTTTATTGGGCGAAGCTTATGTCACACATCGCCCACCTAAATTCGCGGTATACCAACCCGATCCTTTCGGGCATTGGCATTCTTCGCGTGGTCGTGCGGAACCTCTCGATTATTCGAGAGAACACCGCAGGCGGGTGATGGCAGAGCTACACTGAACCGAGACGATTTTCGGGGCCATCATCCAAAAAGGTGATGGCCCTTCGTATTTACGGGCTCGGAGATTTGGGAGGAACGTGGCAGTGTCCGACAGTTCACTGAAACCCCGAAGTAGCGCTCTCACCGATGGCGCGCATCGCGCCCCGGCTCGCGCCATGCTGCGCGCCGCCGGGCTTAAAGACGACGATTTCACAAAGCCGCTGATCGGCATCGCCAACACCTGGATTGAAATCGGCCCCTGCAACTATCATCTGCGCGAATTGGCTACGCATGTGCGCGATGGAATCCGCGCCGCCGGCGGCACACCCCTCGAGTTCAACACGGTTTCCATCTCCGACGGCATCACCATGGGCACGGAAGGTATGCGCGCTTCGCTGATCAGCCGCGAAGTGATTGCCGATTCGATTGAATTGGTGACGCGGGGCAACCTTCTCGACGGTCTGGTCGTGCTGGTCGGCTGCGACAAAACCATTCCTGGCGGCGCCATGGCTTTGGCGCGCCTGAATATTCCCGGCTTGATTTTGTATGGCGGTTCGATTGCGCCCGGACATTTCGAGGGGCACTCCGTAACGATTCAGGATGTATTTGAAGCCGTTGGTGCACATGCGCGCGGGAAGATGACCGACGCGCGGCTGAAGGAACTGGAATGCGCGGCTTGTCCCGGCGCAGGAGCCTGCGGCGGCCAGTTCACGGCCAACACCATGGCGCTGGTCTGCGAATTTCTGGGCCTTGCCCCGATGGGCATTTCCAGTGTTCCGGCAACGAATGCAGGCAAAGCGCACGCAGGAGAACTGGCTGGAAAGCTCGCGCTCGATTTGCTGCGCAAGAATCTGACGCCTTCGCAGATCATCACGAAGGCTGCCATCGAAAATGCGATCGCAGGCGTGGCGGCGACAGGCGGTTCCACAAACGCCGTGCTGCACCTGTTGGCTATCGCGCGTGAGGCCGGCGTTGCCCTTTCCATTGACGATTTTGACCGCATCAGTTCGCGAACGCCAATTCTGGCTGATCTGAAACCAGGAGGCCGATTTGTCGCAACCGATCTCTATGCAGCAGGCGGTACTCCGCTCGTCGCAAGGCGCATGCTTGAAGCTGGTCTACTGCAGGGAAGCTGCATCACTGTCACCGGACGGATGCTCGCTGAAGAAGCCGCGGCAGCGCAGGAAACGCCGGGCCAGGAAGTCGTCCGCAGCAAAAACAACCCGCTAAAAGAGACCGGCGGTCTGGTGATTTTGAAAGGCAATCTTGCGCCGGAAGGCTGCGTGATTAAGGTGGCCGGGCACAAAATCCACAATTTTCGCGGACCAGCGCGCGTTTTCGACAGCGAAGAGGCAGCATTCGCGGCTGTGGAACAGGGGCAGATTAGGGTCGGCGACGTGGTCGTGATTCGTTACGAAGGTCCGCGCGGCGGACCAGGCATGCGGGAAATGCTGGCCGTGACCGCAGCGCTAGTGGGCGCTGGCTTAGGAGACGCCGTGGCCTTGCTCACCGACGGACGTTTTTCCGGCGCCACGCACGGATTGATGGCGGGTCACGTCGCGCCGGAAGCCGCACAAGGCGGCGCCATCGCCGCAGTCTGCGAGGGCGACATCATTCATTTCGATCTGCCCAACCGCAAACTAACCGTGGACCTTACCGCGGACGAGATCCAGAAACGTATGGCGGGCTGGAAACCGCCGAAGCCGCGCTACACACATGGCATCTTCGCCAAGTACGCGGCGCTGGTTTCCTCTTCTTCGCTGGGCGCCATCACCACGGTGCCCGCAAGTTTTGCGGCGGATACTTCGCCGGTAACCTCGGGGAGAACACTATGAAGCTGACAGGTGCGGAAATACTGTGTGAAACGCTCACGCGCCTGGGCGTGCGGCACATTTTTGGCTATCCGGGCGGCGCGATTCTTCCGGTCTACGATGCGCTTGGCAAATCCAAGCTGCACCACATCCTGGTGCGCCACGAGCAGGGCGCGACGCACATGGCCGACGGCTACGCGCGCGCCAGCGGCGGAATCGGCGTGGCCATGGCGACTTCTGGGCCCGGAGCGACCAATATGGTTACGGGCATTGCCACGGCGATGCTCGACTCTTCGCCGGTGGTCTGCATCACGGGGCAGGTAAGCAGCAAACTGCTCGGCTCCGACGCGTTTCAGGAAGTGGACATCACCGGCATCACCATGCCAATCACCAAGTACAACGTGGTGGTTTCCAAGGTGGAAGACATTGCGCGAACCGTGCGCGAGGCGTTTCTGATCGCGAATTCGGGACGACCAGGACCTGTGCTCGTGGATATTACAAAAGATGCACAGCAGGCTTCGATGGAATTCGATTGGGACGCCACCACGCCGAGGCTCCCTGCGAAGCGCCTGCGCAAGAATCACGATCAGGAAGAGTTTGATCGCGCCATTGAACTGCTCAACTCGGCGAAGCGTCCAGTAATTCTCGCGGGCCGCGGCATCGTGCTCTCTGGCGCGATGACGACATTCGCGAAGTTTGCACATACCAGCAACATTCCCGTGGCTATGACACTGCTGGGCATCGGGTGCTTCCCTGCGTCGGACCCCCTGAACCTCGGAATGATGGGCATGCACGGCGAAGCCTGGGTGAACAACGCCATTCAAGAAGCGGACCTGCTGATTGCCGTCGGCATGCGCTTTGACGACCGCGTGACCGGCGACCTGCGGACCTACGCGCGCAACGCCCGCAAAATTCACATCGAAGTGGACCGCGCGGAGATCAACAAGAACGTGCAGGTGGACGCGGCCATCATTGGAGACGCGGGGGAAACGCTGGAAGCGCTGCTGCCGCACATTCACGAACGCGACCATAGCGCATGGGTGGCGCATATCAGCGAATTGAAGGGCGATTCCGCGGTGCGCGACATTCAATCGCTGCCGGACAGCGGGCATCTCTATGCCGCGCATGTCATCAACGACCTCTGGAAGGTCACCAAGGGCGGCGCTATCGTCGTCACCGACGTCGGCCAGCATCAGATGTGGGAGGCGCAGTATTACCACCACAACGAGCCACGGACGCTCATCACCTCCGGCGGCCTCGGCACCATGGGCTTCGCGCTGCCCGCGGCCATCGGGGCGAAGATGGCGCGGCCGGACGCGGAAGTCTGGGTAGTGGTCGGCGACGGCGGCTTCCAGATGACCATGTGCGAACTCGCCACGATCGTGCAGGAGAAGGTCAATCTCAAGATCGCCATCATCAACAATGGGTATCTCGGCATGGTGCGCCAGTGGCAGGAGTTTTTCTACGATAAGCGCTACGTGGCCACGCCGCTGGTTGCACCCAACTTTGCGGCTCTGGCAAACTCATTTGGTATCCGCGGCGAGACGGTCACCGCGCGCAAGGAAGTGATTCCAGCGATTGAATCCGCCCGTAATTCGGAACACACGGTGCTCATCGATTTTCGCGTGGAGCAGGAAGATTCGGTGTACCCAATGGTGCCTGCGGGCGCGGCGCTGCACGATATGATTCGCCGGCCGAATAACCCGCTGGTGGAAACGGCTTCGGAGCCGTAGCACGGCCATTCCTGGCTGTGCGCGCGACCCGCGAAGGACATTACGCTGCACAGGCAAGAATGCCTGTGCTACCCAAGAGTTGAGGAAGATATGCAAACGATTGTCGCTTATGTCGAAAACAAGCCCGGCGTGCTGAACCGCGTGGCATCCCTCACCCGCCGCCTGGCGATTAACATTGATTCGCTCACCGTGGGCCCCACGGAAAACGAAGAAATTGCCCGCATGACCATCTGCGCGCACACCGATGAACGCGGCGCACACCGCCTGGAAGCAAGCCTTGAGAAACTCGTGGACGTGCTGCTAGCGGAAAACATTACGGACCGGCCGATGCTCGAGCGCGATCTGGCGCTGATCAAGGTTGCCGCAGACCAGCAGAACCGCCCGCACCTGATGGAACTCATCAAGGTTTTTCGCGGCCGCGTGGTGGATGTAGCGCCGGAATCGCTGATCGTGGAAGTTTCGGGAACGGTGGACAAAATTGACGGATTGCTGGAAGTGCTGCGGCCGTTTGGCGTGCTGGAGATGGCGCGGACAGGGCGCATTGCGATGACGCGCGGGAATGATCTGCTACGGCCGCCGACGGAGTCAGGCCAAAAAATAGCGACGACGAAAACACCGGCGAGCAAATAACATCCAACGGTATCTTGGCCACCGGAAGGTGGCCACTACATGGGAAAGGAACGAAATGGCTAACCTGTATTACGACAAAGACGCGGACCTCTCGCTGATCCAGAGCAAGAAGGTCGCAATCATCGGCTACGGATCCCAGGGACACGCGCATGCGCTCAACTTGCGGGATTCCGGCGTTTCCGTGGTCGTAGGCCTGCCGGAAGGCAGCGCCTCCCGCGCGAAAGCGGAAAAGGACGGCTTGACGGTGAAGACTCCGGCGGAAGCCGCCGCATTGGCCGACGTGATCATGATTTTGGCGCCGGATACGAAGCAACCCAAACTCTACAAAGAAGCAATCGAACCGCATTTAGCCGCGGGTAAAACGCTGATGTTCGCGCACGGCTTCAATATCCGTTTTGGCGCAATCAAGCCGCCAAAGAACATCGACGTCAGCATGATCGCGCCGAAGGCGCCGGGACACCGCGTGCGCGAAGTGTTCGCCGAGGGCGGCGGCACACCCGCATTGATCGCGGTGGAGCAGGACGCCACGGGCCACGCGAAGGCGCAGGCGCTCTCCTACGCCAAAGGTCTCGGCACGACGCGCGCGGGCGTTCTGGAAACAACCTTTACCGAAGAAACCGAGACCGATCTTTTCGGCGAGCAAGCCGTGCTGTGCGGCGGCGTCAGCGAGCTCATCAAGGCGGGCTTTGAAACACTGGTGGAAGCTGGCTACCAACCCGAGGTCGCTTACTTCGAGTGCCTGCATGAATTGAAGTTGATCGTGGATCTCATCTATCGCGGCGGGCTCAGTTACATGCGCTATTCGGTGAGTGACACGGCCGAACACGGAGATTATCACGCCGGGAAAAAGATCGTGACGCAACAAACGCGCGAGGCCATGAAGCAACTCCTCGCGGGCATTCGCGATGGCAGTTTTGCCAGGGCGTGGATTGAAGAGAACGAAAAGGGCTGCCCGAATTTCCTAGCCCGCCGGAAAGCGGAACAACAACAGCAGATCGAGCAGATTGGCTTGAAACTCCGCGCGATGATGCCGTTCCTGAGCCCGGTGGTCGCGCCTGGGTTGGAAGCTGCTTCTACTGCCAAAAAGTAGTCCAACGAGAGGCGGGGACGCCATCTTCTTTGACCCGCGCGACTCCTTAGTAGCGCCGGAGGCGCGGAAGAAGGTAGCCCAGCGCGCTAGCGGTGGGTTTGCGAACAAGGTAAGCGAGAGCCCCGGAGGGGCGGCAGAGTGCGTTTGGTGAGATTCTGTCGCCCTACGGGGCTCGTTTTTTCTTGACGATCTCCCAAGGCTGGCGCCCTGGGCTAGTCTGTTCCGCCCTACGGGCTTGCAAAAAACTAACCGAGGTTGGTCTTGCCCATTTCGGCGACGCGGCGCTCGTAGATCATTTCGCAAACACCCTTTTTGTTGGTGAAGCGAAATACGATCTTGTGCCCAGCTTCAATCTTCGCGCGGGATTTAAGCACCGTGCCATTCAATTCCACCCAGTGCCCGTTCACCAGGTACTCGCCTTCGCGCCCCTGCAATTCGAACTTCCCGTCTCCCTTTAGCGAGAGCGGCGGCGCGGTGCACTTCACCGCTTTGCCGGCCACGTGCGCCTCGGTGCAAACATACTCTCCCGCCACATCGTCGCTCTGAGCGCGGACACGCGGGGCAGCCAACAAGAGAAACGCGGCGCCAAGCACCGGCAGCAAGAGCCTTATCCCAAGATTCCCGGACCACGGCATAGCGAGGGGCCCTCTCAATTCTGATCTCCAACGGAGCACGCAACGTACGAAACGGAACCCTGACCTAATTTGCAACTGCTTCACCAGCTAGACGGCATGACACGCCACTGATAACACAACACTTACAGCTACATTCACGATTCGCAATTGCGCCAGATGGGAACACTCGTTCACCTTCCCTGCTCCGCCAGGGAATCTATTTGCCGTACTCCCCCAGACGTACCGGTCAAAACGAGTACCGACTCTATGTATACTTCAGTATATTAGTCAAGCGGTAATTCTGGGACGGCGGCGCCGTCTTTGCGAGGGTCGGAGGCGCCGTAATTGATGGCCTTTTCGAAGTCGCGCAGCACCGCCTGGCCACCGCCTACATCGGCGGAGAAGGTACCCAGCACTTTGATTTGGTGACCTTTAGCCTCGAGTTGGTCGCGTACATTTTTCGGAATGCGATTTTCCATCTCCACATCACAACCGCCAAAAGTTCGCTTGGTGAAGCGCGCCGCTTCCAGCGCTTGCTGGATGTTCATCTTAAAGTCGACCATGTTGGCAATAAATTGCGCATGCGCTTGCGATTGATTCCAGCCGCCCATGATGCCGAACGCCACGCGCGTTTCGCCCTTCTGCGCGAAAGCCGGAATGATGGTATGCAACGGGCGCTTGTGGCCAGCCAGGAGATTCGGCGAGTCGGGATTGAGCGAAAACAACGCGCCGCGATTCTGCAGGACAAACCCAGTGCCCGGGGCCACAATGCCGGAGCCAAAATAGTCATAGTTGCTCTGAATCAAGGAGACCATGTTTCCGTCGCGGTCGACCACCGTCAGGTAGGTAGTGTCGTTCCCCACGCGCGCTTCGCCGCCAACTTCGCAATTGGCATGATCAGGGTCAATCAATTTGGCGCGCTCGGCAGCGTGATCCTTCGAGAGCAACTCCGACACAGGCAATTTCTGGCCGTGTGGATCGCCGATGTAGCGCAACAGATCAGCATAGGCCAGCTTTTTCGCCTCGATCATCGCGTGCAGCGTTTTGGCGGTCGCATAACCGTATTCTTTGTCCTGCCCGAGGGGAAAGGTCTCCATGATATTGAGCATTTCGAGAGCGGCAATTCCCTGCCCGTTCGGCGGCAATTCGTAGACGGTCCAGTCGCGGTATTTCGTGGAAATGGGATCCACCCATTCGCTGGAATACTCGGCCAGGTCCTGGCCGGCCATCACACCTTCGTGGCGTTTGATCGTTTCCAGAATTTTCCCGGAAATCTCTCCTTTGTAAAACGCATCGCGCCCGTGGGCAGCAATCTGCTGCAGGGACCAGGCGAGGTCCGGATTCCGGAAGAGATCGCCGACATGCGGCGGATGGTCTTGCGGCAGATAAAGCTTCGTGGCTTCTTCATCACCGCGGAGGTAATCAGCCGAGGCATTCCAATACATTGTGACCCATTCCGTCACGGGATAACCGTCCCTCGCGGTCTGAATCGCCGCCGCCAGATCGTCGGATAATTTCTTTCGCCCGAATTTGTCTGCTAGTTTCTGCCAGCCATCCACCGCGCCGGGCACGGTGATCGTGTTTACGCCGGTCTTGGGCATCTCGCGCAGGCCTTTTTTCTTCAGCAATTCAGGAGTGAGACCCTTCGGCGCCCAGCCGCTGGCGTTCAATCCGTAAAGTTTGTTGGCTTTCGCGTCAAAAACGATGGCAAAGAGGTCGCCGCCAATTCCGTTCATCATCGGCGAGACCACGCCCATCATCGCGTTGGTAGCAATCGCCGCGTCCACGGCGTTTCCACCCTGCTCGAGGATGCGCACACCCGCCTGCGCGGCCAGCGGGGATTCGGCCGCGACGATCCCTTTGCGCGAAATCACCATCGAGCGTGCCTGACCTCTATCCTGCGCTGCTGTGTTCAATCCCAGTGTCCCTCCCACAATTGCCGTTACGGCGAATCCCACCGCAAATCTATTCTTCACGCGGCCCTCGCTTGTCAAACGATTCCATCTTTTCAAACATTCCGAAATGGGCTGACGCCCAGTGACTTTATCCTTTGGCTCGGGGCGCTGCAACCTCTCCGCGAGACCTCGATTTACTACCGGCAACCTAATCCGTTTGACTCCAAGTCACGGTTCAGGTTTCGACCTTTCCTGTTGTTCAATTCCGGTGGTTTTTGCACTGCCGCACGTATTGCATGAAGTTTCACCCGATGCGACTCTACCTGTGTTCGATCCACCTGACGGAACGAACTTGACGCCGGCGAGAGCCGACGCCTCCTGCGGCGGTTGAGGGAGGGACTCGGGCGCGGAATCCTCTCAACCGCCGTCACGGTAAACCCGCCAACCGACATCATCCTTTTGGCAACCGACCGCCCGCTTGTGTTGGACGCCTTCGCGGATTCCGATAAAATGTTCGGGTGCCGGACCCAAATCCTGCAGCCGCCAAAACCGTCATCCGGGATGATAAGGCGCGCGTGGACGCCCTTCTCCACGCGCGCAACGCGGATCCCTTTGGCATCTTAGGCCCACATCCCGTGGAAACGCCGGAGGGCCGCCGTTGGTTGATCCGTGCCTTTCATCCCCGCGCGGTGGAAGCAGAGGTTCTTCTGCTTGGCCAGCCGGATACGCTGCCGATGCGCAAAATGCGGGAGGAGGGGTTTTACGAAGTCACGCTTCCCGTGCCCAATGAATATCCGCCCGCACCTTCGAGTTACCGCCTCCGCTTTCGCAATGAATACGGGGATGTCTGGGAAGTTTGCGACACCTATGCTTTTCCTTATCTCCTGACGGAGTTTGACCTTTACCTGATGGGCGAGGGGCGCCACTACGACACCTACGAGAAGCTGGGCGCCCACGTGAAGACACTGGAAGGCGTTACCGGAGTGCATTTTGCGTTGTGGGCGCCGAACGCTCGCCGCATCAGCGTGGTGGGCGATTTTAACCGCTGGGACGGTCGCATCCACCCGATGCGCTCGCGCGGCACTTCGGGAATCTGGGAATTGTTCGTGCCAGAGCTGGGCGAAGGGACCATTTACAAGTACGAAATCATCGGCCCGCGAAACAACGTACTGCCCTTGAAGGCCGATCCTTACGGATTTTCCTCGGAATTGCGGCCCAACACCGGCTCCGTGGTGGCCCGCATTGACAAGCACGCGTGGAACGACGCCGACTGGCTGCACCAGCGCGGCGCAAAAAACTGGCTGGAGCAGCCGATCTCCGTATACGAAGTGCACCTCGGCTCCTGGCGGCGTATCAGCGAAGACAACAACCGGTGGCTCAGTTACCGCGAACTCGCCGACCAGCTTATCCCGTATGTAAAAGAACTCGGATACACGCACATCGAGTTGCTCCCCATCATGGAGCATCCCTACGATGGCTCCTGGGGCTATCAAACGCTGGGCTATTTCGCCGCGACTAGCCGCTTTGGCTCGCCAACCGATTTCATGGAATTTGTGGACCGCTGCCATCAGGCGGGCATCGGCGTTTTTCTCGACTGGACGCCGGCGCATTTTCCACGCGACACGCATGGCCTGGCGTATTTCGACGGCACGCACCTCTACGAGCATTCTGATCCCCGCCAGGGGTCGCACCCGGACTGGGGCACGTTGGTTTACAACTACGGCCGCAACGAGGTCCAGAATTTTCTTATCTCCAATGCACTCTTCTGGTTGGATAAATACCACATTGATGGACTGCGCGTGGACGCGGTTGCTTCGATGCTCTATCTGGACTACTCGCGGAAGCAAGGTGAGTGGGTGCCGAATAAATATGGCGGGCGCGAAAATCTGGATGCCATCGATTTCTTCAAGCGCTTGAACGAAGTCGTGCATCTGCGTTTTCCTGGCGTGCTCACCATCGCGGAGGAATCAACGGCGTGGCCCAGTGTTTCGCGGCCCACCTATCTGGGAGGCCTGGGCTTCAGCCTGAAGTGGAATATGGGCTGGATGAACGACACCCTCTCCTATTTTTCGAAGGATCCGATCTACCGGCGGTACGAACACAACAAATTGACCTTCTCCCTGCTCTATGCGTTCAGTGAGAACTTCCTGCTGCCCTTCTCTCACGACGAAGTGGTTCACGGGAAAAATTCCTTGTTGCACAAAATGCCCGGGGATATGTGGCAGCAGTTCGCGAATCTGCGTATCCTGCTGGCCTACCAATTCGCGCATCCCGGCAAGAAATTGCTATTCATGGGGCAGGAGTTTGCCCAGCGCCACGAATGGAGCGAAGCCCGCAGTCTGGACTGGCACCTGTTGCAATATGAATCCCACCGCGGCGTTCAGCGATTGGCTACCGATTTAAACAAGCTGCTCCAGAGCGAGCCCGCACTCTATCAGGTGGATTTCGATTGGCAGGGCTTCGAGTGGATTGACGCCAACGACTCCGACAACAGCGTCTATTCGTTCGTCCGACGCGGGAAGAGTCCGGACGACCTGATTATTGCCATCATCAACGCCACACCTATGGTGCGTTATGGCTATCACATCGGAGTGCCGTGCCCCGGTCATTACGAAGAAGTGCTGAATACCGATGCGGCCGCTTACGGCGGCTCCAACGTAGGCAATCTGGGTGGCATGAATGCCGGTGAACACGCCTGGATGGGCCGGCGTTACTCCCTGGCTCTGACCCTCCCCCCGCTGGCCGCGGTGTTCCTGAAGTGGCGTTCCACCTGATTGGCGGGCCCCGGATGGCGCGATCCAGACTTTGGCTGTATACATAGAGATATGATTATCCTGCGCCAAGCCGTAATGCTCCCTCGCAGTCGCAAGTTTTGCTGGTTTCCAGCCGCCAGATGCGTGAATTGCGCTTTTCGGATGGTTCAAGCTTCCGTCGCTTTACTTGTGCTGTTCTCGCTAGGGTATTCATCGCGGGCCTTTGCAGCGAACCCTGACCAGGACACGGCGTTGACAGGCTCGCGCCAGCGCATTGAGAGTTTGGACTACCGCATGAGCGGGCGACTCACGCGCGTGGAAGGCAATGGCAAGCGCACGAACTACAAGTTTGTCGCCAAGGGGCACTGGTTTCCCGATGGCCTGCGTCTGCTATGCGTGATCTCCGGGCCGGGCTCAGAAGTGACGAGCCTTCTTTTGCATATGAGCGTCACTGGGCACATGACCATTGAAGCGCTACTTCCTGGCGAGAAGACCGCCAGCGTATTGCCGTTCGAACGTTGGAATGATCCGCTCGTGGGAACCGACTTCTCCTATGAAGACATGGTAGAGAATCAGTTCTTCTGGAAGAGTCAGGAAGCCCTGCCGGCGGAGAAATACGGCGCACGGGATTGTTTGGTCCTGAAGAGCAAGTCTGGCCCTCAAGACAAGACTTACTATGATTCCGTGACATCGTGGATTGACCGCAATATTTTGTATCCCGTGCATGTGGTGAAGACGCTTCGCGGGACGGGACAGCAGAAAGAGTTTCTTTACTACGGGCTTCGGCAGATCGGCGGCGTTTGGTCTGCGACGCAAGTGGAGGCAAAGCTGCCGGGGAAACCCGGCTCCTCGATGCTTGTCGTCGAAGGGGGCTCGGGAAAAGCAAAACTTGGACTGAAGGATTTTGATCTGAGCCGGTTCAGCGCTCAAGGCAAGAAAGTAAAATAAGTCGAAGGTTGTTTAGGCTGTTGCCAGGCCTGTGGTGTTACTGAAGCATTTCCTGCGTCGGTAGAACCTCCTTTTCAGACTTTGCGGGAGCCCCCTTTAGGCCCAGGGGCCACCAATTCCAGTCCCCAGCAAGTTGCAATAGTGCCGGTCCAACCACCATCCGCACCACGGTAGCGTCAATGAATACCGCCGCGGCGAGCGTAAAACCTAGCATTTGGACGACGAGAAAGCCTCCCAGGGTGAACGCAATGAAGACGGCAATCATAATTGCCGCAGCGCTGGTGATGAGCCCGGCCGTCCGCGCCAGGCCTTCGACCACCGCTGCTCTTTCGGATAGGCCGGCCCGCCGTTCTTCGAGGACTCGGGCGACCAGGAAGACCTCATAATCCATGCTCAATCCGAAGACAATGGCAAACGAGAGAATCGGCACGATCGGGTATACGCTGCCGGTCGGTCCGCCGAGCCCAAAGATTTTGCTCCCGTGGCCTTCTTGAAAAACGAGAACCAAAGCCCCGAAGGAAGCGCCAACGGAGAGCAGATTGAGCAAAATTGCTTTGACAGCCGCAAACAAGGATCGTAACCCGATCAGGAGCGCCAGCAAGCTCCCGAATACGACGCAAAGCATCACCCTCGGCAGCCACACTTTAACGACCGAGTCATAATCTGCATCGAGTGCAGGAACGCCGCCGACGCGTAGCACCGCGCCGGGCACGCCGGTTATCGCCGCGACATCGCAGGAACGCACTTCTCGCACCCAGCGTATCTGCTCGTTGGGCGAAAGAGTCGCGGTGGGCAGCAACTCAATCAACGTAGCCTGGCCATCGCTGCGAAGAAAGCTCTTGCGGATTGCCTCGGGCACATCGTTAACAGCATCCGCACTGTCAGACATTCCCGTGAGGGTCGGAAGAGATAAGACCTCTTCCGCTCTAGGATCGCCCTGGAAGTGTTTCGTCAAGCGGCTCACGCCAAGCCAGCCAGCCGGCGAGAGCGGCGGAGTCTGCGCCGGTAACTCCACGATCACTCGGAGGGACTGCACAATGCCCGACCGCCCCATACCTTGAAGCGTGTGCAGTGCGCGCACCGACTCGGCTGAGGCCGGGAGCGAATCGTGGTCAGGAATCCCAGGAGAGATTCTCCACCCCTGCAATGCGAGGATCAGTAGGGGGCCGCCGGCGACAAGCAGGGCTGTCCAGGGCCGGCCGGTTATGATGCTGCCCCACCGTACCCACCGGGCACTCGCCGCGCATTGGCTCTCCGGCGTTTCCACACGTCTGCCGGGAAGGCGCACTCTGGCGGCATTGACGCAATGCCCTAGCAGACCAAGCACCCAAGGCAGAATGGACGTGCACAGGATGACGCTCAAAACGGTTACCAGCAGGCCGGCTATCCCGATGGAGCGCAGTTCGCTGGTGGGCACGATCAGCAGGGCTGAGAATCCGATGGCAACGGTCGTCGCCGAGATGATCAGCGTCCGTCCCGCTTGCCACGCGGCAATATCGGCGGCCTGCCCGTGATCATACCCCTCGGTCAATGCCTCGCGAAACCGGCTCACCATCAGCAATGCATAGTCGATGCCCAAACCAAGGCTGAGCATCGTCGCCAGATTCTGCACCAGAATCGACAGATGCAGATAACGCGCCAGCAGCGCCGCCGCACCCAGCGCCATCGAGATGGAGAGCATTCCGATTCCCAGCGGCAATAGGGCGGCCACAAGACTCCCGAAAGCCAGCAACAATAGGAAGAGAGTTACCGGCATTGCGCGTTCCTCGGCATGCCTGACGTCATCCGCGCTGACCTTGCGAAGGTCGTAGGTCAGTGGCGTTTCACCCGTAATCTCCAATTTGATTTCGGGGTATCGCGACCTAAGCTGATCTTCCATCCAGTCCGCTTTTGCCCTTAGTTTTGGGACCAACGACTCGAAAGATTCACCGTGCGGGTCCAGCCCGACAATGATCAAGGCCCCGCTATTGTCCCCAGTGAACAAAGGATCCGGCCAATCCACACTCGAGAGGGCGCCCGACACTCCGGGCACACTACGCAATGAACTGGTTAAGAAGTCTAACGCATCTGCGCTTTCTGCTGAATCTGGATTGGGAATGCCGCTGATCACTAGAATCAGGGGGTGGCCGTACGGAGCCTGGAAACGCTGGGCCAGTTCCCGAGCAACTCTCTCGGATTCCCCGCCCTTGATATGAGCAGCCGTCTCCAGGCGACGCTCGACTTTATAGGAGAAGGGCATGAGCGCAGCCGCCAGGATAAATCCCGACATTGCCAACCAGAATCGGCGGCGAGCGGCATCACGGCCAGTCTGCATGCTTGGCGTTACCATGGAATTCGCGTCGTTTTCCCGGATCCGCCGGGAGCGATGAAACGACTTCGGTGTTCACGTACACCCATAATATTAGGTTCAAACTGGATATTCACTTTGATTCGACCTTGCTAGTTGACGAGAAAGCAATCGAGGGGCGCGGTCCTGATTGCCAAGTTCGCTCGTACAACCATCTCGCTTGCGCTAAAATCTTATGGAATGCAACTCCTTTGCCGAGTGTGAGGTTGCTTTGGACTTGAATAAGGTTTCCAACCACATGGCGATTCGGGGGGCGGTCCTGCTCTTGGCTACGGCCTCTTTGGCCGCCGCCTCTCCCGCTCAGGACCCTGGGCCCCTGCCGAATCCGCCCTCACCCCGGACTGTTTCGCCTCCACCGCGTCAACCTCAGTCTGCACCTCAAAATCACACGTACCACACCGATGCGCCACCACAAGCAGTCCATTCTCCCGGGGACAGCCCGATCGTCAATGACCCGCCTTCCATGCCGGTGGACCAGATCATCAAGCGCTTTTCCGAGCGTGAATCCGAATTTAAGATCGAGCGCGGCAATTACACCTACACACAGAGCTTCTCGATCCAGACCATCGACGACGACAACCGCCCCGACGGTGAATACCGGGAGGTCAGCGAAGTCGTGTTCAGTTCGGACGGGAAGCGCCTGCCGGATAAAGTGACGTATGCGCCGCAGTCCACGCTCGAACGCATCCAGATCAGCGAACAGGACCTCGATGATGTGCGCAATGTGCAACCCTTCGTGCTAACCACCGAAGACCTGCCCAAGTACAACGTCACCTATGTCGGCCGGCAGCAGGTGGACGAACTTTCCTGCTATGTCTTCGATGTCGCGCCGAAGGTAATCGAGAAAAAGCAGCGCTATTTTCAAGGCCGCGTCTGGGTGGAGGACAAGGACCTGCAAATCGTGATGTCCGACGGCAAGGCTGTCCCGGATATCATCAACAAGAACAATGAAAACGTCTTTCCGCGATTCCGCACCTACCGGCAAAATATCGAGAAGGGCTATTGGTTCCCGGTATATACGCGTGCGGATGATTACCTACATTTCCGGTCTGGCGATGTACACATTCGCATGACTATTCGCTATTCGAATTACAAGCGTTTCGGCAGCACAGTGAAAATGGGCACGCCGACGGAAATCAAGGACCAGCACTAAAGGCCTTGCGGCGAAAGAAGTTTTGGGCAAGTCGAACACAGATTTTTGGAAAACACCATTGCTCTCCTAGAGGGTGGCGCATTTCCGCCGTTCGGGCGAGTCCACCTGTCCTCCCAGCCAGTTGTACTTTACGAAATGCGGCTTCACCATCACGGCCAACTCTTTTGAGGGGCTGTGCAAACTAAGGATTGAGGGGTGTGTTGATTGCGGTTGCGCTGGGGGAAACATATCTTGTCCGCTGATTCGCTCCACCGGAGTGCTTCGGTCGCTCAAACGTTCACGCGTTGGAGCTCACGCATCGCGCTTTCGTTCTTGTTTGCGACCCCACTCTTGCTACTTGCGCGGCCGGCCCACGCGAAGTGCGATGAGATTCCTTCTGGAAAGTCTTTCTGGGTTCGCCTGATCGATCCCGTTGCCTCCTACAGCTCCAAGCCCGGTACCAGCGTTCGCGCGATTTTAATCCAATCACCGGACTGCGACGGCGCGGCCGTTTTTCCCGCCGGCCTCGAAGTCGATGGAGAAGTCGCTTCGGTCCGCAAAGTTGGGCTGGGATTCGTGCAAGAAACGGCCTCGCTGGAAATTATTTTCGATCGCATTGTCACCGCCGATGGCAGCGTCCTGCCGATCGCCTCGCAAGTGGTGGAAGTCGACAACGCCCGCGAGTCCGTCCGCAAAGGCAAGATTCGCGGAATCCTGGCGACCTATACCCCACAGGGCCGCATCACCGACGGTCTGGGTCACCTGCCCACATTCAATCCATATAGCGCGCCCAGTCTGATTGTCTACCGGATGCTCACCATACTGCCGGAGCCGGAAATCTATCTTCCGCCCGGCACGGACTTGCGGCTGCGGCTGAATGTTCCGCTCTACGTTGGTGACCAGCCCGAACTTCCTCCGGTGTCGTTTCAGATGGATGAGCTGGAACGCGGCGATGTGGAAATGATGCTGCAGCAGAATACCTCGCGCACCTACACGAGCCACGGCAAACCCGCAGATGTGGTGAACCTGCTCTTTGTGGGATCGGGCGATCAGATGCGAGCCGCGTTTCAGGCCGCGAATTGGACCAGCGGCGGCAGTGTTTCGACAAGAACCGTTTATCACGAGTTCCTGGCGTTTCTGACGGCCTCCAATTACCAGGGCGAACCTATCACTACGCAGTATCTCGAGGGCCACCGGCAGGACATGACCTGGCAAAAGAGCTTCAACAGCTACAGCAGGCGGGACCATGTGCGATTCTGGGAGGAGCCGGAACCCGTGCTTGGCCAACAAGCCTGGCTCGGCGCCTACACGCGCGAGATCAGCGCGGTTCTTTCCATTGCGAACCATAAATTCATCCACCACATTGACCGTAATCTTGATGACGGCGTCAACATGCTGGTGCGTGACTTGACCCTCGCCGGTTGCGTGAAATCGGTGCAGCTCTTCGATCGCCCCGATGTCCAGGGGACGGTCTTGAACGCCACGGGCGACGCGATGACCACCGACGGAGCGCTTACCGTCGTCCAATTGCGTGATTGCCATGCGCAAGGCGTCGACGCCGCTCATGCCAAGCCGCTGATTGCAATTCATCCGCGCTCGCGACTCGTACGGTACCTGCGCACGCAAGTGCTTGCCTACAGGAGCGACGTTGTACGCGCGAATCTGGTTTACAGCGGTTATTTTGTGGCCTGCTTGGGAATCCACCGGCTGCGTCACCACCATCATGGGCAAGAGGACGACTCGGACGACGGGCTGCCTCTCAGTCCTGTCTCTCCTGATACGTTATTTCCCCAGATTAGCTTGACTGGCGCTTCCGGCCGCTAGTGCCGTGTTCAGCGTTTCCGCTGCTTCTCTCGGTCCAAAACCATGCGGTCAAATGCCTGTGGTAGCCCTTCGCGCGGCGAATAAGGGCCAGGTACATAGGCGCGAGAAGAGATTCCCCTCTGTGATAGCTCCGAAATACCCCAATCCTCTTTGTTGGTGGTATCCCAAAACTCGATGACATCGTCGGCTTGAAATCCGGGCTTGGCCATTTCCCGTGGGTGAAACAACCATTCCGTGACAACTTTCGTGCGGTCCACGCTTAACGGCCACAGCCGGTGCACCATCACGTAGTCCGGATGAAGGCTCAAAAAAAGATTCGGATAGATGGCGTAATAAAGAACCTGCTTGCACTGCTCGCCCGCCAATCCGGGAAGCGGATCGCGCCGGCGTTGGCCGTCCACGCTCATCGTCTCAGCAGCACCGCGGAACTCCATCGAGCCGCCAATATATCCGGGATGCGGCGGATCATTGTCCCCGCTCATATAGTCCGTGATCTTGCTCAGCAGCGGGTGCAACACGGGACAGTGCAGGCACTCGTTGTAGTTCAATACGATGAGTTTCCAGTTGGCCTTCACTTCATAGTCGATTTGTTTATGTAGCCGGAGATCCCGCATCTTCCACGCGGCGAATTTGTCCGGGAGATCCGTAAGTTGCTCTCGAAGCGGCGCGGGATCGTCTCCCAAATGGAGAAAAATATGGCCGTCCCAATCGTCCGCCGCGACACGTTTGAGAGGGTAATCCTCGCGCCGGAAGTCGTTTTCTTCCATGTGCGGTGCACCAAGTAGCCTTCCATCGAGCCCGTAGGTCCATCCGTGGTATGGGCACTGAATCCGGCCGGCGAATTTTCCCTGGGCCTCGCGGCACATTCGCGTGCCCCGGTGCCGGCAAACGTTATACATGGCGCGCGACTTCCCGCTGGCATCGCGGGTGACAATGACGCTTTCTCCGGCAATGTCGGCCAGAAAGTAGTCTCCCGCCTGCTCAAGCTGTTCGGCCCGGCCAGCACATACCCACATCCCGAAGAAAAAACTCTCCATCTCCTGCTGGAAGATCGCAGGATCGGTGTAGTAACGCGCTGGCAAAGTAGTCTGCTGCATGCAAGTAAACCCGACGCGAGTATTCTCCTGGAATCGCCTGTGCTAGAGTTTTACACGGGAAGCGGCGTGCCGCAAATTCCTGCAATCGTCCTACGCGCGTGAGGAGTTTTGCCATAGGCAACGCAAAGAGTTGTCCGCAGACTCAATGACCTCTTCGCCTCAATCTTGGCCGTTCTCCTGGATCGCCCGAAGTCATCATGCTTTTGTTTCCGGCCGCCGCACCCGGGTTCTTGCGGAAACCCTCGCTCCTCTTGTGCCGCACGGTGCGAGTGTCCTCGACGTCGGCTGCGGTGATGGCAGGGTGGCCACACTGCTCGCCGAGCGCCGCCCGGATATCACCGTAGAAGGCGTAGAACTCGCCCCACGGCCGAGCTGTAGCATCTCCTGCCGGCCTTTTGACGGCGAACACCTGCCTTTCCCCGACGCTTCGTTCGATGTTTGCTTGTTCGTGGATGTCCTTCACCACACTTCAGATGTGACTCAACTCCTCGGGGAAGCCGCGCGTGTGACGCGGTCTTGTGTACTGCTAAAAGACCATCTGTGTGAAAACCTGATCGATCGCTGCATCCTTCGCACGATGGACTGGATCAGCAATCGCCCTCACGGCGTTGTCTTGACTTACAACTATCAGAGCTTTCAGGATTGGCAGAAGCACTTTGCAACCTGCCGGTTGCAAGCCGCTCAGCTCTCAACTTCCGTGCCGCTTTACCCTTTTCCGTTTTCGCTTTTATTCGGACGCCGGATGCACTTTGTCGCACAACTCCGCCGCCAGTGAAGGGATTGAGTCTCTAGCGAAATAGCGTCCGCTTGCGCTCCGTCACTTCCCAGACACCGGGAATTTTCTGGCCGCATTTGGCGCACGCACCGTTCTTCAGCCGGTCGTCCAGCACATCGTGCCACGAGCGCCGGATCAACAGTTCCCCGCAGCTCGGGCAATAGGTATTGGCCGCATCGCTGAAGATATTCCCTTCGTACACGTAATGCACGCCAGCCTTGAGCGCGATCTGGCGCGCCCGGTGAAGCGTTTCCGGCGGCGTCGGCGGTTTGTCGCGGAGTTTAAAGTCTGGATGAAAGGCCGTGAAATGCAACGGCACATCGGGTCCCAAATGGTTGACGATCCATTCCGAAAGCCGCTTCGTCTCGGCGGGATCGTCGTTCATTGTGGGAATCAGTAAATTGGTAATTTCAAACCAGACCTTGGTTTCGTTTTTCAGCCATTCCAGGGTTTTCAGAACGGGCTCCAGATGCGTCAGCGTAATCTTCCCGTAGAACTCCTCTGTGAACGCTTTTAAGTCCACATTGGCCGCGTCAATGTGATCGTAGATGTCATGGAAGGCTTCGTA
>Ga0335082_10001345_pt1 | contig 26188 bp, 25 predicted proteins | sample Lox_Sample_41_FD_206718 | JGI IMG/M metagenome (GOLD analysis project Ga0335082, IMG submission 206718) | Soil microbial communities from Loxahatchee National Wildlife Refuge, Florida, United States - Lox_Sample_4.1 | ecosystem: Environmental > Terrestrial > Soil > Wetlands | place: USA... | reverse complement strand
TTGGGTTGGCGAAACTAGAGTTTGGTTGCAGGGTTCGCGGAAGTAGCTGAAGGGAAAGAAAATTTTGGTTGCGGGCGTCAGATTTGAACTGACGATCCCGCTGCGCGGGATTATGGGCCCGAGGACGTATCGGGCGGTGAAAGCGAACGCGACAGCCCAGAGACTAATTCCCACGGTCTGAACTTGGCGGTGCACTTAGACAGACCCTCATTGTGCTGGCGCAGCCGGTTAGCGACATCCTCGCTGATTCCAACATAGAAGCGGCGAGCAGTTTGCGACCAGAGAATGTAGACGTAGTGGAGTTTGCCGGAAACGCGAGACATGGCAAAAGAAAAGGCCGGAGTCCTGGCCTCCGGCCTTGTGAATCCCGAATTGGTTGCGGGGGGTGGATTTGAACCACCGACCTTTGGGTTATGAGCCGTCAACACTTTCGTTGATCTGGCGCAACTTACCTCCGTTTTGGCTAAAAAAGCACTTCCAATTGGACCCAACTTTGGACCCAAGTTTTCCGATGCGGTTATTGTTGTCGCCGACCCGATGATCTGGATCTAATTCGCTGGTGGCAGAAGCTTGAGGGTTTCTGTGATTTCATGGACCAGATATCCTCTCAGTGAGGGGTCGGAAACTGGGGGAACCTGATCGTTGGCGAAAAATCATCATCCACGCTCATTGTCAGGGGTCTACCCGCAAATTCAAAGGCGTCCCCTCTCCGTTCCTTTCCACCGACTCGAGCACTGTTCGCCTTTGTTCCGCCCATGATATTGTCCCCGATCATGGCTCGGGGTCCCCGGCCTGCGGATGAAGCGCTCAGCCGGAGGGACCTGGCAGAGGTTATTGGAGTAGCTCTAGGGCCTTGTTGACCTGGGTGTCCTCTCCGAAAGCCAGTCTTTGTGGATCAATGTCGACCTCTACGTCCGGCAGTACACCCAAACCTTCTGTGTAGTTTCCACTGGGACTGTACCAGCCAAATATCGGCAAGTAGAGTTGGTAACTGTGGCCGACGTCGAACATCGTCGCCCCAAGGACATTGCCTCTCGTCTGCTTGCCCACGACCGTTGCTAGTTTCGTGTCCTTCGCAAACTGAGCAGCCATTTCCCCGGCACTGTTGGTCCACTCGTTCACCAGCACCGCGACATGGCCGTGGAATGGCTGTTTACCTAAACCTTGTGTGAGCAACATCAAAGATTTATCTCGGACCGAAAAGCGTGCAAGGCAAAAAAGAACTCCAAGCTTAGTACTAGGCATCGGAACTCGCGGGAATTGCGCGACGTCGTACCCTCGTTGCAGCCGTTTTCGGGTGATGTCGTAGCCGATAGGAAACCGGTCAGGACACAGGTAGCTCACAAGACGGGCAAAGCCGAGACTTCCGCCAAGGCATCCCCGTAAATCGATGATGAGGCGGTCGCACCCCTGTGCCTTGAGTGACTCAACTGCAACGTCGAGAAGTCTTGAGAAGCGGATTCCAAACGCACCCGAAAAGAAAGCAATCTTCAATATTCCAACGTTCCGCAACAGGCGGTAACTGACGCTCTTTGGCTCGACGAGTGGCGGTCGTCGCCCTTTTGCTCTCCTCGGTGGAACCGTCAGCAGGAGGTTCCTGGCCTCCTGCCGGTTGGGTAGTTCTATAGTGACATAGTATTCTTCACCAAAGTGAAACACTGGAAAGCTCGGGGGAGCCGCTGGCGTGCCGTTTACGGTTATAAGGAGATGTCCGGGACTGATGCCCGCGCGTGCGGCAGGACCATCCTCGAATACGTCCAAGAACATCCACCGTGGAGTACCGATACTGGGCACTGAACGGAGGCTAGCGCCAATGACATGCTGTGGCATAGTTGGACTCGTATCGGAGCGGTAAAAATTCGTATGGCTGGATTTAAGCTGGGACAGAAGATCGCGGACGCCTTTCTCGAAAGCGTTGTCATCTGCCGTTAGCAGAGTGGGGACTTGCTCGTCGACTGCTCTAGACCAATCCGCGTAATCGACATTCCCAATGTTGAAGTGGTGCTTGACCACGATGGCCTTGACACGAGAAATGACGTTGAGGCGAGCTGCGGGTTGAAGCATTGGAGTTCAGTGCCTAATTGGTGGTTCGGCTACTCCCTCAGCCGTAAACCCTGCCCAGTAATACGGAATCGCTTTCGTGGTGCCAAACCCCTTCAACATAGTCCTTTTGGCGGCTGCCAGAGCATCTGGCGCTCGCTTGTGGCGAGCCAGTTCGCTATAGAAGGTCTTCATCAAATACATAGTCGTATCATCTTGTACAGACCATAGCGTTGATACGACAGTGCGAGCCCCTGCCAGGAGGAAAGCCCTGGAAATTGTCGAAACTCCCTCTTGTCCTTCGAGTGGTCCGACTGCCGTGTCGCACGCTGAAAGGACGACTAGGTCAGCATGAAGTGGGAGCTGCACGATCTCAGAGGCTTGCAGGAATCCGTCTTCGTCGTGCAATGGATCGCTGAGGAGGACCAGAGCGGCGCGATCCGGACGCGTCTCATTCGCAATAGCATGCACCGCCAAGTGAATAACACGATGATTGACCTCTTTCTTAAAAGCACTTTCTGTCGCGTTGTCGCCAAGCAGCAACGTCCTCGACCGGTTCGGGAACGCGGCCGCAGCGGCAAGCGCCTCTTCCCGTGAGCTGGGGAGGTTTGACAGAGATGTTACGCCATAACCACGAGTGACAGCCAATGACGTCAAATTGCTGCGGTCGTATGGAACGCCTCCAACGGCCAGAACTGTCTGTGCGGAGTCTTTAGGCTGCGCTGCCGTGCGCAGCAAGAAAAAGCTGGATGCGGAGGGCGAGTAAACGACCGTCCGTGATTCAACAATGTAATGGCTGTGTCGGTCTAGCAGCGCATCGAAAGGAACAAGGTGAAGCTGTCCGTCGCGAACGATCACAAGCTGTTCTTTGCTCTGCGCTTCGGGGATTGAGCCCAGCAGAACATCATACAAACGACGAGCCTCATCATGAGCAGAGCGCTTAGCCTTTACCTCGTTCAAGTAGGCACTCACAAGAGGCGCAATTATCTGCTTTCCAGGCAATTTCACGATACGCGCGCTTTCGTCACCGATAACGACACAATACGACGCGGGGGCATCAATTACGTATTCCAGGACAGCCTCTGAATGGGAGAGGCTGGCCTGGAATTCTGCCAAAGTAACAGCCCGGTGCACGTTTGATTTTAGAATACTGATTTCAGGAGTAATCGATCTGAATTGTTCGGCCACGAAGATCTCGTCGCGGAGCTCTCGAATTTCGCGATCAGAATGTGCGGCGATCAGCTTAAGACGCAAATGCGCAATTTTCTTTTCAGCTTCGAGAGACTTGGGCGAGGTGTTGACTCCAGCCATGAGCAGATCTGTCATCACGCGTCCGCGAACTTGCTCGATTATAGCGAAGGCCTTTTCGGTATCACCGATGTGCTCTGCGACCAAGGCGAAGTGCTTTGCGTACAAGTCACTCGCCGCCTTAATGAGAGCAGTCTTTCCGAGTGTGCTGTCGGCGTTCCCGATCATCATGTCCTGAATAACAGCCGCCCGCTCATATGTACTGTCGGCTTCAGTGTACTTATGCTGGCTAATCTGTACCTCAGCCAAGCTATGGAGTGCTGTAGGGACTCTGGCGATGTATCCTGCGGCTTGCGCCGACTCAGCAGCGTCGCGAGCAAACTCTTCGGCTTTTGCCAGGTTTCCGCTTAGCCTATACAGATCCGAGAGATCACGCTGGATCTGGGAAGTTAGGCTACCGTATCCAGGCTCGGCGAGTCGGAGTGCTTCGTTGAGATAGGAAATGGCTCTGGGGAGATCGTTCCAGGCTCGGGATACTAGTGACGCTGTCGAGTAAAGCTCGGCAATTTGGAAATGGTTGTTCTGGGCTTCAGCCCGGACTAGCAGGCTATTCAACTCTCTTTGCGCACCCTCAATTCGGCCGGCTTGAACCATTGCAAGTAATCTCGCGTGCTGCGCGAGCACCGGGTACCCAGCGTCAGGATTTGCCTCGGCGATCGCGATAGCTCGTTCAGCGTATAGGATCGCTTGATCGTTCATCTGCTGGCTTAGGAGGCCATTTGCTGTCGCTGATAAATAGAAAATCTGAGCACCGACATCTCCGGCGTTCAATGCTGCAATTAACGCCGCTCCAACGCTTCGCTGCGCAGTAGCAAGATCACCGTCATAAAAATCTGCAAAACCTAATTGCCCTTGTGCTCGATACTGCCACTTCGCATTCCCCAGCTCTCTCGCAAGGGCTGCCACTTCCGCCCAATCGCGCCGCATTGCCGGTACGTCAATTTCGCCGTCGAAATCTCCTTTGACAATGAGGCAAAACATGCGGACTTCTTTGTCAGATTGCAGGATCGGATTCGTGACGAGTTCCTGCGCAAGCCTGTACGACAGCTCCGTTATTGGCGCTGGATCTGCTCCGGCTCTGACCGCCCCAAGGTGCGCATATAACGCGTTCCTTTTGTCGCCTGCTGCGTCGAATAGTTGCTGAGCCTTAGTAAAGTACGGGTGAGAAGCCTGCCAGTTGTACAAATCAGCGAAATGGAGGGCTCGCTGCAGAAGATTTTCGGCCTCATGATTGGCCTGCACAGGGCCCGATTCCTGCCCACTGGCAGTTGCGCAGAGAATACCGAAGATTATTACGCCAAAGATAACTCGGATGATTCTCATGGCCTTATTGAACGCCCCGAGGCAAGGTACTCTTCACAATGACGGGTACAAAGAGGCGGAACTCCTTTGAAACAACCGCCAGATCATAGTTCCCGGCGGGAACATGACTGAAGTCAGCGTGCATGTGTAAAAGCATTTGACCGTTCTCTGGACGTGCTTGTGCTGAGCCCGACCAGACTATATGTCGGTCGGAGCTCAGCCTTACCGAGTATCCCCGTTCCTCGCTGGCAAGGGGCAATTGCAATGTCAAATCTACGAGCGAACTTGAGGGAATCACTTGCGGCGAAGCATCAGCTTCACGCTGGTGGAGTCCGCGCACTGGGGAGGCGTTACTCAGATCAACCATCACCGAAACGTACAGCGCAGGTGCCGGCACTTCAGCAGGAGTCCCAGGTCTACCACTTGGCGCCGGGGTGCGGGGTGCGATAGTAGGACCTTCGTGCCGTCTGGTGAAGAACACGTAAATCGCGAGCATCAACATGACTGTAACAGCGGCTGTGACTAGAGACCGCCTGATCCAAGTAGCGCGACGAATTCTCCACGGCTGGACTACCTCGACTCTTGCATGGGCGAGATGAGCCATATAAGCGTTGAAACATGGTGAACAGCACGTCAAATGACCGCTTACAGATTCATCGCTCTGCGTTGGTCGACTTGCCAATGCTCTGAGCGCGTCATCTGGTGGGCAGCCCGTGCGCTCGGGATTAGGAAACGCCTCAGACAGGTAGGAACGGGCGAAATCGAGGAGATCTCGTTCGCTCTCAAAAAGTCGATGTTTTTCGGTCCGTGTTGCCATTGTTAAACTCGCCGCCGAACGTCGCCAACTCATTTCAGACCAAGCTTCTTCCTGACCTTCTGAAGTGCTTGGCTGAACTTAGATTCCGCCGCATGGCTCGATATTCGATACGCCCAGCCGATCTCCTTCCATGAACGGCCCTGCATGCGCCGACAGAGCACGTCGCGCATTAAAGGGTTACACTGCACCAGGAATTCATCGATGAAGATTTTCATTTCGAGCGCTCTCCTGGGATCCTGCGATATGCGCGAAAGAAAGGCCTCGAGTTCAACCGCCTCGGCTAAGAGCGATTCCCGCTTCTTGGTTCTATTTAGCCGTCGGAGGAATGCGCGAAAGAGATAAGATTCGAGATTTCGTACGGGAAGATCATTGGTGTTCTTCGCCTTGAGGGCCCGGGACACCGTTGCTGCTGCCTCTTCGAGCAGGTTGGCCGCTATTGCCGGATCAATGAGCAGCCTTTCGGCATGCTGGATTGCTCGACGACTGACTTGTTCGGCCGCACATAGCACAGGAGGGCTGATTGACCGCCCGTACCGATCCGTCGGACTGACACGTAATGCGACCATTCTGACCTGCCTGACCGGTCATACTAATTCACGAACTCGATACATACTTCCCACCCGGTCGGAAACCGGTAAGCCTCTACAGCGGCTTTCAGCCCCGTTCAATATGGCAGAGTACCACTGGAAGACAAAACCTCAATTTATTTTGGCCTTTGATTTTCACAATTCGAGATTCTGTCTCTCAGAATTGTCAAGGCCACACCGTCCGTCTTGGGCTCCGATCGCCCATCAATGCCGGACCCGGCAGCATGGCTTCCCCTGACACCGGTCCGGTTCGTCACGTCTGCTGTGCACGCAACGTCAAAGTTTTTCGTCGGCCAGAAGCCATTAGATGCACGCTCTGCGATCGTGCCAGCATCCTCGTTACCCCGTGTTATGCGAAGTACATCGCCATCACGGGCGAACCTGTCTTCCGAATCCCCCGTTGAGACTTCGGAATCTGTCAGGCTGCATCTTCTTCACGTAGGGCAGCCTACGCCCCGCTGTAGGGGGCCTTTCGGCGCTAGGACGGCAAGCGAAGACGCCAAAGCCCGTTAACTTGAGCGGGTCCTCACCGTCGAGGATCTCTGGACGAAATGAGTCCCGTTGATTATCCGCACCGCGAAGAGTCTTCACCGGACCGAGAGAATGCAGGTGGTTGGCAGGTAGTAGCCGGGCGGCGCACTGGCGGCGGTGCTATCTGCGCCGACTGGCAGTTTGCTGCTTGTCGAAACTAACCACGTCTCGCACTCTAACGATGGCAGGCTCGGAAGCCAATGCCGAGATTGAGTGGAACCTGACCGAAGGCATTGAGGTTTTCACATTCCATCTCCTCTTCCAATGTAGGGGGGGATACCCCTGATTCGTGATTTCGCGCGACTGCCGTTGTGGCACTCCAAGCGGTCGGTCGTGCGTTCGATATGCTCCTGATCAATCCAATGCGGCGATATGACGTAGATGGAATGAGCATTCAACACGGACTTCAACCCGGAGGCCGGCTGAGTTGGACGCCAAGAACTAATTGTGTGATCGTGCATTTGGCAGTCCCTATTACCTTCGAGTGTTCGGTCAACGGAAAAACATGCGCGCGACGGGTAGTGCCGGGAGACGTTCACATCATTCCGGAATGCACCGAGCTTGGAATCCAGCTTTCAGGACCGGCTGAACTGGGCCTTCTGACCTTCGATCATCGCGCCCTGCTGGCTGTCGCCCGCGATGTGTCGATGAAAGACGACCTGCGATTGACGTTCCAGTTTAGCCTGCGGGACGGACAGATCCTAAGTTTGGTTCACGCATTGCAAGAGGAACTGAAATCCGGTTGCGTGACCGGCGAATCCTACGTGCGGCAACTCGTGGATGTTCTGATCCGGTACGTCGCCAGCCGATATTCGACCCAGGCCCATCATCCGTTCGTTCTCTCCGGCGGTCTGCCGCCTAATCGTCTGCGCTTCGTATTGGACCACATTCACAGCCGCATTGAAACCCGTCTGGGGCTGGCTGAGCTAGCGGCTAAGGCGCACATGAGCCCACAACATTTCGCCAATCTCTTCCGCAGGAGCACGGGTCGTGCACCCCACGAGTACATCGTCTATGAACGAATCGAGCGGGCCAAGCGCTTGCTCGCAGGAACCACGGAACCTTTGATGGACGTGGCCTTCGAGGTGGGTTTCGCCAACCAGAGCCATTTTACGGACGTGTTTCATCGGCTCACAGGGATGACTCCAAGACGCTACAGACAACTTTTCGAGGACCCGGCGCGGCTCGATGATGGACCCAGCACAAAGCGCCCCAACGCACGTGAACATCGAAATATAACCGGCACTGACTGCACCGCGCGTCGCAGAATCTTGTGAGTATCATCACGGAACATCCAGTTGGACTCATGAACGTGAGTCAGCGCTCCAAACCGGAAGCATTGCCGCCTCTTAACGACGCTACGGCCTTTTCGACCGTTCGCCGCGCGTAATCCTTAGGGTTGAACTTGTCCGCACGCTGAATCGTCAACTCCTCGATCAACGCTTTTGGGGATGCACCCTCCCTGAGCTCCCTCCTTACTCGGGCCCAGTCCCTCTCCGATTGCGTGATCTTACCGGTTGGGAGACGAGATCGCTCGCTGTCGATTGGCTTCGTGGCTCTGGATTCGAAGGCCGATCGCAATCTCGGAAAGTGCTCGGGGACACTGATTTGGTTGGAGCGGCTCTCTACAACCACCATGTGCGGTCGCGAGTACTTGTGATTGTAGAATCCTGGTAAACGTAGCACGCGGGCAATGTCGACCACCGCTGGGTCGGCCCCGGTATCAGCTACCAACCCGCGCTCGATTTCCTCGGCTTCTCCTTTGCCACAGCCTGCGATCTTCCAAATCACCTGCCATTTGTCAGGTGAGCTGTTCATCAAGAAATTCGGTTCCGGCACATCCGTGCGCTGCAGCAGCTTCCGTACGGCCGCCGTGCCGTCCTCGTCGAAATCCAGATAGATGTGGCGGATTTCGTCGACATCGGCTTTTGTTCGTCGATAAGTTCCCTCCTTCAGTGTATTCATGGAGATGTAGACTTCGTACTTTTGCGCGTTCATGTGGCGTAGCCAGGCCTGATATTCCGGCGCGACAACTCTCTCAATAGAAGCGACTCGTTGCAGCACGGCCCCGCTTCGCTTGTTTAACAACACCACCGCAATGCGATCCTCAACATCGAAGTTATCGCGGAGATAACTAACTGAACTCTCGCTCATTGCGATCGATGTCATGTGTTGCGCGATTCGTAAACCGATTCAAAATCATACTTGTCCTGACCCGTGTCATACCGTATAAGGCGAAGAAGCTGGGCGACATAGCGGCACCCGCTGCGTCGCTCAACGTGAAGCAAGAATTGGACGGCATCGCCAATGTGGCTGCGAATTGCCCTGTATGGCAGCTCTATCCCAGACTGCAGAACGCAGCTGGTAAATCGAGTTACCGCCTGTTCTGCCGAGTTGGCATGAATGGTTGAAAGCGTGCCGGAATGGCCGGTGTTTAGGGCCTGCAGAAGATCGAACGCTTCTCCGCCGCGCACCTCCCCCAAAATAATGCGATCGGGCCGGTGCCGCAGTGTGGCCCGAAGGAGATCACGAACAGTGACCGCGCGTTGCTCGGGCCGCTCTCTTCGCGCCTCAAACTCCACCAGGTTTTCGAGTGAGATTTCGATTTCGGATGTGTCTTCGATCAGTACCACCCGTTCTTTCGGATCGATAAACGATGCCAGGGCATTGAGCATCGTGGTCTTTCCGCTTCCCGTACCGCCCGAAATGATAATGTTTCGATGCTGCTCGACCGCATCTTTCAGGTGGTCCATCACATCCAGCGTGACGGTACCGATGCGTACCAGTTCTTCGGGGGTGAAACGTCGAGATTGGAACTTGCGAATGGTGAGGGTCGTCCCCCGGCGCGAGCACGGCGGGATCGCTGCTGCAACTCGTGAACCGTCCGGCAGGCGTGCATCGAGCAGTGGCATCTCATCATTGACTTCATCCCCCAACGTGCGGGCGATATTTCGCACTGCAACCTGCAATGACTTCTCTGGAATTGCGGCATCGGGGATCGGCAGCAGTTCGCCGTGCTTCTCAATGTAGATTCGCCCCGACCCGTTCACCATGATTTCCGAAATCTCGCCGTCCCGGATCAGGTGCTCGATCGGCCGCAAGAAGGGCAAGATGACCTCAAAGCTCATAACTGACCCTCCGCCAACTGTTCGAAATATGTGGTGTTCGGATCGAGGTAATAGGGTTTCAAATAGCAGTAGCAGGGCGGCAGCGGATTCAGCCCGTCATAGGCTAAAACGATGCTCTGCGCATTTTTGAGTTCCGCGAAGACCTTGGGCTCAAACACCCAATCCCGCTGTACGCTATAGCTCTTGGACGTTGAGATCGCTGCCCGATGTGCTGTGGCTCGCCCGGTCAATATGCTGACTCTGGCATCATGCCCGTTTTCGCTAATCGAGTAATTCAATTTCAACTGTTCCTCTTTCCCACATAGCTCGCTGGCCGTCCTGGCGCTGAAATCATCACTCAGTGTGAGGAAGATTTTGGTGCGAAACGTCTGCAGCAGTGTTCGCCAGGTCTCTCCCGCCAGCGTCGAGCGCAATGAGCTGATGCTCTGCGTGGCCACGATCGGAATACATCGTGCCTGGCGAGAGAGTGCAAAGAACTTTTCATCGCCGGTGGGGTCACTCTCCCCGGTGGTGGCAAATGAGTGGTACTCATCGCAGAGAAACAATACCGACCGCCAATGTTTTTTTGGATCAGACTCGATCTGGGGAATGCGTCCGATCATCGTCCGCTGAAAATCTTGTTTCAACATCGTCCCGACCGCACGCGTCAGGCCCGGATTGGCACCGATGGGAAAGTTCAAGGCACATACCTTCCCTTGCTCAATGAGAGAGCTAAACGGTGGCAAAGGTGTACCGTAACGACCATCGCGATTTCGAACCGGATCGTAGCACTCCTTGGCTGGGCAAAATGTCCGCTTCACCGCAGGGTTGTCGTCGAACAAGGAGAGGAAGACTGAGATGCCTTCGACGATGCTGGTTCTCAGTTTGGGCTCGATCCTTCTCCAGTCATCGTTAAACCAGCGCTTGACCGCTTCAAACCGTTGCCGGCGTTCCTCGTACGGTTCATCTTGGGAAGGAGGCCGAGGGCCGCTCTCGCTTTGGATGTCGCAGGGAATTCCCTTTACATCCAGGATTCGCTTCAGCTCATCAGTTGCCGGGGCCTTCATCCAGTTCGTTCCCTCAATCCGCTCCCAAGGAAAACGACTCAACTCACGATTGGCCACATAGATTGCATCGTCAATCGAAATGTAGTCGGCGGTCGAAAACAGCTCTTCGCCTTCGGCTATTTTTGCCTCTAATTTGTGCGGATTGATCGCACACTCGTAGACATCAAACAAGGTCACGTAGTCGTATAGAACTTTGTGAAGGAGAATGATGAATTTCACCAGGTTGGTGTAGGCCTGCTGCCAGAATGGCTCCTTGCCCCTTCCGAACAAGTTATTCAGCAAGGAAGCAATCCCGTATGCAAGTGCGTAGGCCTCCAGCTCATTGTGCAGCGGATTGTAGCGATAGGGTGAGGCCAGAGAGATCTCGACGTAATCGCTCGCGCGCCCATATTTGTCCAGGATTCCGCGGACTTTGTGGCAGAAGTCGCCCTTTACCTCAAGCACCAGACCCGAAACCCGGCGTTCGGCCTCAGCAGCACGAAATGCGAGCACCTGCTCGGCAAAGGGATACATGCATCCCGTGGTCTTACCGCTTCCCACCGCGCCGAAGATGGCGATCCCGGTAAAAAGGCCACGCTCGGGCACAATGAGCCACCGGGGAGTCGCCGCCGGCTGCGGACGCTTGGGATGATGCAGCTCGCCGACTACCAGGTAAAGATCGTTACGACTTTCTGGCGGAAGATATGGTGCGAGCCGCCTGACGCCAATTTGCTCTTCTCGCCGCGTGACAAAAATGTATGTAAATGAGAATAGGATCGAGAATGCGATGTACGGTGTTGAAAACAGCATAGCAACAAAGCCATACTTGATTCCGTAGAACACATACGGCTTCTGAAGGAGCATCATTTGCAGCAGATCGTTTTCAGCCGGAAACGGCCAGTTGCGAAACAGGAACAGCCCCACGGCTGCACTCACCACAAAGCTCACAAGATTTCGGCTCTCGATCGCTCGCCTCACGACTCGATCCTCAACTGGACTATGCTGATTCTGTTTGCATCTCACCCACGACTTCTGTGCGAGGACGCTTTCCTCTCCCATCCCGCTGTGGTCCAGAGGGTGATGCTGGACCAGCAGATTCAGTGCGGGTGAGGGTGCGTTCCGCACTGCTGCCAGCATTTCTCTCCAGCTCGACCCAGCGGACAAATTCTTTGTCCCGTTTGAATACCAGTTCCAGGGCTTGGCTGATGATGTAATCCCGGCTGTCATCGATGAATCGGCCATACTTGTCGAGCGTGGCGAGCTGGTCCTGGTATAGCTTCACCGTGATCTGCTGCTTGGCTCGCTTGATTCTTTGGGGAATGAATGAGGATGCCATGGTTTCTCCCTCCTAACCTCACTGCGTTTCTATCAGCGCTTCTAAGGTCTCATCACTCGAGGAATGCATTACCAACGGTAGTTCCTCAAGGGCGGGAGCGACCCCCGAAGTGACGATAGGAACGAAGCGGGTTTGTGGCGGCTCAACAGCCGCACAAACCGGGGTCGCTCCCGCCCTAAAACTTTTTTCGGGGCGTCCGTCCATCTCGTATGAATTCGTCTCCTCCCACTGTCCTACCTGCCTCTTCCGGACAATGGACCTGGATCGTGGGCGGACCGCTAAACGGATCATCATGTTTGCCGCCATGGTCCGCGATATCCCACATTTGTTTCATGCCGGTATCGCCCTGCTGAGTTCGCCGAACAGGTCATAATCGTGATCGACGCGGTATGTGGAAACGCCTCCTGACCGCTTTTCCGGACTTTCTGTGCCCTCACCCAAAATGCAATCACCGCGTTCTCGCCATTGGCAATACAGGGCTTCATATTCGGGCCCGCCGAACTCCGCCAACTCTTCTCGCAGCCGGTCCAACCCCGCCTTACCGAAAGAACTTGTCTCCCGTCGTTCAAACAGATCACGAGCCCGAAAGTGCTCGCGCAACCGATCGAATTCCCGATCTCTGAGAACAGACACTGCCCGAGCTCCGTTGCCGCACAGCCGGCCAAAGATCCGCTCTGCCTTCGGAAACATCCGCTCATCCCCAGCGATATAAATGATCCCAAAATGGTCTAGCCGACTGAATAAGTCTCTGTACTGCAGCAAGTAGGTATCGAACCCCGAAGGCTTCCCTATGCTGCCGTCCACATAACAAAACCCGACCACAGGAGTGGGCGCGCTCGACGCGCCACAGAGAAACAACGGAAACTTGTCGACGAAATAGCGTGTGGTGATATTGCGGCCGTGCCGCGACCGGTAGTTACGCTGCGGAAGGTGGCTGTGATTCAGGCCTAGTCTGCCAGCAAAGTAGTCGAGCTTCTCGGCTTCGGTGACTAAATAATGATGCTGCCGGTGGGCGAGAACGAAATCCAGACCCATCAATTTGACTTTGACCGGATAGGGTTGCCGCCAGCGTCGATTGCGGTTGTCTTCCTCCCCTATGGCCTTAAAAAACGACTTGGCTCCTACATGATAGATCTGCGTTCGATTGGCTGATTCGTGAACGCGGAGGTGTCCCTGGAGCACCCCTTTCTCAATCAACCGATCAGCATTTCCACCGTGTTGGCATCCCAGAAAAGCGTTGTACTGGCGGCGGAGGAAGTAACCACCATGAAGAGCAGCGAGGCATAAGAATGCGGCTTCGCGTTCGGTGTATCCGAAGCTCTGGATCGCCAGCGTGCGTTCGTCGTTTCTCATGAGCATAGGCGTCATAAAGACAAGATCGTGGCGGTCAATTCCGGGCCGTCGTAAACCGAGCTGCGACCATACGTAAGCGAGGCATTCAGTCGCAATGCCGATGCTCGATCAGCGTAGACCTTGAATCTCGCCTTGAGCTTTCCGGCGGCGTGAGCTCGGTGGTAATGCTCAGTGGCGAGCTCGAGGTCAACCTTTGCCGTGTCGCCCTTCGCGGTTTCGTATTCAATCCGCAGATCCGGCAGCGGGATCTTACCGTCGATTACTTTCAGTTCATTGTCTGCCGCCACCTCCGCCTGGCGTTTGGCGTATTCGAGCGGAGGCAGGTTTCGTGCTTTCGCGAGTGGTTTGTAGACGTTCTTCTTGAGCTCGTAGTCGAGAACGATCCGCTTAACCGATCCACCTCGCTTATTAACTTCAGCGACTTCCACTTGGTACATGCGGTAGATAGCAGCATCGTGCGCGACTTCCCGGGGCTTCACGAGTCCCGCATAGAACCTCTGTCCCCGGGCGGCCCGATATTCTTGCTGTACGAGGTGCTTGCCCGTTCTTGTCAGCACCAGGACCGAAAGCTTTTCCTGCCCCTTGCCAGCCATCACCCGACGCTGACGAATGAGCTTCTGGGCTTTGAGGTTGAGCAGATCCTGCCGCAATTTGCTCGGCTCGTTGCCGTAGCGGTGGCGAGCGAGATCCCCGACTGCAATGGTGCGGAATTTCCCAATCTCGGTCATCATTTCCAGCTCTACTGAGCTAATGCGATAGCTGCGATTTCGCACGAACACCAGGTCACGGGAACGTATGAGCGCGGTGCGTTGCTCGCGTTCGGGAACAACGACGGACAAAGATCCAGGCTCGGCAGTCGGCCGTCGATCGGAACTGGGTCCCGCCTGATCTTTTTTGGCTTCATCGCTGGCCGATGTCGCTCCTCCACTGCGGCCCTGGGACAAAACCATCCTGCCCAGCTCCGGCGTTTCGTTCGCCTGCTCGCGCTCGTCTCTACTTCCGCTGCGGCTCATGGTTTCCCTCATTACTCACTTAAACGGCGGCTTAATTCTTCCGAAATGCTCTCCCCTGTCCGCAACTGCTTCTCGATGTGAGCGAGCTTGCGGCCGGTATCTTTTAGAAACAGTTTGCGCGTCGTGACATAGACACCGGCAAACACATTGAAGAAAACGGCGGCGGCGAAAAGCGCGATTTGGGAACCGTACTTTTCGATCAAGAGTCTGCGAAACGGAATCAAGAATGCGCACTCTTGGACTAGGAAGAATAAAAGAGCTATAAACAGGATGGTCGTCGCAAAAAGGACATTGGCAATCACCAGTGCGCCTCCTTACTGGAAGAGAGGTGCCCTATGCGGGCACCTCGTCCTGAACCGGTTTGGCATCGGGCTTTTCGGCGGCCGAGCGCGGAGTGTGTTCGAGTTTCGTGATCGAGCGGGCCCGCACTTCGGAGACGCGACGCTTGGTTTCGCCCGAGACATATTCGCGGCTCTGCAGCTGGCCTTCGACTTCGACATATGTGCCCTTGGTGAGCGACTTGGCAGATTCCGCCAAGCGGCCAAAGACGACTATGCGGTGCCAATCGGTCCGCGAGACGAACTCGTTCGACTGCTTGTCTTTGTAGGAGCTCTTAGTTGCGAGCGAAAGGACGACAACGGGTTTCTGGTTAGAGTTGGTGTGCTCGACCGCGTTCGTGCCGAGGAAGCCTTTGAGGGTGATCGTGTTGTTGTAAATCGACATGTTGTTTCTCCATTTCTGTCCTGATCTACTCAGGGCACACCTGGGCGAAGCCATGCGAGAGGGCCCGGCTCCCAAGCCCAACGTCTGCTTTCTCGGAGGGACCCGCAAGAAATCTCCCCGCAGGGCTCGGCCGCGTTTCTTGCGGCAGATTTGTTGTGGGAGACCGAGACCCTGAGGGGCAGGGGAAGCAGAAGACGGCCGTGGCGCCGGGCGCCGGACAAGCCCCGAAGCAGTGCCTGAGTAGAGCAAGACGGAAATGAGAGCATGTCCGAGGCCAGTCGCGATCACCTTCTCCGTGGCTCCAGGACGCGATCATCCCTAACGGCAACATGACCGCCCAGGCACCGGAAACAAATGAGAGAACAAGCTCAGAGCTCCGACGTGATGAACAACATGCAGACCGCATCATGTAGGAGAGCTTAGCCGTGCCTGGGAAGGAATTCTTTCACGTGCTTCGCGCGCATGTCGGATGTGATGGAAAGAAGGCTGGCCTGAGAGGGTGTTGTGCGACAATTCTTTTAAGTGTAAGCGACATTTGCGGAAAACAGCGGCTCTGAATCGCACGGACTCTTGACAGGCGACTCTGGAACTGCATCACATGGTCGCCGTGGATGGCATGACAGCACCGGGGGTAGCGAAAGGCGTTGATTTGAGAGCGGCAGCACCTTCGCCCTCTCCGAACGCTTCTAAAACGGGAGTCGGTGCGAGGAGATAACCGTAGATTGAAGCCGGTATCCCTTTTGGACCGGAAAGCGCACCTTGAATGCCTTCAGCAGCTCCTGTTTCCTGCTCTCGAGCCAATCCCGGTCATTCGAAGGCCTGATCCTCTCGGAAGTAGATAATGGTCAAGCCAAGCGGGTTAATGGGAATCAGCGCGTTGGGCACGCGCTCTTTGACCACGAAGACGAAGTGTCCGACATAACGCTCCCGCTTCGTCTCGACGTGATCTGCGGCGGTGTAGAAGACCTTTTCAAACTCGACCGTTGCCTTAAAGGGTGAGTTCCGGAGATCTTCGATCGCGACGTTCTTTACATTGACTTCGATCTCATCGCCGCGGGAGGCGAGAAACGTCTCGATCGTTTTGTTCTTCTTGTTCTCTTCGATGGTCGCGTCGGCCAGTCGCCCGTCAAGATAGTAGAGAGATCGCGCATAGTTTTCGCGGACCGTGGCCCGTACGCGGCTGTAATGGCGCTGCACAAAATCCATCAGGAAGTATCGGATCTCTGCTTCACGCGGCTGGTATTGGAAGCTTTCGTAGGTAATGGCCTCGGCCCGTCCTACATCATCGATACGGATAATGAGAGGCTTCAATTCATGGAGTGCTCGCGAGGTTCGGATGTTCAGCAGTACCAGCGCTATCGAGACAGCAGTTAAGCACACCACCGTGATCTTCAAATAGCTGTTTGAGACCAACGCCGCGCCAAACTGCTCAATGTAATGACGCTTAGCGGCGTTGAATTGCTCTGTGGGAGGCGGCAAGGCTTGTGCGGCAGACATTGGGATCTCCGTAGTGCCATTAGTGAGCTAGCGCCGTGGATTCACCTGAGCGCCCCGTAAAGAGCGAGCTCACCAGCGAAGGAATCAACAGTACTCCCCAAGTGAAAGCAATCAGCAGAAACAGCAACGGCAGAAACAGCACGGCGAGTGTGGCGCCGTCATAGGGCGGTGGATGGGAGTCAACGAAGTGGATGAGAAGCTGGCCGAAAACAAAGACGTAGGCGTTAGCCACTACGGGATAGAACGCATACTGCAGGAGCGCCTTAAGCCAGCCCCAAAAGAGCCATTCCATCTTGGGCACGATGAAAAACGGAATGAAAATGGGGCCCAGCAAGACAGCAATGGCCGCCGCGATGTAACCGAAGGCAATTACGACAAAGGATGCGATCTCGGCGGCCGCGAGAGCCAAGATCGTGACCACATAGCGGAGGATTTCGAGGGCATTGATCGCGATCGAAAGTCCCGGCTGCTCGGTCTCAAAATAAATGGAGTTGAGTCGATCCCACAGCTCGGTCACGATTCCGTTATTCAGCGCATTGGCCAGGTTCGTTCCTTGGTCAACAACGAAACTAACCCCCATGCCGGGCAGCGGTCGGTCATAGAACGTGATCATCGCGAAGCCGAAGGAGACTGTCATCAACAGAGCCGCAAAGTGATCGAGCTGAAAACCGACACCGCCGGAAGCCGACGCAAGTGCGCTCTTCACCCCGAACCATACGATCAGGATGATGGCCAGTGCCCGAAACAGGTTCAAGCCCAGCGCTTGGAACATGTCCGCGTGCGTCGTCATCAGGTTGGTCAAGAAGGCAAAGAGATCGTTCATGGTTTCTGGCGGCATGGCATCGGCTCCGAGGGTCCCCTGGTTCAACTAGCACCCGCCGGCTTAAGGCATGCGGTACGCGAGCATGCGGGCGCTTGGGTCACCGGCCTGCGCGTGCAGCACCGCCTGTTCTTGTGCCATGAACTGAATGTGGCTGTTGATGGCTGTGGCCTCAGCGTCGCGCTTCCGCTTGGCTTCGATGATCTGTTGCTCTGCCAATGTGACAAGCAGCTTGTTCGTATCCTGGCTGTTTCGCAGGGCAATTACGTTGGCAGCATTAATCTTGTTGAGTACGGAAACCTCAGTGTTAAGGTCCGGGTCGGTAGAGAGTGAATTATCTTCAAGGCTCTGGATGGAGTTCTCTACGTCAGGGGCATTCGCGCGGAGACGACCGACAAGATCCATTCCGCTCTGGTTAACGCCATCGGTCAGTTCCACCGTTGCATAGCTGGTTTTGACACGATCAAGCTGGTCGGCAGGGATGTTTCCCAGAGCCGCACCGTATGCGTTCAGCGGCTGGATTGCCTGCTGATAGCCGCCTGGGACATCGTTGCCGGTATTGATGGCGGCGATCCATCCTCCCGTGGTTCCATAGGTGTTCGTGGCTGTCGAATTGCGCCACGGGGTGATCAGCGCGCGATAGTGCACGCGCAGATTGGCCGGGATCATCTTGGCCATCCAAATCATCTGGTTGTACTGGGCGGTGACCACCTGATAGGTCTGAACCAATTGCGTGTATTGCTGCTGCATCTGCGCCAGCTGCTCGACCAATTTCCCGAAATTCGTGGGATCAAAGACGATGTCACCGAGGCCTAAGATGGCGAAGGCAGCAGGGGCGATGATCGCGGTAATAACGATGACGATTGCGATTTTGCGAGGCCTCGTGAGCTTCATTTTTGGTTGCTCCTTTCGTTGACTCATTCCTTCGCCTTATCGGTGCGCTCCTGCACGAAAAAACAGGTAAAGCCACGTGAGTACGCCGGCCACGGCTACCCAGCCGACTCCGCGGAAGATGTAGCGATATAGCCAATGAACATTTGAGCGAGCTTCTTCTTTCTTATTCATAGATCTCCTGGCATGCGATGGTTCTGATATGCGGGAAGTAGCAGATCGTCGGATAAATAGACTTTCACCCGATGCCCCTCGCGAATGGTTACAGTTGGGAGGACGTTGAGATAACGGTCGAGAATGCGCAGCGAAGACTGCGAGAGGCTGCTGGCGACACCCTGGCGATAGGCGTCGGTTGACGATTGAAAGGCACTCGCGCGCGTGTCTGCCTCGGCCAGCCCTGCAATGGCTCCGATCGCGAGTGAGGCCCCGAAGATCTGCGTATAGTGGTGATTGACCTGATCGCGCAGACCGGTCTCGCCAACCTGATTCAGACCTTTGAACTGATCGAGGCTCACCGAGTACCCATCGGGCATGGTCATCCGATGAAAGAGAACTGCCAGCCTCTCTTGGCCGAAGCTGGTTACTCGCTTGGCTTCCCCAAGAATGCGGCTGCCTTGCGGAATCAGCAGCTGCTGGCCATCATGCGAGTAAACGTTGGAGGTCGCCATGCAGTTAACCGGTCCCGCGAACGAGCCAGTCAGCCGATTCGTAAGTACTGCCTCTAGAACCGTTCCTTCGAACACACGGTACTGCTTACCTTCGGACTGATTGAGGTCGGCGAACCGATCGCGGGCGTTTTTCTGGCTAGTTCTGGGCTCACTGTACTCGTCCGAATTGCTCCGTTCGGTCTCAACTTCCTGCCTGCCCTGGTCCCTCCGCGAGGATTCGGCAGCTGCCTGAACGCCAAACGGGACGAACATTCCGTAAGGCGTTTCGATCGGGGAAGCCGAAAGCCGGGGCTGCGGTCCGGTGCTCGCGTTCGGAGCGGGATTTTGAGCAGCGGAGGGCTGATTGTCTTTGCGATAACTAAGCGCAACGTTCGATGCAAAAAGCGATAGGTAAGCCCGCCGCTTGCGGTCATTCTCAATGCTGTTTTCGTCTGTGTGGCTGGCGGAGACCGTGGAGCTCGCTCCCGGCTGGGTCCCGGGCACGGCCACGAATTGTTGCTTGCTCTGGAGAAACTGCGCTTGTTCGGCTGCCAGCTTGCGCGCCTGCTCGTCCAGCCGTTGCCGATACTCGGCAATCCGCGACTGATTGGGATCGACGACAGCGCTTGATGGCAACGTCGGCTTCGTTGTGGTCTTGGGAGCACCGGAGCCGGAGAAAGCGATTGCGCCCACCATCACAGCGGCAATTCCGGCGATGACCATGGCTTGGGTGTTCTTCGGCAGTATCCCAAGAGGCTTCGCGGCACGGTTCTCAACCATCGCCGGGATTTTTTGCTCTGCCTGCCCTTCTGCCATCCATCACCTCCCTCTCGGTGGTCCCGTGGTGTGTCACTTTTTTTCGGCCATTGCTATTACGGCCAACACTGTTATTCCTGCCGAACAAAATTCATTCGCGCTTTGCCGATGGTCAGGTATCCAGACTCAAGAATCTTGCCGACGATGTATGTCCCATTGCGGTACTCGAAATTGATCAGGTTCGGCTTGCCATCTTTGATTTCGTAAAGCGCGGGTGTCTCCTGAGGATTAGCGCGGATGTAGGTGAATTTGTCGTCGTGATAAATAGCGTCGACCAGAAACGGTTTCTTGTCACGTTCGAAGTGATATACAAACTTGAGTTCTGTTGGATAATCGCTGCGGAACTTCGTCACCTCACGGTCGACGGTTGACTGAGCGGTGTTCTTCGTCTGGCGGGTCTCCTCCTTTGCCATCTCGATCTGCTGACGGTAATCTTCGACCTGGGCCGCAGAGACAAACTTCGGTGCGCCATTCAAAGCCGAGGTCATTGCGCCGTTTTTCGGTTCCACGAACACCTTGAGATCTGGCTCCAAACCCGGACTGCTCGAGACCTCGCTCAACACGAACGAGTACACATTGCCACTGGCGGTAATGAGATTGAGGTTGGTCTGTGAATTGGCCCTTGCCGGCTTCACATAGGCAAAGTTCTGGGTGCCATTGACAATCCAGAATTCCTTGTCACCGCAGGTAAAATCCAAGATCTGCTCGTTTTTCGGGAGAACAATGAGAGTCGTGTAGCGCAGCTTCGCCTTCAGTCGCAGTACGTCTCGCTCGCCATATTCCACGACCGTTGCAGAAAGAGCGGGAGGGACGACTGCCGCAGCCTCGAATGGCTTGGCCGAGGAGGCGGCAGTCGTTTTGGGGGAGGGGAATGATTGGGCGGATAAAGCCGGGGCACAAGCCGCTAAAATAAGGACGAATGAGTGAACCAATCCTGTTTTCATGCTACTGTCTCCTTGCGAGAATTTCCAATCCACGCTCGAATCCGTGGCGTTCAAAGGCTTGGCGCCGCCGCGCGTTGTCATAGGGGCTATTGGTGTACAGCCAATACCCAGCGGAGTCAACGTGAAGGTTGACCACCTTAGCCAGGTCCGGGCGTTTGATCAAAAATTGCTGTTTGGGAATGAGGCGAGCGATCAGGTCGGCTTCCGTCTCATTCAGGTGGAATCGCTCGCGGTATGCCGCGCGGTCCATTCCCGGATTGGCGAGAAATATCTTGGTCGCGCAGGACTCAACGATCACCGGCAAGAGCTCGGATCGATATAGATCGTCGCCTGACTGTGTGGCCAGGATCATCGCGGCGTTCTTCTTCCGCCACGTCTTCAATGCTTCAACGACATACTGCTTAATGGTCGGGTTGCGGAAAAAGCGCCAGGCTTCGTCCATCACAAACACTTTGAAGATTGTCGCCAAGTCAAGGGCATGGACGGAGGCGTTTGCCCGGTGCAGGATGTAGAACAGTAGCGGTTCCAAGACCTGCGGATATTTGTCCATGCCCTCGAAGTCAAAGCACTGAAACTGGGCCAACGTCAGGTTGTCTTCCGGGTTGTCAAATAACGATCCGTAAGGGCCGTCCCCAACCCATTTATGCAAGCGCTCCGCCAAGCGGCGGTTGAGGATGTTCCGTAAGGTAAACAGCCGCCGCATACTAGGCTCGATCTGGTACAGGTTCTCGATCTGTTCGTATAGGTCACGCTCATCCGCGCTGGTCACCTCGTAGCCGCTCGATTCGATCAGCACCCTAACAAATGAGTACAGGAAGTGCAGGTTCTCTTTCGTCGGTGGCAGGGCGAACGGGTTGATAGTGAAAGAGCGTTTTTCCAGGCCCACCTGTAAGTAGCTCCCACAGAAGAGCCGCGTCAGGCTTTCATACCCGCCACCCAGATCAAAGATGAGGGTGTAGGGGCGATATTTCTGCAGGTTAGTCAGCAGGAAATTCAGCAGGAAGCTTTTGCCCGCGCCTGTCGCGCCGAGGATGACAGTATGTGCGTTGTCCTCGTAATGGAGATTTAGGTAGTAGGGCGTCCCATGATTGGTTTCAAGAACCGCAAGATATTCCTGATTGAGATGACGGTTGTGATGATCACCCGTATGCAGGGTGAATACCAAGGAGAGATCAGCACTGTTCGTGTTCGCCAGATACAACCGTCGTAGGTTGTACTGATGATTTCCGGGCAGGGCTGCCAGCCAGGCGTTCAGCAGGTTGTAACGTTCTTCGATGGTAGTGGCATCCTGCGTGGCAAAGACCTTGACGCACTCCGCAACCGAGCGGTCGACGGCGGTCTGGTCGCGGTCGTAGAGGATGATCGTCATCGACCATTCGCCGAAGTAGTTGCCGTTTACCTCTAGTTCCCGCAGGGATAGACCGAGTTCGTTAACTAGAGATTCGTCGGCATCATCCACCAGCAGGTGACGCTCCGACGGAGCTGAATCGTGGAGGTAGTTTGCCAGTGAGGTTTTGCTATTGTGGAAATGCCGACGTTTGCTGCGGATCAGCTTGCGAATCCTGGCATTGCTGGCCCGCTTCCATTCGCTGGCCACGATCACGTTTGCCGGCAGCTCCAGCAACGCTCGGAGCATGTGGGCGAAGGTCTGGGCAGGAGGTTCAATCACGCTCAAACCCTTAATGTGGTAGTCATCCAACCGAAGATGGTCTCGATGGCATTCAAGGGATGACCCTGCCAGCTGCTGATCGACGAACAGATCATATTTCAGATCCATGTGATCGGCTCGATACGGCGCGTAGTTGACTAGTCGGCTTAGGAATTGGAAGGCCTCGTCTTTCTTTAGCAGCTCGGCATTCACCAGATCCCGGAGCTGCACAAGAAAGCTCGTCACCTTGGAAGAAAGTGTCTGCTGAGCGCGAGTTAACTCCGATGCGAGAACGGTGAGCCGTTGCTCTGCGCAAAGAGACGTTTGGACAAAGTGACCTGGATCTCTCACAAATTGCCTCAGTCGATTCTGAGACGCGCCACGTTGTCGCCACCCCTCATAGGTCAGGACGTAGTACAGCTCCAGGGAATAGAGGCTGTCTGCTTTGCCGTCGAGAAACCCGATCCGGTCCTGGATGGCGCGGTCGACGACAGGCAGATCCCTGTATTCGCGATGCGGAATGGGGGGGTTGCTGCGCTTGAGTAGATATTGGTACAGACGAAATTCCTCAGTGAGGCTGCGGAGCGCCGCTTCAAAGCGGCGCGCGAAAGCATTAATTTCAGAATGGTCAAGACATTCGTAATCAATTCCCTGAACCTTGAAGACGGCTCCGAGATCGCCGCTCTTGGTCAGGAATGTGTGCTCATCAATGAAGGAGCAGACATTAATAAGGGCGTTGAGCGCGCCTGCCATTTGGTGGTCCTTCCTGATTTCGCTCACCTTCCGTGGTATCACCGAGCCACCTCGACCCGAAACCGTTCCCGTTTGCCCGCGTCATACTGCGGTTTGTACTTTGTGGAATTCAGCAGGATACGAAGCATCTGAATGTCTGTAGCGGTTGCCCAGCGAGCTGCCAGGAACAGGGCCAAGAACATCACGATTCCGCTCACGAGGCTGCCGAAGAAATTGAAGGTCGCTCCACCCATAATCAGTGCCAGAAAGAACAACCGCCGCTCGGCGCCCCAAGCGGTGAGCGGCTTGTTGATGGCGCGGTAAACGGGATGTACTTGGACTTCGTTCGCCATGGTTACCATCTCCGTATGAAAGCTATGGAAAGAGCCATGCCATGAAATTCACAGCGCCAATGGACATGCCAACGCCAAAGATGATGCCCGCTAGCGTGCGCTTGGACTGACCCTCGCCAAACGCGAAAATCAACCCGCCAACAACAATCGCTACCAGCGAAAGGCCGCGCGCAATAGTCGAAGTGAATGCTGTTTGCAGAACCTGCACAGCATTCTCCCAGGGAGAACCGCCGGCCTGCGCATAGAGCGGTACTGCTGCCAAGAGAACGCATGCGCCGACCAATGCGCGCTTCGATATGACAAGGTTTAGAGTCCTGATTGCAGCTTGTCTTGTGTAGCGAGTGAAACCCAAAAAACCTCTATGCATCCTCGGCCTCCTCGAATCATCCAGACTGAATCGGATGATTCCGCCGAGAGTAATGGGCAAGAACTCCTGAGTTCTTCTGGCGCTTTAATCAACATGTCGAATTCCATGAAGAAATGCAAAAATCCTCAAACGATCATCTGGAATTGACTGCGATGGTCGACATTTTCAGGTCACGCGATGCTGACGGCCTCAAGCACTCTTCCCTTAATACCCGTCGCTAAATGCTTCTAAGTTTAGTTGTCTTTGGTTCTGGGTTGGTGGACTTGGGCGCACAGGTTGGGCCCGAAAACCAAACGGGTACAAGTGTTGGCTTGTTATGCGGTTGCCGCGAGTGCCGCTGGCTCGGGGGCAATGCCCCCGAGGATCACGGCAGCGGTTTGTTGAACGGCTTCCAGGCTCTCGCGCAGAAGATTAGGGTCTCCGTGCCAGAGCTGTATGTAGTCCTGGGATGCAGTTCCGTTCTGAAGTCCGACCGATTGGCAAACAACAAAGGCCACCGCTTCGGCCTCTGTTTCGCGGACTTGTTTAGTGGTCAGGGTGCGGCGGTCGCCACGATGCAACATTTCGTGGGCGATCTCATGCACAAGCGTGGAAAATTCCTCGGCTGGTTGCATCCCTGAAAGCAGCGTGATCTTCCCGCCATGCGAGAGACCTTTTGCGGGAGCAATTCGCTCGGAGAAATTAAGCTCGACGCTTTGCGCTTCCACGAACTTGAACAGGCGCTCGCGGTATCCGCTCACGTCGCCATTGACTTCGGTCAGTGTTGGGAGTTCCTTTCCTTCGGTCTGGGTAACGTCGAAAACATAGACGGCCCGGAATCCGTGCAGCGTCCGCTGACCCTCCGTTGTTGCGTCTTCACTCGGCTCGTGGGTCGATACATCCTTCGTGCTTCGTTTTCCGACCATCGGGGCGAGAATGAAAATGCCTTTTTCTCCCCGTTTAACGAAGCGGCCAAGCGAGTTCCATGTCCGAAGTCCGGCAACGTTGCTAGCGTCCGGCTTCTGGCGTGCGATGAGCATGATGTTGCCGAAGCTGTAGGTGTGAAACTTCGCCATTGCTCCGAGGTATGCGGTGAGGACTTCACTGTGACCGGCCTCCAATGCTGCAACGAGGAAATCCACGGCCTCTTTGGTTCGTTTGTTGACTTCTTCTAATTTCATGTTTTTTCCTTTCTGCCGTTTCCGGCTTGTTTCTTTCTTCACTTGAGCGGCAGCGGGAAGAAACAAGGCGGAACGGTGAAAGGGACAGAACGGTGGCCGGAGGAGGGTGGCAGGACGTGAGTGAAAGCGCGGTGAGTGCCAAACGCGGTTGCGGTTAGTTTGGCGCGAAACCGGCGCAGTCCGAAAGGACCGTCAGAGCCCCGGCTGGGGGGCGTCCACCCGGAGGCGGTCGTAGTGGGATAAAGATGGCGTAGCCTTCCGTTTGAGATTGAATGTCGGGTTTGGGTCCGTGCGGGTAGCGGACGGTGTCAAATGTCCTGGAGCAGCACACAGGCGGCACACACGGGAATTTCTCAACGTAGTGCTCGTTGGATGCTCGACTGACCGACAGTCAGCGGTAAGGTTCAACGCTCAGAATGCTGCCGCCGCGGAACGCGGCAAGCAACATCGCTGGATCACGGCCGGATTGGGCGTCTTCGGGCCTCTGGTGTATCTATCCGCGAAATTTCGGCGCAGCTGGGTGTGTCCGCCTCAACTGTGCATAGGACACCCCAACAGCGTACGTAAAACCCCTAGTCGCACCGCCTCGTTTAGTCATGGCAAGTGACTGATTTGTTGGCTGACGATTTTGCCGTGCGAGCGTTCGTTTAACTGATATTTTCCGTACGCCACGTAGTGGTGGATGGGTGGATGGATGATTTGGCCCCTCCTCAACTTCTGTGTAGCCCGTCACCCAGGAGTTTGTGAGATCGATTCAGACCGGCCGACTTGTCGGTACAAATCTGGGGTTAACCCGTGACCCGGCGCCGTGGCGCTGCTCCACCCCCTGAAGATCGACGCGACAAGGTCCTTAGCTGCCTCTTGGCGCTCGCGCTCTCCACCGTTTCCGAAGGTAGGTCTGCCTCTCCGCCCTTATGCGCGAGAAGGCTCGCTCGCACTAATATTTTGTCAGGCAATATACCCAAGTCTGCGCGCCTCAACCTGCCCTGTCTTTCCTTTTTCCTCGTCAACTGCCAAACAACCTCACCCTCGAATGTATGCGTGCTTTCGAACCTCTCGAATGCCTCGTCAAGTTCCGCCATAGTGACACGTTGGCGTATTTTATCCCGCAATATTTCGAACTCCCTGCCCAATTGATCAAGAACAAATA
>Ga0335082_10001344_pt1 | contig 26189 bp, 25 predicted proteins | sample Lox_Sample_41_FD_206718 | JGI IMG/M metagenome (GOLD analysis project Ga0335082, IMG submission 206718) | Soil microbial communities from Loxahatchee National Wildlife Refuge, Florida, United States - Lox_Sample_4.1 | ecosystem: Environmental > Terrestrial > Soil > Wetlands | place: USA... | reverse complement strand
CTTGACCGTGGAAGAGGCGGCGATCCAGACGACGTCGCTCCCGTGGAACCTGGAGCTGAAGGCGGGGCGGTTCTTCGGAGAATTCGGCCGGCTGGCATACATCCACGACCACGAACTCCCGTTCGTCAATCGCCCCCTGGCGCTGGCCCAATATATCGGCGGTGAATCGAGGACGGATGGGGCGCAGCTCAACTGGCTGCTGCCGGTGGAACACTATGTGAGCCTGACGGTCGGCACGGGAATTCAGTTCGGCGGAGACAACCCGCCGAATGACCCCGGTACGTTCCGCAACCCCAGCGGGTTGAACTACTGGGGGCGGCTGTCGTCGTATTTCGACCTCACCCCCGATATATCGCTGGAACCGGGCCTCTCCGCCCTCTGGAACCCACACACGAAGGCCCAGTGGGTCGATCCCGGCGGCGTGAATCCTCCGTTTCCAACGGACTTATCCAATAACACGTTCACCGAACGGGAGCGCCGCCTGGTGGGAGCCGACCTGATGCTGAACTGGAAGCCGCTGCGCAACAACCAGTTCCAGAGCCTCACCTGGGGCACGGAAGTGCTGTACAGCGACAACCGCTTCGACGTGACCGATCCGGCGGGGAACATTACCCCCGGCCAATCGGTGGGCTCTATCGGCCTGTACTCGTATCTGACCTACAAGTTCCACCGGCAGTGGTCGGCGGGGTTCCTGTATGAATGGCTGGAGAACATGGTGGACAAGCAGGCCAGGACCTCCGCATACTCTCCCTACATCACGTGGGCCCTGAGTCACTGGAACCAGCTCCGGCTCCAGTACACGCACACCGACAACAACGCCGCGACCGGCCTGCGCTCCAATGATGCCGCGTACCTGCAGTGGACATGGATCATCGGCGCACACTCGCATGGCTGGCAGCAACGCTAAGGAGGAATCGAACATGAAATCCAGACTTTTCAAAGTACTATCGATCTGTGCTTTCGCCGGCGCATTGTGCGGATCTCCCGCCTCCGCGCACGCGGCCAAAGTACGGATCGTGACGACGCTTACCGACCTGGCGGATTTCGCCCGCGCCGTGGGTGGCGAGCAGGTCGACGTTCGCAGCCTGGCGACCGGGGTGGAAGACACCCACGGGGTGCCGATGAAACCGAGCTTCGTCCCGCTGCTGAACCGGGCGGACATGGTGATCGTCGTCGGATTGGACTGCGAGCATGCCTTCCTCCCCGCGCTCCTGGAGGCAAGCAAGAACCCCCGCATCCAGAAAGGAAAGACCGGCTACGTGGACTGCTCGAAGGGGATTATCCCCAAGGATGTGCCGAAGTCCACCGATCACTATCAGGGTGACGTTCATCCCCAGGGGAATCCGCACTACGTGCTCGATCCCGTTCTGGCCAAGACTGCGATCGAGAACATCTACAATGCGCTGGTGGAGTTTGCTCCGCAGCACAAGGCGGAATTCACGCGCAACCGCAACGCATACCTGGCCAGGCTGGATGCCAAGATTGCCGAGTGGCGCAAAGAGGCCGGCGTGCTCAAAGGGGTGAAGTTCGTGTCCTATCACGAGCATTGGCCGTATTTCGCGGAGCGCTTCGGCATGGAGTATTTCGGCACGATTGAACTGAGACCGGGTATCGATCCGACCCCGCGACACATCGAGGAGCTTTCCCGTGCCATGAAGGACGGGCATGTCCGTATCGTGGTGCGCGAGCCGGAGTTCCCCGAAAAGGTGCCGAAGCGGATTGCCGAACAGACAGGTGCAACCCTGGTAACACTCCCCATCATGCCTGGCGCCGTGCCGGGCACGGAGACCTACATCAAGATGATGGACTACATCGTTCACACCATGGCCGCAGCAGCGCAAGGCCGGGAATAGAGACAAAGGAGGGAGACGGCCGCCCTGCCATCAGGGCGGCCTCGTCAACGCACCGATGAACGAAACGCTCATTACACTCGACAACCTGGCAATCGGCTATGGAGGTCAGCCCGTCTTGTCCGGGATTTCTTTCGCCATAGCCCGCGGCAGCTTTACGGCCATTCTCGGCGCGAACGGATCGGGGAAATCGACTCTGCTCAAGACGCTTCTCGGCCTTCTGCCGCCGATCGAAGGGCGTATGGTAGCCGCGCCTGCCGGAGGAAGACCGCTCATCTTCGGGTATGTCCCGCAAGCCACGCTGTTTGATCCGGTGTATCTGCTGACCGGTTTCGACGTTGCCCTTATGGGCACCTATGGCCGCGTCCGTCCCGGGCGCCCCGTTCCGCCGGCCGAAAAGGAGTTCACGTGGGAATGCCTGGCTGCGACGGGCGCGGAGGAGTTCGCCCGCAGGCGCTTTGCCGAACTTTCCGGCGGTCAGAGGCAACGAGTCCTCATTGCCCGCGCCCTGGCGACGCGTCCCGACGTCTTGATGCTGGACGAGCCGACCGACGGGGTGGACCATACGACGACACATGCGGTGATGGAGTTTATCTCGCGGATCCGCACGGAAAGAGGGATCGCGGTCCTCCTGGTCACCCACGATTTCGGAGTTGCGCGCCGCCATGCCGAGCAGATAGTCTGGCTGCACCTGGGCAGGGTGCTCCGGGGAACCGTGAACGAACTCCTCACCCCGGAGCGGGTGGCCGAGATCCTTGAAATGGAGACCGTCTGAAATGGAAACGCTGCGTTTGATACTTTCGCCCGATTTTCTCCTGCGCAACTCGGTTTACACCAGCGTGCTCGTCGGCCTGACCTGTCCGCTCGTCGGCGTGTTCCTCGTGCTGCGCCGGCTGGTATTCATGGGGGTTGCGCTGCCGCAGATTTCCTCGACCGGGGTCGCCATCGCCCTCTCGCTTCCCCTGTGGCTCGGCATCAACCTGAACGCACACGACTCCCACGGCGGGCACATTCTCGCATTTGCCGGCTCGATGACGTTCACTCTCACGGCGATCCTGCTGCTGGCGTTCCTGGAACGGCGCGGGCGCGGCCAGCCGGAGGGACGGCTCGGCGTTGCCTATGTCGTCTCCTCCGCGCTGAGCATTCTGCTCCTGGCGAAGAATCCCTACGGCGAAATCGGCCTGCTGGACCTCCTGAAAGGTGAGGTCATCACCATCTCAAATTCCGACCTCATGCTGACGGCGGCGGCGTTTGCGCTCGCCACGATCACGCTGGCACTGTTTAACAAGGAGATTCTCCTGGTCTCCTTCGACCGCGCCATGGCTATCACCCTCGGGAAGAACGTCGTTTTCTGGGACGTGCTCCTCTATCTGCTGATCGGCCTCACCGTCTCGATGGCGGTGCTCAGTGTCGGCCCGCTGATCGCCTTCGGTTTCCTGCTGATTCCCGCCCTGACGGCGCACCTGTTTTGCAGCAGCATGCACCGGTTCACGGTTCTGGCCTCTCTGATCGGCGGCACGGCAGCGTTCCTCGGCTTCTGGATTTCATATTCCTGGGATATGCCGGTAGGGCCGACGGACGTCGTTCTCCTCGGTATGCTGTACGCGGCTGGCTGGATCGTCTCCAGGTTCTTGCCGGGAAGTTCTCGGTCGTCGCCCAGGGCTTCGAGCTCATTAACGAACAAGTCCTGAGGCTGTTCCCGGGCTTTCGGGAGCCGCGCACTTTGCCATTCAGGATGCGCATAGCCAGACAACTGGCACAATATTTGAGATACATTCTTCGCAAGAAGCCTGCGCAGATACCCGACATGCTTGTCTGACGGGGGCTCAAGCTCTTTCCCCGTCCGCCGGAACCACTGCGAAAAATGCGATCCCTGTCGTTTTTTCATTAACAAATGAGGGCGGGGAGAGCGTCTCCTTGCCGATCATGGTACGAAGAATGAAACGGTCTTCCCTCCATGGTGCTGGCCTGGTCCTTACCCTTCTGCCGGAAGTCTGTCTCCCCACAATCATCCCCCCGGCGAAGCCGGCCTGACACCACGTCGCGATCAGGCACCGGCTACGACGAAGCGTCTTGCGGACACACCCTTTGGAGTGCCTTCGCGGTCCTTTCGCTGTGCCCGTGACTCCTCCCCCCTGTCTACATACGTCAGCATCACATCCGCCTTCCACCCCGCTAGCGGTCAGCGTGCGAGTCGGTTGACTCTCCAACCCGATCGTTTCCCGGTGCACTTCCTTTTCATGCGGAATATTCCACAGCCCCTGTGCACTATTCTCTACCCGGGATGTTCCGCCATACCCGCTTTCGAACACCATCTCGTAATTCCAGGGAGTTGTGGCTTGCGGCATGTTGGCACACTCGTTGTAACTTCATGGAGACGTTGGAGGCTGGCTAACAATGCCAGCCAAAGGAGAAAGGGTGCAGAAGGGGAGAGTCGTCAATACCGTTTCACTCCTGACGGTCATCGCACTGCTGGTGACGGGTGCCATGTTCGTCCGCATCAGGCCGACGGCGGATTCGGTGGCGGTGCTCAGTGCCACCGGCATCTCCTGCGGCGGGTGCGGGAGCGCCATCGAGCGAGCGCTCCAGGCGAAAAAAGGAGTGGCGGCGGTGGAGGTCGACGTGAACGGCGGCCGGGTGATCGTCGGGTTCGATTCGAAAATGATCGGGCCGGCTGGCATCTCTTCGACGGTCGCCTCCCTGGGATACCGGAACAGCGTCGCGGATTGCCGGAGCGCCGAGCAGTTCCGCAAGCTCACCGGCAGAGACCCGGGCAAGGGGTGGCAGTCCAAGGGGTGTGGCGACAGCTGTCCGCTCGAAAGGAAATGAGCCCGGGCTGAGGGGTTTCTCTCCACCCATGAAGGAAACATCGGCGAAGAATCCGAGGAAATGCATGAAAAGGATGTTCGATCACCAGACGGTACAACGTACCGGATTTTCCCCGAGATCATGGCGTATCGTCCTGCTCGCGCTGGCATTCCCGCTCCTGGCCCTTCGGCCCGTCCTGGCGGAGGAGCTCCGGCCGGCGGACGACCTCTCCGCGCTGACCGCGGCCGCCATTGCCGACAATCCGGAACTGAAGGCATCCGCTGCCCGCTGGCAGATGTTCCGCAACCGCGTGGCCCAGGCCAGGTCGCTCGACGACCCGATGATGATGCTGAAGATCCAGAACGGCATCGTCTCTGACCCTTTCAACTTCAAGAAAGACCCCATGACGCAGAAGGTGATCGGGATCAGCCAGCAGTTCCCCTTCTGGGGGAAACGGGACCTGAAGGGCGAGGTGGCGGCGCAGGAGGCGGAGGTGTACCACTGGCAGGTTGAGGAACGGAAGCTGGAACTGCGCAGGATGGTCGCCGAGGCCTACTACCAGATCTATTTTGCCGACAAATCGCTGGAGATCGTGGCCAAGAACATCAGGGTCCTCGACGATTTCGTCACCCTGGCCGAGACCAAGTATTCTGTCGGCCAGGGGGCGCAGCAGGACATCTTCAAGGCCCAGGTGGAGCGGTCGAAACTGCTCGATATGCGGATATCCCTGGAGCAGCAGCGCAGGAGCCTGCAGGCGGCCCTCAATGCCCTTCTCTCCCGTCCGGCGGAAACACCCATCGGGCGGATTGCCGATTTCGAATTGAAACCCGTCGCGCGCTCAGCCGGTGAACTGAAAGAGATCGCCGCGGCCAGCCGCCCGGAGTTCCGGGGGCTGGCTGCCCGGGTCGAAAAGGGGAGGGCCGGGCAGAAACTGGCGGAAAAGGAGTTCTATCCCGACGTCAACGTCTCCTTCGAGTACATGCAAAGGAACCCCACCGAAGGGAGCAACGGCGACGACATGTATTCCCTCGGCATTACCTTCAACCTGCCGGTGCAGCGGGCCCGGCGGCACGCCATGGTGGCGGAGTCGTCATCCGAGGTCACCATGGCCACCGCAGAGGCGGACAGTCTCAGGAACAGCATCGATGCCGGCATCGCAGACCTGCTGGCCCAGTTGGAGCGGCGACGGAAGCTGGCCGAGCTGTACCGGTCCGGCATCATTCCCCAGGCAGAGCAGTCCCTGGAGTCGGCCACCATTGGCTACCGGGTCAACAAGGTCGATTTCCTGTCGTTGCTGGACAGCCGGCTCACCCTCTTCACCTATGAGCGGGAGTACTTCGACTCGCTGGCCGATTACCAGGTGAAGAGGGCGCAGCTGGAGGCGCTGGTGGGGAAGGCGCTGTAGGAACGCCACCGTTGCCCGATCCCGGCGTCCCCCGGAAGGTTTGACACCAACTAGAGAGGCTTTTCAATGACACGCGCGAAAAAGTTGCTCGTTACGCTCATGCTCCTGGTCTTCGTTGCCGTGGCAGCAGGCGGTTATTACCTGTGGCACCGGCGAGAGGCTGGGACGGGGGGGCAGGAGGCCGGACATGTACATCAGGGGAAGGAGCTCTATACCTGCCCGATGCACCCGTTCATCGTCAAGGATAAGCCGGGCGCCTGCCCCATCTGCGGGATGTCGCTGGTCAAGAAGGTGGAAACGCCGATGGCAAATGCCCAAGAGGCGGAGACGGCGGGACAGGTCGCGCTCTCTCCGACCCAGATGGTCCTGGCCAACGTGGCGACCACCGAGGTGAGGAGCGTCCCCCTCGACAAGGAGATCGCTGCCACGGGCATCGTCCAGTACGATCAGACGCGGCAAGCCAAGGTCACCGCATGGGTGGCCGGCCGCATCGACCGCCTCCATGTCAATGCGGTCGGTGCCTCCGTTTCCAAGAACAGGCCGGTGGCCGAAATCTACTCACCCGACCTCGTTGCCGCCCAGCAGGAATATCTCCTGGCCCTGAAGAGCCGCGAGCAGTTCAAGAGTTCTCCCATCCAGTCCATCTCCCAGGGAGGCGAAGGGCTGGTGGCCTCCGCCCGACAGCGGCTGAAGCTGATGGGGGTGAAGGACGAACAGATCGCCGGCCTGGAAAAGGCCGGGCAACCCAACATCCGCCTCCCCATCTTTACCCCGCTCTCCGGCGTGGTGATCGAGAAGGTGGCCCTGGAAGGGCAGTACGTGAACGTGGGGGACCCGCTCTTCAACATCGCCGACCTTTCCGCGGTCTGGGTGGAGGTGGAGGTCTACGAGAACGAGTTCCCCAACGTGAAAATCGGCCAGACGGTGGAAATCCACTCCCAGTCGTATCCGGGAAAGACGTTCCGGGGGAGGGTGTCGTTCATCTACCCGTTCCTCGACCCGAAAACGAGGACGGTCAAGATACGGGTGGAGATCCCCAACCCGGGGCTGAAGCTCAAGCCCGACATGTTCGTGAACGCCTCGATCAAGGTGCCGCTGGGGAGTTCCCTCGTCGTCCCCGTTTCGGCGGTCATGGATTCCGGGCAGCGCCAGGTGGTCTGGGTGGAAACGAAGCCGGGGCAGTTCGAGCCGCGGGACGTCAAGGTCGGCGCCCGAAGCGGCGACAATGTCCAGATCCTTTCCGGGCTGAAGGCGGGTGACAAGGTCGCTTCCTCCGGCGGGTACCTCATCGACTCCGAAGCACAACTGAAGGGTGGCGGCGGACACGAGGGGATGCCGGGGATGAAGATGGAGGAGAAAGGCGGACAGCCGCCGGCCGCACCGAAGAAGAAAGATGAAATGAAGATGGATGACATGAAAATGTGAAAGGCGGGGACTGGAGACTCGGGACTAGTGCAAGGCAGCTCGTCCCGGGGTTATAGGGTGTTACCTGTCCCCAGTCCCGAGTCCCGAGGCTTTACGTGATCGAAAAAATTATCGACTACTCTGCCAGAAACCGCGTCATCGTCCTGATGGTCTTCGCCCTCATCATCGCCTGGGGGGTGTGGTCGGTCTACAGGACGCCGGTGGATGCGATCCCCGACCTCTCCGACAACCAGGTGATCGTGTTCACCGACTACCCCGGCCGTTCGCCGCAGGTGGTGGAGGACCAGGTCACCTATCCCCTGGCGGTGAACCTGCAGGGGCTCCCGCAAGTCAAGGCGGTGCGCGCTTCTTCCGCCTTCGGCTTCTCGATGATCTACGTGATCTTCGACGACAAGGCGGACATCTACTGGGCGCGGACCCGGGTGCTGGAGCGGCTCAACTACGCCGCCTCGCTCCTCCCGCCGGGTGTAACGCCGACCCTCGGGCCGGACGGCACCGGGGTGGGACACGTCTACTGGTACACCATCGAGGGAAAGGGGTATGACCTGGAGCAGCTCCGCACCCTGCAGGACTGGTTCGTCCGCTACCAGCTGAACACCGTTGCCGGCGTGGCCGAGGTGGCCTCCATCGGCGGCTTCGTGCGGGAGTACCAGATCGACCTCGACCCGAACCGGCTGTTCGCCTACAACGTCAAGGTGGCGGACGTCATGGAGGCCGTCAAGCGGTCCAACAGCGACGTCGGTGGGAGGCTCCTGGAGAAGGCCGATGCGGAATACCTGATCCGGGGAAAGGGGTACGTGAAGTCCGCCAAGGACCTGGAGGACATCGTGGTCGGCGCCGACATGCGCGGCACACCCGTCTACGTCAGGAATCTCGGCACCGTGCAGCTGGGGGGCGCCATCCGCCGGGGGCTCCTCGACATGAACGGCGAAGGGGAGGCGGTCGGCGGCATCATCGTCATGCGTTACGGCGAGAACGCCAAGGACGTCATCGACCGGGTCAAGGAGAAGATCGCGGCCCTGGAAAAGGGGCTCCCGCCGGGCGTAAAGATCATGGTCTCCTACGACCGCTCCGACCTGATCGAGCGGGCCATCCACACCCTGAAGCGGGCGCTCACCGAGGAGTCGGTCGTCGTGTCGCTCGTGGTGCTGGTATTCCTCCTCCATTTCCAGAGCGCCCTGGTGATCGTCCTGACGCTCCCCATCGCGGTCCTCATCGCCTTCATCACCATGAAGCTGATGGGGGTCACCTCCAACATCATGTCCCTCGGGGGGATCGCCATCGCTATCGGCGTGCTGGTGGATGCCGGCGTCATCATGGTGGAGAACTGCTACCGGCACCTCTCCGAGCTGCCGCCGGAGGAACGTCAGGCGAGGCGGCAGGAGGTGGTCATCGCCTCGGCCAGGCAGGTGGGGCGCGCCATCTTCTTTTCGCTCGCCATCATCATCCTCTCCTTCGTGCCGGTCTTTCTCCTGGAGGGACAGGAAGGGAAACTGTTCCACCCGCTTGCCTTCACCAAGACCTTCTCCATGGTCGGCTCGGCCCTGATCGCCATCACCCTGGTGCCGGTCCTCATGTACTACTTCATGCGGGGGAAGATGCCGCCGGAGAGCGCCAACCCGGTTTCCTCCTTCTTCATCCGGTTCTACTCGCCGGTGATCCGGTGGGTGCTCACGTACAAGAAGACCACCATCCTCCTCAACGTCCTGGCCCTGGCCATCGCCATCCCGATGTTCATGAGCATCGGCAGCGAGTTCATGCCCCCGCTGGACGAGGGGTCGCTCCTCTACATGCCGGTGACGCTGCCGAACATCTCCATCTCCGAGGCGAAGCGGCTGATCCAGGTGCAGGACAAGATTATCTTGAGCGTCCCCGAGGTGGAGCACGTCCTCGGCAAGGTGGGGCGGGCCGAGACCTCCACCGACCCGGCGCCGGTCTCCATGTTCGAGTCGATCATCATCCTGAAGCCCAGGGAGAAGTGGCGTCCCGGTATCACCACGAACGACATCGTCGCGGAGCTGGATGCGAAGCTGCAGATACCGGGGGTCCGCAACGGCTGGACCCAGCCGATCATCAACCGGATCAACATGCTCTCCACCGGGGTGCGCACCGACCTGGGGGTGAAGATCTTCGGCCATGACCTGAATGTTTTGAAGGACCTGGCGGTGCAGGCGGAGGGGATTCTCAAGACCGTCAAGGGGAGCGCGGACGTGGTGGCGGAGCGGGTCACCGGCGGGAACTACATCGACATCGACATCGACCGGGAGGCGGCGGCCCGCTACAACGTGAAGGTCGGCGACATCCAGGACATCATCGAGACGGCCCTCGGCGGCGAAATGCTCACGACGGCCGTGGAGGGGCGCGACCGCTTCCCGATCCGGATCCGCTACCTGCGCGACTACCGGGACAACATTCCCGCCATCCAGCGGATGCTCGTCGCGGGGATGAACGGCGCCCAGGTGCCCCTGTCGCTGGTGACGCGGCTTACGGTCTCCACCGGCGCCCCGGAAATCAACAGCGAAGGGGGGCTCCTGCGCTCCATCGTCTTTCTCAACGTGCGCGGCCGCGACATGGGAGGGTTCGTCACCGAGGCGAAGGAGGTACTGGAGAAGCAGCTGAAGCTTCCTCCCGGCTACTACGTCGCCTGGTCGGGGCAGTGGGAGAACCAGATCCGGGCGAAACAACGCCTCCAGTTCCTGGTGCCGGCCGGGATCCTGATCATCTTCATCCTCCTCTACTTCACCTTCCATTCCGCCCTGGAGGCCTCCATGGTCATGCTCTCGGTCCCCTTCGCCCTGGTGGGGGGGGTCTACCTGGTGAAGGCCCTGGGCTACAACATGTCGGTGGCGGTCTGGGTCGGCTTCATCGCCCTCTACGGCGTGGCGGTGGAGACCGGGGTGGTGATGGTCATCTACCTCCACGAGGCCCTGGACAAGAGGCTTCTCAAGGGACCGGTGACCGAGCGGGACATCTACGACGCCACCTTCGAGGGTGCGGTCCTGCGGCTTCGGCCGAAACTGATGACCGTGGCCGTGGCGCTGATCGGTCTCGTGCCGATCATGTGGTCGAGCGGCACCGGCGCGGACGTGATGAAACCGATCGCCGCACCGATGATCGGCGGGATGATCTCGTCGGCCATCCATGTCCTCATCATGACGCCGGTAATCTTCGTGCTGATGAAGACCCGCGACCTGAGGAAAGGAAAACTGAAGTTCAGCGGGATGAAGCACTGACGTATTGCGGCTCCGAGCTTCCGGTCATCTCGCCGCCGTCCTCGCCGGCAGCATGCACGACGTGGCGCTGTTTATGCCCTGTGGGTACTACGCCTCTGCTGCTACCGCCTGCGGGTGGGTGCGCCGATCGGAGCAAAATTCGGAGCCGTGAAGTAAAGCACAAACGAAAAGGAGAAGAAAATGAAACAACTGGCAGTGATCTTCGCAGCAACATCCTTTGCCTTAGCGGCACCCCACGCATCCTTTGCCATGGACCATTCATCGATGCCGATGGAGCACGGCGCACACTCGAAGGCGGCGCACGAGGAGGTGGTGGACGGCGTCAAGGTTTCCTACGAAGTCTACAACCTTACGGGGGGAAAGGATACCCACCACATCATGGTGATGTTCACCGACGCCAAAACCGGCAAGCAGCTGAGCGACGGCGAGGTGAAGATGAAGGTCATGGCTCCGGACAAGGCTGAGCAGGTGAAGGACCTGATGGCGATGGGAGGAGGTTTCGGCGCCAACTTCGCCATGCCGAAGAAGGGGACGTACGGCGTGATGGCCAGGTTCAAGCTGGCAGACGGCAAGGCGAGAACAGTCAAGTTCTGGTATGCCGTGAAGTAGGCGAAACGCGGCTTTCGCAATCCAGGCCCGTTACGCCCCGGTTGCGCATACTCGCAACCTTTCCCTTGAATCCCGGCGGCAGATGGATTATCGTGGCAGACGCCTGCCGGCCCGGGTGCCGGAGAAATCTGTGCGACAACGGAGGAAAATGAGATGAGGAAACTGCTGTTCCTGGTGGTGGCCGCTGTCCTGGCGCTTGCCGCCTCGCAGGCGGTGGCGGCCGATACGGTCGCCCTGCCCAAGGGGTACGAGAAGTGGGAGAAGAGCAAGGAAAAGGTCGTCAACGACAAGAAGTCGCTCTTCTACGGCATCCACTACATTTACGTGGACAAGAAGGCGATGAAGACCTACAAGACGGGCGGCGCATACCCGGAAGGGGGCAGATTCGTGGTGGTCTTCTTCAACATCAAGGAGGAAGGCGGAAAGCAGGTCAGGGGGAAGAAGAACATGATCGTCCTGATGCAGAAGGAGAAGAAACAGCAGGCTACCGGCGGCTGGCTCTTTGCCGGCTTCAATCCCGACGGCAAGCCCTCCGGTGTCGATCCCGTGAAGAACTGTTTCGAGTGCCACGAGAAAGAGGCGAAGGACCGGGATTACGTCATCTCCACCTACGCCGATTTCAAGTAGGGATGCAGTGATGAAAAGCAGCGGTCGTCGCCGAAGAAGTACGAAAGCTGGCCGAGCGGAGCGTCAGCGCCACCAAGGAAATCGGCCTGGTAATCAAACAGGTCCAATCAGACACCTCCGAGTCGGTGAAATATGGGGAACTGGTATCCAGAGAGGCGCGGGAATCCATGGCCCTTTCCGAGTCTGCTGGCAATGCCCTCGCCAACATTGTTAAGAGCATCGAGCAGACCAGTGGCCTGATGAGCGACATAGCCAGGATGAGCTCCGAGCAGGCGGCTGCCTCCCGTCAGGTGATCCGGGCGGTGGGCAAGATGAACGAGTCGACTGCAGTGGTGGCCAGCGCTTCGAGGGAGCAGGCACTGTCGGCGCGACAGATCGTCGGGGCCATAAATGCGATGAACTCCATGACCCAGGAGGTAACCAGTGCCACCTTCGAGCAGAAGAAGGGGGGCGACACGGTTGTTGCCGCGGTGGAGAACATCAACAACCTCACCCGTGAGAACCTCTCGTCGGTGGAGCAGTTGTCGCGCTCCGCGGAGGGGCTCTCCCAGCAGGCGCTGGAGCTGGAGACGATGGTAGCCCAGTTCAGGGTTTAGGCCATTCATCGGGGGGAGAGGGGCTGACGGGCCGGGCACCGTCGAGCGGTGCCGAGTTTGTCTGCAGGTGACGGGGTTTGCCTGGTGAGACCCCGGCAGGCCTTCCCCCTCTCCCCCCCGTCGATTTCCCTCCTTGACACACCCCTCCCTTCTGAGGTAACTTTGAACGTCCCGCCTCAGGAAGGGACTGACTCCATCTGCAGTGTCCCGTGTATCCCATGACAGTTACCGCCATTATCCCTGCCAGGTTCGCCTCTACCCGCTTCGAAGGGAAAGCCCTCGCCGACATCATCGGCAAGCCGATGGTGCAGCATGTCTACGAGCGGACTTCCCGGGCCGGCCTCGTCGATCAGGTGATCGTCGCCACCGACGATGAGCGTATCGAGGCTGCCGTGCGCGCCTTCGGCGGCCGCGTGGAGATGACCGACAGGGGCCACGAGACCGGCACCGACCGCCTTGCCGAGGTGGCCACGCGGCTTGACTCCGAGATTATCGTCAATGTCCAGGGAGACGAGCCGCTCATCGAGCCGGCGATGATCGATGAGGCGACCCGTCCCCTGCTCGCCGACCCTGCCATTCCCATGGGTACCCTCAAGTCGCGGATCAAGAACCTCCATGACTTTCTCTCTCCCAACGTGGTCAAGGTGGTGACGGACTGGGAGGGATACGCCCTCTACTTCTCCCGTTCCCCCCTCCCCAATTTCCGGGACAAGTGGAACGATCTGAAGGATGAAAAGTTCGCCTCGGGAAAGCTCCTCTGCTACAAGCACGTGGGGCTGTATGTGTACCGCCGGGACTTCCTCCTCCAGTTCGCCCAGATGTCCCCCACCTACCTTGAGCTGGCCGAGAAGCTGGAACAGCTCCGCGTCCTGGAGAATGGATACCGCATCAAGGTGGTGGAGACGGAATACGAATCCGTCGGCGTCGACACGCCGGGAGACCTGGAGAAGGTCCTTGAAAAACTGAAAAGCAGGCACTAGACGCCAGGCCCTGTGAGCAGGGAAAGGGACGCCGGCGTTCTCCGGAGCCCGTTCCCCGTGCCATGCGCCTGATGTAATGGGAGTTCTTATGAAGACCAAATTCATTTTCGTGACCGGCGGCGTCGTCTCCTCCATCGGCAAGGGGCTTGCGTCGGCCTCCCTCGGAGCGCTTCTCGAGGCGCGGGGCCTGCGGGTCACCATGCAGAAGCTCGATCCCTACATCAATGTCGATCCCGGGACCATGTCCCCCTTCCAGCACGGCGAAGTCTTTGTCACCGATGACGGCGCCGAGACCGATCTCGACCTGGGGCACTACGAACGGTACACGTCGGCGCTTCTCTCCAAGAAGAGCAATTTTACCACCGGCCAGGTCTACTTCTCGGTCATCGAGAAGGAGCGGCGCGGCGATTACCTGGGGGGGACGGTGCAGGTGATCCCCCACATCACCGACGAGATCAAGGCCAAGATCATCGACAATGCCAAGGGGCACGATGTCGCCATCATTGAAGTGGGAGGGACCGTCGGTGACATCGAGTCGCTTCCGTTCCTCGAGGCGATCCGCCAGTTCAAGGCCGATCGCGGCGCCGGCAACGTCCTCTACATCCACGTCACCCTCGTGCCGCACATCCGGACTGCCGGCGAGCTGAAAACCAAGCCGACCCAACACTCGGTCAAGGAACTGCGGGAGATCGGCATTCAGCCAGATATCCTCCTGTGTCGCTGCGAACAGGACCTCCCCGACGAGCTGAAGGCGAAGATCGCCCTGTTCTGCAACGTGGAGGGAAAGGCGGTCATCACCTCCGCCGATGCGGAGCACATCTACGCCGTGCCCCTGGCCCTCCACAAGGAAGGGCTCGACGAGCAGGTGGTGGAAAAGCTCAATATCTGGACCAAGACGCCGGATCTCGCCCCCTGGCAGGAGGTGGTGAACAAGCTGACCCATCCGCGCCGGGGGAAGGTGGAGATTGCCATCGTCGGCAAGTACGTGAACCTCACCGAGTCGTACAAGTCCCTGGCCGAGGCCCTGACCCACGGCGGCATTGCCAACGACTGCCGGGTGTTCCTCAAGTACCTCGACTCGGAGAAGATCGAGAGCGAGGGGCTCGATGCGCACCTCGATGGGGTGGACGGCATCCTGGTGCCGGGGGGGTTCGGCGAGCGGGGCACCGAGGGAAAAATCAAGGCCATCGAATACGCCCGCACCCGGAAGATCCCCTTCTTCGGCATCTGTCTCGGCCTGCAGATGGCGGTGGTGGAATTCGCCCGCAATGCCTGCGCCCTTGCCGATGCCTATTCCACCGAGTTCAAGCCCGACTGCGCCCACCCGGTCATCCACCTGATGGAGGGGCAGAAGGGAGTTTCCCGCAAGGGAGGAACCATGCGCCTCGGCGCGTATCCCTGCACCCTTGCCCCGGGGACCTTCGCCCAGAAGGCCTACGATGCCACGGAAATTTCCGAGCGCCATCGCCACCGCTACGAGTTCAACAATGCCTACCGGGAGAGGCTCGCCGAGTGCGGGCTGACCCTCTCCGGCCTGTACAAGGACGGCGACCTGGTGGAAATGGTGGAGATTGCCGACCACCCCTGGTTCGTCGGCTGCCAGTTCCACCCCGAATTCAAATCCAAGCCCCTCGCTCCCCATCCCCTGTTCCGGGCCTTCATCGGCGCGGCGCTGGAAAACAAAAAGCAGTGAGATGTGAGAAGGAAGACGTGAGACGCGCGGTCGCTTCTCACGTCTCGAATCTTACGTCGTACCCGGAGTCATCGTGGTTAAAGAAATAACCGTCGGTAACGTAAAGATTGGTGGTGACCGGCCGCTCGTGCTCATCGCCGGCCCGTGCGTGATGGAGAACGAAAAGGCGACCCTCCACTGCGCCGAGCGGCTCATGACCATCGCCAACGGCGTCTCCATCCCCCTCGTATTCAAAGCGTCCTACGACAAGGCGAACCGCACCTCGGTCACCTCTTTCCGCGGTCCGGGGCTGACGGAGGGGTTGCGCATTCTCTCCAGGGTCAAGGAGGCCCTCGGGGTGCCGGTCCTCTCGGACATCCACTCCATCGAGCAGGTGGCTCCCGCTGCCGCGGTCCTCGACGTCATCCAGATACCGGCCTTTCTCTGCCGGCAGACCGACCTCGTGGTGGCGGCCGCCAGGAGCGGCCGGGTGCTCAACATCAAGAAGGGGCAGTTCCTCGCTCCCTGGGACATGGAAAACGTCATCGGCAAGGCCGTGGCTTCCGGGAACGACCGGGTCGTCCTGACCGAGCGGGGGGTCTCCTTCGGCTACAACAACCTGGTTTCCGACATGCGCAGTCTTCCCATCATGAGGCGGATGGGGTATCCGGTGATCTTCGACGCCACCCACAGCGTCCAGCTTCCCGGCGGACAGGGGGGGTCGTCCGGCGGCCAGCGGGAGTTCGTCGAATACCTGGCGCGGGCGGCGGTGGCGACGGGGATCGACGGGGTCTTCATGGAGGTCCACGAGGACCCGGACAAGGCCCTGTGCGACGGCCCCAATTCCATCAGGCTCGATGACCTGCCGGTGCTCTTGAAGAAGCTGAAGGCGATCGACGCAATTGTGAAATAACGTTCAACGTTCTCTGTTCAATGTTCCATGTTGGAACCAAGAACCTTGAACCTTGAACCTTGAACATTGAACATTGAACCTTGAACCTTGAACCTTGAACGGAGTCCTGGTTGATTCTCGAAGAAGCGAAAAAAGTGATCCGCATCGAGGCCGAGGCGCTTCTCGCCCTTGCTGATGCCATCAACGGCGCCTTTGCGGAGGCGGTGGAGCTGATCCTCGCCACACGGGGGCGCGTGGTCGTCACAGGCATGGGGAAATCGGGGCTGATCGGCCAGAAGATCGCCTCCACCATGGCCTCGACCGGCACCCCCGCCTTTTTCCTCCATCCGGCAGAAGGGATCCACGGCGACCTGGGGATGATCATGAAGGGGGACGTGGTGATCGCCATCTCCAACAGCGGCGAAACCGAAGAGGTGATCCGCATCCTGCCGGTCATCAAGCGTCTCGGCGCTTCCCTCGTTGCCATGACCGGCAACCCCGCCTCGACCCTCGCCCGGGCCGGCGATATCTTCCTCGATATTTCGGTCAAGGAGGAGGCCTGTCCCCTCGGACTCGCCCCCACCGCATCCACCACCGCCACCCTGGCCATGGGAGACGCGCTCGCCGTGGCCCTCCTCCTGCAGCGCGGTTTCAGGGCCGAGGACTTCGCCCTGTTCCACCCCGGCGGGGCGCTCGGGAAAAAACTGATCCTCAGGGTCGAGGACCTCATGCACTCCGCAGAGGCGCTCCCCCTGGTCTCGCTTGCCACCCCCATGCGGGAGGCGCTCTTCGAGATTACCTCCAAGCGCTTCGGCGTTACCGGGGTGGTGGACGAAGCGGGGAGGCTTCTCGGCGTCATCACCGACGGCGACCTGCGGCGGGCGCTGGAAAAGGGGAAGGACATCATGCATCTTGCGGCAGCCGATCTGATGACCCGCAACCCGAAACGGATCGGCTGCACCGAACTGGCCGCCAAGGCGTTGCAGCGCATGGAGGAGTTTTCCATTACCTCTCTCTTCGTCTTCGAGGAGGAGGGGGGGGAGAAACCGGTCGGCATCATTCACCTCCATGACCTTCTCAAGGCAGGAATAGCGTAAGGGGGTGACGCGGGGGCAACCCGTGCGTCTCACCCTCAACGAACAGACACCATGAACGATCGCCTGAAAAAAATACGACTGCTCCTGCTGGACGTGGACGGCGTGATGACCGACGGCCGGATCATCTTCGACTCCAACGGGGTGGAGAGCAAGTTCTTCAACGTGAAGGACGGCCACGGCATCAAGATGGTGCAGCGGGCCGGGATCGAGGTGGGGATCGTTTCCGGAAGGTCGTCCCAGGTGGTTGCCAACCGGGCGCTGGAACTGGGGATCGCTCTGGTCTACCAGGGATCGCTGGACAAACTGTCGGTCTATCACGAGATTCTCGAGAAGACCGGATATGCCGATGAGGAGATCGCCTACATGGGAGACGACATCATCGACCTCCCGTTGCTGCGGCGGGTGGGATTTGCCGCTGCACCGGCGGATGCCCTCGATTACGTGATCCAGCACGTCCACTTCGTCGCGGCGAACCGCGGTGGCTGGGGGGCGGTGCGGGAGGTCTGCGATCTCATCCTCAAGGCCCGGGGGGCCTGGGAGGAGATCACTGCCAGGTATTACCGGTGAAGTGCGGGAGATGCCCTCTCGCTGAGGGAGACCGTTCTTCCCGAAGAGCAGAGTCACAAAAGCCCATCTTCGCCAGGCACCGGAGATGGGCTTTTGAGCGTTTGGGACCGGGCACCTAGCGATCCGGTTCCTCCCATTCGCGGGCCCTTTCCACCGCCCGATGCCACCGGCGGCACAACTCCTGTGCCTGCTCCCGGGGGGCGGCCGGCGTGAAGATGCGTTCCGGCTGCCATTGACCAGCGATTTCGGACCGGTCGCTCCAGTACCCGACCGCGAGTCCCGCCAGGTATGCGGCACCGAGGGCTGTCGTCTCGCTGATCCTTGGACGGACCACCGGTACGCCGAGGATGTCCGCCTGGAACTGCATCAGCAGACCGTTGGCGGTAGCGCCACCGTCGACACGCAGCTCCCTGAGTCCGATGCCGGAGTCCTCCTCCATGGCCCGCAGGAGGTCGGCCGTCTGGAAAGCGATGCTCTCCAGGGTCGCCCTGGCGATATGGGCCGCAGTGGTGCCGCGGGTGATGCCGAACATGGCGCCGCGGGCGTGGGGGTCCCAGTGGGGCGCCCCGAAGCCGGTAAAGGCCGGGACCAGGACGACGCCGCCACTGTCCGGCACAGTGGCAGCAAGTTCTTCCACCTCCGCGGCGCTGCGGATGATGCCCAGGCCGTCGCGCAGCCACTGCACCGCTGCGCCTGCCGTAAAGACACTCCCTTCCAGGGCATAGTCGGTCCGATCGTCTATCCTCCAGGCCACCGTAGTCAGGAGCCGGTTGCGGGAGGCGACCGGCGCGTTGCCGGTGTGCATCAGCATGAAGCACCCGGTCCCGTAGGTGTTCTTCGCCATCCCCGGTTGCGTGCAAACCTGGCCGAACAGGGCCGCCTGCTGGTCGCCGGCGATTCCCGCTATCGGGATAGTGGCCGCAAGATGGCCGGCGGCCGATTCGCCGTACACGTGGCTGGAGGGGCGGACGTCCGGAAGCATGGTGGCGGGGATGCCGAGGATTTCCAGGAGTTCCCCGTCCCAGGCACCGGTATGGATGTTGAAGAGGAGGGTCCGGGAGGCGTTGCTGGCGTCGGTGCAGTGCACCGCCCTGCCGGTCAGGTTCCAGAGAAGCCAGGAGTCAACGGTGCCGAACAGGAGCTCCCCCGCCTCTCCCCGGCGGCGCGCTCCGGGAATCTGGTCGAGGATCCAGACGAGCTTGGTGGCGGAAAAGTAGGGGTCGAGCACGAGGCCGGTCTTTTCCCGGAAGAGCTCCTCCAGTCCGTCGCTCTTCATCCGTTCGCAGATGGCGGCGGTGCGCCTGTCCTGCCAGACGATGGCATTGCATACCGGTTCGCCGGTGCGACGGTCCCAGACGAGGGTGGTTTCACGCTGGTTGGCGATGCCGATGCCGGCGATGTCGGCGGCAGTGAGCCCTGCGCGGGTGATCGCCTCCACGGCCACACCGAGCTGGGAGGACCAGATGTCCATGGCGTCCTGTTCCACCCAGCCGGGGCGGGGGAATATCTGGCGGAATTCCTTCTGTGCCAGCGACCGGACCGTCCCGCTCCGGTCGAAAACCATCGCCCGGGAGCTGGTTGTTCCCTGGTCCAGTGCAAGGATGTAGTTCATACCCACCTCCTGAGATTTGCAGTATACCGCAGGTGAGGTGACCTTCACCACCGGAATCTGGGGCGGACCTGCGCAGAGCCCGTGGAAGGGAGCTCGGGGGCTTTTCCTCTCCGATAAGGGTGCGAATTGTCGCATCCTTCTTCAATCTCCATGCCAAATAGTGTATTCTTCCCCAGAAAGCGCTTTACAGTCCCATTCTTCAATGGTATACTTCCCCTGAGATTATGCAAAAGCTTAATAAAATCAGGCAGCTGCTCGCTTTGGTCATTGTGGCGGCCAGTATGTACCTGGTGACGACAATCGCCCTGAAGGTTGCCCGGGTGAAGGAGCCTGCGGAGATGCTCCCGCGGCTTGCGAAAAATATCGACGTCTCTCTGCAGAAAATCCATTTTACCGAAATGAAAAAACAGGTAAAGCAGTGGGACCTTGTTGCCAACCGGGCTGAATACGACAAGGAAAAGGATCTGACCCGCCTCGGCGGTATCCGTCTGGTCGTTGCCGGCAACCGTTCCACGGGTGATATCACCCTCACTGCGGACCGGGGCGAATATCTCACGAAAACCAAGGATGTACGGCTCTCCGGCAATGTCGTGGCCACGAGCGCATCGGGTATGGAATTCACCACGAGCCAGGCGGCATACCGGGGGGCACGGGCCATGATCGAGACCCCTGCGCGGGTTCGGTTCACGAACGGCAAATTGACTGTCGAAGGGGTCGGGATGGAGCTTTTCACCGAAACGAAACGGGTGCGGATTCTGCACGATGTGACCGCAACCGTGCATCCCGGGACCCGCAAATGATGCTGAGGGGATTGTCGGCGCTTTTCCTCTGTTTCGTCCTCGTCGGTACGCTGGCCGCGGCTGACGGCAGTGGCGAAGGGCGAGGGAACCTGCCGATCCAGATCAAGTCGAACGAGCTTTTTGCCGACAATGCCACGCATACGGCGACGTTCAGCGGGAAGGTCGTTGCCCGTCAGGGGGACATCACCATCTACTGCGACCGGCTGGTTATTACCTACGGGGAAAAGTCGCAGGAGGTGGAGACGGTGGAGGCCTTCGGCAATGTGCGCATCGCCCAGGGAAACCGCCTGGGGCTGGCGGCCCATGCCCTCTACGAGAACGGGAAGGGGAAGATAGTGCTGGACGGCAGCCCCAAGGTGTTCCAGGGGGACGATGTCGTTTCCGGCAAGGTCATCACCTATTTCGTCAACGAGCAGAAAAGCGTTGTTACCGGCGGCCCGGAATCCCGTGTCGAAGCGGTTATTCACCCGAAGGGCAAGGGGAAGGATGGCGGCACAGCAAAACCTTGAGCGGACCCTCTATACCAGGAACCTGAAGAAAACGTACACCGGCCGCCTGGTGGTGAAGGGTGTCGACCTGGAAGTCGCCTCGGGTGAAGTGGTCGGCCTTCTGGGCCCCAATGGTGCTGGGAAGACTACCACCTTTTACATGGTGGTCGGGCTGTGTCGTCCGGACAGCGGCCAGGTTTTCTTCGACGGCGAGGAGATCACCCAGCTCCCGATGTATCTCAGGGCACGCCGGGGGATAAGTTACCTCCCCCAGGAACCGTCGGTCTTCCGCAAGCTGACGGTCGAGGAGAACCTGCTGGCCGTCCTGGAAACCCGGGGGCTTTCCGAAGCTCAGCGTCATGAGTTGACGGAAGAGCTGCTGGCGGAATTCGGGATCAACCATATTGCCAGGACCAGGGGGTATGCCCTTTCCGGGGGGGAGCGCCGGCGGGTGGAAATTGCCAGGGCCCTGGCCACCAATCCGGCCTTCGTCCTGCTGGACGAGCCGTTTGCCGGGATCGATCCGCTGGCGGTCATCGACATTCAGAACATCATCCAGGATCTCAAGAGTCGCCGTATCGGCGTCCTCATCTCCGATCACAACGTCCGGGAGACCCTGGTGGTCTGTGACAAGGCGTACATCCTGAATGCCGGCGAAGTCATCGAGTGCGGCGATCCGGTGCAGATCGCGGAAAGCAAGAAGGCCCGTGATATCTATCTCGGGGAAAAGTTCAGACTGTAAGACGGTTTCGAGTGCCGCGTTTCGAGTTTCGAGTGACAGCCAGTACTGTGTGACGCGAAACGAGAAACCCGAAACGCGAAACAAGGTGTAATGGTTATGGCCATTGAGATGCGCCAACAGATGAAGCAGACCCTGCAGCTGGTGATGACCCCCCAGCTGCAGCAGGCGATCAAGCTGCTCCAGCTCTCTCGCCTGGAACTTCAGGATGTGGTGCGCCAGGAACTCGAAGAAAATCCGGTCATCGAGGAATCTCCGGAACTGGAGGAGAACAAGGAGGCCGAGCAGCTCGAATTGATGGAGCAGGAATCGTCTCCCGGCGGGGAGACCGAGGAGTTTCAGGAAGTACGTGCCGGAGAGGACACTCTCCGGGAGATGGACTGGGACTCCTACCTGGAAGGCTACCACTACAGCGCCGGCGAGCAGTATTACGACGATGACGACGATCGTCCCTCCTACGAGAACATCCTGACCAAGAAGGGGACACTCGTCGACCACCTCATGTGGCAGCTCAATCTCACGAGATTCAGCGATGAGGAACAGCGGGTCGGCACCGAGATCATCGGCAATATCGACGAAAACGGCTATTTCCGGGCTACCCTTGCGGATGTTGCCATCGCCTGCCAGGTCGACGAACCATTCGTGGGCAGTGTGCTGGAGAGGGTCCAGGATTTCGACCCACCGGGCGTGGGAGCCAGGGACCTTCGGGAATGCCTCCTGGTCCAGGTCCGGCAGATGGACATGGAGGATACCCTGGTGGGCGTGCTGGTGCGGGATCATCTCAAGGACCTGGAGACCCGCAAATACAAGCAGATCGCCAAGGCGTGCGGCACCGACATCAACAGCGTGGTCATGGCGGCCAAGATCATTGCCGGCTTCGATCCGCGCCCCGGACGGATATTTGCCGCGGACGACATCCAGTACATTTCAGCCGACATCTTCGTCTACAAGGTGGGGGACGAGTATGTGGTGATGCTCAACGACGAAGGCCTGCCGAACCTGCGGATCAATCCGTTTTACTCCGGAGAGGCGAAGGGATTGCGGGCCGCCGACAGCAAGGCGGAGGAGTACATCAGCGACAAGGTCCGCTCTGCCATGTGGCTCATCAAGAGCATCCAGCAGCGGCAGCGGACCATCTACAAGGTCGCCAAGAGCATCGTGCATTTCCAGCGGGACTTTCTCGACCGGGGGATCGCATACATGAAACCCCTCGTGCTGCGGGATGTTGCCGAAGACATCGGGATGCACGAATCCACCATCAGCCGGGTCACCACCAACAAGTACATGCAGACCCCCCAGGGACTGTTCGAGCTGAAATACTTCTTCAACAGCGGCATTTCCACCAATGAAGGAGACCTGATCGCCTCGGAAAGCGTCAAGAACAAGATCAGGGAGATCGTCGAGTCCGAGGACCCCCGCAAGCCTTACAGCGATCAGTACCTGGTGGAACTGCTGGCGAAGAACAACATCAATATCGCCCGGCGCACCGTCACCAAGTATCGGGAGATGCTTCGCATCGGCTCCTCGTCGGAGCGGAGAAGACTGTACTAAAAACAGTTTCGCGTCATGTGTTTCGAGTTTCGCGGTGCAATCTCACACCAAGAACCGGAACTCAAACTCGAAACGCGAAACCCGAAACGCGAAACTTTTTAAGGAGGCTATTCATGCAGATTACCACGACGTTCAGGCACATGGAGCAGAGCGATGCCCTGAAAAGCTATGCAGAGGAAAAGCTGGAAAGGGTATGGAAATACATCGACGAGCCGATCGTTGCCCAGGTCTTCCTGACGGTGGAGAAGATCCGCCACAGCGCCGAGATCACCATCACCGCCAAGGGGATCACTATCAAGGCATCGGAAGAGACCAACGACATGTACTCCGCCATCGATGCGGTGACGGACAAGATCGAGCGCCAGTTGCGCCGGTACAAGGAGCGGATCAAGGAGCACAAGCCGGCAGCCGACGTGCGTGAGCGGCAGCTGAAGAAGAGCGTCGTGGAGGCCGCGAGCATCGAGAAACGCCGTGAACCGGTGGTCATCAGGACCAAGACCTTCTCCATCAAGCCGATGTCGGTGGAGGAAGCGGTCATGCAGATGGACCTGCTCCACAAGGACTTCCTCGTGTTCACCGATTCCGCCACCGAAAACATCAATGTGATCTACCGCCGCAAGGACGGTGATTACGGCCTCATCGAGCCGTTTGCCGGCTGAGGCCGGCCGGGGCGGACATGAGGATCATCGGTTTTCTGCAACAGGAGGACATCGTCCCCTCCCTCGCGGCCGGAACCAAGGATGAGGTCCTTGCCGAACTGGCGGCGAAGGTGGAGGAGCGCCATCCCGGCCTCAACCGGACGGAGGTCCTGAGGATTCTCCAGGAGCGGGAGCGGTTGGGGAGCACCGGCATCGGCGACGGCGTCAGTATTCCCCACGGCAAACTGCGTCAGGCGGGCGAGCTGGTCATGGCCTTCGGGAGAAGCCGGGCCGGCGTGGAGTTCAACGCCCTCGACGGAAGACCGGTGCACTTTTTTTTTCTTCTGGTCGCCCCTGACGATGCGGTCGGGATGCACCTGAAAATGCTGGCGCGGATTTCCCGCATCCTGAAGGACCCCGCTGTCCGCAAGGCACTGATGGAAGCACCGGACGCAGCTGCGATTCATGCCATCATCCGGGAACAGGATAACCGGTATTGAGCACACCCAGTCTTGCCATCAAAGACCTCCTGGAAGACCAGGAGTACGGTCTCGATCTCTCGCTGATTGCCGGTGAACGCGGTCTCTCCCACCGGGTTTTCAGCTCGCGCATCCAGAAGCCGGGTCTTGCCCTCAACGGCTACACGGAGCACCTGCATCCGGACCGGGTGCAGGTGCTGGGGAATACGGAAATATCCTACCTGCTCCAGCTTTCCGAGCATCAGGCAATGGCCAACATCGGCAAGCTCTGCACCTTCCCCATCTCCTGCTTCATCATCACCAAAGGTCTCGACCCTCCCGGGTACCTGAAAATGGAGACAGAGAAGGCCGGCATCCCTCTCCTGGTGACCCACCACCAGTCGTCGACCTTCATCTCGCTGATCACCAAGTTCCTGGAGGAACGGCTTCTCCCCACTACGGCCATTCACGGAGTGCTCGTCGATGTCCTCGGCGTCGGCGTGCTCCTGCTGGGGAAGAGCGGCATCGGCAAGAGCGAGTGCGCTCTCGACCTGGTGATCCGCGGCCATCGACTGGTGGCCGATGACGTCATCCACATCAAGAAGAAGATGCCGGCGGCCCTCGCAGGGCGGGCCGGCGAGACAATCCAGCATCTCATGGAGATCCGCGGCCTGGGAATCATCAATATCAAGGACCTGTACGGGGTTTCCTCCATCCGGGAGAAGAAGATCATCGACCTGGTGCTGGAGCTGGTGGAGTGGCACCCGGAACAGGAGTACGACCGCCTGGGGATCGATGACCAGGTATACACCATTCTCGGCGTCGACCTCCCCCATCTGCGCATCCCCGTCCGTCCGGGGCGCAATCTCACCTCGATCATCGAGGTGGCAGCCCGCAACTTCCTCCTCAAGGGGATGGGGTACCATTCGGCCAGGGAGTTTCATGAAAAACTCCTGGCGCGCCTGGAAGTCAGGGCATTCGGGGACGAGGTGGAATAGGATGCGCATCGTCATCATCACGGGCCTCTCCGGTTCCGGCAAGTCGACGGCGGTGCGGGCCCTGGAGGACGAAGGCTTCTTCTGCCTCGACAACCTGCCGGTCACGCTCTTCCCGACGTTTATCGAGCTGGTGGAGAAGTCCACGGAGAAGGTGCAGGATGTGGCCCTCGTGATGGACATCCGCGGCCGCGACTTCCTCCAGGGGTACGAAAAGGTGTTCCGGGAGATCGGCGAGGCAGGCTATGGCGTGGAAGTCATCTTTTTCGATGCCACCGACGAAGTCCTGATCCGGCGCTTTTCCGAGACCCGCCGCCGCCATCCTGCCCAGGAAAACGGGTCGGTGCCGGAAGGGATCCGGTTCGAGCGGGAACAGCTGTCCGGGCTGCGGACCCTCGCCAACCTCATCATCGACACGTCGGAGTTGAACGTCCACCAGCTGCGGGAGCGGGTAATCGCCCATATCCGGGGGGAGGAGGGGGCGAAAGAGCTGACCATCCACCTGCAGTCCTTCGGCTTCCGCTTCGGGATTCCCCTCGAGTCGGACCTGGTGATGGATGTGAGATTCCTGCCGAATCCCTACTTCACCCCGCACCTGAAGCAGCTGCCCGGCCTCGACCCGCAGGTGCGCGCCTTCGTCATGGAAAAACGGGAAACGACGGCGTTCCTCGACAAATTCAAGGGACTCCTCGACGTGCTTCTTCCCGGCTACCGCCGCGAGGGGAAGACCTACCTCACGCTTTCCGTGGGATGCACCGGGGGGAGGCACCGTTCGGTGGTGATCGTCGAGGAGCTGCGGAACTATCTGGCCGGAAACAAGGTAACCCTGCGGGTTACCCATCGCGATATGGAAAAGGGATAGCATTATGATTGGACTCGTACTCGTGACGCACGCAGGCCTGGCGCGGGAACTTCTGGCAGCGGCCGAGATCATCATGGGCCCCATCGAACGGGCCGAAGCGGTCGGCATCAGTCCCGATGCCCAGGTCGAGGATATCCGTGATACCATTACCGCCGCCATCGGTAAGGTGTCCGGCGGCGAAGTGATCATCATGACCGACATGTTCGGCGGCACGCCGTCCAACATGAGCCTCTCCTTCCTCGAGGAGAACCGTGTGGAGGTGGTGACCGGCGTGAATCTGCCGAT
>Ga0335082_10001343_pt1 | contig 26207 bp, 26 predicted proteins | sample Lox_Sample_41_FD_206718 | JGI IMG/M metagenome (GOLD analysis project Ga0335082, IMG submission 206718) | Soil microbial communities from Loxahatchee National Wildlife Refuge, Florida, United States - Lox_Sample_4.1 | ecosystem: Environmental > Terrestrial > Soil > Wetlands | place: USA... | reverse complement strand
CCGTGCTCCTTTGCGAGGTAATAGGCCGTGGCCAGACCGTGTCCGCCGCCGCCGATGATCACCACGTCGTAGCGCGGCTTGGGATCGGGGCTCCGCCACGCCGCGGGCCAGTGTTTGTGATAGCTGACGGCGTTCCGCAGCAGGCTGAATATCGAATAGCGCTGCATTGAAAAGACTCAGGCGCGAAACCGGCGGAGGAACTGCTCGAGGCGGGGATTGGTGACGTTGCCCAGCACCGCCGCGGCCGGCCCCTGCTCCACGACCATGCCCGCATCCATGAAGGTCACGCTGTTCGCGACCTCGCGCGCGAATGCCATCTCATGCGTGACTACGATCATGGTCATACCCTCCTCCGTGAGCTGCCGAATGACCGCGAGTACCTCTCCAACGAGTTCCGGATCGAGCGCCGAGGTGACTTCGTCGAAGAGAACGACCTCCGGCGACATCGCGAGCGCCCGCGCGATCGCTACGCGCTGTGCTTGCCCTCCCGAGAGATGCTTCGGATAGGCCGCGCACTTTTCCGCGAGTCCGACCTTCTTCAATAGGCCTTCCGCGATGGTGCGCGCCTCCGCGTATGGAATCCGCTTCACCGTGCGCGGCCCCTCCATGACGTTCTCGAGGGCGGTCATATGGGGAAAGAGGTGGAATTGCTGGAACACCATACCGACGCGAGCGCGATATTGCGCCTGCTCGCGCGCCGACATTGGCAATCGCCTGCCGTCGAATTGCATCGCGATCTTGCCCACGCGCATGCGACCGCCAGTGGGCTCTTCCAGCAGATTGACGCAGCGCAGCAGTGTCGACTTTCCGCAGCCGCTGGGTCCGATGATGAAGTGGGCCTCTCCGCGCTGGACCGTAAGCGTGACGTCTTTGACTGCCGCCAATTTCCCATAGCTCTTGCAGAGGCGGTCGATCTCGACCATCGGCGCTTCGCGCTCAGACGTCATCGCGGCGCTCCAGGCGCTTGGCGAGCTTCTGCAGGGGATAGAGGATGATCAGATAGATCACTCCAAGGCTGGTATAGACCTCGAGCGGCCGAAAGGTCTCGGAGACGAAGACTTGCGCCGTGTACATGAGATCGGGGACCGCCACGATCGACAGCAGCGAGGTGTTCTTGAGCTGCAGCACGGATTGATTGACGAAGGGCGGGATCATTCGGCGCGTCGCCTGGGGCAGCACCACGCGACGCATGACCTGGGAAGGCAGCATGCCGATCGCCTTCGCGGCCTGCCACTGGCCCTTGTCGATCGACATGATCCCGCCGCGGAATATCTCCGCGGAAAAGGCCCCCATGTAGAAGGTGAGCCCCATTCCCGCCGCGAGCCAGGCCGGAATGGTGACCTGGATCGCAACCGGAAGCGCGTAATAGAACCAGATGATCTGGATCAGAAGCGGTGTGCAGCGAAAGACTTGTACGAAGCCGCTGACCGGGACGCGCACGAACCAGTGCCGGCTCAGCAGCAGCATTCCGGCGATTACACCGATGATGAGGCCGCAGAATATGGTGGCCGCGGCGTAGCCAAGCGTCACGGTCAGCGCGGTCAGCCACAAATCCGGATGGAGGAAAGCCTTCCCGAAATCCCACTGATAGCCGGGCATTCGGTTAAGGGCTCGTCGCCGCTCGCACGCAGATCGTCGCTCGGTCGGAAGAGCAAGAGTCCATAGCGACGGCCAATCCCCTGATGCGCTAGCATCGCCTTCAACTTCGTCGAGAAGACAACCCACGTGCTTTTCTGTCAAGAACAAATTATCCTGACGAGAAACTCCATTTCACGTAAACATAAGATAGGGGAAAAATGGCGAGAACTTCCGCTTCCGCGCGCACCGGCAAAAGCAAAGGCAAACCGGCGCCGACCAATCGGCGCGACAATCAGCTCGAGACCGCGCTGGGACAGGTCGTGCGCGAGTTCCGCAAGCGGGCCGGTCTCGGCGTGGCCGAGCTTGCGCGGCGCGCGCGTCTCTCTCCCGGCATGGTCTCGAAGATCGAGAATGGCGCGATCTCTCCCTCTCTCGCGAGTATCCGCGCGCTGTCTCGGGCGCTCCAAGTCCCCGTGACCTCGCTCTTCCGCGAGTTCGACGAAATCACCGACGCAACCTTCGTGCGCGCGGGCGAGGGGATGTTGGTGAATCGCTCGGGGCTCAGCATCGGCCACGAGTACCGCGTCCTCGGTCAGACCACGGCCAAGGGCATCGCCGTCGAGCCGTGCCTGATGACTTACACGAGCGCGTCCCAGGTGCTGCCGTTTCTGCACCGGGCCGGCACACAGTTCATTTACGTGCTCGAGGGACAGCTCAACTACCGGCACGGCAGCAAGACCTACCTCATGTCCGAAGGCGATTCCCTACTCTTTCAGGCGGACGTCCCACACGGTCCCGAGCAGCTGCTGCGCACACCCGTGCGCTACATCACCGTGCTCTGCTTCCTCGGCGGCATGGGCGGTTGACACGAGCCGAACCGGCCCGCGCATTCCGCGGGCCGGCACGTTCCCCGATCGCGCGACTCAGAACTGAACTTCTGGCGGGATGCCGTCGGGCTTGATGCCGATGCTCTCCATGGCGCTCGTCAGCCAGAAGTTGATGTTTCCATTGGCCTTGTTGTACTCCGACCACTTCTGCAGGAATTTCTGGAAGCGGCCGTCATCGAGACGCACGCCCGCATAGGACGGCAGCGCATATTGCGGCGTCATCAGGTGCACCGCACCGGTGGCCGGATTTTTCACGTGCGCACCGAGGATCCCCATAATTCCGTCGATATAGCGATCGACACGTCCGGAAAGCAACGCAAGCACGCAGTCGTCGGCTTGCGGCAGGGCCACCTGCGTCGAATTCGGCGCGAAGCGCTTGATCTGCTGCTCGGAGCTATTTCCTACCGAATAGCAAACCCTGATCGAGGGATCGTTGAGATCGGCCCACCGATCTCCTTTTGGCTTGAATCCATTGCGGTCCAGCGCGCCGAACCCCAGCGTATAGAGCGGGCCGGCAAAATCGATCGCGAGCGCACGCTCGGGTGTCGCGTTGAATCCGAAGAATGCGTGGCATTTCGCGCTCTGGATGTCGAGCACGACCGTCTTGAAGCTGGTCTCCACGAACGCGATGTCCACATGCAACGACTTTGCGACATCCTTCGCCATTTCCACGGCAAAGCCGTGCCACTCGCCGCCGGGATCCTTCCATGAATAAGGCTGATAAGCGGGAACGACGCACGCCACGAATTTCTTCGTGCTCTGGATATCATCCCAGGCGGTCGGCGCGTTCGCGGCATATGCCGCGACCGGCAGAACGGCGGCAAACGCCAACGCAGCGATAGCGTGACTGAATCGCACCGTGTCCTCCCTGATGGTCGTGAAGCGACGCCCTGCTTTCGCAATTCTATTGTTGACAAAATACTCTCATGCGGAGGAAATTCCTGTCAAGAACGTATTATCTCCACAGGAATAGGCGGGATCCGCTCGATCCGCGCGACCGGAAGGGGAGCCGAGCGTGCCGTCAGAGTTCCAAATCACATTCGAGGGCAGATCGATCGCGGCGCGCGAGGGACAGAGTGTCGCTGCCGCGCTCATCGCGGCGGGCGAGCGTTGCCTCCGCATCGACGAAGCCGGCAATCCCAAGGGAGCCGTTTGCGGCATCGGATTCTGCTGGGAATGCCGCTGCAGTATCGATGGCGTTCCGGACATTCGCGCCTGCATGACGCCGGTTCGTCCCGGCATGATCGTGCGTCGTCAACGAGGGCTCGACGGGTGCAACGATCGATAGCCGTCATCGGCGCCGGACCTGCGGGGATGGCTGCTGCCATCGAAGGAGTGCGCCGCGGCTGCCGCGTCACAGTCATCGACGAAGGGCCGCGTCCCGGCGGACAGATCTATCGTCAGGCGCACCCTGCGCTCCCGGGCGAGGAGTTCGCCGAGCCCGCCGAGCTCGACCGCAAGCATCGGCTCCTGAGCGCCTTCCAGGCAGTGGTCGAAAGGATCGATTACCGCGCAGAAGCGACCGTCTACGCCGTCTTTCCCAACGGCGAGATTCATCTGGCGCAAGGCGATCGCACCGAGGTCCTGCGGCCGGACGCGATGATCGTCGCGACCGGCGTACGGGAGCAAGCGATCCCCTTCCCCGGCTGGACCCTTCCGGGCGTGATGTTTGCGGGAGGCGCTCAATCGCTGTTGAAGGCGCAGCGAGTTTTGCCCGGGAGAAACGCCGTGGTCGCGGGTTGCGGCCCCCTCCCCCTCGTCGTCGCCGCGCAGATGCTGCGCGCCGGCGGCCGCGTGGCCGCTGTGGCCAGCCTGCGATCGCTCCGCACCATGCTGCGTCATCCCAGGAGCCTTTGGAGGGGCCGCAGCATTTTGCTCGAAGGTCTGCGCTATGAGCGGACGGTGCGACGGGCGGGGGTGCCGGAGCTCATGGGGTATGTTCCGGTACGCGCGATCGGAGGAGAGCGTCTGGAGGCGGTCGCACTCGCGCGGGTGGACCGGGAGGGCCGCGTCGTTCCGGGCACCGAGCGGCGAATCGCCTGCGATCTCCTCGCGATCAACTACGGCTTCGTTGCCAACAGCGAGCTGGTGGCGATGAGCGGTGCGGAGATGCGGCGCGATCCCCTGATCGGCGGCTGGCTGCCCGTGACCGATGACTATGGCCGCACTTCTGTCCCCGGTGTGTTCGCGGCCGGCGACGGCGCCGGACTGCGCGGCGCTCTCGTCGCGGAATGCGACGGCACGATCGTGGGTGCGGCAGCTTCCTTGTCGCCAACGGCGGTAGACGGCGCTGCATTGCGGGCAGAGCTTGCGGAGACGATCGCGCGGCGCGCGCGCCATCTCGATTTCCAACAGGCGGTGCGCGCGACGCTGCGGCTGCCGATCGGAATCTGGCGTCTCGTGACGGATGACACGATCGTGTGCCGGTGCGAGAACGTCCATTCCAGCGAGATTCGCGAGGCGCTCGAGAGCGGCCACCGCTCACTCAACGCCCTCAAGCGCAACGTCCGCTCGGGAATGGGCTGGTGCGGCGGACGAACCTGCCTGCACGCGATCGCATCGCTTGCCGAGCTCGCGACCGGCGAGGCACCGAGCGAGATGATGACGCCTCGACCGATGGTCCGCCCGGTGCCCTTTGCGGCGATCGCGCGGCAGAAGAAGGCGGCGGCCGAATGACGGCAGAGAAATTCGACGTCCTCATCATCGGCGCGGGCGCATACGGCCTTTCCTGCGCGTGGTGGATGGCCAAGCGGCGAAGCGGCGTACGCATCCTCGTGGTGGACGAAGGCGAATTCGCGAGCGGCGCCTCCGGGCGAAACGGGGCCGGATTCCGCATGCAATGGGGCCTCGATCTCAACATTCGGCTCTGCCAGGAAAGCACGAGCTTCTTCGAGACCGCGGCGGAGCAGCTCGACTATCCCCGCGGCATCGAGCTGAAGCAGGACGGCTATCTCGTCCTCGCTCACAGCGAGAAGGCGCTGACGACACTGAAGGGGAGTCTGGAGGTTCAACACCGCTACGGAGTCCCGAGCGAGCTCCTGAGCGCCGACGACTGCATCAAGATGGTGCCCGCCCTCGGCCGCAATCGCCTGGTAGGCGGCACGTACTGCGGGAAGGACGGCACGATCTCGCCGTTTCTCCTGCTGGACTCGCTCCTCAAGGCCTGCCGCCGCGAGAAGGTCGACGTGCGCTACGGAACCCGCGTCGAGAGACTCGAGCGAAACGGCGGCGGTTTCCGCGCCTCGGTCAGCAACGGGCCGATCGAGGCGGATAAGATCCTGCTGTGCACCGATTGGGCGGTGCCGGAGCTCCTGGCCTCACTCGGCCTCAGCTTGCCCGTCAAGAGCTTGCCCAAGGAGGCGATCGTCACCGTGCCCTGCGCGCCCAGGGTGAAGCCGATCCTGATCTCCCTCGAGCACCACATTTCCGTCAACCAGGTGAATCGCGGCTCCATCGTCTTCGTGGTCTCGCGCGCGCGCGATGGCAAGGAGATCGCCTCGACGCCCGACTTTCTCGCCTTCGCGGCACCCAAGATCATCGATTTCCTGCCCGGCGTCGCCGATGTCCCGGTGCTCCGCACCTGGGGAGGCGTGTCCAGCCTCACCCCGGACATGCAGCCGATCCTCGGCGAGACCGAGATCGAGGGCCTTTACGTCGCCGTCTCCTCTTTTCGCGGCCTGATGACGTCGCCGGCCGTCGGCCGGATCATGTCCGCGCTCATTCTGGAGAACGACACCAACGATCCCGTGCTGACCAAGCTGTCGCCGCGCCGCTTTCAGACCGGCGAGCTCATCGTCGAGCCGCTGCTCAACCAGGAATGAGCGGCACGTCCGATTCAGGACGGCAACGCCCAGAAATCGCCGTTTGTCACGACCTTCGAAACTGCGTCTGCGGCTGCCTTTAGCAATCGCTCTCCCTTCTCGGCGCTGGCGGTCCGCGGGTCGCCGATGGCGCCATGGGTCGTGCGCGCCTTGAAGGACCGCCAGCGGTGGACGGCGTCGGTGCCAACTACCTCCGCCAATTCCCGGCTCGTGGGACCGACCGCGTCGGCTGTCTTGCCCATATCCACCAAATCCGGTGCCACTGCCAGCAGCATCGAGGTCTCGGCCTCGCAGGCGTGACGCACCGTCTTCTGGCGCTCGAGGATTCGCGCGAACGCCTCGCTCGCCAACGGCCAATAGGATGTCGTGGCAAGGGGAACGTCGAGCTCGACCGCGAGCTCATTCACCACGACGGTCAGCGCCGCGATGTTGCCCCCGTGACCATTGAGGAGCAGGATCCGGCGGAAGCCCTGGCGCACCATCGACCGGCAAACGCATCGGAGTAGCGCGAGGAAGGTTCCGAAATCCAGCGAGATCGTTCCGCCGAGGCTCATATGGTGCTCGGCGAGACCGCTCCAGACGGTTGGCGTCACGACGATCGGGATCATTCTCGACGCTTGTCGCGCCGCGCGCAGCGCGATCTCGCGCACGAGCAGCGAATCCACTTGTGTCGGAAGGTGCGGTCCGTGCTGCTCGGTCGAGCCCACCGGCACTATCACGACCGCATCGCGCGCGGCAAGCGAGTTGATCTCGGCGGCCTTCAGACGCCACCATTCGACTTCGCTCATGAGGACCTCCTTTTTCCACCCTCGCGCTCGAGCAATCGCTCGAGAAAAGCCCGGGTGCGCGCCTCGGCGGGATTGTCGAAGATTCGCTCGGGAGAGGAATGCTCGACGATCACGCCCTTGTCCATGAAGATCACCTCGTCCGCGACGTCCCGCGCGAAACCCATCTCGTGCGTGACCACCAACATCGTCATGCCCTGCTCCGCGAGTGCGCGCATTGTCTTCAGCACCTCGCCCACGAGCTCTGGGTCCAATGCCGATGTGACTTCGTCGAAAAGCATGATGCGCGGCTGCATTGCCAGAGCCCGGGCGATCGCCGCACGCTGTTGCTGCCCCCCGGAAAGTCGTGCGGGATAGACGTCGCGCTTGTCTTCGAGTCCCACTCGCTTCAGGAGATCCATGGCGAGGGCATTCGCCTCCTCGCGCGGCATACCGAGCACGCGCCGGGGCGCCAGCGTGATGTTGTCGAGGACCGAGAGGTGAGGAAAGAGGTTATAGCTCTGAAAGACCATGCCGACGTCGTGGCGGAGATCGGCAGCCGCCGCTCCATCCGAGGCGGACCGAGGCTCCTCGATCCCGATCGAGGCAAGCGCGCCGCCGATGTAGATGCGGCCGCGCTGTATTTGCTCGAGCCGAGCGAGGCACCGCAGGAGAGTACTCTTACCGGAGCCGCTCGGCCCGATGACGACCATCACCTGCCCGGTCGCAACCGTCACGCTGACACGATCGAGCACCGTATCCGCGCCATAGCGCTTCACGAGGTCGGAAACAACGATGAGCGGCTCGGCCATCTCCTGCAAATCCTACCCGCGCGCGGCCGAGAGGCGCCGCTCGAGGGCGGTAAACGCAAGCGCCACCGGGTATGTCAACACGAAGTACGCGATTGCGACTACGGTCAGCGCCTCCGCCGGCCGGAACGTCTCGTTCGAGACGAGCTGCCCCACTCGAAGCAATTCGGGCGTGCCGATCGCAGAGGCAAGCGCCGTGTCCTTGATGAGATAGATGATCGTGGTACCGATCGGCGGCAGAACGTTCCGCACCGCCTGCGGCAGGATCACAAAGCGCAACGTGTCCACATATCCAAGCCCCAGCACCCGAGCCGCTTGCCATTGGGTGCGGTCGACACCGGCAATGCCGGCGCGAAAGATCTCCGCGAGAAAAGCCGCGATGTTCAATCCGAGCGCCACGGCCGCAGCACCGAACGCGCCCAGGTCGAAGCCGAATATCAGGGGAAGCCCGTAGTAGAGCCACACGATCTGCACCAGGGGCGGGGTGGTTCGAAAAAACTCGATATAGGCGTAGGTCGGCCAATTCAGAAATCGGAGACGCGAGCGACGCGCCAGCGCCAGCACGAGCCCGAGCACTATGCCCAGGCCCGTGCTTACCAGACCAAGCTCGATCGTAAGCAGCGCGCCGTCGAGATAATCGGGGAGATACCCGAAGATCGAATCGAGCTTGATCACAATGACGCCCTTATTGCCCGAGTTAGCCGGCGGCCTTGATCTGCTCGGGGGTCATGTACTGCTTGATGATCGACTGCAGCTTGCCGGAGTCGCGGATCTTCTTCATGAACCCGTCGACGTAGTCGCGCATCTTCGTGTCCCCTTTCTTGTAGGCGTAGCCGACGTGGCAGGCCTTGATGTCCAGGGGTTTGTCGACGCCGGGGACCACTTGCAGCTTGTCCCCGTACGAGGCAAGCGCCATCGTTATCTGGATCGGCGTGTCCATCACGACTGCATCCGCGCGGCCCGCCACGACCTCCTGAATAAGGTCCGCGGATGTGGATTGCCCAAACTCCTTCAATGTCGCCTTCGGCGCCCCTTCCTTCGCGACCGACTCCGACCAGGAGCCCGACGGAACCGCAAACACGACCTCGGGCCGGTTGAAAGCCTCGACGGTGGTCAGGCCCTTGGGATTGCCCTTCAACGCCACGAAAACCGGCGCGATCGTTATGTAGCTCTCGCTGAAGTCTACGACCTCCTTGCGCTTATCCGTGATGCACAATGCCGGCACGATGTCCCATTTGTCGGAGGCGATACCGGCGACGGCGGTTGCCCATTCGGAGTTGATGATGTTGAGCTTCACCCCGAGATCGGCGGCCATGAGCTTCATCACTTCGACGTCTGCACCGACGTACTCGCCGTTGGGCCGCGGCGAGATCAGCGGCCGGTAGAGGACGCCGGCAACGCGGAGCTCTCCGCGCTGCTTGATTGCATCGAGCACGCTTTGGGCCTTGACCGGTGCCGGTAATGCCAAGGCAAGGACGGTCGCCACCGAAACGGCAATGAGGAACAGTTTGCGCATGGCAGTCACTCCCTGTGATGCGGGTCGAGCCCGCGGTTGATCGGCGCTTGTAGGTCTCCTGCTGACATCTAGTCGCCGCGAAACGCGAAACTGGCCCGCCGCTCGAGTGCGCCCGCGAGCAGCACAAGCGGCCAAGTCAGCCCGAAGTAAATCAGGGCCACCAGCGTCAGAACCTCGATGGGCCTGAACGTCTGCGAGGCGAGAATCATGCCGCGATTCATGATCTCGGGAACCGCGATGATCGCCGCCAGAGACGATTGCTTCAGCAAACCCACCAGCGCATTGCAAGATGGCGCCAGGATTATGCGCAGGGTCTGCGGTAGCACCACCCACCAGAGTCGTTGCCACCAGGCAAGCCCCAGCACTTGGCTCGCATCCCACTGGCCGCGAGGTATGGCCAAAATGCCGCCTCGGAAAACCTCGCTCATTACCGCGCTCGTGCTGCAGGCCAGCGCGCCGGCCACTACCGTGAAGGGGCCGATCCGAATGTCGGCAATGACGGGCAGCGCATAGTAGGCCCAAGCCACGTGCATCAGGGGCGGGGTGGTGCGGAAGAATTCCACCCACGCGCGGGCGATGGGACCCAGGAGGCCTGGGCTGAGAATCCGCGCCACTGCGATGGGTAGCGCCGCGACGGTTCCCGCCAGAAAGGCTGCGGCCGTGATACCGAGCGTTAGCGGCACCCCAAGGAGAAGCAGCGGAATATCGCCGACGACCGCATCGAAGCGTAGCATCGCGCCTCCTCGTCGCTCAGCGGAACTTGCTGAAAGCGAGTGGGACGGGCCTCATGCCCGGCCTCGCTTTCTGCGACGCACACCCGCGATCTCGCGGGTGCGCGCCTCAACCTCGGCGAGCGCGATCGGGCCCACTTCGAAATGGGCGACGATCGCGCGATCGGCTGCTTCGATGTCCCGCTCGACAATGGCATCGTAGATGGCCTGATGCGCCTTCCAAGTGAGACGACAATACTCCGGCGTGAAGCGATGGGCGACGCCCTGAGTGTGAACTTCCAGCAGCGGCGCGATCAAATCCTCCAGTACCGCGTTCTGGGTCGAGCGCGCGAGCGCCAGATGGAACTCGCGATTGAGGACCTGGCTCGCGTCGTAATTCTCAGGCAGGGGGTCGGCCCGCTCGAGAACCGCGCGCATGACCTTGAGGTTGGCCGAGGTGGCGCGCTCGACGGCGAGCCGGATCACCTGACCCTCGAGGAGGCGACGCGTCTCCCAAAGGTCCCGAACCCCGATACGCTGCATTGCCAGAACGAAGAGCGTGGGATCGTAAATCAAGGGCATCCAACGGAATGGACGAATGACGGTGCCGCTTCCGTGACTGGCTTCCACGATGTTCAGCGCTTCGAGACGCTGTACGGCCTCGCGTATCACGGCAAGTCCGACGCCCATGGACTCCGCGAGTTCGCGCTGCGCCGGCAAGCGATGGCCAGGCCGAAGCTCCCCATTCGCGATCCGCTGCAGAATCGTCTGTGCGACTTGATCCGGCAGGCTTTTGACGATCGGCTTCGGCCAAGGTTTGTTCATCGTGCCCTGGACATCCCCCGTAAACTCATAGAGAGTTCCGAACACTTGGTCAACGGATGCCAAGGGGAGAGCGGCCGCCATGAAAATTACCCAAGTCCGCACCGTGCCGGTCTGGTGCCCGCGCCGGCGCGCGTACGGCGGCGTTACTCGGACCGCGCTCGGCCCGGCGGCGGTCTCCGACTACACGATCGTCTTCGTCGATACCGACGCAGGCATTACCGGCATTGGCGAGGTCTCGAGCGTATTCAAGCGCCGCGGCGCGCTCCTTCGCCACGATCTCGAGCAAGCGCTGGTACCGGCGGTGGTCGGCGAGGACCCATTCCGGATCGCCCATCTCGTGCAAAAAATGGATCGAGCGATCGACGCCGTAGAGGAAGCCAAGGCGGGCATCGAGATGGCGCTCTGGGACATCCTTGGGAAGGCGGTGGGTACGCCGGTCTACAACCTCCTCGGGGGAAAAGTGCGGGATCGGATCCCGCTCAGCTATTCCGTGCCCTTCGGAGAGCCCGCGCAAATGGCCGAATTCGCGCGCGACCGGGTGCGGACGGGTCACAAGACGGTCAAGGTGAAGGTCGGCAATGAAGCCGCAACGGACATCGCCGCCGTCCGCCTCGTACGCGAGGCAATCGGGCCCGACGTCAAGCTGCGCGTCGACGGCAACATGGGATGGCCCAATGCGAAACACGCAATCCGCATGATCCGCGCCATGGAGGAGTGGAATCTCGAACTGGTGGAGCAGCCGCTCCCGGCACACGATCTCGACGGCATGGCCGAGGTGCGGCGCGAGATCGGCGTGCCGCTCATGGCGGACGAGAGCATTCGCAACCCCAGAAGCGCCATGGAAGTGATCCGCCGCGGCGCCGCCGATATCGCGAACGTCTACGTGACCGAGGCGGGCGGTCTCCTCAACGCGGCGCGCATCTTCGCGATGTGCGAGGCCGCCGGCATTCCCTGCATGATCGGCAGCATGCCGGAATTCGGAATCGGAACGGCCGCGCAAATCCACCTCGGCGTCGCCATGACCAACCTGGGCCCCGACAGCGACACCTGCGGCGTGCTCTATCACGAGGAGGACTTGCTGACGCGGCCGCTGAAGATCGAGCACGGGTTCTCCTATCCCCCCGAAGGGCCCGGGCTGGGTATCGAGGTCGACATGGACGTGCTGGAGCGCTGGCGGAGAAATGCCCCGAGCGGCAGCCCGAATTAACGGCCGGGAGAATGTGAGATGTCCGTAACCTCGCCTCAATCCTGCGACATCCTAATCCGCAACGGCTATGTCCTGACGATGAACGCCCAACGCGCGACCTACCCGACTGGGGCTATCGCCGTGCGCGGTCACAGCATTGTAGCGGTCGGACCGGAAGCCCAGGTGCTGGGAGATTGGCGCGCCGCGCGAGTTCTCGATGCGCAAGGCGCCGTCGTGCATCCCGGCTTCGTCGACGCGCACTTGCATGTGAACGCACAGACCTGCCGCGGGTTCTTTCGGGGCGACGCCAGCAAGGGAGGCAGCGCGGGGCCCAGCTATGCGGACTGGAAGGCCGCGTTACGCCCGGAGGACGAGCAGGCGGCGACCGGCCTCGCCTGCATCGAAATGCTGCGCCATGGCATCACGACGTTCGTCGAGCCCGGCAGCGCCTTCGAGCCGGACGCAGTCGCTGCCGCGACACAAGCGGCGGGCGTGCGCTGCAGCCTCGCCGATCCTTACCTCTGGGACGACATGTCGCTCATGGATACGATCCCGGGATTGCGCAGCGATAAGCTCGCGGAACGCGTACCCCCGGATCGCGACCGTTGTCTCAAATTGCTCGGCGGGCAACTGTTCCGCAATCGCGACCGCGACGGAATTCTTCACGGGCACGTCGCGCTTTACGGAGAGGGAACGGCCTCGGACGAGCTATATCGCGCCGCCAAGGCACTTGCCGACCGCGAGGGCACAATCCTCAACAGTCACATCGGTTTCGATCTCGACCTCGCGATCGCCATGGAACGGCACTGGCGAAAGCCGCGCTTCCTGCACCTCGCGGAGATCGGCGCGATCGGGCCCAACACGACCTTCGTCCATATGAATTTGATTCGTGACGAGGAGGTCGAGGCGATCCGGTCTTCCGGTCTTTCGATCGTGTGGTGTCCGCTCGCCTACATGTCCAGAGGCACACCGATGCGCGAGCGCACGCGCATACCGGAGATGATGCGCAAGGGGGTTTCCGTAGCCCTCGGCACTGATTCCGCCCGCCAAAGCTCGAGCGGCGATTCGGGGTTTCTCGCACTTCACTTGGGGGCGGAAGCGGGATACGCGTTGGTTTCCGAGGATGTCATCGAGATGCAGACGCTCGGTGGTGCGCGGGCCGCAGGGCTAGGCGACATCATCGGCAGCCTGGAGCCGGGCAAGCGCGCGGACATCGTCTTGCGCGGCAGCGCGCTGGCGGAGTTAGCGCCGGGAGTCGACCCCGCGCACCAGCTGATCTGCGTCGGTCACGGCCCCAGCGCGGATACGGTCCTCGTCAATGGCCAGATCGTGTTGCGAAATGGGCGCTCGACGCTGACGGACGAAGCTGCCGTCGTCGCCGCGGCTCATGCGTCGGTGCAGCGGATGAGCGAGCGGCTCGGGCTGAAGCCGCCAAGTCGCTGGCCCAGGGTCAATTGACCGATTGCTTTCACATCCATCCGCCGAGAGCGGGCATTTCCATAGATACCGATTTCGGCCACCGGCTTGCTCGCCCGAATTCGCGTCGATAGGTCCTGCCGGATTCGGCGATTGCGCGATCTCATTGGTATCATGGAGTAGGCAACCACGCAGGAAGGGGCCGGCACATGCCACGACGAATTCTGCGCCCGAAGAGTCTGTCCTTCCAACCGCGTCCGACCTATCCCTACTCTCCCGGTACTCGCGGCGGCGATTTCGTCTGCACCGCGGGCCAGGTCGCCTGGAACGAGAAAGGACAGCTCGTCGGCATCGGCGACGTTCGCGAGCAGACACGGCAAGTTCTGCGGAACGTCGAGGCGGTGCTGAGAGAGGGCGGCGCTACGCTGCGCGATGTGCTCAAGTGCAACGTCTATCTCAGGAACATCGCAGATTTCCAAGCGATGAACGAAGAGTTCGCCAAGGCCTTTCCAACCGACCCGCCGGCAAGGACGACCGTCGAAGCAAAACTCGCCGAGCCGGAAATGCTTGTGGAGATCGAGGCGACCGCGTACGTGGGAAAGTAGCGCCCACGAGCGGAAGATAAAATTTGAAGCGCGATCCGGACGGAAAAATCAAGACTGTCGAGCCCGGCTCATGGGAACCGCTCCCGAGCGTAGCGCGCTCTTGCAGCCGGTCATCGATTTTGCCGCTTGTAAATGATGATCGACAGATACTTCATCGGAACTCGGATAAGCTCCTCCGGTCCGTGACGTGCCGCGGCATCGAAGAACAGCGCGTCGCCCGGCTCCATCAGATAGGACCGGTCGGCGTGCCGATAGCGGACTTTGCCCGAAAGCATGTAGATGAACTCGAGGCCGGCGTGGCGAAAATTCGTGTAGGGAACCGCATCCTCGCTCAGCGTGATCAGATAGGGTTCCGTCGCAATCTCCCCTGACAATGAATGACCGAGCAGATCATAGAGATGGCCGGCCTTGGTGCCGCGGCGCTCGATTCTCACCCCGCTTCCGGCCTTGACGAAAGAGCAATCCCGACGCTCCTCCATCTCGGAGAAAAGCTGGCTGATGGGTACGTTGAGCGCCTTGGCGAGCTGGTCGAGGGTCGTCAGAGACGGCGTGATCATGCCGTTCTCGATCTTCGAGAGCATGCCCGCGGACACTGCCGATGCTGCGGCAAGCTCGGCAATCGTCAAGTCGAGGGATTTCCGTAGTTGCCGTACGCCAGCGCCGATGCTGGCCTGAAGGCTCGAGGGTACATATTCATCAGGGGCCGAGGACCCTGTTTTGAGATCCACTGCATTCGAATTGCGCACGCCGCGGGCACCCAGGTCTCGCTGCCGAAGTCGCTTACCCATGAGCATACCGCCCCTTTCGCACCATGATCGGGCAGAGCCCTTCCGGCGAGCCCTGCCCATTGATATTAGGTTTCCTGCCAAGAAACAAATATTCCATATGAGTTGACGCTGCGGCGCCAAAGTGTCAGCCTGACTTACGCAGCGGCTTCGTCCGGAGGCGCTCTCATGTGCGGCATAGTCGGCCTGTTTCTTAAGAAAACGGCTCTCGAGCCGTTCCTCGGCAAGCATCTTTCGGCGATGCTGGATGCGCTTAGCGATCGCGGACCGGATAGCGCGGGCTTCGCGATCTATCGCAATCCTGCGCCGCGCGGATCCGTCAAGTTGACTCTATTTCATCCCGAGCCCGATTTCGGCTGGGACCACCTTGCTCGCGAGATGTCCGAGGAAATCGGAAGCGAAGTGCGCGGCGAGGCGCGAGGCAGTCATTTCGTTCTCACTGCCGCCATGCCCGTCGAGACGGCGCGCCATTGGCTGTCCCGCCATCGTCCCGGCGTGCGAATCATGGGCGTGGGCGACTGCATCGAGCTCTACAAGGAGAAAGGCAATCCCAGGGACGTGGTGCGCCGCTTCGGCCTCGATAAGCTCGCGGGCTCGCACGCGCTCGGCCACACGCGCATGGCCACCGAAAGCGCGGTCACGACCCAGCATTCGCACCCCTTCTCGACTGGCCTTGATCTCTGCCTTGTGCACAACGGCTCGCTCTCCAATCACAATCGCATGCGGCAATGGCTCTCCCGGCACGGCATCGAATTCCAGACCGACAACGACACCGAGGTCGCAGCAGGCTATTTCACGCACTTGCTCGGTGAGGGAGCAACGCTCGAGCAAGCGTTGAAATCCGGCATTTCCGACCTCGACGGTTTTTACACTTTCGCGATCGGCACCAAGGATGGCTTTGCGGTCGTCCGCGATCCCATCGCCTGTAAGCCCGCCGTGCTCGCGGAAACCGACGATTGGGTCGCCATGGCCTCGGAGTACCGCGCCATTGCGCATCTCCCCGGAGCGGACCAGTCGAGGATCTGGGAGCCGTCTCCCGCGACGGTCTATAGCTGGAAGAAGCACTGATGATCGAGGTCGATGTCGAGGCCCTTGGCGTGCGGGCACTGAACGAGCGCTTGCATCGCCTCCCGCCCGATACGAACGAACGGCTCTGGAAAATCACGAATCCCAAAGGGGCGCACGCGTTGGCGGCGGGGTTGGATCGGCCGCTGACGATCGAGATCGAAGGGCACGTCGGTTACTACTGCGGCGGCATGAACAAGCAGGCGGAGATCACGATCAGGGGACACGCGGGCCCGGGTCTCGCCGAGAACATCATGTCCGGCGTCATACGCGTGACGGGCAATGCCTCGCAATCCGCGGCGGCCTCCGGACGCGGCGGTCTCGTGGTCATCGACGGCGACGCGAGCTCAAGGTGCGGCATCTCCATGAAGGGAGTGGATATCGTGGTGGGCGGCTGCGTGGGGCACATGAGTGCCTTCATGGCGCAGGCCGGCCACCTCGTGGTCTGCGGCAACGCCGGCGCCCACCTCGGGGACTCGATCTACGAGGCCGTCATTTATGTGGGCGGCGACGTCGAGAGCTTGGGCTCCGACTGCATCGAGAAGCCCATGACGGACGTGCACCGGTCGAAGCTGGAGCAGCTTCTGGCCTCCGCCGGTCTGAGGGCCCGGGCCGAGCGGTTTCGACGCTTCGGGTCCGCGCGCCAGCTTTATAATTTCAAGGTCGACCATGCCGCGCAGTATTAAAGCAAAGCCGGCCGCTCCTGCTGCTGCCGCAAATCCCGCCGGTCACCGGGAGCATGCGAGCTTCCCGCCTTTGGTGATTGCCGAAATTCAGCGAGCCGCGCGGGAAGGCATTTACGACATTAGGGGCCTCGGCGCGAAACGCCGGCTGCCGAGCTTCGACGATCTGATTTTCCTGGGCGCATCGATATCGCGCTATCCGCTGGAGGGCTACCGCGAGAGATGTGCCACGAACGTCACGATCGGCGCCCGCTACGCAAAGAAGCCGATCGAGCTCAAGATACCCATCACGATCGCGGGGATGAGTTTCGGCTCGCTGAGCGCAAATGCCAAGGAGGCTCTCGGGCGCGCCGCCTCGGAGATGGGAACGAGTACGACCACGGGCGATGGCGGGATGACGAAAGAGGAGCGCCGCGCCTCGAAGATTCTGGTCTATCAGGTCTTGCCCTCTCGCTACGGTCACGATCCCGATCACATGCGCAGCTGCGAGGCGATCGAGGTGGTGGTGGGCCAGGGCGCCAAGCCCGGCGGCGGCGGAATGCTGCTCGGTCTCAAGGTGACCGAGCGCGTCGCCGGGATGCGGACCCTGCCCGTCGGCATCGATCAGCGCAGCGCTTGCCGGCATCCCGATTGGACAGGCCCCGACGATCTCGAGATCAAGATCGCGGAGCTGCGGGAGGTTACGGATTGGGAGAAGCCCATCTATGTCAAAGTCGGCGCGACACGCGTCAAATACGACGTGGCGCTCGCCGTCAAAGCCGGTGCCGACGCGGTGGTGGTCGACGGCATGCAGGGAGGCACGGGGGCGACGCAGGACGTTTTCATAGAGCATGTCGGCATCCCTACCCTTCCGGCGGTGCGCCAGGCCGTGGAGGCTTTGCAAGAGCTCGACATGCATCGCAAGGTGCAACTGATTGTCTCCGGAGGAATCCGCACCGGCGCGGACGTAGCGAAGGCATTGGCGCTCGGAGCCGATGCGGTGTCGATCGGCACCGCGGCGCTGATGGCGCTCAATTGCAATGCGCCGATCTTCCTCGAGGACTATGCCAGGCTGGGAACCGCGCCGGGCTATTGCCATCATTGCCAAACCGGCCGGTGCCCGGTCGGCGTGACCACTCAGGATCGAGAGTTGGAGGCGCGCCTCGATCCCGAATTGGCGGCGCGGCGAGTACGCAACTATCTCTCGACCATGGTGCTGGAGGCGCAAACGCTTGCGAGAGCGTGCGGCAAATCGCATTTGCACAACCTCGAGCCGGAGGACCTCACTGCGCTCACGGTCGAGGCAGCCGCCATGGCGAAGGTGCCCCTCGCCGGAACGGATTGGGTTCCCGGTCGGGGTGGCGCATAGGAAATCGTCGCCAGAGGGGCCGCTCGAGAACGGCGAGAGCATCACGAGGCAGGAGGGGATATGGCAAAAAGCCTTGCGGATATCGCGAAGACCAAACAGATCAAATACTTCCTCATCAGCTTCGTCGATCTCTTCGGCGTGCTCAGGGCGAAGCTGGTTCCGGCGCAGGCGATCGCAGAGATGCAGCGCGTCGGTGCTGCCTTCGCGGGCTTTGCGACGTGCCTCGACATGACGCCTGCGGATCCCGACATGTTCGCGCTGCCGGATCCCGAGAGTCTCATGATCCTGCCTTGGAAGCCGGAGGTCGGCTGGCTTGCTGCGGATCTTTGGATGGACGGAAAGGAAGTCGAGGCCTCGCCGCGCGTGGCTCTGAAGCGCCAGATTGCCAAGGCTAAGAAGCTCGGATACCGGATGAAGAGCGGTGTCGAATGCGAATACTTCCTCCTGGCGCCCGACGGCTCGACCGTGGGCGACGCCCGAGACACCCAGGAAAAGCCTTGCTACGACCAATCCGCGCTCATGCGTCGCTACGACGTTGTCCGCGAGATCTGCGATTGCATGATCGCGCTAGGCTGGGAGCCCTATCAGAACGACCACGAGGATGCCAATGGCCAGTTCGAGATGAACTGGCTCTACGATGACGCCTTGGTCACCGCCGACCGGCACGTGTTCTTCAAGTACATGGTCAAGTCGATCGCCGAGAAGCACGCGCTGCGCGCGACGTTCATGCCGAAGCCCTTCGCGACATTGACCGGGAGCGGATGTCACGCGCATGTGTCGCTCTGGAGCTCCGGCGGCGACAAGAACCTCTTTCGCGATCCCAAGGGCGAGCTCGGGCTCTCTGCGCTCGCCTACAGCTTTCTCGGCGGCGTCCTGCACTCCGCGGACGCGCTTACCGCGATCTTCAATCCGACGGTCAACAGCTTCAAGCGCCTCGACGCGCCGGTCACCTTATCGGGCGCGACCTGGTCCCCCAATGCGATCAGCTATTCCGGGAACAATCGAACGCACATGGTGCGAATTCCGGACGCCGACCGCTTCGAGCTGCGTCTGGCGGACGGCGCCGTCAATCCCTATCTGCTGCAGGCCGGCATACTCGCCGCGGGCCTCGACGGTATCTCGCATCGCCGGAGTCCGGGCAAGCGGCTTGACGTCAACATGTACCTCGAAGGGAACGCCATCGCTAATCTCCGCCGCCTTCCTGGAAATCTTCTGGATGCCATACGGCTCTTCGAGACGAGCACGGTGCTGCGCGACGGGCTTGGTTCGGCCTTTGTCGACAGCTATGCCAAACTCAAGCACAAAGAGTGGAGGAGCTACGCGTCTCACGTCTCTCAATGGGAGCGGGATCACACGCTCGACGCTTGATCTTGACGCTCCGCTACCTGCGCTCACGCCGACGTCCAGCCGACCTGCGACGCGATGCGCATCGAGGCAACCGAGATCTTGCGTATTTGCCGCGCGTCGCAGCGCAGAGAAAACGTCGCGGCCCGGGCTGGCGGAGGATGCAGTCTCATGCGAACCCGTCTCCGGGTCGAATTCCCTGCGAACAGGGAAATTTACAGCGCATTTCGCGCTCCAGAGCCTCGCTGCAACCGCCGGACTGCTTTGAAACGCCCATGCCGCATGGACTTCCCGGGGCCCTTGGCGCGACCATCCCGACTTCAGCAGGGAGGGTGCTCTTTGCCTATGAAGATTTCGACGCGCCGCCGCCTCGCTTACGTTGAGCAACGACCTCGGTCGACGCTATTGTCAGGCCAGCGGGATTTCGACATTTTGGATGCGGCGCGTTCCGATTGTAGAATGCCGTAGAGTGAAAAATGCATGCCCCCTTCGGGAACGCTGTTGCGCCCCGAAAATCTCCCTGATCGCGAATTGGACCCCGGCTAAAGGCCGCCGCCAGAACAATGAAGTGAGCAGCACTGTCCCATGTCCAATCTCGTTTCGCCGCACGGCGGGAAAACTCTGAAGCCGCTCTTGCTGCCGGAAACGGAGCGCTCGGGCGAGAAGAGACGAGCGGACTTCCTGAAGAAGGTCCCGCTATCGAGCCGCGAAGTCTCTGACCTGTTCATGCTGGCGATGGGCGCATACACACCGCTCGCGGGGTTCATGGGCGAGGAGGACTGGCGTGGCTGCTGCGTTGACATGGCGCTGTCGGATGGCCTGTTCTGGCCCATCCCCATTACGCTCTCCTGCGAGAGGGACATCGCGGACGGAATTCGGCTCGGCGAGGAGGTTGCGCTGTTGGACGGCGCTGGCGGCGAGATCTTGGGCGTCCTCACAGTCATGGAGAAATACGGCATCGATAAGGAGCTGGAGTGTTCGCGCGTCTTCGGTACCACCGACCCAGCTCACCCTGGCGTGCAGAAGGTGATGGAGCAAGGTCCGGTCAATCTAGCGGGCCCCATCATGGCGCTGTCAGAGGGACATTTTCCCGAGACCTACAAGGGTCTCTATCATCGTCCGGCGGAGACCAGGGCGCTGTTTCAGGAGAAGGGCTGGTCCAGGGTGGCGGCGTTTCAGACACGAAACCCGATGCACCGGAGCCATGAGCATCTGGCCAAAATCGCCATCGAGGTCTGCGACGGCGTGCTCATCCACCAAGTGTTGGGCGCTTTGAAACCAGGCGATATCCCGGCCGAGGTCCGCGTCGAGGCGATCGATGTGCTGGTCCGCCACTACTTTGTGCCGGGCACTGTCATTCAAGCCGGCTATCCGATCGAGATGCGATACGCCGGGCCGCGGGAGGCCTTGCTCCATGCCGTCTTCCGGCAAAATTTCGGCTGCTCACATCTGATTGTGGGGCGCGATCATGCCGGCGTCGGCAACTACTACGGTCCGTTCGATGCCCATCACATCTTCGACACGCTCAAGCCGGGCAGCATGGAAATTCAGCCGCTGAAGCTCGGCGTCACCTTCTACTGCAGAAAATGCCATGGAATGGCAACCGACAAGACTTGCCCGCACAGGGCCGAAGATCGGCTGACGATCTCGGGCACTCGCTTGCGCGAGATGTTCGACAAGCACGAGACGGTCCCGCCCGAATTCAGCCGGCCTGAAGTCCTGAAGGTGTTACAAGCCTATTACGACTCGCTGCGCTGAGCCCGCTCCATGTCGATGGGAGGATAGCAAAGACGGCGATTAGCCGTAGGAGCGGTGACGCTTCATGGGCAATGGCAGCACGATGGCAGAGGTTGCGGCGCCGCAATCTGCTCTAAACTGCTGTGACGTGACCAAACGGCTAACCCGATGTTCGAGGGAGGCGCCCACATCGGGAGTAACGGCCGCCTGGTTGTCCAGCACCGTGTCGACTGGGCCGATTTTCCGTGTATGCTATCGGCGCAAATTGGCTTATTCGCTCGTCTGAATTCGGGGCTGGCGGCCGAGGCGACCGCGCCTTGCTTTATCTCAGATGGGCTGGAAATGAGCCAGCATCCGGGGGCATCTTGATGTTCACTACCAATCCCTTTGCCGAGCTCTCGGCGTCCATACCAGCAATCGTCATGCAAGCTTACGTCGTCATCATGATATTGCTGGTCGCTTGCGGCACGCTATTCGACGTCATCCACAAGGGGAGTGCCAAGTACTTCTTCGAAAACTGGCGGAATGCGAAGAGCAAAGGGACGCGTCGGGTCGGCACCGGAGAAATGGTGGTCCTGGCGATCGAAACCGCCGCGGTGGAGGTCGCGACGTCCAGTGAATTTTGCAATGCGCGGCGCCGCGTCGCTCATCTGCTGACCATGTACGGGTTCCTCGCTTACGCGATCACGACTGCGGTCATGGTGTTCGGCTACGCGAGGCCGGCCACTCCCACGCCCGCGGCCCTGCCGCTGTTCTGGTATCTCGGAGCTCTGATGGTTTGCGTCGGCGGTTATTGGTTCTGGTTCTTCATCCGCGTCGATGTCGTTGCCGAGGGCAGTTCGCCGTTTCGCCTCGTGCGGGCGGACCTTTTCATCCTGTCGCTCCTCGCGAGCACGACGCTGGGCCTGAGCTGGGCGATTCTGCAGCCAATCGGTGGCTCGCTGGCCGACGTGCTCCTTGCATTCTATCTCGTCGCCACGACCGTACTCTTCGGCTCCATTCCCTGGTCCAAGTTCTCGCATATGTTCTTCAAACCCGCGGCCGCCTTCCAAAAGCGGGTCGCGGATGCGGATGGTTCCAGGAGCAATCTGCCAATTCCGGCCGACAAGCCCGAGGTGTTTGGCAGCGCCCGAACCCTACCCCGACACTACTGACGAGCCCATCCAAAGGGGTTCGATAGAGGAGCGCACGGAAGATCATGCCGACATTCGTTTATATGACCCGCTGCGACGGCTGCGGCCATTGCGTCGACATTTGTCCGTCCGACATCATGCACATCGATACGACTTACCGTCGAGCCTACAACATCGAACCCAACATGTGCTGGGAGTGCTATTCCTGCGTGAAGGCGTGTCCGCAGCACGCGATCGACGTGCGCGGTTATGCCGATTTCGCCCCACTCGGCCACAGCGTTCGCGTGCTGCGGGAAGAGGCCAAGGGCACGATCTCGTGGAAGATCAAGTTCCGGAACGGAACCGAGAAGAATTTCGTCTCACCGGTCCGCACCACGCCGTGGGGCTCGATCAAGCCACCCCAGGACTATGAGATGCCAAGCGCTGACGATTACAAGTCACAAGAACTCGCGCACGAGCCGGACGCTCTGAAGATCGAGGGTGGATTGCCGGCCTTGACCCCGGATCGACTCAAGCCGGGACGCGGCTGATGCGCCTCTTCGGAAGAAGAAACACCGTTCGCGTCGATGCGGACATCCTGGTGGTCGGCGGCGGCATGGCCGGCTGTGGAGCGACCTATGAGTCCCGGTATTGGGGACGCAACCTCAAGGTCGTCTGCGTGGAGAAGGCCAACATCGAGCGCAGCGGCGCCGTTGCGCAGGGCCTCTACGCCATCAACTGCTACATGGGCATGCAGTGGAACGAGAACCGGCCGGAGGACTTCGTCAGATACGCCAGCAACGACCTCATGGGCTTGGTGCGCGAGGACCTCGCCTACGACATCGGACGCCATGTGGATTCGACGGTGCACAAATTCGAGGAATGGGGCCTGCCGATCATGCGGGACCCGAACACCGGCCGGTATCAGCGCGAAGGCAAATGGCAGATTATGATCCACGGCGAGAGTTATAAGCCGATCGTCGCGGAAGCCGCCCGCAAGGCTGCCTCCGAGGTCTACAACCGGATCATGGTGACCCATCTGCTTATGGACTCGAAGAACCGCAACCGTGTTGCCGGAGCCGTCGGTTTTAACGTCCGCACGGGTGATTTCTACGTGTTCAGGGCAAAGGCGGTGATCGTCGCCGCCGGCGGCGCCTCGCACATCTTCAAGCCGCGCTCGGTCGGCGAAGGCATGGGCCGGACCTGGTACGCACCCTGGAGCAGCGCTTCGGCCTATGGCCTCCCGATCCAGGTCGGCGCAAAAATGACCCAGATGGAAAACCGAATTGTCCTGACCCGGTTCAAGGACGGCTATGGTCCGGTCGGCGCTTATTTCCTGCATCTCAAGACATATACGCAAAACGCCTACGGTGAAGAGTACGAGTCCAAGTGGTACGGCCATACCAAGGAACTGGTCGGCAATTATGTCGATCGCCATCCGGTTCCGACGTGCTTGCGCAACCACGCTCTTCTCAAGGAAGTCGCGAACGGGGGCGGTCCGATCCGGATGGTCACCAAGGAAGCCTTCCAGGACCCGCACAAAGAGACCGTCGGCTGGGAAAACTTCCTCGGCATGACAATCGGCCAGGCCGTGGTCTGGGCCTCGCAGAACATCGATCCCAAGCACACAAATCCGGAATTGACCACCTCGGAGCCCTATGTCATGGGCTCCCACGCCACCTGCTCGGGTGCGTGGTCGAGCGGACCGGAGGACTTTGCGCCGCCGGAATACCGGTGGGGCTACAACCGGATGACGACGGCGGAAGGCCTGTTCGCCGCCGGCGACGCCAGCGGCGGCACCCCGCACAAATTCTCGTCGGGCTCCTTCACCGAAGGACGAATTGCGGGCAAGGCTGCGGTTAATTACATCAACGACCGGGGCGCGGAGCCGCTAGTCGACGAGGGCGAAATCAAGCGGCTCGAAGAACGGATCTTTCGGCCGCTTGAAAACTACAGGATCGGCCGCAACGAAATCGTCGCCGGTACCGTCTCGCCGAGCTACATCCTGCCCATTCATGCGTTGCAACGCCTCGAAAAGCTCATGGACGAATACTGCGGCGGCATCACCGTCAACTACATGACAAACGAGCCGTTGCTCACCCGCGGTCTCGAATTGATGGAGATGCTGAAGGAGGATGCCGATCACATCGGCGCCGAGGACCTTCACCAGCTGCAACGAACTTGGGAGTTCAAGCATCGGCTGCTGGCGTCCGAAAGCGTCATGCAACACACGCTGTTCCGAACGGAAACACGCTGGCCCGGATACTACTATCGCGGCGACCATATGAAGCTGGACGACCAAAACTGGCACTGTTTCACGCTCTCCCGATACGACGCCGAGACCGGCAAATGGACCATGGAGAAGGCCCCGGTCTACCACATGGTAGAGTGACCCAGATCCGCGCGACGACACGGTGAGCCCTGCCGTAGAGAGTCCGCAATCAGGGCCTACCTGCGCGGCTTAGTCTGCAGCCTCTTGCCGCCCGCATGGAGCGCCTAGAGCAGTTCCCGCGCCGCCCGGAGTTCGCTGACCAATCCGCGCTCGCCATCGAGCCGATGGAGCGTGTAAAGCGGGACCGACTGCAGCTCGGCCGGATAGCTGCCCAGCCGCAAGTCCACGGCGACGCTCGGCATGCTGCGTACTAACACCTCGCCGACCTCGCCCGCCACGTTACGATGGGTATGGCCGCAAAACATGCCCACGACGTGCCGTTGCCCAGCGAGCGCCCGTCTCATCCTCTCGACCGATTCCCATGAATCGAACTGAACCGGGTAGTCCGACTCGTGAACCGCAAATGGCGGATGATGCATGAAGATCACGGTCGGCCTGCTCGTGTCCTCGGCCAAAGTCGCGCGAAGGCTATCCGCCCGGACCTGACAAAAGTCCCCCTTGTTGCTGCTCTGGCTCAGCGTATCGATGGCAATCAGCCGTACAGGAAATGTCTCAGCGCGATATTGCACGAATGGCGTATCGGGCAGCAGATACGTACTGGCAGGAAAAGCGGCGCGTATCGCGGCGCGATCGTCGCGATTTCCCGCCGCGATATGGAGCGGACACCGTAGCGCGCCGAGAACGCGCTTTGCCATCTCGTACTCGGCAGGCTTCGCATTATGAGTGACGTCGCCGGTATGAATAACGACGTCCGGCAACGGCTCGAGGCGGTTGATATCCTGAACGCATCGCTCGAGATTGGAGAGCCGCCCTGGACCGTTCGGGCCGCTCAGATCGATATGGGTGTCGGAGATTTGTGCGATGAGCATGTCGCTTCACATATAGCAGTCGTTGCCACAGCACGAAAGGCATCGAGTGCCATTGACGGACCAATGCGTGGCTCGGCCCTTCATCCGCTCGGGCACGATGTTGCCATCTCCGTCGGTGAGAGCGGTACGACCCATCGTTGGGACTTTGCCCCGGCGCCACGACGGCCTCGCGGGATGGGGGTTGCCGCTCCGGGGACTGGATACAGACGGCAGCCCACGTGATCGCTCTCGACCCAATCGGTGGCCACCGACGCAGCAATACTCAATAATGAGAACTTGGATAGCCCTGCGGTTCCTCCTCGGTCCGCTCTCGCGGGCGCAGCACGGAACGAGGATGATAGGGCAGTCCATTCTCATTCATGAAGCGGCGCACCTGATCCTGCGTCCACGACGCTAACGGATTGATCCGGATCAGTCGACCTTCCTGGGTCACCCGCGGCTCCGGCGTCGCGGTGTAGGGGCCGTGATATACCCCGCTGATCCAGCAATCGAAACTTGCCAGCGTCCGGTTCAGGCCGACGATCTTGTAGATCCGGGTGTGGTCGATCGGATTTTCCGCCCACAGACCTTCGGTGTGATGGCAGTCGCCCCGCAGCGGCCCGCCCTCATCGTCAGCAGGTTCGCGGATGTCGCGCAGCCCCAGCCGATCGACCAGCCTTCTCCGATATTCCAAGCTCTCGGGATAGATTTCGGGTGCGTGACAAAACACGATCGGTGTCGAGACATCGATCTCCGAGATCAATTTCAGCAGCACG
>Ga0335082_10001342_pt1 | contig 26218 bp, 19 predicted proteins | sample Lox_Sample_41_FD_206718 | JGI IMG/M metagenome (GOLD analysis project Ga0335082, IMG submission 206718) | Soil microbial communities from Loxahatchee National Wildlife Refuge, Florida, United States - Lox_Sample_4.1 | ecosystem: Environmental > Terrestrial > Soil > Wetlands | place: USA... | reverse complement strand
CATGACCTGAAAGGCGAGGTATGGGTTGATGGCAACGGCTACCGCCCCCAAGACGAGCCCGGAGATGATAAATCGCCGGACGGTCCGGGGCGATTCCTGCTGCGCCTGAAAGAAGATGAGCAGGGCGGCAATCAGCAACCAGTGATTGCTCAACGAGTAATGACGGGTCAGTCGCCAGGCCAATGCTGGCGAAAGCAGGAAGAACAGGCTGCACAGCACTATGCCAAGTGGCTTTCGACCTAGAAGGAGCCGGAACAATCGGATGGAGAAAAACACCTGCAGGGTACAAACCAGGACAGCCTCGATGCCGAAATACTGGAACGGGTCCGGGAGTAGTGGCGAGAGAGGTTTAAGCAGGACCGCCAGCAGCGGATTGAGATCCACCAGGGCCACCGCCTCTCCCCGCGGATAACCCAGGCGATCGGTGTAGGTGAGTGGCCAGTGCCAGTGCGGGTCCTGCCGAAAGAGCTCCCATCCGATGTAGTGGTCTGCGGGATCCCACCTTACCCAGCCAACGTTGCGAGGATTCAGGGCGGGACCCAGCAGAAGAGCCGCGTAAAGAAATCCGATAACGAAGGAAATCGCCAGACTGAGCCAGACTGAATCGGTCCAGTCAGAGCCAGCTCTACCGGGAGTACCTGCCGCCGCAGCCTTCTGGTCGTCTGCGCTACGAGTGGCTATAGAAAAATCACTGCCGGTTTTCATACCAACGAAGGGAAGCGTTGCATGGTTAGTGAAGTGTAACTGTGCGGCAAGGCCTCTCGACAGGCAAGTTATCTCGCAGCATCCAGTCTCCAATTGCGCACTTGGCGCGGCATTGAACCCTGAGTTATGCTGCCTGCACCGAGGCGAGGAATACGATGTCCGTGGACGTGAGCGCTGCGCGCTTGTCGGCTGCCGTTAGCGTAAGCGGTACACAGGCGCGACGCTTCGCCACGTTTGCCGTGCTGGCCGCACTCTCCGTGCTCGGCTGGCACGCACAAAACCGGCCGACCATTACGTTGGATTGGACTACGGCGGGCCTTGTGCTGGCCGTGGTTGTGCTGCTTCGGCCCTCTTCCAAAGTTTTGTTCCTGAGCCTGGCAGTGGCCGAGGTTCTATCGGTATTGATTGCCCTCCCGAGTACCAATACCAACCGGCTCCTGCAACTTTTCATATTCGCGACCATCGCCTCCACTGGCTTGTATGTGCTGGCCCGCTTCCGAAAGCTGGATGCGGGAGCATGGCTGGAGCTGTTTCAACCGCTGCTGCGTCTGGAGCTGGTCATTGTTTATGCACTCGCCGCGTGGCACAAGTTGAACCTGGATTTCTTCAATCCCCAACTTAGTTGTGCCGTTGTCTTGTTCGAGCGGGCTCCATTTTTTCACCTGCACGCCGGCAGTGAGATGCTGCGCTGGGCGCTGATTTTTGCCACCATCATCACGGAAGCGTCCTTGCCCGTGCTGCTTTCCCTGCGCCGGACGCGCAATTTTGCCGTCTGCTACGGAGTTCTGTTCCACATCGCGCTTGGGCTGAGCGAATTCTACGCATTTTCCGTGACCATGATCTCGCTTCTGTTCCTGTTTACACCGGACAACTTCAACGATGTCGCCGCCGAGTTCTGGCGTAGTCGCAGCCGCGTGGTCAGGACTGCCGTGATGGTGGTCGCGCTGCTGATCGTAGCCATCGTTCTGGCCTGGAGCGTAGCCCACTTCGGACCGTCCCTTGCTGATCTGCGACACATCAGCAGTCTCAAGGGAGGTCTCAACATGATCTGGGGGAAGGTGTCGTATTGGTCGGGGTATTGGATGCTGCCGCTGTACCTCGCGCCCGTGGGACTATTTGTCTGGCTATGGTACCGGCAGCCGAGCGCCTTTCAGCCGGCGGCACACAGCTATCGCCCGATCCCCGCGCTCTTCTGGGTCATTCCCGCCTTGCTGATCTTCGACGGCATCAATCCCTACCTGGGACTAAAGACAGACACTGCCTTTGCCATGTACAGCAACCTGCGCAGCGAAGGAGGCATGACCAACCATCTCATCTGGCGTCATCCTCTGGACCTGGCCCATTACCAGGAAGACCTGGTGCAAATTGTTGACTCCAATGACGCGGTTTTGAAGCTGGCTGCCAAACGTGGCTGGCCTATTCCGTTCTTTGACTTGCAGCGGCACGTTTCTTACCAGGCCCATATCGGCGTGAAGAACATTTCCGTCACCTACATTCGGAATGGGGCGACGATTCATGTGGAGTCGGCAGAATCCGATCCCGTACTAGCGGCCAGGCCCCCGCTGCTGGCGAGAAAGCTACTCCTCTTCCGTGCCATTGGGCGCGAAGGATGCCCGCACTAATTGGGGACCGCGAGTTCCAGTTTTACGGCGTGATTTCCCATACTGCACCGGCGCCGTAGGCTCCGCCCTGGGGTGTGGTTCCATACAGATTGCCGGCGGCGTCCAACGCCACACTGCCCCAGGGATGCGCTCCATCGTGGCCGCCTTTGAAAGTATAGAGATTGGTGTAGGTCCAGCCGCCGCTCGAGTGACTTAGCCTGAAGACCGAGCCATATTCGCCGCTTGCATTACCATAAGTCGTGCCATACAGGCTGCCGGCCGCATCCATCGCGAGTGTGTCTTGCGGAGCGCCCTGATCCGTGAAGTTGTAGAGAATGGCATAGCTCCAACCGCTGCCGGAGGGAGAAAGCTCGAAGACGGTACCCAGATCTTGGGCGCCTCCTACGGCGGTTGTGCCATAAAGACTGCCAGCGGAATCAGAGATCAGCGCACCCTGAGGATCGATCCCGTCGCCGTTCCCCTGGAAAGCATGCAGGACATTCTGCTGCCACCCCAGTGCCGAAGGAGTCAGTCGCAACGCCATTCCGTAGGTGTACTGGCCTCCGTAGCTGGCCGTCCCATATAAATTGCCGGCCTGGTCGAAAAGCAGGCCGCTTTGCGGATAGGATCCATTGGCGCGATCGAATGTAAGCAGGACACTCTGCGTCCATCCACTGCCGGAGGGCGACAATTCGTAAACGACGCCCACGTCGGAGGCGCCGTAGCGGCCTGTCGTTCCATAAATGTTCCTCAGCGAATCAAAGATCAGATCGCCAAGTGCGGGATAGCCGCCGTCATTCCCGCCCGTGAACTCATAGAGGATGGTCTCCGTCCACGAGCATTGCGCTGACTTGCACACCTTTTGCGGCGGCCGCAGACTGTAAACCGTTCCACAACCGTTGGTGCAATTACTGACGCCTCCATAGGTCGTGGTGCCGTAGAGAGAGCCATCAGGACCGAAAACCACCCTGCTTTCAGGCGATGCGCCATCCTCTTTGTGCAGCGGATCGAAGCTGTAAAGGGTGTTGAGAACCCAGGTACCATTCGAGGGCTTCAGTCGGAAGACCGAACCGTGGTCGGCCGTGCCTCCGGACGAGGTTGTTCCATAGAGATTGCCGGCTCGATCCATGGTTAAACCGGCGTAGGGGAGGCTGCCATCCACGCCGCCCGTGAAGTCGTGAATCACCTTGAAGGTTTGTGCCTGGGTTAACGGAGCCGATGCAAGTAGAAGCAAAGCTTCTATCAACGCTGGCGAGTGGAATGGGTGCTTCATGGTGGGTTCTCCCGCAGTTCCGGACTAGGTGCACACCCCCAGATACGGAAAACAGTATCCCAGCCTAGCACTCGTTTTCTAAGGATGAGGGAGCTTCAGTGTTGGTCCAGCGCCAGGTTGCTCACCGCGTCCGGCCCGCGATATTCCAACTGGTACTGCACTTTTTCTTTGCTGGCTATCGGGAAATAAAGATAGCCGGCCTGCGGTTTGGAGACTTCGCCCGTTTTCAACTCCTTGTCGCGCAGTTCAGTCTCCATGGTTTTGCGGTCGGAATCCGTGGTTGCGGTTGAAGTGTTCTGATTGACTCCGACTCCCATGCCAACACCCACCACCGGGCCGCCGACTTGCTTAGTGCCTGTGCCGTTATACACAGGCCAGCTTGCGTAACCGACGTTGGCGGTCGGATAGAGGGTAACATCCCGACTGCTGGGCGGGCGTTGCTGCAAAATGGAGGCGATCTCTTCCGGGGCAGCAGGATTCACCCAATCCTTGCCGTCAGCCGTGCGGAGCAGAAACGCATCTTTTTTCAGCTCGAGGGTCTTGTTGTCGGCCGGGTAAATGCCGATCTCCACCACGACATAATGGCCTGCCAGCGGGGTCGCAAACGAGTTTTGGATTTGGGTTTTGGAGAGTACTTTCGCGCCAATGGAGTAGTTCGACTGCGTCTGTGAGGCTGGATAAGCGGCAACCGAGGCTTGCGGCGCCGGCGGAGTCTGTGCGCCGGCCAGGGCGCAAATCAATGATGCAACCAACGACCCACAGATGCTGTACCTCATGGTTCCTACTCCAGATTTACTTTGAGAGTCTTGCCGGTCAGAACATAAATGCGCTTCTTGTGCGGAGCCTGCCCTTGGGGGCGAACTTCAAGCTCATAGACACCCGGCGCCAGCCAAAATTTCTTTAAAGTGGAGGTTGTTCCCGCATACGCGTCGTCGAGATAGACGTCGGCGTTCTCGTAGCGACTTTGGAGGTTGATCTGCCCCTTGTCGGGCTGTGCGACCAGGATTACGGGGCTGTAAAAAGGATCCAGGAACCAAGGACCGTAGAAGCTGAACGGGTAGCCGACCCAGTACGGACCGAAGCCACTGGAGTAGCCCGCCCCGACAGAAATACCTCCGAGGCGCACCGCAGCCGAAGCAGACAACAGGGAACCGGTTGCCAGGAGCAATGCCAGCGCAATGCTGAGCCGACGAACTGCTGACATATTCGTCCCTCGCTGCTTATACTAACACGCCGGCTGGCGGCGAGTTGTGCTTGGTCGAGCCCAGTCCTAATTTGGAACGATTCGAGGAAGCCGCCGAATCATCGCAAACTTCTTCGGTGCACCCGGGTGCAAGAGATGGTGTCTTTGTGGTTTAAGGTGAAGCGTGTAAGATTGCCGTTCTGACTTTACGCCGCTGGATTGCACCACGTCTGCACCGCCTGGAGAGTCACGGTTGATGGGGAACATCCTGAAGAAGCTGGCCTTGCTCGTATTTTCCCTGCTTGTGGTTGCACTGTTGATGGAGCTTTTTCTGCGCGTGCTCTTCTACCACAGCAAGGACTTTTCCATGGAGATGTGGAAGTACGCCGTGGCCATGAAGCGCTCGGTTCCAGACCCGAAGTTGAGCTTCGTGCACGAGCCCAATACCGAAGCGTTCCTGATGGGGCATGACGTCAAAATCAACTCCCTCGGGCTGCGGGACTATGAGTTCTCGCCGGAGAAGCCGCCGGGCGTGTATCGCATCCTGGTGCTGGGCGACTCGACCACATTTGGCTGGGGAGTAGCGATGAACGAGACGGCGTCCAAGATTCTGGAGCGGGAGTTGAATGCGAATCCTCTGCCGGGCTACCAGCAGTTCCAGGTCATCAATGCAGGAGTGGGTAACTACGACACCGTGCAGGAAGTGGAGTACTACAAGACGCGGGGACGCGAGCTCCATCCTGACATGGTCATCCTGGTGTACTTCATCAATGACCCGGAGCCTGTGCCGCGGCAAAAGAGTATCTGGCTGATCGACCGTTCGTACCTCGTTGCGTTCCTCACCAATCGCCTGGACGGCGTGATGCGCAAGCTGGGGGCGCGTCCGGGCTGGAAGGCGTACTACGCTTCTCTCTACCACGACGACCAGCCGGGCTTTCAGGCTTGCAAGGCGGCGCTGCTCGATCTGGCCGCCACCACGCGCGAGGAGCAAACGAAGCTTATCGTGGCCCTGCTACCTGAGTTGCACGAGATTAATCAAAGCTATCCGTTTACCGCCGAGCATCAGAAGATCAAGGATGTAGTGGCGCCAACAGGCGTGCCGGTGCTCGATCTTATCGACGGTCTGAAGGGTCGTGGTCCCGAAGAGACGCTGTGGGTGACGCCTCTCGACGATCATCCCAGCGGCAAGGCGAATACCTTGATCGCGGCGCAGTTGCGAGCGGCGATTGCGGCGGAGCTGGGGGCAAGTACCGGAACTGGAACGGCCGGGGCGGGGCAATGAACGCATTAGTTTCCTTTTGCCGCAGGCTCGTCCTGTACGGATGACTGCGATCCCGGTTGGCTTGACCCCGGTACGTAGTACAGCCGGATGGAGCGTCCCACGAGAGCCACAGGCTGGTAGGCTTCGAGCCAGGAATAGCCATCGTCAGGCTGTCCCGGCCCGCCGACCTTGAGTTTCAACAAGCTGATGGCGATCCAGCCCGTCGCGGATTGACCAGGCGCGAGAACCTGGAACGCAGGCAGACCAAAGTTGCTGAGATCAAGCTGCGAACTTCCGGCATACGCGATCGAGACCTGTTCCCCTTTTCGCTGCTGCAACTCGGCCGACAAGCGCAGCAGATCCTGACCCCAATCCAAATCGCTGTCCAACAGAACCTTTTCCGGATGCGCGCCAGCGAACTGGTTGAAGTAGGCCAGGTAATCAGGATGAGCGCGAATGGAAGAGATAAGTTGCCAGGCCAGGAGAAGCAGCACGATTGCCGATCCAGCGTGTCCCGGCTTTGCCCAAAGCCGGCAAGCACCTACCCCTCCGATGATCGCCAACAATGGATAGATGGGCAGAATATGGCGCACGCCGATATTTATGTGGCTGGGCATACAGACTACAAGCAGAGTAAGGGCGGCCACGACAGGCGCGACAGCGATCCAGTCTCCCTCTTCCCGCCGGACTGAACCTCCCAGGTAGAACGCTCCGATGAGCGCGAGCACCAGGAAGGGGATGGTGGACTTCACGGCCAGAGCGACCGGGAAGAAATACCACCAGCCCGTCTGCCGGACCTGCCCGAGCAGGTAGCTCTTATGCCCGGCAGCTTCCTTGAAGCGCAGCTTGGCCAGACCCTGAAGGAGGGCGGGGGCCGGGATGAATGGATATTCGGCTACGGCGTAGGCCGTGTTGTGAAGGGTGCCCGACGTGCCGACCAACTGATCGATGGTGTAATGAGGCCGGGCTGCAGCGTCGGCGGCAGAACTGACGGAGAAGCGGTATCCGGCCCACACTACCAGGAACATGACAAGCGCAGATAGGGCAATCGCCCTGCCCCAGGAAGCCCGGCCGGCCTGCGTATCGTTCTGTTTCTGTCTGTCCCAAAGCCGGCGTGCAAACAGCAAGGTCAGACCACAGGCGGGCAGGAAAACCAGAGCGCTGAATTTTGCGAGGACGGCGAGCGCCGCCGCAGCGCCGACGAGGACGGATCGGCGATATGTCGGCCGCTCCACAAAGTTGATGTAAGCGAGAAGAGCCAACGCAAAGGTTGCCGTGGCCGCCATGTCAGTAGTGGCCAGCCCTGCGTGCGCCAGAACCACCGGCGAGGTGGTAAACAGAAACGTGGCCACTAGAGCCGCGGCATCACCGTATCGCATGCGCGTCCAATACCAGACCACCCAGGCGGCCAGCAGGAAGAAGGGAAGCGCACCCAATCGCGCCAGCGCAAGGTTGTGAAGATAGCGGCCGCGCGTCTGGAGAAGCTCGTTGCCTTCAACCCACAGGTTGCGGTGGTCCTGCAGGCGGAGACCCGTGAGATAAGGACCAAGAGCGACAGCCACGCGCGCCAGCGGTGGATGGAGCGGCTCGAAGGTATAGGTGCCGAATTGCAGCCATTCCATGCCGGTCGCAATGTGAGCGGGCTCGTCGGTGGTCTGGCTGAAGACATGATAGGTGGAGTGAATTCGCACCAACGCGATCACGGCCAGCGCAAGGGCAGCGATTACCATCAGCAAGCTGTGGCCGCCATCCTGCGCAGGAGCGGTCCTGGACTTTCGTCCTACGTCCGGTAATGGCGGGCTGTGTACTTCGCTCGGCATTAGCTAAAGCTATTGAGGAACGTAGAGGCTGGCCCGGCCGCCCGGGACCTCGATCACGCGAGCGACACGATAGTTCGACAACGTCCCGGTGATCGCCGGCGAAAGGCTTGGCTCGTAGTTGTAGAAGCACAACGCCCAGATCCTTGCCTGCGGATTCTCGTGGAGGGACTCTTCATAATTTCCGCCCACAAAGCGGTTCCAGTTGGAGGTTATGTAATAGAAAAGCGGCGTCGAATAGAACTCGGGGTTGAGGAAAACCAGGTCTGTACTCTGAATCTCCGGAGATAGAGCTGCGGCGAATGCCCTGTAATCGGTGCGGCCCGCCGACATCCGGTTGTAGGCCTTTAATCCCGAATCGTGTGCGGCGCCGATTGCGACCAATACGATAACTGCCAGGACCACGTGTTTCCGGCCCAGAGCCACGACGCCGGCCGCCAATACCAGCAGAAGATACGGCACCACCAGAATCAGGCCGCGGGCATTGAACATGGGCTTAAACAGCGAGATGACGGCGAGCACGGCGAAGGGAAGTACCGCGAGTATCAACACGAGCGCCTGATCGCTGGCCAGAAGGCTCCCCGCAGGCTGAAGCCCGCTCGGGACTGAATCAGGCGACGTATCGGCGCGACTGAAAGCCTCCCCTGAGCCTGCCGAAGGGGCGTGCCCTGGCACGGAGTGGTGGGACTGGTTGCGCAGCCTGACAACTCCCGCAGCGATAGCCGAGTTCCAACCTTTCTGAATGATGATCGCTCCCACGGCAAGCAGGAAGGGCAGGATGATCATTTTCTGCGACGTGCGCAAGCTAGGGTTGGGCGGCCGGGCATAGGCCTTCGCCACAAAAACGAAAAGCAGAATGGCCAGAGCCGCTGCCAGGGCTGCCAGCAAGCAGCTTTTGTAGGATGGGCCGGAGGTGTCGGTGAGAAGCCGGCCTTTGGGCGCGTTGATGGAACATACCCCGATGGTGAACAGTGCCAGCGACAGCAGGAAGAAGAGCCAGCGCGCAACGGAGAGATGAGGGTCGTCGGTCAAAGGAATCGAACCTCGGGCCGGGAAGACTCCTGAGGAGTATCCCAGGAGGGGGAAGGCAAATCCGAACTGCACGTACTCGCGGGCATAGACAAAGACATTGCTGCTCAGAGCAGCGAGGGTGTTGCCGCTCTGATAGGCGGAGGAGGCGAGCAGCGGGCTGCCCAAAATCAGGACCAGGAACTGCAGCTTCGCCGCGCCCGGCAGCGGCAACCTCTCGGTGTACGCGCTCAACTGCGTCCAGAACATGTGGGCGGCCAGAATGAGCCAGAAAAAAATGTGGGTGCAGAGGCCGAGCAACATAATTGCGACATAGAGAAATCGGAGGGTCTGCGAAGGGTGGGGCTGCCTCGCCACACGCAGCAGCAGAATTGTCGCCAGCAGCCCCAGGCAACAGGCAAAGGTAAACATACGGGCGACCTGGCTCCAGAACACCAGGTGCCCGTTCACGGCTACCAGTGCGGCGGCGATCCAGCCGGCAGCCTCCTGCCGAGTTAGCACCCCCAACCAGAAGACGAGGGGAATGCAGGCTGTCCCCAACAGGCCCGAGGGTAGGCGCATGGCCCACGTGGTGGTGCCGAAGATCTTCGTCCAGAACCACATCATCATGTAGAAGGCAGGCGGGTGAGTATCGGAATTCAAGGTGCTGGTCAGAACTTTGACGAGCGTGAGGCGCTCTTCCGGATAGGAAATTCCGTGTGGCAGCCGGATGCCGGGGACGTACATTTCGACGTGGGTGACGGTTTTCTCGCCGAGGTTGTGCAGCCTGAAGAAGCCGCCGACGATCATCAGCAGGACCAATGCAACAACAGAAGGCCACGATGAATTTCTCGTGATCGCCATTGATGAAGGGCTGGGTCGCGGGGGAACTAGCGAAGGATCTTCAGTTCAGGATGGGATGGCGCGGAGTTGCCCGCGAACACCGCCTGCCGTTCGGCTTCGTCGAGCGCGTCGGCCTTGGTCCAGGCGCGGGAGCCGAGCAGTGCCTTGGCCAGATGCATGGGCTGGTAGTTGATGCTCGGCCACAAGAAGATTTCGTTGGTACACCAGCATTCCTTGGCGTGCACGCTGTGGCGAAGTGCCCGCGCTTCAGGCGAGTGCCAGATTTCGCGGAAGGTCTTCTGCCGCAGGTTGCCGATGGGGGGATGCATCTCGCAGAAGCTCACGTCCCCGTTGGCATAAACCACGCCGCTGAGGACCCCTGCCCGGCAGGGAATGAACTGGGTCTCCTTTTCTGCAGTCTTTACCTTTGCCCACTGCAACATGGGCTCGACCAGTGCGCCGTAGCGGTGTTCCTCGCGCGGCCCCCAGAGCCGCCGGGCGTATTGATACAGCTCCTCGTAAGCCCGAAGGTCGGGCAGCACCAGCGACTTGTTCTTGCGCTCGCCGCGGATGAGCGCCAGGTTGTGATGGTCCATGGCGGGGCAGCGCTCGTAAAGGTATGTTGTCAGGCGCTTGATTTCGTCGAGGTTCTCGGAGGTAACGGTTGAGATCGAGTGGATGCGCAGTCGCGGTTCGCTGTGCTGCATCTCGGCCAGCGCCTCGTAGGTCTCCAGCAGCTTGGCAAAAGACTTGGGGTTGCCCCGGAAGCGGTCGTGGTACTCCGGCATGCCGTCGATGGAAAGCTCGCAGACAAAAAGCTCGAGCGTCTTTTCTTCGAAGATGCTCTTCAGTGCATTGATGGTCCGCTCGGTGAAATATCCATTCGTGGGTACGTAAATCTGCCCGACGCCGTTGTTCTGGATAAAAAAGCGGCAGATTTCCGCGAACTCAGGACGAAGAAATGGTTCTCCACCCGACAGGTTCAGGTTCTCGATTCGTCCGAGGTCGCGCGCCAGGGCAAAAATCTCTTCGACCTTCAGGTCGTCGCGCTGATTCAGGTTGCGCCAGTAAAAGCAGTGCTCACAGGTGAGGTTGCAGATCGAGTTGATGAACAGAATCAGGAACGGTGGAGTGCCGACGTTTGGAAAACCAAGGTTCTTCCAAGTAAGCTTACCGTGCCTGACGATACGTTCAATCGTGTTCATCGGTGCTCTGTGGCGACGGCGCCGAGGTTAGAGTAGGCGCTATGGTTCCGACTACTATAGCACTTGCAATGTTCGGGGAGTGTGAAAGTTGGGTGCGCCTATCAGACAGTGCGACTCTGTTGACAACCTGCTTTGAAAGAGCACGCCTTCAGGCGTTCCGAAAGGAAATAGAACTGCGGCCGGCTTTAGCCGCGGAGGGAATTCGCTTTGCTAGGGCGGGAAATCGAAATCCCTCAGCGGCTAAAGCCTGGCTTGGGCAATGGTATGACGGCACGGCTGAAGCCGTGCCCTTTCAAACCCCTTATCGTGATGACGATGCTGGACGCGGACCTAAGAGGCCCGCTCTACCCGAGCCCTAACTGCCGTGACCGGCGTGCAAACACAGGCGAGCGAGCTGTCTAATCCATTCCGCAACATCCTTCGTCTGGCCACTGGCGACCTGGTGGCCAAGGCGACCAGCTTCTTCGCCTTCGTTTATCTGGCTCGAATCCTGGGCGTCTCGAACTTCGGCGTCCTGGAGTTCGCCGGCTCCGTACTGGCCTACCTGTTGCTCATCGCCGATTGCGGCTTCGAGATGTGGGGCACACGCGAGGCTGCCAACAGTACCGACATTCCTGCGTTGGCTGCGCGCGTGGTACCGATTCGGCTGGTGCTGGCTTCCATCAGCTTCATGCTTCTCCTGGGTTGCCTGCCGCTGTTTCCTCATTACCCCAACCTGCGCGCGGTGCTGGTCATCTACGGGCTGAGCGTGTTTGCCCAGGCACTGAGCCTGAAGTGGGTGTTCGTAGGCCGGGAGCAGATGTCGGGCGTGGCTCGCGGGCTGGTGATCGGGCAAGTGGTTTTCGCGGTGCTGGTGGTGGCGTTCATCCACAATCCCACGGGGCTGGTGTGGGCGCCGGCATTCAAGCTGGCGGGCGAGTTGGTCACCGCAGCTTACTTTGCGCGCCGGTATGCGCGGGTTTACGGGCGGTTTACCGGCTCCACAAGAGCGCAAGGAATCGGCTCCATCCTCAGGCCGGCCTTCACCATCGGATTCTCGCTGGCCATGGGGCTGCTGAACTACAACTTCGACGCTGTACTGCTGGGCTTCCTGAAAGGGCCTACGGTAGTGGGCTGGTACAACGCTGCCTACAAACTGCTTCTGGTGGGCCTGAGTGTGGCCCTCACTTACTTCGCCGGACTCTTCCCGGCCTTGTCGCGACTCTATGTTGAGAGCCGCGAAGAGTTTCGTCTCCTGGTCCGGCGTACCGCCGAGCTGTGGCTGCTGTTTGTCGTGCCGCTGGTAGTTGCCGGAACATTTCTCGCCGGCCCGGTAATACGGCTCCTGTACGGCACCGCCTACGACAATGCGGCGGCGCCATTTCGGATTCTGCTCTGGTCGGCGGCCCTTGTCATGCTGCGGTGGGTGTACATGGACTCGTTACGAGCCACCGGCCACCAGGGCCTCGACGCTCGGGGCGCCATCGCTTCCGCCAGCTTAAACGTAATTCTGAACGTGCTGCTAATCCCGCGCTATGGGATGATCGGGGCGGCATCGGCGACAGTAACTGCCGACGTGGTCTGGTTTGTCATGTCTCTGTACTACTTCCGGCGAGCGGTGCTGCCCGGTGAGCCGTTTCCACCGCTGGCAGGACCGCTGTTCGGAGGCGGCGCGATGTGCATCGTCCTGTGGTTCACGTCCTCCCTGGCCTGGCCGCTCCGACTGCTCCTGAGCCTGGGCGTGTACCTGATCGTGCAAGTGCCCTTCGGGAGCCTCAAGCACGTCACAGGAAGTCCAGGAAGCAGATCCCTCGCCGACTAAAGTCGGCGGGATGACGAGATAGGGGGACTGCATCGGCGCAGCTAAGGCTGCGCCTTTCGAAACTGTCCAATCCGATTCTTTCAACACCCTCTGAAGCGGATTAGGTCTTCTTATCGACGATGAAGTTGCCCAGCACCAGCGTATCCATTTCGCTCTTCGAGAACGTGTTGAAGGCATTGGCCGGCGTGGTCACAATCGGCTCGCCCTTGAGATTAAAGGAGGTGTTGAGCACGGCCGGCACCCCGGAAGCCTGCCCGAAACGTTCAATCAACTGGTAGTAGCGGGGATTCACGTCGCGAAAGACAGTTTGCAGACGGCCCGTGCCGTCCACGTGCGTGATGGCCGGCAGCGCGCTTTGCCGGCTGGGCCGCACCGGCACAACATACAGCATGTAGCGCGCGGGATAATGGTGCATGGCATTGGGCAGCTCAAAGTAGCTCTCGGCGCATTCCGCCAGCACGGACGGGGCAAACGGGCGATACGGCTCGCGAAACTTGATCTTGGTGTTGACGATGTCCTTCATCTTGGGATTGCCCGGGTCGGCAAGGATACTGCGATTGCCCAGGGCGCGCGGGCCCCACTCAAAACGGCCCTGAAACCATCCAATTACCTTGCCCGATTTCAGGCGCTCAACCACCTGGTCGAGCATGCGATCGTCATCCTCGAGGTTCTGGTAGGGAATATTGCTGGTATCGAGGAACTCCTTGACTTCCGACGGCTGATAAGCCTTGCCCCAGTAGGCATGGTCCATGCGGAAGCGCCGGGGATTCCCCAGCAGCATGTTGTCGGCCCACAGAGCGGCGCCCAGCGCTCCGCCGCCATCGCCCGCCGAGGGCTGGATGAACAGCTCTTCAAAAGGCGTCTCTCGCAGAATGCGCTGATTGGCGACGCTGTTCAGTCCCACGCCGCCGGCGATGCACAGCCGCTTCAGGCCGGTCTCCTTGTACAGGCTCCGCGCCATGCCCAGCAGGACCTCTTCGGTTACCTGCTGGATGCTGGAGGCGATGTCCGCATAATGCTGGTTCAGCTTGCAGAGCTCGTTGTAGTTGGAGGGCGGCTCTCCGAAATAAGTGGGGAATCCCGATGCCGCGGTGAAGAACAGCATCTTGGGAGGACGCGGCTCACCGAACAACTCGACAAACCGGCCGTTGAAGGTCTGGTCGGTGGAGTGATGGAAACAGAAATAGTCCATATCGAGAGTGAAGGAGCCGTCAGACTCCTGCCGGATCAGCTTCCATACCTTGTCCACGTAGCGAGGCTGGCCGTAGGGCGCCATGCCCATGACCTTGTACTCGCCTTCATTGACCTCAAAGCCCAGGAACGCGGTGAACGCACTGTAGAGCAAGCCGATCGAGTGCGGGAAAACGATCTGCTTCTTCAGCTCGATCTGGCTTCCTCGCCCTACGCCCCAGGTGCCGGTTACCCACTCTCCCACGCCGTCCACGGTGAGGATGGCCGCCTCATCGAAGGGCGAACACAAGAAGGCGCTCGCCGCGTGCGAGAGGTGATGTTCACAAAAGAGGACCCGATCCTTGGGAATTCCGAGGTCTGCCGATATCTTCGCTCCCACCCACAGCTTGTCCACCATCCAGGTAATCATGGCTTCGCGGAATACCTTGTAGGACAGCGGATAGGTCTGCAGAACCGTCATCAAAATACGGTCGAACTTGCGGAAGGGCTTCTCGAAGAAAGCGACATAGTCCACGTCGCCGCCCTGAATCCCTCCGCTTTCCAGACAGAACTTGACGGCGTTCTCGGGATAGTTGAAGTCGTGCTTGATACGCGTGAAGCGTTCTTCTTCCGCAGCCGCCACAAGCTGGCCGTCCCTTAGCAGGGCAGCGGCCGCATCGTGGTAATAGCAGGAGATCCCCAGGATATTCAAAACGCATTCCTCCCAATTGCAGCGAGTCGAATCCTACTTAGTAACATTGCTAAAGCCTTGGTGGGCCACGGCGGATGGCTCCTCCTGAACCAGCCCTTTCACGACCAAAAAATTCGCTATCTCTTCCGCTGCCATCTGATGCATCGCGGCCGTCCAGTGAAAACGGGTCTCCAGTTTCGCGCCCTTAAGGATTTCCTCCCGAAACCGCGGCCGAAGGAACAGGCAGTCGAGCTTTTGTGCCTGGCAATAATCGTAAACGTACCGTTCATGTTCCGACATGGATTCGCTGGAATTATCGATTTCTTCATACACCGGCAGATAGACAAAGACCGGCACAGCTCCAATCTTGCGCGTCGTACTAACAATTTCATCCAGAATCGGCCGCGTTATCTCTTTGGCTCTCCTTTCATTGATCCCGAGGGTCCAGCGGATCTTCTCCCGTAGGATCACAGCGAAGTCGAGGGTTCTTGAGCGATAGGGCTCGCGGGCCAGAATGTACTCCGGAGTCGGCACAGGCACGTTCGTCAACTTCAGTCCGTCCGAAGTAGGCTCGAACTTCGGTTTCGCGAAAGCGAAGAAGTTCCAGAGGTTGCGATAGACGTCCAGGTATGCGAACCCCAGGATGACTATATCCGGATGGTACTTGACCCCCTCCTCCTGCAAGTACAGCAAGGTCTGGTCCTGGCCGTAACCCTGCACTCCGAAGTTCAGGACTTCCGTATTCGGCAGAGCGGTCTGCAGATCGTGAGCATAGGTTTCGTCGTCGGAGACATCCGTTCCGAAGGTGAAGGAGTCACCAAGGACCAGGATCCGCTGTTTGCCCGGAGTCTTAGCATACTCATATTCCGTGGTTCCGCGAAGCCCTTTGGAATTGGTGTTCACCACTTTCCCTGCGCCAAAGGGAGTCATGTTCCGTATGTTCGGCACTACCGCCCATCCCCGCGTGGGATGATAGGTAGCGTACTTTCCCGTCCACTCCTCGTGAATCCGGTGCAGGATGACCCAGGACAGCCTCCAGGACGACTCATCGTCGCCGAATACTGCTCGCCGCACTCGCTGGTGCGCGACCAGATTGGTCGCCAGAAACAGCCGAGGCGCAACCTCGAGCAGAAGGGCAAGCGAAACGGCAAACAGCAGTATCTTGCCCGCCAGGCCACCCACCGCCGACTTTTCTGCGCCGGATTGAGCCGGCCTGTCCGTGACGGGTTCAATCGCGTGCATCAGAGTCGACCGGAACGACAGTCAGACGGCGCCCCACTGATCAGGAGAGAAGGTATCGTGTGCGAGACGCCACCCTGTTCCAAGAAACTTGGAAGGCCGCAGCTCAACCCTGGTGCCGGGCACTGTCCAAATCAGTCGCCGTCGGGGGATACTCCAGCCACTTGTCCGGCCGCTTCTTGACGTGCAGAGAGTCGGAAAAACACCGGACCAGCAGGCCAAAAGGCAGCAACAGAACAGCATAGATGACTGTCAGGAGTACGCGGGCCTGAAAATTACCAAAGGCGTGGCCAAACTTTTTCCACCCAGCCGTGAGCTTCGCCTTCAACGGGGCAGGCAGGCACACCCAAGTTAGAAGGGCGACAACAACAACCGTCAGGGCGACCCGCCAATGTCTTTCAATCACATGCAAGGGGGCCAACATCGATTGTGCTGTCTCCTTAGAAGAACGAGTAGATGAACGGCGCGATAGCCGAGCTCTGTGCCAGGATCAGAAGCACACCGAAGAGGCACAGCGTAATCAGGATTGGGGTCATCCACCAGCGCTTGTTGCTCCAGAAGAAGGAAAACAGCTCTCCTGCGATTCCGAACCGATGGCCGGTGCTCTTCAAGATGCCCATAAGGCTCTCCTACCCTCCAAAGTGACGTAGTCCAAACGAAACTTGTTGCAATCCGACTTCCAAACCCGCAGACACAAAATGATGCTAACAGGCGGCCCGGTGCGCAACGCTGAGCCAAGGTCAAAGCCGCGCGCGCTTGACCATCCGCTCCGGCTTCTTCCAATACTGCCTTTTAGGTGAAGAGATTATAGCGCACGGTACACGAAATCCCGCGGATGCCGTCGTTCCAGGCAATTTTTTTCCCTCCGGCGTAGGTGCGTCCCTGATAGGAGGGCCTCATAGAACTGCCGACGCTTCCCGACACTCAGCAGGTTCCCTGCACACTTGCCCTGCGATCTTCCGATCCTGCTCGGGCACACCGCGCTGGCTTTTGTAGTGGCTTCCTGCTGTTCATCGGTCGCCCGCCGACCCTGTTGTAGCCGACGCAACCAGCCAGCCGGACCGGGCGACACGCAGTCCAAATCGATCCATTACCTTCTGCAGGCAGTTCCACATCGGGATTGATCCCAACAAGAATGTAACCCAGATGATGGGGTATCGGTAACGATAGTCGAAGGCTACCAGGTAATAGATCAGCGGATACAGGGCCAGAAAACTTGCGCAGATTAGGGCGCCCTGCCGGTTCGTTTGCCACAGCGTGACCAGGCCGAAAACGCTGAGGGGCGTCAGAAGGTAAACAATCCATGTCGAACTATGCGAACGCGGATCCCGAAATGCATCGCTCAACCTGCCGTTGTCTGCCGGAAACCAGAAATAAAAGAAGCGTTGGCCGGTTAGTTTCCAAAAGGGGCCCGGATTCGCTCTAATCCACTGCTTAGCCTGCTGCAGTCGTATCTTGTTGTAGGTTATCTCGCCAAGGTCCCTGACCTTACGCGCCTCGTCCAGGCTGGTATTAGGATGGTTTATCCAGAAGCAGCCGTTGGTGCGCATGAGCAGCATGCTGTAGGCTGCGCAAGGATTATTTGACACGCTCAGCTCAAGGCCCAGATTGCTGCGCACCAAGACCAGGCCATGAAAGACCCGGTAATTTCGCCAGGACCACGGCGCGATCATGATCGCGGGGATGAGCAGGACAAGCAACCATACCCGCTTGAATCCTCGTCGGTAACTGTACCAGCCACCAAGCGTTAACCAACTGAACCATACCAGGCCAGCACTCGGGTTGGTTAGCAGTACTGCTCCCCAAAGGACCCCCATGGCAACCGTCAAAGTGGCAGGAGACTCGATGAGCGGCGACTTTCCTTCCCGCGTTGCTTTTGCGTTTTCAATCGTGCGCAGGTACTTGCACGCCAGTACCGTGGTGACGATCAGCAGGAGTCCAACGAAATTCCCTTCCAGGTGCCAGTCCCTGCCCAGTCCAAAAACCGCCAGAACGGCTGCGACGAAGCCGGCCATGATGTCCACCCCAAGGGCTTCAGCGACCAGTGGGAGGGCGGCTATCTCGAGTGTCAGTACTGTCGCTTCCGCAAGTTGGAAAGCGTAGGAGCCGGCAGGGCCATTGCCAAACACATGATAGAGCGCAGCCAGCAGGAGCGGAAACAACGGGGCTACATGGGCGCTTGGACCGGTTCTAAGGCAGATGTATGGGTTGACCCATCCGCCCTCTGTGTAAAGGTAGAATCCGACGCGGGCCGTTTCGGGTCCGTAAGGCACGTTCCCATGGGGATTGTAATGAACAGGAGCAAACGAACGCATCGTGGCAAGGACCACGATCGTGATCCAGAGGCCAGTGCGGAATCTCGCCGTCAAAGTGTCCGTGGCGCGCGAACCCAATGAACCCTAAGCTCCCTTCCCCTGAAAGGGGCTCACTACACCGCTTGTAGATTGAACAACCCGACATAGACTTAATGTCGCTTAGCCTGTGTATAGCATGGAAGATGAAACAAAGCGAGAATTTTTTTTGAACTATCCTCGCTATATCTGCTTAGAGTGCTGACACGACACTTTTAGGGTAGACACTACTGTGGCGATAGTAACTAAGGCTGTCGCTCGAGTACAGAACGAATGACAAATAGCGGGCGCCTCTTCACTTCATCGTAGATTCGTCCGATGTACTCGCCTAGAATGCCGGTGCAAATCAGTTGAATGCTCGCCATCAGCAGGAGCGCGCACATTAAACTGGTGTAGCCCATCACAATGTTGTCGCGAAAGATACCCAGGTGGTAAATCCGCATGACGGCCAGGGTGAAGCCGGCGAGACTGGCGAAAGCAGCCATGAGGAGGCCGAAGGCAAGGCCCATCCGCAACGGTTTGTAACTGAAGCTAAGGATGGCATCGAACCCATACTTGAACAGATCGAGGAGCGTTTGTTTGGGTTTACCTGCGGCGCGGTCCGGCCTCTCGAAATCGATGAAAGTTGTCCGGAATCCAACCCACGAGCGCAGCCCCGGCAGGAACCGGTTGGTCTCGCGCAGATGGGTGAGTACGTTGCACACCTTGTGGTCCATCAACCCGAAAACGCCAACACCCAAGGGGATGGGATAGTCCGAAATGTATCCCAGCGTGCGGTAGAACAGGGGGAAAAGTAGCCGGCGCAGGCCGTGTTCACCTCGGCTGGTGCGGCGGGCAATCACTACCTCAGCGCCACCCCTCCAGGCCGCCACTAGGTCCGGGATCAGACTGGGTGGATCCTGGAAGTCTCCGTCCATGATGATCACCGCCATCCCCTTGGCGAGCGAAAGTCCGGCGCTGATCGCTTGCTGATGGCCCCAGTTGCGGGAGAGGTCTGCGACCACGACCGTTCTTGGATGCGCCTCATGAATGCGGGTCAGGAGGCAGAGGGACTGATCTTCGCTTCCGTCATTGACGTAGATTACCTCCCAAGGCTCCCCGAGACCTTCCATAACATCGTGGATGTCCCGATTCAGTTGCTCCAGAAGGAGCTCCTCGTTGTAGATCGGAATGACGATGGAGATGATGAGGTCACTCTCCCTGCACTACTTAGACTTTCTGTAAAGCTATCCGTCTGCCCAGAGCCAGCACATTAGGAGCGACTTTGGCCAGAATATTATCAACTATCTCTACACCCTTCAAAAGAAAGGCCGGCAAGGGGATATAAGCGGTCTTCGCAGTGACCCCGCCGGAATTGAGGAACATAAGACACTCGCAGGGTTCATCGCACAGGATTCGCCAGCCGGACTGGGACCGCAGGAACGCAGCATGATCGTCAAAGAGCAATCGTGGGATGGCGTTGTTGCCGGCCCAGGGATCGTCCGGGTCCGTACAGATGTAGTTTTCGTCAAAGACCTTGGCGCCGAAGGCATAGCCTTCATGCCGCATCGCCCGCAGGACGGCGCAGAAAAGCAGGCTGGCCTGTACTTCGTGCATCAATAGAACTCCGCCGCCATGCAGGACGCGCCTGGCTTCATCGAGGAACCGGATTGGGTGGGGCAGATGATGAACCACGTTGCTCTCGATAACAAAATCCAGGGAGCCGTCAGTGAACGGGAGATGAAGCGCGTCCACCCCGCTCACGTCGAGGTGTTCGTAAGGTGTGACATCGGTGAGCACCAGCCTGCGGCAGCGAATGAACTCACGGCTGAAACCGCAGCCGCTGCCCACCTCCACCCCGATGGCGTCCGGCGCGATGTACTGGTTCATCCATTCAAAGCGGCTGCGCAGCAGGCAGCGAAGATTTTCGCTTTTGCGCTGAGAGTAGTCGGCCCGGGCGCTGACCACATCGCCTTCGCCACGCATCCGGTTTTCAGCGTGAGCGGGTTTGTAGGCCCTGGCGATCACAGGCGTCAACTCGGTCATCAACGGTCCTCAAGCGGCCGCTATCCCTGCGATTGAGACCTTCCGCTTCAGCACGGCCGAAAGCACATAGAAGGCCAGCGCAATGATGAGCAGGTAATTGAAGCCAATGATGAGGGACAAATTTTCCGCCAGACCGCCCAGGATGGCCCCGGCGATGTTGGAGCCGAAATCCACATCAGGCTGAGTGCTGTCCCGGAAGGACGTGCCGAAAATGATTCCCGCGAAGAAGATGGGAACAAAAATCACCGCGCAGGAGATGGCGACCTTCCCCCATCCGGGCAGGGCGAGGAACCGGCTCATGGGCACCAGGATGTTGACCAGCAGAGCAGCGCTAAGGAGCAGGTAATAGGGCCAGAGCTTCTGCGGCTTCAAAACCAGGACAAAGAGATTGCTGGCCAGGATCATGACCAGAATGGCGAAGAAGACCACCGAGTTGACGAGCCAGGTGGACCCGAACAACAAAGCCATATGCACTACACCCTTGGTCTCCAGCAGCATGAATCCTGCGCCCAGGAAGAACATCTGCCAGTTCGGCCGCACTCTTCGCACCGGGGCGAAGGCATACAAAATAATCAGGGAGAGTCCGCCCATCAGGGCTATACTGCGCAGGTTCAGCGAGGGTATGCGCGCTTCACGCAAATACAGGAAAGGCCAATCGTCGCTGGGCAGCCGGGTGATGCCGAGGGTGTCCACCGTCGCGGGAGCGATGCGGCGCCAGTCGGTAGATTTGGATTCCGGCACTGAAGGCGGTTGCGGACCAAATCCATTCAACGGCTGGTTCAGGGCCGGCCTCTGGTTGATCCAGAACGATTGTCCTCGCGTGAACTCTTTGGCTATCGCTGCCATCCTCGGGGCGTCGTGGCTGGCAAGCAGGAAAGTATTCGTGGTCTGCGGATCTGCGGGGCGTATCGATGAGACATAAGGAAGGGAGATGACAAGTGGGCGCACGCCAAAGGCCTGTTCGACCATCTTGTCAATCCGTCCAACGATCCATCCCTGGCGAAAGAAATTGTAAGCCGCGAAAACGCCATTGGGCTTGAGCCTTGCAGCTATGTCGTCAAATGCCTGCTGGGTAAACAAAAAGCTTTCCAGCCGCAGGCTGGAATATCCCGAGTGCAGCACCAGAGAATCCACCAGAGCGTAGACTACCAGGTCGTACTTTTTGGTGGTCTTGCGAAGAAAGCTTCGTCCATCGTCAATGTAAACCGTAACTCTGGGGTCGGAGTACGGGTGATTGGGATGGTCAGCCCTCCCGATGTCCAGTATGGCAGGATCGATCTCGACAGCGTCAATATGCTTCGCCCCGTTTTCCAGAGCTGCCGCAACGTCGTTCCCTGAGCCGGCCCCGATGATGAGGACCTCTTCGAAGGGCTGGCCACCAGCGTCGCGGTTCAACAGATGCAACAGATCATAGGCTGGCCCGGAGTTCGTAACCGAGACCATCGTCTGGTAGCCGATGTTGTTGGTTTCGATCAAGCCGGCTTGTGGCGTGTAGAGAATCTTGTAGTAGGGCGACCAGGAGAGGGTGTGAGATGACTTTCCCTGGAATGGCTCCCAGATGGTGACGTAGTAGCTGACAAACCCTATGAGAACAAGTATGGCAACCAATGCAACCGCTTGCACTAGGTTCCGTCTCTTCAGCAGGTACCACCATAGGAGCAAGACCACGGCGAACCAGAGAACAGGCCTGGTCCGGACGTAGGAAGCCAAAGCAAAAGCAGCTATCCCAGCCAGACTTCCGCCGAGATTGCTGATATACGCCACCAGCCGATCCGGTGCGTCGTCGAAGGCGCGCCCCATCACCTGACCGAGGCCCACAAAGGCGAGGGCAATCAACGTGAAAAAGAGACCGGCCAAAACCTCGATGGGTACGAAGAACTGCGACAGGTTCTTGCCTGTGTACTCAGTCCCGAAGTACACCTGCTGCGGCGATCCTTGTCCGCCGACGTTAATCCGATAAGGGACCACGTGGGTGAATAGGTACCAGACGCCACAAGCCATCACGACGGCGAGCAAGAGCAGAGGAAGCACGGCCCGGGTCCAGTCCCGGCGGTTCGATGCGGCCAGGCAGCCGACGGACATACCCAGGAAGGTCGCCAACAGAACGATGTTGGTGAAGAAGGTGAGGTAAACAACCGTGCCACCAAACCAGCGTATACAGGCCAGTTCGAAGAACAGGATCAGGAAGCTGATCAGGAACAGCTCTCGATAGACGTGTGGCCGCCCGAGTTCAGGCTGCTTCTGGGCTTTCACAGTTGTCGCGGTGGTGGCGGTGGTCATGCAGCCTCGTCGATGAAGCGGATTTACTGAGTCGAGCCTGTACTCTGGTCTGCCGGTCTCGGGCTGAGCCCGAAGTCGGTCTTGGGGGAGCATAAAATGAAGCCATCCAGATCGTGACACTTCCCTTCGCCGGTTGGGCCTTTGGCTATCTGAGCGGCTACAGAAGGCGTGACAACATAGGCGGTGTCCGGCGACAGCGGCTGATTGGGCAACTCGTTCGCGAGGCGATCGCAATGCGTCCCCAAGGCCTTACCGGTATAGCGCGCGGTGTAGTAACTGTTGGTGCGCATCTTCTGCTCAGCCGCCAGGTAACCGAAGAAGCGGTATCCATACACCCCGCCGGGTGACAGCCGCGGTCCACATTGCCACGCTGGAAGGACAACGAGATTTTCATAGATCGAGCCTAGCTGGTGCCAGACGGGCGACACCAGCGGCTTTGGATAGGTCTGGTGCAGCCCTTGATACACCCATCGGCGAAGCGGGACGGTATCCACGAATTGCACGAGGAGCAGACAGGCGAGAAGAACATTGGCCCGCGACCGGCGGAGGAACAGGTACGGCGCGGCGAGCAGCGCTGTCAAGGTCGTGTAGTACGGAAGCCAGAACAGTCGTCCGCTGGACCGCAGGGGCGCAAGAAACCGTGAAACCACCTGGTGCGGATCTACATCCACCAGAGTCCTGGCGCCGGCCCTGACTCGAGTCGTCAGAGCCATCAGCGTCAGACAAAGGCAGACCAGAAGCAGAGGAACCACCCAACGCCTATCGAGGACCTTCAGCTTGCCGGGACGAAGGCAGCCGTAGATGACCATGATTAGGGCCAGTAGGAGTATGCCTGCCCCGAAATAGCCATAACCCTCGTATTGACCCCGTTCAAGATTAGGCACGAGCGCCGGTAGGATGACCGAGCCGAACCAGCCGGGATCAATCGGCGCGAGCAGGTTCATGGAGAAAGAGCGGTATCCAGCGCCTCCATAGCCCCGGCCACCAAGGATGATGAAGCCCAGCGAGTACGCCACGATGACGCACGTTGCCCCCAAGGCAGCCAGGAATCCCGCCGCTCGGGCCAGCGTCAGTCGGCCCCGCCAAAGCAAGCCCACAATTGCCGCGGTCACCACCAGCAGTACCTGAAACGCAATGTAGGGATTGGTCGCGACCGCCACTGCTGTCAGCACAATCGCTGAGACGATGAAGCGCCGCCAAGCATTCGGCGTCTCCTGTTGCGCCTGAAAGAACACGAGCAAGGCGGCGAGCAGCAACCAGTGGTTCGACAGAGCATAGTGAAACTTGAGCCGGAAGGTCAGCGGCGGTGCAAGCAGGAAGAATAATCCAGCCGTCAGGACTCCCCAGAAATTAGCGCCCAGGAGAAAGCGAAACAATCGCATTCCGAAGAAGAACTGGAGTGCGCACGACAAGATGGCCTGAATGCCGAAGTACTGAAAGGGTTCTCCCAGCAGCGGAGAGAGCAACTTGAACGGCAGTGCCAGCCAGGGGTTGATATCCACCAGTGCGACCGAGTCGCCGACCGGATATCCCCACCGGTTCGTATACATCAGAGGCCAATGCCAGTGGGGGTCCTGCCGGAGCAACTCCCAGCCAATGTAGTGTTGGGCGCCGTCCTCTCCCAGCCAGTCAATATTCCGCGGATTGAGCGGCCCTCGACCCATCAGCAGCACAGCATACAAGGCGCCGACCAGCAGCGAGAGCGCCAACTGCAGCCACAGGGAATCCAGCGAGCCGAGGCGGTCCTCCTGTGGGGCGTCGGAACCCACGGATGGGGAAGGCTCGCGGGTGCCCCGCGAACTGAATACTGGCGCCGATTCTTGAATGGGGCCCATGGTGCGCGGGTTTACGAGCGGCAGTCTGTCACTGCAGATACACCACTTTCATCGGATCGGAAACTTTGACACTAGCCGCGAAGCCAGCTCGCTTCGCAGCCTCCAGAGCATCCTTCGAGGGCTTGATCAACGCCGATTGCGAGGCGTGTTCCTGGAGCTGCTCCCACTGCCAGATCTGCAGCGGACTGTAGTGTGACAGAGTCACTTCAACGCGTTGATGCATGTAGGGATCAGGAGTAGAGCGTCCGGGTGTAGCTTTTTGGTAGAAGTCTGAAGGTAACAGAAGAACGCACTGGTCAGGATACTTTGAGTAGTATTGCGCCTCCAGAAACAGGAAGGGATCGGAAAAAATGAAGAACTGCTTACCCTCCGAACGCAACGAACCCTCCAGCCCAAGATAAGCTCTGGTTCCCGGGCTCTCGACGGAGCTTGGGTTGCGCACTACCTGAAGCTGTTTCACCGCTCCCCAGCTCGCGAGAAGCAGGAATATTCCCAGCGAGATGCGCGGTGCGTTGTGGAAGTGGCGCCATGTCCAGCATGCAAGTGCGACCGCAACACCCGGGACCAGTGCCAGGAAATAGCGAACGGCGAAGGCATTGGTCTTTAACTCTGCGGCAACGAAGCCGGCCAGCGGCAAGCAGAGAAATAGCCAGCCAACCGCTTCACCAGGCGGCATCGGCTGTAAGAGAATCCTGTCGCTCTTCCTGCTTGTCAAGGCGACCCAAATCATGATCAGGGAGAGGATGAATAGCCCCGACACGAAGATATGAGAGTAAATTTCTGTCAGCTCGCTCATCGAGGGGCGGCTCCAGAAACCGGGGGCGAACTTGCGCGAGAACGACAGAATGACATGGGATAGAAGCGCGGCAGGGACAGCCACTCCAATGATTCCAGCGAGCAGCTTTGCGGAAGGAGGCTGCCACGGCTTCCAACGGGAGAGTTCCCACAACCCATAAGGCACCACAAACAACACTGCGTAGTAGTGAAAGCAGACGCTCAGAAACAGCACTGCGCCAAACAGGATGGCCGCCAGCTTTTCGCTCGCGCCGGTGTAAGTCCACACCCACAGGGCAAGCGCTGCCAACATGATGTAAATCGCATAGGAGCGCGCCTCAAATCCCTCGCCCGCAAGTGGGCCGGAGGCCACGGCGAGCGCAATCAATCCGCACAGGCCGTCGGTGAGGCGCCGGGCGCAATCAAAGGTTATGAGGAGGGTGGCCATCATCGCCAGGGCGGACGGCAGCCTGACAGCAATTTCACCGTATCCAAAAGCTTTACCGAAGGCGCGTACGACCATGTAGTACAGAGGAGGCAAGGAGTCCGCGCCGTGACTGAGCGCTGCCAGCATGGTGCTCAAGTTGGGCAGCTGGGCGATATGCACGGTGACCACTTCGTCGAACCAGAGCAGACGGTGGGCTGCAACGTACAGGCTGGTGGCGAAGTAGAACGCAGCGAGGAGCGCAGCGCCAAGAAGGCTCCAACCACCTGCGCGTCCACTCGGCTGCGTCGCGGATGGCAGGCTCGTGTCCAGTAAAGGGTCCTGACTGAGGGTCGCTCTCACAATGTCATTTCGGGTGATTACGAGCTAATGCCGGCGCTTTTCCGGCGGCGTCTCCACCAGGCTTTGAATCACCGTGTCCGCTACCAGAGCGTTGCCGGCGGCGTTGTAGTGCATGTCTCGAAAGACGAAAAGCTCGGGATACCAGCATCCCGGTTGGTTGTGCGGACAACGATCTCGGACCGCCAGAAACGCCGGAAAAAGGGAGATGAAGCGTTTGCACTTGCCCTCGCACCACTCCTGCCAGATGCCCACCTGCCTGGAATCCTGCGTATCGTGCACGATTTGTGCCGGGTAGGGATAGACGACGACGCTAAGCGGAATGTTCCGCTTTTCCAGCAACTGCCAGAGAAGCGTCATCTTCTCCTTTTC
>Ga0335082_10001340_pt1 | contig 26243 bp, 27 predicted proteins | sample Lox_Sample_41_FD_206718 | JGI IMG/M metagenome (GOLD analysis project Ga0335082, IMG submission 206718) | Soil microbial communities from Loxahatchee National Wildlife Refuge, Florida, United States - Lox_Sample_4.1 | ecosystem: Environmental > Terrestrial > Soil > Wetlands | place: USA... | reverse complement strand
GATGTTCGCGTAAGACCTCAGCCTGGGTGGGGGATTGAGGGCGTATCAAGGTCGTGAATTTCTCACACGCCAGCCGGTAATCGGTCAATGAGCCGGAGGCATCCTCAGCCGTACATTGTGGTTAACACGACACGTATTGCGGAGGACCCGAAAATGACCACAACCAAATTGCTCAAGAGCTGGCTTCTCGCCGCGCTGCTCGCCTCCGTCACCGCCCACGCCGCCGACCAGAGCATCGTGATCGCCCTCGAAGATGGCAAGCAGGTCGCCTCCTTCACGGTTGCCGATTCGCGCTGCGTTTTGAAAGACGACCAAATCCGCTGCACGCCGGTCAACAAGTAAACCAGCCAGCCGAGCGTAACCAGAACCGATCTCTTCCCCCCCTCTCCTGAGGACTTCAGCCCGCCGCTTTAGGCGGGCTTCTTTTCCAGAGCCTAGGTTCTAGACCCCTTGGATCGATCAGGGGCTATACTTTGCCGCTCACACTGCGGCATCGCCTAAACTGCCGTGCCGCGGCGCAGCGGATCAATTACAAGAGAATCTTCGGTTGGAGGAGAGGAATATGGCAGCTAACCGCGGGCACATCGGCTCGAAAGCGCTCATCCTGGCTCTGACAGTTGCGTTGTTGTGTGGCGTCAACGGCTGGGGCCGGGCCGCCGACTTGAAGCTGGGGTTCGATTTTTCATTGACCGGGGGCACCGACGATTACGGCCGGGCGGCGCAGATGGGTGCGCTGCTGGCGCTGAAGGAATACAACGCGAAAGGCGGCTACAAGGGGCAGAAGGTCGAGGGCGTGATCTACGATGACGAAACCAAGCCGGCCAAGGGCGTCGAGAACGTCACCCGCCTCATCACCCGGGACAAGGTGTTCGCGATCGTCGGTCCCGTTAATTCCGGGGTTGCGCTCGCCATCATCGATATCGCGCAGAAGAATCAGATGCCGCTGATGGACACGATCGCCACGGCCGAGCCCATCATCCAGCGCTACCAGAGCGCACCCAAGAGCTATATCTTCCGCGTCTCCTTGAACGATGGCATCCAGACCGCGTTCATGATCGACTACATCCAGAAGAAGCATTATCAGCGCATCGGCATGATGCACGATTCCACCGGATGGGGGCAAAGCGGGCGCGACACGGCGCTGCGGCTGCTCAAAGAATCGAAGCTGCCGCTGGTCGCCGGCCCCGAAGTATTCGATCAGAACGACACCGACATGACGGCGCAGCTCACCAAGATGAAGGACGCGAAGGTGGACTTCATGATCGCTTATTCCCTCGGGCCGGCGGGTGTGCAGATTGCAAAGAGCATGCAGAAGATCGACCTGCGCGTGCCATGGACCTCCACCTGGGGCTTTACTGCGCCCAATTTCATCAGGCTGGGCGGCAAAGATGTCGTCGAAGGGGTGATGGCAGTCACCTCCTATACACCCGAACACAGCGCCAACGCGAAGGCGTTGCACGCCAAAGTCGAGCAGGAATACAAAGATCAAGGCGGCGATTTCTTTCCGGTCGCGACCGCGCAGACCTACGACGGCACGCGCCTGATCCTGCGAGCGCTGGATAAGGTCGGCCCTGATCCGAACAAGATCCGCGACGCCTTGGAGGAGATCGACGACTTCAACGAAGCGGTGACTAAAATGAAGCCGCATCCGTTCACCAGGACCAACCACGAATCGCTCGGGCGTGACACCGGGTTCCTGGTGGTCTGGCGTAACGGCAAGCTGGTGCGAGTCGAGTAGGCCGATGACCGGCCGCTCGCTCGACGCGGCAAGCGCGTCGAAGACCCTCGGCGGGCCTTGCTAGCGCGATGGAAGGCCTCGGCGTAAAGCTCTGGCAAGCGCTGGTGAGCGGGCTATCCATCGGCAGCATCTATGCCCTGATTGCGCAAGGCTACTACATCACCTACATCACGACCGGCGCGCTTAATTTCGGCCAGGGCGAGTTTCTGATGGTCGGCGCGCTGTTCGGCTTGACCTGCTATGTAACGCTCGGCCTGCCCTACGCAATCGCGATCCTGGCAGCGATCGCGCTTACTTCCCTGATGGGTGCCGGTCTGGAACGCGTCGCGATCCGTCCCGTGATGCGTCATGCCCTGTCGCTCAGCTGGGTACTGAGCACCGTCGCGGTCAGCATCATTTTGAAAAATGCAGCGGTGCATATCTGGGGACCGGAGCAGATCAAGTTTCCTTCGCCGTTCGGAGCCGAGGTCATCCGGATCGGGCAGGCGGGCATCTTCCCACAGGAGCTTTTCATCATCGCAGCGGCGATCGGCACGGTGATCGCCGTCCAGATCTTTCTCAAGCGCGCGGTGCTGGGCAAGGCGCTCATGGCGGTCGCGTTCAACCGCAACGCCGCGGCAGTGATGGGAATCGATGTCAAACGCATGGTGGTGCTGGCCTTCGTGCTCTCTTCCGCCCTGGCCGGAATCGGCGGGGTGCTCATTGCCCCGATCACCTTCGCGTGGGCTTATATGGGCACGGTGCCGGGCATCAAGGCATTCGCGGCGGCGATCTTCGGCGGCCTGGAAAATCCAATCGGCATTCTGGTCGGCGGGCTCGTGATCGGCCTTCTGGAGCAGATCTTCGGCATCATCAACTCGAACATCAAAGAGGGGGTCACGTTCCTGGCGGTGCTGCTGATCCTGGCGATCCGCCCCAGCGGTCTCATGGGGCGCAAGGACATCACCAAAGTCTAGCCCGGATATTTCATGAAGACGCCCCGGAATTCCATAGATCCCTTGTTCCACGAGCGCTTGCAGCAGATCGAAATTAGTACCCCTTGTCCCGCCGGGCTACTCGGGCGCTGGCGGCCGATTTCCGGCCATTTTCGACATGCCCGCCTCGCCAATAGTCCCGGCTATTGGCAGCGGCGGTCGAGTCGAAACTGGCTCGTAACTCGACTCGCCATCATCCCGAGTCCTTCATGAAACATCCGGGCTGACATGCGCCTGCCGGTCTTTGCCTACGCCAGACCAAAAGACTTCGCGTTCACCGCGCTGGCCGCTGCCGTCATCGCGGTTCTGCCGCTCGTGCTGAACGATTCCTTCTTCATTCTGGTGCTGCAATCGCTGGCCTATCTCTTCATCGTGGTCCTCGGCCTCGATATCCTGGTCGGATGGACCGGACAGATATCGCTGGGTCATGCCGGGCTCTACGCCGTAGGCGCCTACACCACCGCGCTTGCATCCACCAAGCTCGGGTTGCCATTCTGGGTGAGCGCGCCCCTCGGCGTGCTGCTCGCGGGCGTATTTGGCGTTTTGCTGGCGCTGCCCTCGTTACGCGCCAAGGGGCCTTACCTCGCCATGGTGACCATCGCCTTCGGCTTCATGGCCGAGGTGACGGCCAATCGCTGGGACTTGACCGGCGGCCCGATGGGAATCATGTCGATCCCCGCGCCGACGTTGCCGGGCGGCCGGGAAATGACTGCGACAGAATATTTCTGGCTCATCGGGGCCGTTGCGCTCATCTGTCAGCTACTGGCCATCAATTTGTTTCGATCCCGCATCGGCCGCACCCTGCTCGCACTGCAAGCGAGCGAAATCGCCGCTGAAACGGTGGGTATCAACGTTTACCGCTACAAAGTGCTCGCGTTCGTGTTGAGCTCGATCTGCGCAGGGATTGGCGGTGTGTTCTTCGCCCACCAGAATGGCTTCATCAACAGCGACAGCTTTGTCTTCGCCTTCTCCGTATCGACCTTGACCTCCGTGCTGATGGGCGGCAGCGGCACGCTGCTCGGCCCACTGGTCGGCAGCGTCATTCTCAACTTGATCCCGACCATCTTTGCGTCATTGCGCGAGTATCAGCTTTACGTCTATGGCGGCATCATCCTCGTTACCATCATTTTTCTGCCACGTGGCATCGTCGGTAGTCTGCAACAGCTGCCCGTCCTGCAGCGGTTGCGACGCCCGCCAGCAGCTTTGACACCTGACCCTGCAGCGCTGGATTTGGCGCGCACGCCGGAGCGCGATGACGTCCTCCTGGCAGCGCGTCGACTGAGCAAGCGGTTCGGTGGCATCCGCGCATTGGACGAAGTCGACCTCGTGGTCAAACCAGGAACGGTGCATGGCCTGATCGGTCCTAATGGTTCTGGAAAAAGCACGCTGGTCAACGTGGTGACCGGCGTGTATCGACCGAGCGCCGGCCGCATAGAACTCGGCGGCGCCGTGCTGCAGCGGCTCACCCCCCATGACATGGCGCAACAGGGCATCACCCGCACGTTCCAGAGCATCCGTCTGTTCGGTGAAATGACCGCACTCGACAATGTCATGGTCGGTTTTCATCTGCAGCTCAGGGCAGGATTCCTGCATCATCTGCTGCAAACGCGGCGAGCGGTGGACGAGGAGACTGCATTCCGTCGCAAGGCCATGGCACTGCTCGAATTCGTCGGCCTCTCCGAGCGTGCATATGAACGCGCACAAAACCTTTCCTATGGGCAGCAGCGTCTGCTGGAGATTGCACGCGCCCTAGCGGTGCGCCCGTTGCTGCTCATGCTCGATGAGCCCGCCGCCGGGGTGAACCCAACCGAGATGCATGCATTGGTCCGCATCATCCGCAAGATCAAAGATGCCGGCGTGACGCTGCTGGTGATCGAGCATCACATGGATCTGATCATGGGTGTATCGGATGTCATTTCGGTACTTGAATTCGGCCAGAAGATCGCCGAGGGCACTGCTGCACAGATTCAACGCGACCCGAAGGTGATCGAAGCCTATCTAGGCGCGCCGGCCGGCTCTGTGGCGGACGAGGAGCATGCTTAGTCTGCGCGCCCTGTCGGTCGCCTATGGCCACGTAGAGGCTCTGCGCGGGATCGACCTCGAGGCGCCGCGCAATGAAGTCACTGCGGTCATCGGCTCGAACGGCGCCGGCAAGACGTCCACGCTGATGGCGATCTCCGGGTTGGCGCCTATCACCGGGGGCACCATCTTCTTCGACGGGGCACAGATCTCCGGCAGGTCGCCACACGAGATCACCAAGCTCGGCATCACGCATGTGCTGGAAGGCCGCCAGCTGTTCGCAGATCAGAGCGTCGAAGACAATCTGCTGCTCGGCGGCTATACCCGGCTCAAACGGGGGCGCGATAGCGTGAAGCACCTCATGGAGCGCGAGATGGATCGTTTCCCGATCTTGCGCAAGCGTCGTACTCAGCTCGCCGGGACGCTGTCGGGCGGCGAACAGCAAATGCTCGCCATCGCGCGCGGGCTCATGTCGGAGCCGAAGCTCATCCTGATGGACGAGCCGTCGATGGGGCTCGCGCCGCTCATCATCCAGGACATCGCCCGCACCATTCGCAGCCTGAAGCAAGACGGGGCGACGATCGTTCTAGTAGAGCAGATGGCCTCGGTCGCGCTGCAGCTCGCTGATCGGGCTTACGTGCTCGAAAACGGCCGCGTCACGATGTCAGGTACAGGGGCCGAACTGGCACGCAATCCGGACGTGCAAAAGGCGTACCTCGGCGCATGAAGTCGCCGACACGGGAATAGCAGACATCAATGTCGACAGGCAAACTGGTTGGGAAGGTGGCTGTTATCACCGGCGCGGGCGGCGGTTTCGGAACCGTGCTGGTACGAGCCATGCTGGCCGACGGGGCTAAGGTAGCCGCGCTCGACGTGAATGAAACCGGCTTGCGTGTTCTCGCAGCCACGCTACCCGAAGTAAAGACGGATCAATTGCTCACGCTCACGACGGATATTGCGGATTACGCTGCCTGTGAACGCGCCACCGCGACTGCGATGGAAAAGCTGGGCGGCCTGCACATCCTCGTAAACAACGGCGCGATGGGTATGAGCGCGATCCGCACCGACCACATGACAAAGCTCGTCGGCATACAGGAGATCAGCCCCGAGATGTGGCAGCGGTTCGTGGCCGTGAATTTCTCGGGCGCCTGGAACATGACGCGCGTTGCGATCGTGCATTTACTGGCTCAGCGCTGGGGACGCATCATCGATGTCACCACCAGTTTCTTCACGATGTTGCGCGGCGGCTTTCACCCGTACGGGCCGTGCAAGGCTGGGTTCGAAGCGATGGCGGCGGGGCACGCGAAGGAGTTCCAGGGGACCGGCGTCACGGTCAACGTCGTGGTTCCCGGTGGTCCTGCCGATACACCGATGGTGCCGGCTGAATCCGGGTTCGAGCGCAGCGCTTTGATCCCGCCCTCGGTCATGGTTCCCCCGGTGCTGTGGCTGTGCTCTGACGCCGCTCAGGAGATCACCGGCAATCGCTACGTCGCTTCCCAATGGGATGCGAGTCTGCCGCCGGAACACGCCGAGCGCCAGTGTCGCGCACCCATCGCATGGCCGGATCTCGCGCAAAGTCCGGTGTGGCCAGGGGGCAAGCCCGGGCAGTAGAAAGGCAAGGCCGGTATTTCACCGGCCAGATGGCCACTGAAAAGTGCCTTTTGGGCGCCAGCAAGGTCTGCGGCCCGCTGCTTTCATATCCTCTTTCGAAGCGCTCCCCCGCTGGTCGTGTGAATTTCGCACAGTCCTGCCGGTAATTCCCCAACGAGCCAAAGGGGTCCTCCGTCGTACATTGCTCCCAACACGACACGTATTACGGAGGACCCGAAAATGACCACAACCAAATTGCTCAAGAGCTGGCTTCTCGCCACGCTGCTCACCTCCGTCACCGCCCACGCCGCCGACCAGAGTATCGTGATCGCCCTCGAGGATGGCAAGCAGGTCGCCTCCTTCACAGTCGCCGATTCGCGCTGCGTTCTGAAAGACGACCAGATCCGCTGCACGCCGGTCAACAAGTAAAACCAAGCAGCCGAGCGTAACCCGAACCGATCTCTTCCTCCCTCTCTCCAGAGGACTTCAGCCCGCCACCTAGGCGGGCTTTTCTTTGGGCTGGGTACAAAAGAAAAAAGGGCCGGCATGCCGGCCCCTTCGGGAACTCAGGTTTGTCGCTGCTTCAGCGCGACAGCAGCTTTTGCAGTTCGCCGCTCGTATACATCTCGCGCATGATGTCGGCGCCGCCAACGAACTCGCCATCCACATACAGCTGGGGAATGGTAGGCCAGTTGGAGAAGTCCTTGATGGCCTGACGGATGTCGGCATCGGCCAGCACATTCACGGTCGCCACTTCGTCTGCGCCGCAGGCTTCCAGGATCTGCACAGCGGCTGCGGAGAACCCGCACTGGGGGGCGTCCGGGGTACCCTTCATATAGAGCACGACCCGGTTCTCGGTTACTTGCTGGCGTATCTTTTCCTGTGTATCCATGAATATACCTTTAAAGAGTTTCGACCCCGCGCGCTGCGCGCGACACTCTGTTCATTGGGCAACATATTAGCGACTTCAAGGGGTTGCTTCAAGGCAAATGGCCGGCGGTCACACGCGCAATACCCGCTATGTCGGTGCGGGAAATCACCCCGCTCAGGGCCTGTGCCTTCATGAGCGCGGCAACGGCCTCAGCCTGATCATAGCCATGCTCCACCAGAAGCCAGCCACGGGGCTTCAGATGCTCCGATGCCCCTGCGATGATAAGTTCAAGCGCAGTCAGCCCGTCAGGACCAGGGCATAACGCGGACTTCGGTTCGAAGCGAAGATCGCCTTGCGCCAAGTGTGCGTCGCCGGCGGCGATGTAAGGCGGATTGGAGACGATGAGATCGAAACGCAATCCCATCACCGGCTTGAACCAGCTGCCGGCCCGCAACTCCACGTTGTAAGCGGCGTACCGAGCGAGGTTACGCGCCGCAACGGCAAGGGCGGCCTTGGAAGCATCTGTTGCGATGACCTTGATTTCGCGGCGCAGCTTGGCGAGCGTAACGGCGATGCAGCCGCTGCCGGTCCCCAGGTCCAGCACCCGGCGCTCCGTACGCTCGGGCAGGAACTCCAATGCCGCGTCAACCAGCAGCTCGGTCTCGGGTCGCGGAATCAGCACGTCGGGCGTCACTTCGAATACGCGGGCGTAGAACTCTCGCTCCCCCAGAATGTAGGCCATCGGCTCGCCGCGCAGTCTGCGCGTGAACATCTCGAGATACCTCGGCGATGTGCGTGCTTCGGGGATGCACTCCGGGTGCGCCAGCAGACCGGCGAGATCGATCCCGAGCGCGCGCGTCAGCAGCAGTTGGATCTCGCGGCGGGCGTCTGGCAGCGCCAGCTGCTGAGCGGAGCTGAGCGTCTGGCTGTCGGCACGAAGCATCAACTCCGCGGTTTGTGCCGCCTCGGTCGAGCTCACACCTCTTCGGCCAGCGCCGCCAGCTGCTCGGTCTGATGCTCGGCGATCAGCGCGTTGATGAGATCGTCGAGCTCGCCGTCCATGATCTGATCGATCTTGTAGAGCGTCAGGTTGATGCGATGATCGGTGACCCGTCCCTGCGGAAAATTGTAGGTGCGGATGCGCTCGGAGCGATCACCGCTGCCGATCAGCGATTTGCGCGTGGCAGCCTCTTTGGCCTGGCGTTCGCGCAGCTGCTTGTCTTTGATCCGCGCGGCCAGCACGGACAGCGCCTGCGCCTTATTCTTATGCTGCGAGCGGTCATCCTGGCACTCGACCACGATGCCGGTCGGAAGATGCGTGACACGTACCGCGGAGTCGGTCTTGTTGATGTGCTGACCCCCGGCGCCCGATGCACGGAAGGTGTCGATACGGATCTCGGCGGGATTCAGTACCACCTCCGCGATCTCGTCCGCCTCGGGCATGATGGCAACCGTGCATGCACTGGTGTGGATGCGGCCTTGTGTTTCCGTGGCCGGGACGCGCTGCACGCGATGGCCGCCCGACTCGAACTTGAGGCGCGAGTACGCGCCCTGCCCGAGGACCTTGATGATGATTTCCTTGTAACCGCCGGCATCACCCGGGCTTTGCGAGACCACTTCCACGCGCCAACCCTGACGCTCGGCATAACGGGAGTACATCCGTACCAGATCGCCGGCGAACAGAGCAGACTCGTCGCCGCCCGTGCCGGCACGGATTTCCAGAAAGATATTGCGATCGTCGTTGGGATCGCGTGGCAGCAGGCGGCGCTGCAGCTCCGACTCGATGCCCACCAGCTTCTGCTTGCCGTCGCGAATCTCCGCTTCGGCGAGCTCCTTCATCTCCGGATCGGAGATCATGGATTGCGCCGAGTGGACATCCTGCTCGGCGGCGCGGTACGCGCTGTAGAGCGCCACCACGGGCGCGATCTCCGCGTGCTCGCGCGTCAGCCTGCGATAGTTGTCGAGATCGGCGGTCACCCGCTCCGAGGACAGCAGGCCATTGAGCTCCTCCAGCCGGGCCGAGAGCTGGGCCAGCTTGGCCGCGATGCTGGGCTTCATTCTCGTCCGCGAATCAGGTAGACGCGTTCGAGCAGCTTGACCAGCTCTTCGCGTTCGGGTCCGTGCACCTGATGCAGGGCGTGGGTCGGTGGATGGAGGAGCTTGTTGGTGAGCGCCTGGCTCAATGCCTCGAGCACGTCCGAAGCCGATTCGCCACGGCTCAGTTTCCGCAGCGCACGTTCCAGCTCGTGACGTCGCGTACGCTCCGCCTGGTCGCGCAGTGCACGGATCGTGGGCACCGCTTCGCGCGTACCGAGCCACTGCATGAAATCGGAAACTCCGGCATCGATGATGGCCTCGGCTTTGCCGACCGCGCCTTGACGCATTTCGTGGCCTTCCTGCACCAGTTTGCCGAGGTCGTCCACGGTATACAGAAACACGTCGTCCAGCTTCCCCACTTCGGCTTCGACGTCGCGCGGAACCGCCAGATCGATCATGAGCATGGGCAAATGGCGGCGTGCCTTGAGTGCACGTTCCATCAGGCCCTTGCCGATGATGGGAAGCTGACTGGCGGTGCAGGTGACGACGATGTCATGCGCGGCCAGATAGTCGGGAAGATCGTTCAGCGATTGCACGCTGCCTTCAAACCGCCCGGCGAGCTGCTGTGCACGTTCGATCGTGCGGTTGGCAAACGTGGTCGCCCGCGGACGCTGCCCGGCGAAGTGAGTCGCGGTCAGCTCGATCATCTCGCCGGCGCCGATGAACAGGATCTTCTGGTCGGAGATGCTCGGATAGATGCGCTCGGCGATCTTTACCGCGGCGGCCGCCATCGACACCGATGCTTCGCCGATCTCGGTATGGCTGCGCACTTCTTTGGCGACGGAAAACGATTGCTGAAAGAGCTTGTGCAGCACCAGCCCGAGCGTGCCCGCGGCCTCTGCGGAGCGGACCGCCTGCTTCATCTGCCCCAGGATCTGAGGCTCGCCCAGTACCATCGAGTCGAGCCCGGCTGCGACCCGGAACGCGTGCTTCACCGCGCGCTCTCTGGGGAGCGTGTAAAGATACGGCTCGAGCAATGATTCCCTCATCCTGTGATAGGCGGCGAGCCAGCGCACCGCTGTGTGCGGCTCCGGTGTGTTGCAGTAGAGCTCGGTGCGGTTGCAGGTGGAGATGATGGCGGCCTCGCGCACCGGCTCGTGATCGACCAGGTCGCGCAGCGCGAGCGGCAGCCCCTCGCTGTTGAACGCAATGCGTTCACGGACCGCGAGCGGGGCTGTCTGATGATTCACGCCAAAGGCAAAGAGCTGCATGTCACTCGAATCGACTGATCGAACCGGCGCGCTGTTCCTTTGCGGCCGTGTTGCGCCCAAGGTTGACCCGCAATTATAAGGCAACCGACTGTAGCGTCAGCATTATTACTCGAAGGTGTCCACGGATGCAAAATGCCGTCGGTGACACGCGTCGCGTCACGGCCACACTTGAACCACACACGCGACGCCCATATACTCTGCATTCGCTGTCTGGAATCCACATGATCATTCTGCACGCCGAGACGATGGCTGGTTTAGCCGCCGAGCGCAAGTTCAATGCGCGGGGTGCGCTGCGTCGCATGTGTGCGTTCCAGTGGCTGTATGCGGGTACGCGGTCTTATCCAGGCCTGGTACACGCAACAGCAGCCAGCTAGCCACCACCTGACGGTTGATCCCCGCCGGGTGCGCGGGGCGGTCAACCGGATAGTTCTTCTCCTGCCAGAGTCATCCCAGCCCGCCCCGCTCAGCAGCGGACTTGCCGCATCGCAGGCCATGCCTGAGATGCGATTCGTGTTCAAGCCCAATAGGGGCTGCAAGCAAAGGAGACTGTGATGACCCCGTCCCTCGGACAATTTCTCGATACATCCAGGCGCTATTTGTTCGCTGACGCCCTGAAGGATGCGGACGAACGGGATTGTGGTGATGCAGTGAAGGAGGTGAAGCAAATGAGAGCGATGGACGAACGCAGTAAACATGGCATGGCAAGCCGCATGAAAGACGTCGTGGTCAATCCGCCACAGCGCGTGTTCGCGCGCGAGCTGCTGGCACGGGGCATGACAGCCAATGAAGTGTGGCAGCTGCTGATGCACGACCCGGCTTTCGTTCGCGTGCCCGAAGCGTTTCGGATCGCGGTTGCCAATGCTGCGCGCGAGCTCGCCAGCGAGCAAATGCTCGCGGCCGCTCGCAAACCGGGGACTCAGCCGCGCAGAAGCGCGTAATGAAAGACGCCCGAGCCTGGCTCGGGCTTCTCTTACGTGAAGAGGTGAAAAAGTGAAAGGGCCGTCGACCCCATCCGCCTCCCAACCTCCCTCTTGAAGGAGGAGACCTTCCCTTCCTGCCGCTGTCTCCGGTTCACCTGTTCACCTGTTCACCTGTTCACCTCTTCACTTTTAGTACGGCTGGCTCAATTTACCGGCGGAAATGCCGATGACAGTCTGTTGGAGCGTCACCACGCGAGCCTGCTACGTTCCTGATGGGCATACGCCCCGCACCGGAATCAGCCCATGTCAGAGACTGTCACCAAAGACTTCGCTTATCGCTTTCTGCGCGACATTGCGCAGGATCTGTCCCGCAAGGATCTCAAATTTCCCACCTTCATCGACGCCTCCCTGGGGGTGCGCATGGCGCTGGGGAAGAAGGAGCTGTCCAACACCGAGCTGGCGCGGGTGGTCACCTCTGAGCCGCTGCTGTGCGCACGCGTTGTAGCACTCGCCAACAGCGCAGCACTCAATCCCAGCGGCCGGGAAGTAAGCGATGTCAAGAATGCCGTCATGCTGGTCGGGCAGAACGCCGTGCGCAGCCTATCGGTGACCCTGGCGATGGACCAGATCGCCCGCGCCAAAGAGCTCGAGCCGTTCAAAGTCCAGGCGCGAGAGCTGTGGGAGCATTGCTTAGAGGTCGCAGCGCTCGCATTCGTCATCGGCAAACGGCGCGGCCTGGCCAATCCCGACGAAGCGTTGTTCGCCGGCCTGGTGCACGATCTGGGACATTTTTATCTGATGTGGCGCGCTACGCAGTCCCCGGAGCTGGTCGCGCAGCCCGAAGAGTTGCGCTCGATCGTACACGACTGGCACCCGGGTATCGGCTCGGCCCTGTTGCAGAGCCTGGATCTGCCCGAGAGCGTATCGCGCGCCTGCGATGAGCACGAGCTGCAGCCATCGATTTTGCCCCCAGGCAGCCTGTCGGAGCTGATCAGCCTCTCGAACCGATGCGCTGCGTCGCGCGCCAAGGTCACGCCGTCGGACGTAATCGCCGATGATAACTGGTCTTCGGACACACTGGACGAGGCGACGACACGAGCGATCCTCGACGAAGCCTCGAAAGAAGTGGAATCGCTGTTTGCCGTGCTGAAGGGTTAGCTACTGTGTACGCAGCAGGCGCAGCAGCGCGGCGCCGTAACGCTCCAGGCGTTTCACGCCAATGCCGCTGATGCCGTGCATCTGAATCAAATCATCCGGACGCCGGCGGGCAATCTCCACGAGCGCGCTGTCATGCAGGATCACATAAGCCGGCACGCCCTGCGTGCGCGCTTCTTCGCGCCGCCAGGCCTTCAATCTCTCGAGCAGCTGCAAGTCGGCATTGGCAATCTCGCCCACATCCTGCGCGTGCACCACAGGCACCTTGCGCTTGCGCGCCACAGTGCGTCGCATCTGTACCCGCTGCTCGCCACGCAGCACCGCACGGCTGGCCGCTGCCAGCTTGAGCGCTCCATGCGCATCGTGGGCGACATGGGCAAGCCCGAGCGCCACGAGCTGCCGGAAGACGCTGCGCCAGGCCTGATCGTCGAGATCGGCGCCGATACCGAACACGCTCAATTTGTCGTGACCCCAGCGCGCGATGCGCTCGCCTGCCTTACCGCGCAGGACATCGATCACGTGCACCGCGCCGAAGCGCTGCCCGGTGCGATAGATCGCCGAGAGCGCCTTCTGCGCCGCCTCAGTCCCATCCCACGTCTGCGGCGGTTCCAGGCAGGTGTCGCAGTTGCCGCAAGGCGAGCTGCTCTCTCCGAAGTAAGCCAGCAGCCGCACGCGACGGCAGCCCGCGGTCTCGCATAGTCCCAGCAGAGCATCCAGCTTGGCCGCGGACACTCGCTTGAAGTCCTCGCCTCCCTCCGACAGATCGATCAAGCGGCGTTGCTGCACTACGTCGGCCAGACCGTACGTCATCCAGGCATCGGCGGGTAAACCATCACGACCGGCGCGGCCGGTTTCCTGGTAATAGGACTCGATGCTGCGTGGCAAATCGACGTGCGCGACGAAGCGCACATCCGGCTTGTCGATTCCCATTCCGAACGCGATGGTCGCCACGATGACCAGCCCCTCCTCTCGCTGGAAGCGCGCCTGGTGCACCGAACGCGTCTCGGTATCCATGCCGGCGTGATATGGCAGGGCCTGGATCCCGCGCGCTACCAGCCACTGCGCAGTCTCTTCCACCTTGCGCCGCGACAGGCAATAGACGATGCCCGCGTCCCCGCTGTGCTCGTCGCGGATGAAGTTGAGCAGCTGCGTGCGCGCGTCGGCTTTGTCGACGATGGTGTAGCGGATGTTCGGACGATCGAAGCTCGACACGAACACGCGCGCATCGTCGAGTACGAGCCGCGAGACGATCTCGGTGCGGGTTTGCGGGTCCGCGGTTGCGGTGAGCGCAACGCGCGGCACGCCGGGAAAGCGCTTGTGCAGCACAGACAGCTGCAGATATTCCGGGCGAAAGTCGTGTCCCCACTGCGAGACGCAGTGCGCTTCGTCGATCGCGAAGAGCGCCGGTTGCACTCGCGCCAGCAGATCGAGGCAACGCGAAGTGGTCAGCCGTTCGGGGGCCACGTAAAGGAGATCCAGCTTCCCGGCGAGCAGCGCACGTTCGGTCGCGCGCGCGTCTTCCGCATCCAGCGTCGAGTTCAGAAATGCCGCGCGCACGCCGAGCTGGGTCAGCGCGGCAACCTGGTCCTGCATCAAGGCAATCAGCGGTGAGATGACGATGCCGGTCCCGTTGCGCAGCAGCGCCGGGATCTGATAGCAGAGCGATTTGCCGCCTCCGGTGGGCATCAGTACCAGCGCATCGCCCCCGGAGGTGACGTGCTCCACGATCTGCGCTTGCGCATCGCGAAATGCCGTGTATCCAAACACCTCCCGCAACGTGGCGAGCGCTGTTTTGCTGTAGTTTTTAGTGGCGTCGTTCATCGCAGTGTTGCCTGCAGTATGCCGGCTCAGCTGTCACCCGGGCAATAGCGGGCAGCGCGTCGCCCGGCGGATCCAATGCAAGACCCGAACGAGATGCTGCTATAGTTCCTGTGCGCGAGCATCGGCGAAGCCACGGCGGCGCCCGCGAATCCCTCTAACGGTTCCAGCCTGGACAATTCATGAAGACGCCCCGGCGTGTAACCAAATACTCGTGTATAGAGTCAATTGGCCAACTCTTGAGCAGTACCAAGTGTTGCGTCGGGCTACTCGGGCGCTGGCGGCCGAGTTCCGGCCATTTGCGGCATACCCGTCTCGCCAATAGTCCAAGCTATTGGCAGCGACGGTCGAGCCGCAACTGGCTCGGAACTCGACTCGCCATGCCGCCCGGCCCACGGCGAGGGTGTTGCTGTGGGGCGGGGACGGGCGGCGGCGGGCTGCTCCCGCGAACGGCCGCAAGCGGTAACGTGTCGCAGCCCGACCCCGAGTCCTTCATGAATTATCCAGGCTCAACAACATGCCAGGTCCTTTGCACGGAGTGAGAGTGCTCGACCTCACCACCGTAGTGATGGGTCCCTTCGCGACCCAGATCCTTGCCGAGCTCGGTGCCGACGTGATCAAGGTGGAGACACACGATGGCGACAACATGCGTCACGCCGGGCCGATGAAAAACCGCGACATGGGGTACATGTTCCTCAATTTGAATCGCGGCAAGCGCAGCATCGTTCTCGACCTGAAACAGAGCGCTGCGCGCGACGCGCTGCTGCGTCTTACGCCGACCATCGATGTGCTGGTATACAACGTGCGGCCGCAGGCGATGGCGCGCCTGGGATTGAGCTACGACGCGGTGCGTGCGGTCAACCCAAAGATCATCTACGTGGGGGCGTACGGCTACTCGCAACGCGGACCTTATGCCGCCAGGGCTGCGTACGACGATCTGATCCAGGGCGCGAGCGGCATTCCAGCATTGTCGCTGCGACAGGGGGCCGATCAACCGCGTTACGCACCCGTCAATCTGGCGGATCGACTCACCGGTTTGCACACCGTGTACGCTGTTACGACAGCCCTTTTCCATCGTGAGCGCACCGGCGAGGGACAGGCGGTGGAAGTACCCATGTTCGAGAGCGTCGCGCACTTCGTGCTGGGCGATCACACCGCCGGCCTTACGTTCCAACCCGCGCGCGGAGAGCCCGGCTATGCCCGCTTGCTGGCCCGCCGCCCCTACGCCACCGCCGACGGTTACCTTTGCGTCCTGATCTACAACGACAAGCAATGGCGCAGCTTCTTCGAGGCCATCGGCCGCCCGCAAATGATGTCCGATCCTCGTTATGCCACGCAGTCGAGCCGTGCCAGTAACATCGCCGAAATCTATGCAGAGCTCTCCGAGCTCATGAAGACACGAAACACCGCGGACTGGATGGCGCTGTTCGAAAAGGCCGATATCCCGGTGGCACGCATGAATTCGATCGAACAACTGGTGGACGATCCGCATCTGGGGGCGAGCGGCTTTTTCGAGGAGGAGGAGCATCCCACCGAGGGGAGGTTGCGTGTGATGCGCACGCCGACCGACTGGTCGCAAACAAAACCCGGAGCGCGCCTACCCCCGCCACGGCTCGGACAGCATTCGGCAGGGGTTCTGCGCGAAGCGGGATACTCCGATGCGCAAATTGCCGAGCTCGCTCGCACCGGCGCAACTCTGCTGGGCGACTAGCCTGGATAATTCATGAAGACGCCCCGGTGTGTAACGAAATACTGGTGTGACGAATCAATTGGCTCACTCTTGCGTGGTACAGAGTGTTGCGTCGGGCTGCTCGGGCGCTGGCGGCGACGGGCGGCGGCGGGCTGCTCCCGCGAACGGCCGCAAGCGGTAACGTGTCGCAGCCCGACCCCGAGTCCTTCATGAATCATCCAGGCTAGCGAATTTGATAGACGACCAGGGTTGGCGCTCGGATTCAACTTTAGTTACTTAAGGACTCGATATGGACATCCGCTCTTTGTTCGACCACCTGCGCAAGTTCGACACACCGACCATCGCTAATGCTGTCGAGATAGCGCTGGGCGCGCGTTTGACCACTGGATTCACACGCCAGCGGATGATCGCCGCATTCCCGAAGCTGCCGCCGATCATAGGCTTTGCGCGCACGGCGCTGATCCGCTGCTCGCAACCCTTCGATGGCGTGGCGCGCAAGCAGAAGCTGTTCGGCTACTACGAATACGTGGCCCAGGGCGATCAGCCGACGATCTCGGTGGTTCAGGACATCGACAGCCTGCGCGGCCTGGGCGCTTTCTGGGGTGAGGTCAACACCAATGTGCACTGGGGCCTGGGCTGCGTGGGCGCAGTCACCGATGGCTCGATGCGCGACCTCGATATGATGTGTCCGCAGTTCCAGTGCATCGCCGCGGTCGTCGCACCCAGCCATGGCTTCGTCCAGGTGGTGGACTTCGGAACTCAGGTGGACGTGCTGGGGATGGCGGTGTCCAGCAATGACATCGTACACGCCGACCATCACGGTGCAATCGTGATTCCGCGCGCAGCGCTGGAGAAAATGCCCGCGGCGATCGACCTCATGGCACGACGTGAAAAAGTGATCCTGGATGCGGCGCGGGAGCCCGGTTTCAACGTCGCGAAGCTGCGGGAGGCTTACGCGGCCTCGGAGCAGATCAAATGAGCTAGGTGCGACCATGGCGCAACACTTCGATCTGCTGATCAGCAACGCCGGCGTCGTCGACGGCACCGGCGCCCCCGGATACGCGGGCGATATCGGGGTGGTAGCCGACCGCATCGTGCAGGTCGGCCACCTCGAATCGGCCCATGCCGATGTCGTGATCGACGCCAGCGGCAAGGTGGCGGCCCCCGGCTTCATCGACGCGCATACGCACGACGATCGCCTCCTGCTCAGCGCGCCCGACATGGCACCCAAGGTGAGCCAGGGCGTCACCACGGTGGTCGCCGGAAACTGCGGAATCTCGCTCGCGCCGATGCCCGAGGGCTGCAAAGGGGCGGTCACCCCGCCGCTCGATCTGCTCGACGACAGCGGAGCCTGGTTTCGCTTCCCGAGATTTCGCGACTATGTTGAAGAGGTGCGTGCTCAGCGCGCCGCGACCAATTGCGCGTTGCTGGTCGGTCACACGACGCTGCGCGTGGCCACCATGGACCGGGTCGACCGCGCTGCTACACCTGCGGAGATTCGACGCATGCGCGACATGGTGAGCGAGGCGATGTCGGCAGGCGCGATCGGCGCTTCCACTGGCCTCTACTATGAGCCGGCCGCCGCCGCGCCGAGCGAGGAAGTGGTCGATGTGTGCATACCGCTCAAGGAATTCGGCGGCATCTACTGCACGCACATGCGCAATGAGGCCGACCGGGTCCTGGAATCGCTCCACGAAAGCTTTCAAAGCGCGCGCGACATGGGCGTGCCGCTGGTGATCTCGCATCACAAGGTGAATGGACTCCCCAATCACGGCCGCTCGCCGCAGACGCTGGCGCTCATTGAGCGACAGATGCGGGTGCAGCCGATTGGGCTCGATTGCTATCCGTACAGCGCCTCATCGACCGTGCTGTCGGCAGACCGTGCAGCAGCGGCATCGCGCACCGTGGTGACCTGGTCCAAGCCGCACCCGGAACATGCCGGTAAGGACCTCACGGAGATCGCAAAGATCCTTAGGCTGGGTCAGGACGAGACGGTCGCACGGTTGCTGCCTGCGGGTGCGATCTATTTTTCCATGGACGAAGCGGACGTGCGGCGCATCCTGGCGTTCGCGCCGACCATGATCGGCTCGGACGGCCTGCCGCACGACGCATTTCCTCACCCGCGGCTCTGGGCAACATTTCCGCGCGTGCTGGGGCACTACAGCCGCACGCTGGGGCTGTTTCCCCTGGAGCAGGCGGTACACAAGATGACCGGCCTTACCGCGCGCACCTTCGGTCTGCAAGATCGCGGCATCTTGCGCCCGGGCGCATACGCCGACATCACGGTATTCGACCCGGCGCGTGTCGACGAGGGCGCAACTTTCAAGGATCCCATCGCCGCAGCGCCGGGCATTGACACCGTGATCGTGAATGGTACTGTGGTCTGGCGTGACGGGCGCTCGAGCGGAGCGCGGCCTGGCCGCGTGTTGTCGCGCGCCGCGGGGTAGTGCTAGCATCAACTTCAATGTCCCGGAGTATCGCCCGATGAATGTCCTCACCCCAGGAGAAGTCGCGCATTATCGCGAGCGCGGCTATGTCATTCCGAATTACCGGCTCCCGCGCCCGTTGCTCGAGCGCTTGCGGGAGGGGCTGGCAACCGTGCTCGCCAGCTACACCGACGTGGCACAGGAAGATCTCGCCAATCCCCACATGATTCCGCCCACCCAGGGACCGGGTATCAACCCCTTCATGGAGGCGGCGCGCCATCCGCGGCTCCTCGACATGCTGGAGCAGTTGCTGGGGCCGGACCTGATCCTGTGGATCACACGCATCCTGTGCAAACCGGCGATCAAGGGGCGCGAGGTGCCGTGGCACCAGGACGGCGAATACTGGCTGATGCGCCCGCTCGCGACCTGTTCGGCATGGATCGCGATAGACCCGGTGACCACCGCGAACGGCTGCATGCGCTTCATCCCCGGATCGCACCTGCGCCAGGAGCTCTATCGCCACCATCAGGCCAATCGCGACAATCTGGTGCTCAATCTGGAGCTCGATCAAGATCAGTTCGACGAAGCCGACGCGGTCAACGTGGAGCTCGAACCGGGGCAGATCTCGCTGCATGATGTGCGCCTGATACACGGTTCACTCGCCAACAGCTCCGGACAGCGGCGGGCAGCGCTCATCATGCGTTACATGCCGGCGACATCGTATTACGACCGCACGCTGGGCCGCCGGCGCGACAACAGCCCGTTCAATATCGTGGATCAGCCGCTATGGCTGATGCGCGGCGAGGACCGGACCGGAAAAAACGACTTCCAGCACGGGCACGCCCACTGGCTCGAGCGCTACTCGCGCCCAGCGCGTCCGGTGAACGTGGACTAAACCGTTCGCGCCGCTTGCGACGCCTTGATGCGGTGCCATCCTGCGCAGGTCAGTGCTCCGAATCCATGCGACGCAGGCGATTTGCCAGGACACGCATGACGTGCAACGCGAACTCGGGCCGGCGTCCGACCAGATCGCCGAAGCGCTCCTCGTTGATCGGCGCCAGCACGCACTGAGTCTTCGCGATCGCAGTTGCGCTGCGAGGGCCGGCATCGATCAGCGCCATCTCCCCCAGAATGCCGCCCGTGCGGAGCGTTTCCACCAGCTTGCCGTCGATCATGATCTGCGCCTGACCCTCAACGACGACATACATGACGTCGCCTGGATCGCCTTGAGCGAAGATGACCTTGCCGGCCGCAACCGGAACCAGAGGGACATCGCTGGGCAACAGATCGATCAGAGGCATGGCGGCTCCGGGAGGTGAAAGATCCTGGGCCGCAAGAATGACGCTTAGCACACTCGGGTGTCAAATGCTTAGGCGCCCGGAGGAGTAGACCGGGCGCGCCGGAGAGTCGAAATGAGGCAGACGCTAATCGTGGCGCTGTGGTGGTGCTATACGGCTACATTGCTGGCCGCTGCGGTCGCTCGTGCTGCCGACGGCGAGCCGGTGCAGTTCAAAAGCATGCGCAAGACCTACGATGCGGCAAGCCAGGTGATCTGGTATGTGCCGCAATCGGCGCCGGAGGTGGTGAAGAGCTCGGCCTTCTATCTGTACTTCGGCAGAGGCGATCGCGGCAAGCTCACGCCACTGCGCCTGAAGGCAATCTACTACGGGGATCAGGCACTCCAGGTGCGGCGGTACTGGGCCAACGCGGACGGCAAGCAGCTCATCTCGCTGCCCGCCGGCACATGGCATATAGACGATGTCATGCAGGTCTGGGAATGGCTGGACGAACCGATCGAGAGCGCCCGCCAGATCCACGACCTGCTCACCCTGGCCCAGGCGAGGAGTGGAGCGGTCTATATCAAGGGCAAGCGCAGCATCCGCAAGTTCACCCTCAGTAAAGACCAGAAGCGCGCGCTGCGCGATGTCATCTCCGCCTACCAGGCGAGCGGCGGCAGCTTGAGTCCTTGATCCGTTCGTTCGATCCCGGACATCGACCCGCACACGATGGACATCGGCGCATATCTGGAGCGCATCGGGCTCGCCAGCCCGGTTCGGCCGAACGCTGAAGGTCTCAGGAACCTCCAGCGTGGACAACTCACTCATATTCCGTTCGAGAATTTCGACATCCACCTGGGCAGGGACATCTCGCTGCGGCCGGCAGATCTGTTCGACAAGCTGGTTGCGCGCCGTCGCGGCGGCTATTGCTTCGAGTTGAATGGACTGCTCGCCTGTGCCCTCGAATCGCTTGGCTACCAGCCGCGATCGCATCTGGCGCGCGTCATCTTCGGGCGAGGCTTCCCCGGTGCGCGCACCCATCAAGTCCTGATTGTGCACGCCGAGGGGCGGGACTGGCTGGTCGATGTCGGATTCGGCGGCCCGGGTTTGCGCGCGCCGTTACCGCTGGAGGTGGAACGCGAGGATATGCAGGATGGCGAGCGGTTCCGCCTGCACCGCGACGATCAGTTCGGTTATGTGCTGCAGAAAAATATTTCAGAGCAATGGGTGGATCTATACGCCGTCGAGCTGCAGCCGGCACTGCCGCCGGATTTCGAGATGGCTAACTTCTTCGTGTCACGTCATCCACAGTCGTACTTCCGCCTCAATCGCGTTGCAGCGCTGCAGCGGGAACGGGGGCGCTTGAGGCTGCTCAATTTCACGCTCACCTTGGAAGACGATGGCGTCACTACGAGTCAGATATTGCCCGCGGGCGAGGGCTATATGTCGGCGTTGACAGAGCACTTCGGACTGAAGCTCGACCAACGTTACGACGATTTGCTGCCCATTGGAGTTTGAGCGCACGCATGCCGGCGCGGCAATCTCATTTTTGGAAATGCGCCTGCGGGCCCAGCAACGCCTCGCGGAAGCGGTTCTTCAGGTAGGTCCCATCGCGAGGCGGTAGAACGAGTGGCAGCTTGTCGGTGGCGACTTTGACCTGGGCCAACCATGGCCCCTGGAGTGTATGCAGGTCTTTACGCAAGGCATCGACCTCATGCTTCTGAGTCACGAAAATGCCTCTGTGAAACCCGCACGCGATCGCCGCTGCGGCGAGGTCGACGCCACGGGCCGTGTGTGAGTCCTGCATTCCGGTCTCGCCATAGCGCTCGTTATCCAACACAACGATGCTCAAGTTCGCGGGTTTCTGCACCCCCACCGTCGCCAGCGATCCCAGCCCCATCAGCAACTCGCCGTCGCCGGTCAGCACCAGCACAGGCCGCTTCGGTTGCGCGATCGCCAGGCCAAGCCCGATCGAAACCGCGCCGCCCATACCGCCCCAGAGCGGAAAATTCAACGCATGGTCGCCTGCGTGCGTCGCATCCCAGGCCGGCGCGCCAAGGCCTGCGATGACGAGCAGATCACCGCGATCCTGCAGGAGACTTTGCACTACTTGGCGGCGGTCAAGCTGCGGTACAGAAGCGCTCGGCATTGCTCACTCCGTGAATGTCTTCGCGCCGAGCACGCGCTGGCCAATCAATAGCGCTGCGGGCCGGAACGTGTTGTAGGCGATGCGCAGCGTCCCTTCGGCAAGCGGCACGACATCGCTCTCCTGCTGTGCACTCGAGACCAGCACACCCATCTCCTCGAGCACAGTGCGCGCCGCCCGTCCCATCGGCACCTGCCATGGATTGAACTCTCCCCAGTCGCCGCGCATGGTAATCAGCATCGGCAGCGGGACCTGACATACCCAGAGCATCGAGAGCATGTTGATACAGTTGCCGACACCGCTCGATTGCATGAGCAGAACGCTCTTATCACCACCAAGCCAGGCGCCCACGGCGAGCGCGATGCCTTCCTCTTCGGTGGTCAGTCCGACGACTCGGAGCTCCGGATCGGCTTCGCAGAGTTTGATGAGCCGTGCATGCCCGGCATCCGGGACCAGGCTGATCTGTCGAATGGCCTGTTGTTTGAAGAGCTGGTAGACGCCTTCGCTCCAATGTGAACTCATGCGCGACTCGCCGTGTTCGAAAGTGCGCAATTCTAACGCGGATCGAACGGTGCGGCCGCGATAATCCTGGGAACGCCGCGCATGCTCGGCAGTTGCCAAGCCACAGGGTGCATCAACGTACAATGGCGGCCCATCGAATGGAGCTATGATTGGAATCGTTTCTCGTGTCCTGCGCGCTCGTGGCCGCAGCGGAGATGGGCGACAAGACGCAGCTGCTGGCTTTCGTACTTGCAGGTCGTCTGCGCAGGCCGTGGCCGATTATCTGCGGCATTCTCGTGGCGACATTGCTCAACCACACCTTGGCCGGCGGCTTGGGTTATGTGCTGGGCAGCTGGTTGTCGCGCACTACCGTGCAATGGATCACCGGATTGTCCTTCATCGGCTTCGGTCTGTGGACGCTGCATCCCGATTCTCTCGATGAAAAGTTAGAGCTGCGCGGACGAGGCGCATTTATCATCACTGTCATCGCTTTCTTCATCGCGGAGATGGGGGACAAGACGCAGCTTGCCACCGTCGCGCTGGCAGCGCGGTTTCAGACACCGGTGCTGGTGATCCTGGGCACGACAGCGGGGATGCTGGTCGCCGATGTGCCTGCTGTCTGGCTCGGGGGCAAGCTCGCGCACCGTGTGCCGATGAAGGCGCTGCGCATTACCGCTGCGCTGCTGTTCCTCGCTCTTGGCATCGTGACACTGCTTGGTCTGCAGCAGAAAGGAAGCGCATGAAGAGTCCGCTGGTGGACAATGGCGATCGATCGCGCTGCCCGGAATGCGGTCAGGAGAACCAATGCGGTTTCGACGGTCGCACGGCGTGCTGGTGTGCGGCACCGGAGCTGGAGCGACTGAAGCCGCAAGCGGGTGCCGGCGGCTGCTATTGCCGCGCGTGTCTGGACCGCTTGCTGGCGAGGCAGCGCAACCCGGCTACTTGACCAACAGGACCGGGATCTCGGACAGGCCAATCACTTTCGTGGCCACGGAGCCGAGCAGAAGATTGGCTACGGAACCCATGCCGCGCGTGCCCATCGCAATCAAACTGCAGCGCTGCTCGCGCGCGTAGCGCACGATGGTCTCGGCGACTTCGCCTACACGCACCTCGATTTGAAAGGAAACGCCGGCTTTCTCCAGTTCCTGGCGCGCCGGTGCGAGTGCGCGCTCCGCTTCCTCATGATAGTAGCCGGAGAGATCCTCGCGCGACAGAAACAGCCGGACCACGCCCGAGGCGACCGGCGGCTGCACATTGAGCAGATGAATTTGTCCGGGCTCTCTGCAGATCGAGGTGGGCGATATCACGTGACGCAACGCGCGCAGTGCATTTTCAGACCCGTCGATCGGTACCAGAACGTTGAGCATAGGCGGCGTATGCTCAGCCCTTGAGCGCTGCGCGCGCGAGCTTGCCGATCTCGGCGGGGTTACGCGTGATCGTGATCCCGCTCGCCTCCATCACCGCGAGCTTGTCTGCGGCGGTACCCTTGCCGCCCGAGATGATGGCACCGGCATGGCCCATGCGTTTTCCGGGGGGCGCCGTGACGCCGGCGATGAAGCCTACCACCGGCTTTTTCATGTGATCCTTGATCCAGCGCGCGCAGTCTTCCTCATCGCTGCCGCCGATCTCACCCACCATCACGACCACTTCAGTCTGCGGGTCGTCGTTGAACAGCTTCATAACATCGAGATGCTTGAGGCCATTCACCGGGTCGCCGCCGATCCCTACACAACTCGACTGGCCGAGGCCTTGCTCCATCAATTGGCCAACCGCCTCGTAGGTGAGAGTGCCCGAGCGGGATACCACCCCGACCGGACCTCTAGCGTGAATGTGACCCGGCATGATGCCGATCTTGATCTCGTCGGGTGTGATCACTCCGGGACAATTCGGCCCGATCAGGCGGGTGGGCTTGCCCTGCATCTTGTAGCGCGTGCGGATCATGTCGCGCACTGGAATCCCTTCCGTGATGCAGATGACCAGCTCCAACCCAGCTTCCACCGCCTCGTCGATGGCTGCAGCAGCGAAAGGCGGCGGCACGTAGATCACGGAGGCGGTTGCACCAGTCGCGGCTTTTGCCTCCACCACTGAATTGAAGATCGGAATGTCCTCGAACGCCTGGCCACCTTTGCCCGGGGTGACACCCGCGACGAAGCAGCTCTTGCCATCGGCATACGCGGCGCAGGCATGCGTGTGGAACTGCCCAGTTTTGCCGGTGATGCCTTGGGTAATGACTCTGGTGTTCTTGTCGATCAGGATAGACATGGTCGATGCGCAGATTTCAAGCCATAGAGCGGCAAAGAATGGACTTTGGCAAGAGGACGACGCTGTGTGCTCAGCGATGCGCCCCGGACACGGCGTTAACCGCCTTCTGGGCGGCGTCCGCCATGTTGCCCGCGGAAATGATCGGCAGTCCGGACTCGGCGAGAATACGCTTGCCCAGGTCGACGTTGGTACCTTCGAGTCGAACGACGAGCGGCACGGCGAGCTTCACCTGCCGCGCCGCCTCGACCACGCCCTGCGCGATGACATCGCACTTCATGATGCCACCGAAGATGTTCACGAGGATCGCCTGGACGTTAGGGTTCTTCAACATCAGCTTGAAGGCCTCGGTCACTTTGTCGGTAGTGGCACCGCCACCGACATCGAGAAAGTTGGCCGGTGCCCCCCCATACAGCTTGATGATGTCCATCGTCGCCATGGCGAGACCCGCTCCGTTCACCAGGCATCCGATGTTTCCATCCAGGGAAATGTAGGACAGCCCGAACTTGGAGGCCTCGATCTCGGCAGGATCCTCCTCATCGAGGTCGCGCATGGCAGCGATGTCGGGATGGCGGAACAGCGCGTTGTCGTCGAAGTTGATCTTGGCATCCAGCGCCAGCACTTGATTGTCGGCGGTGAGAATCAAGGGGTTGATTTCTGCGAGCGAAGCATCGGTCTCGTCGAACGCACGATACAGAGCCTGCAGCAGCTGCGCGCAGCCGGCAGCCGCTGCTGCCGGCACGCCGATCTTATAGGCAACGTCTTTCGCCTCAGCGAGCGCAAGGCCGGACATCGGGTCGATCTGGATCTTGTGGATCTTTTCTGGAGTCTTCGCGGCCACTTCTTCGATATCCATGCCGCCTTCGCTCGAAGCCATCAGGACTGCACGCTGCGAAGCGCGATCCACCACGAGGGCGACGTAGAGCTCCTTGGCAATGGCCGCGCCTTCTTCGATCAGCAGGCGCTTCACCAATTGGCCCGCAGGCCCGGTCTGATGCGTCACCAGGCGCATGCCGAGTATCGCAGAAGCATACTGGCGCACTTCGTCCAGGCTCCTGGCGAGTTTCACGCCCCCGCCCTTGCCCCGTCCGCCGGCGTGAATCTGGGCCTTTATCACCCAGACACTGCCTCCCAGCTTCTTGGCGGCGGCCACCGCCTCATCGACACTGAAGCAGGCAATCCCACGCGGGGTGGCGACGCCGTACTTGCGCACAATCTCCTTGGCTTGGTATTCGTGGATCTTCATTGGTTCTCTACACGGAAAGGGAGAGGACTCGGTGTCGCTGCTTCAGCTCACTCGGGGGGCTCGCGCGGCCAACTCGTTGAACCGCGCAAGTATAGCTCACGATGGAAGCAACGCCGCATGGACTGTCAAAGGGGCGTCGCGCATTGACCGGTAACGTCAGAAGGGCGCTGCCTGGCCTGTACAAAGGGGAAAAGCGGCGGGGGCAACATCCCACGACACTCGGCGCTGCTTGGGATCTTGATCAATTCGCGCTTCGCCTACAGCAGCGGGGCATTGAAGGGTCAGTGCCGATGCAGTTCACGAGC